>Ga0265297_10000793_pt1 | contig 86862 bp, 114 predicted proteins | sample Munlanlwell13791_FD_192502 | JGI IMG/M metagenome (GOLD analysis project Ga0265297, IMG submission 192502) | Leachate microbial communities from a municipal landfill in Southern Ontario, Canada - Leachate well 137-91 | ecosystem: Engineered > Solid waste > Landfill > Unclassified | place...
TGTTAGACGGAGCGAAGTTTCGTAAGTGATTTTTGTTACGATTATGTTTAGCAAAAGAACAAAAAGATTGGTGATTTATCCGAGCGACAGCGAGGACAGATTTCAATTTGGACGCAGTCTGGGAACAAGTTATACAACCAAGTTCATTTGGTTGTATATACTACTTTGAGATTAAAAGCCAAATTTATAAATCTCTTTTAATTTTAGTTAATAAGATGAATGGCTTGTTGCTAAAGCTTGAAAAAGAATTAAAATTAAGGAATTATTCTAGAAAAACAATCAAAGGATATATGAATTCAGTTAAATATTTTTTATCTTATGCAGATGGAAAAGGATTAAATAAAAAGATTATGGAAGATTATATTATAAAATGTTTAGAGAAACAGAATCCTTCCTCTGTTGCTAGAGCATCATTTGCGATTAAATTCTTTTTTGAAAATGTTTTGCATGAAAAGATTAATCTTACTTCAATTAAAAGAAATAAAACTCTTCCAGAAATTCTGACAAGGGATGAGATTAAAAAGCTAATTGATAATACCGCTAATATTAAACATAAATTAATAATTAAATTAATCTATGGGTGTGGATTAAGAATTTCTGAATTAATTAATCTAAAAAAAGAAGATATTAATTTTAATGAAAATCTTATTAAGGTAAAACTTGCAAAAGGTAGAAAAGACCGATTTGTAAAAAGTCCTAATTCAATAAAAGAAGAATTGATGAGTTATGGTAGATTAAATAACCAAGAGATTTTATTTCCTTCTGCAAGAGGAGGAAAACTTACAACTGCTACAATTCAGGCGATCTTGAAAAATGCCTCAAAAAAAGCAGGAATCAAAAAAAGAGTTTATCCCCATTTACTCAGACATTCTTTTGCAACCCACCTATTAGAACAAGGAACAGATTTAAGAATCATCCAAAAATTATTAGGGCATTCTTCAATTAAAACAACACAGATTTATACTCAAATCTCACAGGCATCAATTAAAAATATAAAATCTCCTTTGGATAATTTACAATGAGACACTTCATTTATTTTTCAAGTTCAGCAGCAACTTCAGGAAGTGCATTAAGCAGAAGTGAAAACTTAATGAAAGCCGGAAGGATGGACATTGCTCTTCATGTTATAATTGCCGCATTTTTTCTTAGCCATGATGTGAGAAAAGATGTAAAACTTCATCTCATATTTTATGGAATGCCTGACCCACCAAAGCATATTGAAATTGAGATAAAGGAAGGACTGGATATAAGCAAGAAAGATGTTGCAGGACTAATCAGGAAGATTCTGTATAAATACCAAAAAGGAAAAAAAACAGAAGTATTCCCTGGAGTTTTTGTAGAAAAAAAGAGCTTTCTTAATATTATCCAGGAGCTTATGGATGGGGGAAAAGAGATTTTTATCCTTGACAAAAAAGGGGAAGACATAAGGGAAATTAAAACAAAAGAACTGGAAGATGGGGTATTCATTCTTGGAGACCAGGACGGGCTTCCTCTTAAGGAAATGAAAAGACTGAAAAAAACGTGCAGTATGGTTTCAATAGGTCCCAAAATGTATTTTGCTTCACAAACCATGGCTGTTCTGAACAATGAATTAGATAGAAGAAATCTTTAATAATCGGATTTTGTTACTCCCATTATGAAGAAATCAGTAAGGCTTTATATCACAGGAACTGTGCAGGGGATTTTTTTCAGGGCATTTGTAAAGGAAAATGCAGAAAGATATAATGTCAAGGGATTTGTAAGAAATCTTGAGGATGGAAGACTTGAAGTTTTTCTTGAAGGAAATGCAGATGATGTGAACAAAATGATTGAACTTTGCAAAAAAGGACCAAAACACAGCCAGATTCAGAAGATAGAGGAAAAAACAGAGAGATTTCAGGATTTTAAAACGTTCAAGGTATTGCATATTTAAATAAAAAAGAAATAGAATTTATAAATAACAATTCTTTAAATAAAATATGGGACGAGAGGAGCAGATTGTTAATGAGAGTTTCAGAAAAATAAAAGAGCTGAGGAAAGAAGGCATAAATCCTTATCCTCACAAATTTGACAAGAAAGACAGCATAGAAGAATGTCTCAAAAAAAAGATTAATTCTAATGTAAAAACTGCAGGAAGAATAATAACAAAAAGGAACATTGGAAAAATAGTGTTCTGCAATCTGAGAGACAGCAGCGGAGAGATACAGATAGTTTTCCAAAAAGGAGAAATAAATGAGAAAGGATTTGATTTTGCAAGAAAATATATAGATGTAGGGGATTTCATGGGAGTTGAAGGGAAAATTTTCAAAACAAAGACAGGGCAATTCTCAATTCTTGCAAAAAAGTCAGAACTATTAAGCAAATCAATTCTTCCACTGCCTTCCAAGTTTCACGGACTGCAGGATAAGGAAGAAAGATACAGAAAAAGATATTTGGATTTGATTATGAATCCAGAGGTAAAGGAAGTTTTTGATAAAAGGGAAAAGATTGTTGATTCTATAAGAGAATTCCTTAAAAAAAGAAATTTCAATGAAGTAGATACCCCCTATTTGCAGACAATTTACGGAGGAGCAAGCGCAAAGCCATTTGAAACTCATCTTAATGCATTAGATATAAAATTATTTTTGGCTATTTCCCCTGAATTATACTTAAAGAGACTAATTGTCGGAGGGTATGATAGGGTTTTTACTATTGCAAGAAATTTCAGGAATGAGGGAATTGACAGATGGCACAATCCTGAATTTACTATGATGGAAATATATCAGGCATATGCTGATTATAATGATATGATGAAACTGTTTGAGGATATCTATGAATATGCCTGCAAAAAAGTCAATGGAACAACAAAAATAAAATTCAGGGGGAAAATTGTCGATTTTAAAACTCCATGGAAAAGGATGACTATGATTGAAGCAATAAAGAAGTATGCCAATATTGACATTAGTAAAATGGATGACAAGGAGATATTTGACTTTATTGAAAAAAACAAAATAAAGATAAAAGAAAAAACATGGGGCTGGGCAGTCCAGGGAATTTTTGAGGATATTTGTGAAAGTAAAATAGAACAGCCTACATTTATTTTAGACCATCCTCTTGAAACAACCCCTTTATGCAAAGCCCACAGGAATGATAAAACATGCAGGCTTATTGAGAGATTTGAGCCTTTTTGCATGGGAGCTGAACTTGGAAATGCATATTCTGAGCTCAATGATCCTGTTATACAAAGAAAGCTTCTTGAAGAGCAGCAGAAAATGCTGAAAAAAGGAGATGAAGAAGCAAATCCTCTTGATGAAGATTTCATTAATGCTATTGAAACAGGGATGCCACCGACCGGAGGTCTTGGAATGGGAATTGACAGGATGATTATGCTTTTAACAGAACAAGATTCAATAAGAGATGTTATATTATTTCCATTTATGAAACCTGAGGAAAAAGAGGCGAAGAAAAAATAATTAAACTATTGGATGAACTAGATAAATCATGAAAGAGTTACCGATAACGAGAAAACAGGCAATTGAACTTCTGAAAACCATGCCGCAGGAGGATTCTGACATAAATCACTATCTGGAAAGTGAGGCTATTATGAGAGCGCTTGCAAAAAAATTTGGAGAAGATAGTGAATATTGGGGGATGTTAGGATTGCTTCATGATGTGGACTGGTCATTAACAAAAGATAACTGGGGAGAACATTGCTCAAATGCAGAGGAAATTTTAAAAGAAAAAGGATTTGATAATAAGTTTATTCAGTTAGTCCAGTCACATGGATATGGATATAAGGCTATTCCAAAATTTATGAATAAAAAAAGAACAGAGAAAATTGAACATGCTCTTGCCGCGGCAGAGACACTGACAGGAATTATTTATGCATATGCATTAATGAAAGGGAAAAATATCAGTGATATGGAAGTAAGTGGATTAAAGAAAAAATTTAAGGATAAAAGATTTGCGCAAAACTGCAACAGGGAAATAATAAAAGAGATTGAAAAAACAGGATTAAGCATTGATGAATTTTTTGAAATAGCTATTGAGGCTATGAAAAATATAAAAAGTGATATTGGCTTGGAATAATATGAATGCAGAGTTTATGGACATATTCGGATTTTTTGGGTTTATAATCCTTCTTTTCTCAGGAATTAAAGTTTTCAAATCAAGAGACAAAAAAATTAAAAAATACGGGATGGTTATAATAACAATAAGTTTAATTGGAATTATTGTTGATGGATACATTGTAATTAAAACTTTCATAATAGGAGGATAATATAATGGGATTGATTGTGAAATCAAACATAAAGAAAGTTGTAAAAGAGCTTGACAAGGAGAATAAGGTTCCTAATGTTGCTGATGAAGTCGGAATGGCTCTTGAAAGAAAAACAGAGGAAATATTAAAAAATGCAATTGAAAGAGCAAAGGCAAATCAGAGAAGAACTCTTCAGGCAAGGGATTTGTAAATGAACAACTTAGAATTTGACCGAAGAAGAGGAAATGCTATGTTAGAACATCTAATTAAAATCGGAAAAATCCGGGAAAATTTGTCTGACAATGGAGCACAAACATTACTGATTATGATAGAAAAAGAGGAAAAAATCTGTGGACTCACAAACTACAAAGGAACATTCGAGACAACAGAATATAATTTTAAATACCAATAAAATTTATTTCTTTATTGTGCTTAGAGGATAAACCATTGCAGTTATAATCAGGAATAAACCCCAAAAGACTGAACTTTTAAGAACAGTAATCAAGGCATATTGCTGAATTAATCCTGCAGTCAAAAGATAAATCCCAAGAAGGGCAATAAGATTTCCTATGATAAAAGGAAATTTACAACAATTTTGTTTTGCCATTTTCACCTCCAATTATTTTAACAAAGAGAGGTATATAAATTTTTAGACCAGAATTATTTCTTCTTCATTTTTTTAAATATATCAATAACAGCCAGAATTAGTCCAAACCCGATTAAACCATATCCAACCGGCCTGCTGTCTCCAAAAACAATTCCTGCGATAACAAAAACAAATGCCAGACTTGTAAGAGGCGAAAGTCTCTGTTGTTTTTTATTTTTTCTTACAAAAAATACAAGAATAGCAATTATAAGAAGTGCCACGATTGCCACAATAATATAAGTTGAAGTTAAAGCTACCATTTTAATTTAAAGTTATAATATTATATAAAGGTTTTTGGTTAAAGAAATAAAAATTATCAATTAAAGACTCATCCAAAACAGCCAAGCACCCAGAATTATCAGGAAGAATGCACTTACAAATTGTTTCTTTTTGAATCTTTGCGCTTGTTTATTGATTTGTTCTGGAAATCCAATTTTTATAATGCCTTTAATCAAAGTAGACCAACCAAGAAGAGTAATGGCAAGAGTCCAGTTGAGAACCCATATATTATGCAAAATAACTGTAATTAATCCCAATAACAGAGTATAGTATCCGGTAGAAATAACAAAAGATTTATCATCAGTCATCTCAATAGTCTTGCCCAATTGTCTGGTTATAATAAACAATAAGCCAAAAATAATGAAGAAGCTTCCCCATAATCTCGCCAAAAAAATTGTAATTTCCATAGTCATATTATTTGGATAAAAAGAAATAGATATTATGATTTATATAATTTATGTAGAGGCATACAAATTTTTATAAAGGGACACATATCCTAAATATCAATGAGAATAATAAAAACATTAAATAATTTAATGAGATATGGCACATCAAAATTAATGCCCCAGGTAGATGTAGAATTTATGAGACCAATTTTTGAAAATGGATTTAAACAATTGAGTTTTTATTCTCCTGAAGACCATCTAGCATTATGGAAAGAAGGAAGAACAGATTTGGTATTTCAATATTCATCTAAATATCAAGAATTTACATGGGTTCATGGCAGAGTTTATGCCCAAGAGCCTAGAGAATCTTTTGGTGATGTTGATGTTGTATCTTTTATGAGAATAGAAATGTTAAATCCAGATAAAAAAGGGGAACTTTTTGGTGCTATTAGGAATATTGTTGAAAGGGCAAGTATTGAAAAAGTAATTGCTAATTCAAGTTTGGGGATTCATGAAGAGAAATATGCAAGATGTCTGCAAAGTATGAGAGGAACACGAAGATTAGAACATTTAAGATATGGTTTGGGAACAAATATTGGATAAACTATAAAAACTAATTCTGATTTTTATAAGCATGCCTAAGAATAAAGCAAAGGGTTCAAAGATTGAAAGAGAATTATATCAAAAATTCATTGAAAATCATTACCGGGCTGTGAGAGTTGCAGGAAGCGGGATGATGGAAAATACTGCATGTGATTTAATTGCTGGAAAAAAGGGGAAAAAATTCTGCATAGAGGTAAAGTCCAGCAAAACCCCTGTAAAATATATTTCAAAAGAGCAGATTGAAGAATTCATTATTTTTGCGGAAATTTTCAAGTTAAGCCCTGTAGTTGCCCTGCGTTTTAACAGGGAAGGATGGCTTTTTGTAAAGCCTGCAGATTTAAGGGATGCCGGAAAAAACTGGGCAATAACACTTGAAGAAGCAAGGGAAAAGGGGAAAAAATTCGCACAGTTTTTTGAATAATAGATAGAATAGATTACAATAAAAAATAAAAGTTACGGTTTTATTATTGAGTTATGAAGAGGGTAGTAATTCTGATATTAATTCTTATAATTATACCATTAGTATCTGCAATAAAAATAACCGAAGTTGAACTAAACCCCGCGGATGACTGTAAAGATTGTACAGAATGGGCAGAGATATATTCTGAAAATGAAATAAACTTAAATGAATATTGGATTGAAAATAGTAAATCAAAGAAAATTAATCTTTCTGGAAGTGGACAAGGTTATATTAAAATAGAATTCGGAAAACAATTTCTAACTAATTCCGGAGATAAATTAATCCTGAAAAAATCAGATATATTAATAGATGAAACAGAGATTTTTGAAGATAGTGATAATGATAAAAAAACATGGCAATTATGTGAAAATTCATGGGAATTCAAGGAGTCAACTAAAGGAAAAGAGAATAATTGCGAAGAGGCGGAAAATGAAAACAGTGAGATAACTGAAACTCAAACATTATCAGAGGATGAGGAAGACGATGAAAAAGAACAAGAGGATGATAACGAAGATTCTGATAACAGAGATACAGAAAGCGAGAGAAGTAATCCTTCTGTGAATATTGTTGAAACAAAAAAGATTGAAAACGAAATAATAATCCTGTCATCGAAAGATATAAAAACAAATGGAGATAGTTCAAATCAAGACAAAAATAAAAAAGCATTTTATGGGTTAGCAATTTTTTGTGGATTGTTGCTCTGCTTATTTTTTGTTCAGAGAAGGAAAAAAGATGGCATTGAATGATGAAGAAAACAGGGGAATTAACGCAGTTTTAATACTGGATATAATCGGGAGACCAAAAGAGCATCTTGTTGAATCATTAAAAGGGTTGATAGAAGAGCAGATGAAAAATGAACCAAGAGTTCTTATAAAAGATTATAAGATAAAAGAGCCGGTAAATTTGAAGGATAACAATGATTTTTTTACAACATTTGCAGAGATAGAAGTGGAAGTGGACGGGATTCTTGACCTTGTGGTTTTAATGTTTAAATACATGCCTGCACATGTGGAAGTTGTAACTCCTGAGATTATTGCTCTTACAAACAACAGCTGGGGAGATATTTTAAGTGAAATAACAAGAAGACTTCACGGATATGAGGAAATTGTAAGAGTAAGCCAGGTTGAAAAAAATATTCTTGAGAATAAATTAAAGGATATTCTTGACAAAATAGGAAAAGGGGAATTAAAAGGCGTGAAAGAAAAGAAAGAAAACAGAAAAACAGTCAAAAAAACAAAAAAAACTTCAAAAAAATAATTATTTTCCTTTTGCTACACTAAGAATATTAAGTTTTCTCCTTGTTCCAAGATATTTTTTTATAAAAAACCAGTATACTACAATTACAAGAACGACAATAATTGCCCACCCAAGAATTTTCCATGTTGAATTCTTTTTTTCTTCATTGCATTCCCCGAAACAGCATTTTCCGTCAGATGCATATCTTGATTCCCCAGAACATTCCTCATTGGAGGAACAGATTTCCCCCCCGAGTTCATTGCATTTTTTCACTGAATTTTGCTGGTTTACAGGGGGACTCTGCGAATCTGATGGAATATCTTCAATACTCTGATTAAGAGTTATTTCCCCCGAATCAGAACTATCGCCCTGTGAACTATCAGTATCATCAGGAATTATATAAACCGGAAGAGAATATGAAACATTTCCTGAATTGAACTCAATAATCTTCAGGGAAGTTTCCTTAAAATTTGATACCTGAAAATTTATTTTCTTTGTTTCTTTTGCTCCTATTGTTATTTTATTTTCTGAAGAATCCTGTCCGGAAAAAATAGAGGAAAAAATGCTTCCGGAAGAGGAAGTCTCGGAAGTTTTTATCTCCACCTCAATTTCCTCTGATTTAAGATTTTTTATGTTTATGTAGAAGTTTTCAGATGTTTTTACAAAGCCGGGGCGGATGTTAAAGTCTGCCGTATCATTTGATATCTTAAATGTTCCAACAATGTTTTCAGTGAGTATCTGGCTGTCTTCCTTATACTGAACTCCTTCTATTGAAATTGAATAATTATCCGGAGTGTCCGGGAGTATTGAATAAATATAATATGAATTTTCTATTCTGGATATTTCAAAATCTGTTGGTATTCTTACATGCCTCCTGTAAAAATAAACATTATTTTCTGTTATGGATGTTATAAATTCTCCTGAAACTTTTGCTATCAAAGTTTCTTTTTGCGAATAATTTTCATTTACATCTATGTTTGCTGCAAGGATAAGAGGAAGTAAAAATATAATTATTGAGAATAAAATAATTTTTTTCATTTTATCCTCCAATTTCCTTTAATTTTTTTAATACGTCTGAAAATTCTTTTTCCATCTCTGTTCTTGGTTTTGGAGCGTATCTTCCTGCAGAAGGAGCAGCAATTTTTCTTGGAATTGCAGGTCTTGGAGGAGAATAAGAAGGAGGACCCCTTGGAGGAAGAGGTTTTGTGCTTGTCTGAGAGCCTTTTCCAAATCCGGATTTAATTCTGAAAAATAAAATTCTGATTTTATTTCTGAAAATAATTCCTGTTGCAACAAGTATTATAAGAATGACTAAAACCCATATATACCAGTAACTTCTCCCTCCTGAAACATCATCGGGATATTCATCCGAAGGGATGCTTGAATCCGGCTTTTTTTCACAGGTTCCAAGACAGCAGGGTCCGTTTTTTGAATTTTCTTCAAAAGAATCGCATTCCTCACTGGAAGAGCATATTTCCCCCCCAAGCTCTGAACATGTCTCCAATTCTTCATCTGTTCCGTTTGTTGATGGAATCTCAGAAAAAGGAGAAGACCCCCATCCTGAAAAAATCAAAAATGCTGTTTCTGACAGGCTCCCGTGCCAGCAGCCATCATTATCCTGAACCTGAAAAAGCCAGTCTATTGCAGATTCTTTTTCAAGTGAATTATCGTTCTGAAGAGAGAGGAGGGCAACAGCAGTATCATAATACCTGTTTCCTGATTCTTCCCAATATCCTGTTTTTTGTTTAAGAAGAACAGAATTATAATAATCAGAATTTCCTGTTATCAAATATAAAAAGGACTCGGGGACATATCTTTCATTTTCATCTGACATTGCAACAAGATAGGGCACATAAGGAGAAACATCTATGCCTTTTTTCTTTAATGCAAGAGTTGTCCATAAACTTGATTCATAATCACAAAATCCATTTTTTCCAAAACAAAGGGAATTTATTTTTTCAGTCAGTGAACTGTCAGATATTGCTGATTGTGTTTCTCCTGAAAGATAAATTGTATTTGTTGTTGTCTTTTTGTATAATAAAGTAGTGGAAAAAGAATTATCGCAGGATATGGATATCTCCTTGTTATAGCAGTTTTTCTCAACTTCAAACCAGTAATCATCATATGCTGTAACTAAACATGCTCCCGCATTTGAACTTAATTTTTTTTCTTCGTCAATATTCACAGTTTTTATCTGATTGTCAAAGGTTATTTCGCACGTTGATGGTCCGTTGGTATCTATCTGCAAATACCATATTAACTCAGTAGGGGAAATTGCCTGAGTCTGAAGCCAGTTTATTGCATCCCCTGTATCTGAAGAGAGTGCAAAAACTGCCTGCCCTGTTGTTTTTACTATGCATCCCTCCAACGGCCAGCATTCATTATTCCTTGAATTGGCAAGCAACTCATCTTCGCATTGGGAAAGAGAAAGAAAAGACAATATTTGTTCTTCTGCAGAAAGTTCTGAACATGTTCTCTCAGAAATTTTATCAGAAAGGCATGCCTTGGCCTCATCGAGAGTTCCTGCACTTATTAAAGAGAGATTAATTAATAGAACAGATATCAAAAAAACAAAAACAACCTCTGATTTATTCATAAGATAAACAATCAATTCATGTTTTTAAATTTTTTAGTTTTCTTCTTATCGTTTCTGCTTAAAGCAAAGGATTTTCTCACTGCATAATTAACAGGATTTTTTATTGTGTTGCATAAAGAATCCGGCTGACACACTCCGATTCCCTTGTAATATTCCCTGCAGTTGGGAGGAAGCACTACTTTATTCCTAAAACTCCATATTAGCTGGCTTTTAACATATCCCTGCCTTAAAGGAGGCTGATTTTTTTTATTCCATTCTTCAATCCTCTTTTCAAGTTCGTCCCTTTCCATTCCCAATGTCCTGAAGAAATTTATCAGAACAAAAAGCCCTCTCTTTTTTCCGTCTGCCAAACCAAGAAGAATTTTCTTAATGCATGGAGGAAAAAACTGGTCCGAAAGCTTTTCCAGTTTTATTGGCTTAAAAACAGCATTATTTTTTTGTTCCTGCTTTTCAGGATTGTTGTTTTCCCTGTTCCAGTCAAGTGCCTGCATTAAAAGTTCAGAGGCTTCCCCTTCTTTTGAATCAGGCATAAAATCATAAATCTTAACTTTTAACGGATTGGCATCATTAAGCTGGAATTCTGAAATCTTATCTTTATCGAGAACAACACTTGCAAGTGCAGTTTTTTCATGAAGAGAATACGGCATTCTGAATAAATGCCTTGAAGATACAAGAATTAAATCAGGCATGACCTGCTTTGCAAAATCTCCTGACTGCTTATCTCCTTTGATATATTTTGTGGACTGAAATTTTGAATCTTTGTAAAATGTTTTTCCTATTTCCACCAAAAGTTTTTCCTTTATTTTTTCTGTTATATAACTTGTTATAATTCTTGGCCACTCAGGAAACATATCTCTGGTTTTTACTCCATTGACTTCCTTTGGAAAAGAATTCCATGGAATTATTATGTGAAATCCCTTGCTGCCTGAAAATTTTATTCCTACATTTTTTACACCATGAAATTTTAACAGATTTATTATCAGCTCTGCGGAGATTTTGCTGTAATCTATGTATTTGCTGTCAATATCAAGGAGAAGGTCCCATCCAATTCTTAGTTCATTTAACTGGTTTTCATTGAGTCCTGTGGAAAGTTTCATAGCATCGTCCCATAATTCTTCTGAACAATGAAAGCTTGTTGCTCCTTTTTTTACCATAGCAAGAACATCTCCGGGATACTGAAGAGAATCAGGGCGTTTTCCAAAGCTTTCCATCATAAAACTTGGGGAAATTTCCCTGTTCTTAGAAAAATTGAATATTGCATCCTGAACATCTTTTCTTGAATAATACAACTGAGTTATCTGCCTTATCCTTTTTTCTTTATGGCTCGGAGTTTGCATAAAATAAAATATTGAATTAAGTTTAAATAATTAGCCTATACTTGAAAACAAAAATACTTAAAAACAAAATCCTTTTTGTGAATTGATGTTAATAAGATTGGAGAATCCTGCCTTACTTTCTAAAGCAATTGATGTAATCTCAGAACTGGTAACAGAAGTAAGGATTAAATTAAATGAATTCGGACTGAGCATTGTTGCACTAGACCCAGCAAATGTTGCAATGGTCGGATTTAAAATACCAAGAAGTGCATTCAGCCAGTTCGAAGCAGGAAATGAAACTATAGGGGTAAGTTTGGACAGCTTAAAACACATACTGAAAAGATGCAGTACAAAAAGTTCTTTGATACTTGAACAAAAAGAAAATGTCCTTAATATCAGGATAGAAGACAGGATAAAAAGAAACTTTAGCATAGGTCTTATTGAAATTGAATCAGAAGAAAAAGAAATTCCTGATTTGGAATACAGCGCGATGATAGAGCTGAATCCAAATGACTTTATTGCATCTGTGGAAGACTGTTTAATTGTTGCTGATGCATGCTCTTTTATTGTAAAGGAAAAGAAATTCCTGATTGAGGCAAAAGGAATAAACTCTGCGCGTTCTGAATTCTCTGAGGATGAAGCAAAAATCCAGGCAGAAGACTGCAAGTCAAGATACAGCCTTGAATACCTCCAAAAATTCATGAAAGGGGCAAAACTCTGTGATAAAATAAAACTCAGATTTGCAAGTGACCATCCCCTGAGAGTTGATTTGAGAGGAGAGCATCTTGAGCTTATTTTTATCCTTGCTCCAAGAGTTGAGACAGAGGATTAATATTTGATGTTATTTAATAATAGTAACATTTAAATATAGTAATTCTTAGAGAAATATAATCAAAATGGCAAGTTTATCAAAGATTTTAAACAAAGGAAGAAGATTCTTGGCAGGAGCAGGATTAGCCAGCGTTTTAAGTCTTAGTGGATGTTCTGTAATGGAAAATATGAGCGATGCCGAATGGATATCTGCATTAGGAAGTGCTGCAATGGTTGCAGGAGGAACAGAGCAGGAGATAATTGCCGGAGCTGTGGCAAAAACTATAGGAGATAATCAGGTTCAAAAAGAAGCTGCAAGAGAGGGAAAGACAGAAGTGAATGTTTATGGAAATTCTGCAACACAATCACTGGACTATTCCAAGATACCAAAAGAATTCCAAGTTATGCCAAAAATATTCTCATGCAATTATTGGGAAGACAAGAACAGAAATAATAAAATAGAACTCAGTGAGGTTACAGGATTAAAAACTGAATTTTATTCAAATGAGCCAATAACAATTACAACTGAAATGGAAGTTGAGAAAGATGGAAAAATTGAAATAGAAATTATACATAATGGTCTTAATGTTACTGATTTTATAAGGTCTATTTTAGACATAGAAACAGTGTTTGAAGAAAAATATGATGTCCTTAAAAGTGGAACAGTATATGTTAATCATACTTTTCCTCCTTTATCTCTGTCTCCTGGAAATTATCGTGCTGATGTTATATATAAAAAGAAGAGTAAATTATTTTCTTGGAATATGCCCCATAGTGAAGCTTTAAATTTTAAAGTAAGATAATAAAATAAGAATTCAACTATTTTTATCATGTTTATTTTTATCTCTCATTAGGATTTTCCAACAAAATTTATAAGCATTAAAAACATAAATAAATTATGAAAAGAGGATGGAGTGGAAAGGGACAGGTAACTGTTTTTATCATAGTGGCTGTATTAATTGTTGCCGTGGCAGTCCTCATGTATTTTATCTATCCAAAAATAAGAAGTCCTTCAGTATCTTCTTCTCCAACACTAACAATTCAGAGTTGTATGGAAGATGAATTAAAAAATGCTGTTGAAAAAATTTCTTTGCAGGGGGGGGTTATAGAGCCTGAATTTTATATGCAACATGGAGAAAACAAAGTTGAATATCTCTGCTATTCAGGAGAATATTTCAAGAGGTGTGTTGTTCAGAATCCTCTTCTAAAAATTTCTGTTGAAAATGAGATAAAGAGTGAGATAAATGAGAAAGTAAAAAGCTGTTTTGATGCAATTGAAGAAGATTACAGAAACAAAGGATATGAAGTTTCCCTTGCAAGAAATGATTATGATGTGGAAATACAGGCAAAACAGATTGTTGTAAATTTTGATTATGACCTTTCAATTTCAAAAGAAGCAACAAACAGGTATGAAAATTTCAAAGTAAGAATTAACAATAATCTTTATAATTTGCTTCTAATTGCAAAAAGGGTAATTGAATCAGAAGTTCAGTATGGAGAGGCTGATGTAACAATATATATGGACTACTATTCATGGCTAAAAGCAGAAAAGGCAGTAAAATCCGACGGGACAAAAATTTACATTTTAACTGACAGAAATTCAGGGGATAAATTTCAGTTTGCCTCAAGGAGTATGGTAATTGCTCCGGGATATGGATAATGAAAAAAGAGAGATTTTTTATTTTATCATTATTATTGATTTTTCTAATTGGGAATATATGTGCCCAGCAGTTGTATTGCTGTGAAAAAACCAAAGTAAAAGAAGACGGGACAGGGGGGGCATGGTGCCAGATGGCAGAAGAAGATGAATGCGACCTTTCTTTCAGCGCTCCTGCAGCAACATCTTGCGAATCAACAAATTACTGCAGGCTTGGGTGCTGTTACAATACAGATGACGGAGAATGCTCTCCAAATACTGCCAAGAGAACATGTGATGAAAAGGGAGGAACATGGAGTCCAGAGGCAGATTGTGATATAACACAGTGCCAGATGGGATGCTGCATACTCGGAACAGAAGCATTTTTAGATACTTATACAGGATGCAAATTCCAATCCACAGCATTTAATGTAGAAATAAATTTCAAAAAAAATATACAAAATGAGATTGACTGCAAACTTCAGGTAGCTTCTGAAACCTTGGGGGCATGTGTTTATGAAAGAGATTTTGAAAAAACATGCAAATTTACAACACAAAAAGAATGTCTTGAATTAAGAATACAGCAGACTGGGGAAACAGAACAGCAGGTAACACAATCCTGGTTTGACAGGCTTTTTGGCGGAAATGAAGAGGAAACAGAAATTTCCACTGTTGAAGTAAATGTTGAATTTTTTGAAGGAAGGCTCTGCACTGATGAGAGCCTTGAAACAAACTGTGCAAAATCAACAAAGACAACATGCTATGATGAAAAAGTTTATTACACAGATACCTGCAACAACAGGGCAAATATATATGATTCAGAAAAATATGACGATAATTCATACTGGACAAGAGTTTATGAAATGGATGAAGTCTGTGATGATGGAAATGGAAACAAAAATTCGGCGACATGCGGGAACTGCGATTATTACAGCGGAAGCTTTTGCGGATTGAAAAAAACAGGGGATGCATCTCCTGCAATAGGGGATAATCTATGCAGAAGCCTTGACTGCAAATACAATGGAGAAACATATTCTCATGGGGAAAGCTGGTGTGCAACAGAAGAATTCGGAAATCTGGGAATATCAAAGAACCTTCCCGGAAGTGAATATTTTATTCTTGACTGCCATAATGGAGAGGTCACAACAATCCCATGTAAGGAGATGAGAAAAGAAATCTGCGTAGAGGAAGATATTAATGGATTCAATTTTGCAATATGCACCCTAAACAGATGGCAGGATTGCTATGCACAAACAGAGGAAAAAGATTGCGAAAATGAAGACAGAAGAGATTGCATTTGGCAGGAAAGCAAATGGACAGGTGAAGAGGCAAATTGCATTCCAAAATATGCTCCGGGATTGAACTTCTGGGAAATTGGTTCAGAGGTTATTGATACTTCAAGTTCAACACAAGTATGTTCAAGAGGAAACTTCAAATGCAAAGTTACTTATGAAAAGGGTCTTTTTACAAAATATGACTGCAAAAAAAACTGCTTTTGCCTTGAACAGGAATGGATGGATTTTGTTTTGGGAACCTGCTCATCTCTAGGGGATTGTGGAATGAGTGTTAATTATATTAGTCAGGAAGGATATTATGAAGAGGAGGATTTGTTTGACAAAAATTAAAAATGAAAAAAGGAAGCATTGCAATAACTGAGATTTTTATTTTATTATTGGGAACAATTGCATTTGCATGCATTATCGGAGAGATGAAAGTTATAAGTGCTGCGGATTATACAGGAGGATTAAATATTGCAAAGAGATTTTCAGATTCTACTGAAACATCCAATTTATTGGGAACTATTGGAAAAGCAAACAATGGAAAGGAAAAAATATTTTCATTAACAAAAGCAAGAGAATTATTTACAAAAAAGAGTTTTGCACAATCAATAATAATCAGTGCGACTGTATACGGAGCAGCAAGATTAATAACAGGTGACAAAGAAAGAGCAGAAATAGCTGCAGGAGCTGTTGGAATATATTACACAACAGATTATGTATTAACAAGCAAGTCTTTTTTAGGAAGATTTGAATCAGTCCAGAGTATTCTTAAATTTAGTCCTTGGGGAATATCTGTCGGAACACTGCTTTCAGTTGGTGCAGGAGTTTGGTATGCTCTCTCATACAAAAAATCAAAAACAGAATATGTTGAATTTACATGCAAGACATGGGATGCTCCTACAGGAGGAAGCAATTGTGAAAAATGCAATAATGGGAATTTCCCATGCACTGAATACAGGTGCAAGAGCCTTGGTCAGGGATGTGAACTAGTTGAAGACCAGTGCATATACAAAAGTGACAGAGTAGCACAGTATCCTGTGATTACATTAAATACAGAAGTTCTTTCAGACGGATACAAATATTCTGATGACAATGCAATATCTCCTCCAAACAGGGGAGTTATAATACAAAAAGATTCTGCTACAGGGGGATGTGTTACTCCTTATAGCATATTAAGTTTTGGAATAAATACAAATGAGCCTGCAAGATGCATGGCAGATTCTGAAAGAAAAAGTTATGACGAAATGACAAAAGATTTTGGTTCAGATAAATTATCCTATAATCATACAATCCTCATGCCAATAAGTTTTTCCAATTCCTCTGATTCACAAGCTCAGGAAGGAAGAGAATATATTCTTTATGTAAAATGCCAAGACGGAAATGGAAAAGAAACTCCTGCAGATTTTGTATTCAAGTTTTGTGTTGAGCCGGGAGTCGATAAAACAACTCCTACAATAGTTGCAACAAGCCCGTTCAGGAATGGAGGAGCAATAGCTTTTGAAGAGACAGAAACTCCATTTTCAGTATATATAGACGAGCCGGGAAAATGCAAATGGAGCACTCAGGATAAAAATTATGATGACATGGAAAATATCATGACATGCGCAACAGCTCCGGAAGATGAAGAGGCAGATTTCAGCGTTGTTTATAGATGTTCAACAACTCTTACAGGATTAAAGGACAGGCAGGACAATAAATTTTATTTCAGATGTGAGGATAATCTTGGAAATAAGAATACAGAATCATTTGAATTTACATTAAAGGGGACCCAGCCGCTTTTGATTGATTACGTTAAACCAAATGAGACAATAAGAGACTCCACAGAAACAGTAAAGGTGTATCTTGAGGCAAGAACATCTTCCGGAGCAGATGAGGGAAAAGCAAAATGCCAGTACAGCAGCAGCGGGGATGATAATACATGGATTGATTTCTATTATGAAGACGGAAAGTATTATGAGCACTATGAACATAAACAGGTTCTTGATTTAGAATCAGGAGATTATGATTATTATATAAGATGTGAAGACAGAGGGGGGAATTCTGAAACAAAGAAAGTTTATTTCAATGTAGAATCAGATACAGAACCTCCTGCAGTAGTAAGAGTCTATAAAGAAAGCAATGACTTAAAGATTATTACCAGCGAGGAAGCCGAATGTGTATATGACACAAAGAACTGCAATTATGATTTCAATGACGGGCTGGATATGACAACAACAACCGGACTGATTCATTCAGTGGCATGGAAAATTGATTCGGTATATTATATCAAATGCCGGGATGAATATGGAAATGAGCCATATCCTGGTGAATGTGACATTGTAATAAAACCGATTGAGTTAAGTTAAAAATTTATAAGGAAAGAATTCTTGTGTAATTTATGGGAAAAAAAGGGCAAATGAAATTATCTTTTGGAATGATATTTTCAATAATTCTTATAATACTTTTTCTTTCTGTCGCATTTTATGCAATAAAAAAAATAATAAGTTTTCAGCAAAATACGCAGGTTGGATTATTCATTGATGGATTGCAGGCAGATGTGGACAGCTTATGGGCTAGTGACTATGGCTCTGAAGAAAAAAGTTATACAATATCAAACAAAGTTGATTCAGTATGTTTTGAAGAGGGAACGCGCAATATCTTTTTTAAACCTGCAGGCAGCGGAGGGGAATTTGATTATACAACAATAAAGCATGTTAATTTATTTAATGATTTTTGCATAGACAATCGGGATGGAAAAATAAGTTTAAGGATGGAAAAGAAATTTGGAGAGGCATTAGTTACAATAACAGAAGAATAGTAAAAAATTAAAAATGTTAAAAAGAGGGTATTTACAGATATCATTTGGATGGATGTTTGCAATTATCGTAGGAATTTTCATATTGTTTCTTGCAATCTTTCTTGCAACAAGGATTATCAGCACAGAAGAGGCATCACTTGATGCAACAACCACAAAAAAGATTGAGATTTTGTTAAATCCGCTTGAAACCAGTTTTGGAGAAGAAAAAACAAACACTCTTACACTTCCTTCAGGAACAAGAATAAACAACAAATGCGACAATGGGGGAAGTTTTGGAAATCAGTGGATAAGCATTTCCCAGAAAGTTTTTGGGAAATATTCTGAAACGGGTGTTAATGTAAACTTTGAAAACAAATATATTTTTTCAGATGAATATGTTGAAGGGAAAAAATTTTATCTTCATTCAAGAACATTTGAGATTCCTTTCAAGGTTGCAGATTTAATTTTTCTGACTTCTGAAGAATATTGTTTTCTGGATGTTCCTGAGGAAATCATTAATGGAATTCCTCTTCAGGATAATATAATAACAGACCGGGAAAAATGTCAGCCAAAAAGCATAATGGTCTGTTTTGCCGGAGGAAGCAATTGTGATATTACAGTAAATTACGGAAGAGGTTATGTGGAAAAAAACAATGAAAGATTATACTTTTCAGGCAATCTTTTATATGGGGCAATTTTTTCATCCCCAGAAATTTATGAATGCCAGATTAAAAGACTGATGCAAAGAACCCAGCATTTAGCCCTCTTATATTATGACAAGTCATATTTCATTTCAGAAAAATGCCAGACTGATTTTAAGGAAGATTTACTGGCTTTGGGAAATGATGCAAAAACTTTTGAGGATTCCTCAGATTTGGACAGAATATATCTGCTTTCAGAAACAATCCTGGAAAAAAATGAAAGAGGAGAGTGCCAGCTATGGTAAAGAATAAAAAAGCACAATTAAAGATACAGCAGATGGCATTCATGCTTATAGCGGTAACCCTTTTTTTTGTATTAATAGGTTTATTTATAACAGGGATAGTTTTTTCCGGCCTGAAAAAAAGTTCAGAAGTTCTGGAAGAGGAAAATGCTATGTTGCTCGTCTCTGAATTGTCAAATTCTCCGGAATTTTCATGCGGGGAGGCATTCAGATACGGAAAAACAAACTGTGTTGACTCAGATAAAATCATGATATTAAGAAACATGAATGAATATGCTGATTTCTGGGATGTTGCTGCTATTGAAATAAGAAAGATTTATCCTGCTTATGAAAGAGAAACTGAATGCTCAGAAGAGAATTATCCTGATTGTAATGTAATGGAGATATATTCAAAGAGTGTAAAAAAAGGGGCATATAATTCTAATTTTGTAAGCCTGTGCAGAAAAGAAAAAAATGCAGAAACAGGAGAGATTTATGATAAATGCGAACTGGCAAAATTGTTAGTAAGTTATGAACAAAAATAAAATGAACAAAAATAAAAAAGGGCAGGAAGAAATGGTGGGGTTTACAGTGATAATTATACTTGTTGCTGTGATTATACTTGTATTTCTGGGATTTGCACTGCAAAACAGAGGAGAAAGCAAGGCAATTGAAAGTTATGAGATAGAAAGCTTCCTTCAATCAGTTATTCAATATACAACAGAGTATAACCTTCAGCACATCTACATGCAGGAACTGATAAAAGAATGTGATATTTATGACGAGGGATGCACTGAACTGAATAATGAACTGGAAAATATTCTGGAAAAAAGCTGGAATGTTGAAGAAGGAAGCAAAATAAGAGGATATAAACTAATCATCTATACAAAAGACAGGGAAATAATAAACATAAAAAAAGGAAATGAAACCCAAACTTTTAGGGGGCATTCCCAGCAGTTAACAGATAATTCAATAATATCGATGGAGATTTACAGTTAATATTCAGATTTTAAGATGTATTGTTACAGAATCCACAATAATCTCCGGCCTGTATCTTTTTCTGTTCTTGGTCTTTTCCTCAACTAAGTCTATAAAGCCAAATCTTTCCAGTAATTTAATATCATCATTTACTGATTTAAACCCCCTCCCAAGTTTTTTTGCAAGGTCATATATAGAAGAGGGTTTTTGTGTTTTTATTACATGCAAAATCCTTGCTTTTTCATTGCTCAAAAGCTGTCTTAGCGCCAAAACCCCCGAAGAATCATATTTCTTTTTCTCCCCCATCTTGAATAAAGAGAATGCTCCCTTGCTTTCTGTTATAGATATTTCCAGAGTTTTTGTTTTTGACATTATATATAGGTTATTTTTTAATATATATTATAAAAATGTACCATATATTAATAAACTTTTCTGTAGCTATACTGGGTACATATGTTTTCATACAATTGTGGTAACACAAGATTTATAAATAAAACCCTGAAAAATAGGGTTTTATAGGTAATAAAAGAAAAAAACCATAGCAAGCTTTTTAAAGAAAATTAGACTTTTCCATATCATACCGGTTTGTATTTTAATAGGGATTAAAATACATTGTCTAGATTATGGTTCCCCTATTACCATGATTGGAGACGCGGTGTTGTCAATAAGACAACATACTCATACAATTGAAAGGAGGTTAAAAAAATAAATGGTATTTAACTTCAGAAAAATATCAGCAGTATTAACAAGCATTGCAATGATAGGTGCGTCAGTCGGAGTAGCTGCTGCTGCTAATTACCCAGCTCCATTCGTTAGTGCTGGAAGTGCTAATGTTGCAATCGTATATGGTACAGGCTCAGGAGTAAATGCTCTTGATTCAATCCAAGCAGGATACATATTAAGCGATTTGCAATCTAAGATGGGAAGTACATCAGAAGGCTCTAGCACAAGCGTAAGTGGTGGTGAAGCAGTAAATTTAGCTACATCATCCCAAAAGTTATATTTCAACAGTGCTTTAAACAGTGCTAAAACAAGTATAACAAAGAATGACCTTCCAACAATTTTAGAAGATGGAAGCGTACTGGATGATGCTGGAACATCATACACATACACACAGTCTATAACTCTTGGTGACAGAAATATCACATATGGTACCAGCGGGAATGATTTTTCAGACCCGGAGATAATCATAGATGGTGATATATTAGCTACAAACTATTTGTACCAGTATTCACTTACTTTTAACAAGAACGTTAACGTAACAAGCGCAGATGTTCAGGGAAATGAAATAAGTGTTTTTGGTAAGAAATTTACCATTGGTGCAAATTCACAGGTAGATGCTGAAACTAAGACACTCTACTTATATGGTTCAGGTGAAACTGTAACATTGAAAGAGGGTGAAGAGCAGACAGTGAGTGTTGGTGGAACAGAATATACTATAAAAGTAGTAGGCATTACTCAGGAATCAAGCACTGACAAAGTATCAGTAACAGTTGACGGAAGTACTGTAAGAGAAATTGGCGAAGGTTCTTCTTCCAAGGTTGGAGGATTAGAAGTTTATGCTAAAACAGTATTTTACAGCGCAAAAGAAACATCTGAAAACTATGCTACATTAAATATCGGAACTGAAAAATTAAAGTTTGTTGATGGTCAGACAGTTTATACTGGTTCTGATGAAACCTCTGTTCAGGGAACATCAGCAAGTATAAGCTCAAGCGGAGACAAACTTTCACAGATTCAGATAAGCATAGCTATGAATGATGCTACAAAGGATTATATCAAAGCAGGTGGAGACTTTGTAGACCCTATATTTGGGGGATTAAAGCTTTCATTCGCTGCAGTAATCCCGACACTTGATTCAACATCAAGAGAGTCAATTGTAATAGATAGTGATAACAGCAGAAATGCAAGAGTTACATTCACCAGCGCATTGGCTGATGAATCAAAACTATTTACATTCCTGCATGACCAGGATACAGCTGATAGCACAATAACACCAATATTGGCAGACACTGCAAACAATACAATCCATGTTGTAGAAGGAGAATCTGTAGAATTAAACGACTACATGGTTGTTAACTCTGGAGATTACGGAAGAATAATTAAGTTAACTTCAATACCAACAGGAGCATTACAATCAACATCAACAATACAATTCCAGGATGCTCTCACAGGAGAGAACATATTCTCTGGAAGCGGATTGACTGTTGGAATAACAGGTAATGCGACTACAAGTATTGACGGTCAGACTTATTATTTCACTGTAGCAAATGGAACAGGAGCAGTTGCAAGCCCTTCAAGTGTAAAAATAACTTGGGGAACAACTTCATCATATGATGGAAATACAGGCGCTGCAACAAGTATCTATCCAAGAATAAAAACAAAGAACGGTGGATGGATTTCTATTCTGGCTCCAGTTGCATTAACAGATGGAACAACTTATTCATTGCCAGGAACTGAAACACTTACAAGCTATGAGGCTGGAAATGCATTCGTAGCTGCAGACAGAGGAAAAGATGGAGAAGGTGCTTTGGGTTCATCTCATACAGGTAGCTGGAAGATTGGAAACATCAACTGGACACTTACAGGAGATTTCAATGCAACTACTACAGTAGTTGGTATTGACACAGACAATGATGAAGTAGCTAATTGCAATTTCAATTCTACATATGGAGGAGCAATTCTTTTCATAGAAGAAAAGAAGACTACTGAAACAAACAATGCAGATAATGGAGACATTATTTGTGTTTATGCAGATACAAGTGGTTCAACAACACCTGTAGAGGTAAGTGTATCAAGTCCTGTAGCAACAGGAACAGGAACATCTACTTGGAGCGGATTACAAACCTGGGAAAGTGACAGTTACACACAAAGTGCTGTTACAAGATATGGTACTTACATAAAGTACAATAGTCAGGATAACGACAAAGTAGAGATATACTATCCTAATGAGCAGTTATATGCAGATGTATTGTTAGCAACAGAAGGTGCAACTGTAACCGGCGGAGAAGCTGGTTCAAGCACTGTAACTCCACTTGGTGAAGTTCTTGTTAAAGATACAGAAGTATCTTCAGTAAGCTCAAGAAATCTGATAGTTGTGGGTGGTAGCTGTATTAACTCAGTTGCTGCTAACTTATTAGATGGTGCTCACTGTACAAGTGCTTTTACTGAGAAGACAGGAATCGGTTCTGGACAATATGTAATCGAGAGTTTCGGTGATGCATATGCTACAGGAAAGATTGCTCTTTTAGTTGCAGGATATGAAGCGCAGGACACAGTGAATGCTGCTACATATTTGAGAACTAAGACAGTTGACACAACTGCTGGAACAAAGTATATTGGTACTTCTGCAACAAGTGCAGAAAAGCAATAAGCAAAGTTTTAATTTTTTCTTTTTTTTCTTTTTTTATTTAATGAACTAGTGGTAAGTTTTTTATATTCTATTTCTCAATTTAATTAATGAGAAAAATAACTTCAAGGGAAAAACATGAAAAGAAAAACAGAAGAAACCAGCTGGTAATAGGAATAGTCCTTATAGGAATTATGATATCAGGAACAATAGGGTATTCTTTCCTCAGCAAGAATACATCAGACACTGAATATAACAAAGTAATCCATAACGGATTTGAATTTGTTGAAAAAGAGGGGTTTTGGTATATGCAGATTGAAGACAGCCTTTTTTTATTCAGATTTAATCCCAAACAAACTGAGATAGATAATATTAATACAAGCATAATAAAAAAGATAAATGGATATTACAACAAGCCACTATACATTTATTCGGAGGACATAGATGCAGAGTATGAAATATACAGAAATATGAACAGCTTTGTTCAGAGAATACAGATGGCCTGCATTGATAAAAAAGACTGCAGTGATGAAAGCTATCCAATTAAAACCTGCGAGGATAATTTTATTATAATTTCTGAATCAGATACAGAAACTCCTTCCATAACCCAAGAGGAAAACTGCATATTTATCAAAGGCAAAAATGAGGAATTAGTAAAATTAAGTGATGAATTTTTATTTAAAACCCTTGGTATAAAGTAGGACAATAATTTTTAAAAAGGGAAAAAAGGAGGTATAATGATGGATATAAGAGAAAATAAAGATGAAGAAAGAATAAATGAAGAGCAGGTTAAAATGCAAAACAAACAGACAAGAACGATAATGATAATCGGAGGATGTCTTATACTTTTTTTCGTTCTTGGTTTTTTTATAACCGGTACATTAAACAATTTTAAGTATAATGGTCTGGATTTTACAAAAGAGAAGATAGGGGATATTATGTTTTACAGGACAATATTTCCGCTTTATACAATGACCGGAGAGCATGTTGCAGATTACAATATTTACATGAGGAATGACCCAAGAAGTCTTAAAGATATAAAAATAAAAGGAGAGATTAATCTAAAACAGGACATTGTGGTAAATGCTATTGGCATTGATGACTGTGAAGACAAAACAATTGCAATAGCAAACATGAATAACATATTCAGCAGTCCTGTGATGAACCTTCATTTTTTCAAAAATGAAACCTTAAACTACTGCGATGAATCAGGAAAATTTACATATATACAGATACAAAATTCAACTGAACAGGGCATAGAACAGTTCGGTCTGTCATGCTACTACATAAACATAAAAGACTGTGAAATGCTAAAACCTACAGAAAAATTTATTGCTGAAATTCTGGCAAGAGAGTAGAATTCATGCTTATTCTCTTTTTTCTTTTGTTAAGAAGGACATAGACAGTTATAATGATAAGAGAGAACATCAAAAGAAGGATAGTTATAATATCCATGTTTTGACTTATAAGAGAGGAATTATTTCCGAACAGATACCCAATATAAATCAGAATTGATATCCATATCCCTGCACCCAGTGATGTAAATACAGAGAATTTTACAAAATTCATTCTGGAAAAACCTGCAGGAAGAGAAATCAGCTGCCTCACAACAGGAATCAGTCTTCCTGTAAAGGTTGTCACAGGCCCGTGCTTCCTGAAAAAATTATCTGATTTTTTTATGCCCTCATTTTTTATAAACATAAATTTCCCGTATTTTGAAATGAGAAAATTTATTGTTGCCCTCCCCAAAAACAATGCAAGAAAATAATTTATACAGGCTCCAAGCAGACTTCCTGCAAGACCGCAAAGAAAAACTATTATTAGTGACATTTTCCCCTGAGCCACTAAAGCCCCTGCAGGTATCATTATAACCTCACTGGGAAAAGGAAAAAAAGAACTTTCAATAGTCATCCCAAGAAAAATTCCAAAATATCCAAGCTTCTCTATTATATCCAGAACAAGGATTATAAGCTGGGAAAGCATATCAGAAATTATCATTCTTCAACAAGTTTTGATTTAATCAGCAAATATTTTATATCAGAATAAACAGGAATTTCTTTTATTTTAAATAATTTAACTTCTGAAAACCAGATTACTACAACAAGGACTGTGCTTACCAGATACCATGAAAGCCTGTGACTGAAATCAAAATAATCTGAACCCCTGAGAAGAAGAACAGAAAGTATGTCAATCCTTATAACATTAAGTATAAGAAAACCAAGGAAAGATATTATCAAGAGGATAATTCTTTTAATCAGAGTTATATTTGACGTGGAAAAATTGAGAAGCATTAAAAGATAATATGCAGAACCTGCAATGCAGGCAGGAATTAATTCTATGGCAAGGCAGGATGGATTGAAGGATATTGTATTTGCTGAAAGGCTCACATCAAAGAATATTTTTAATGAATAGTAAACAAGATTTACTGTGACAGGAGTGAATATTTTGTAAAATATATAAAGATTTGGAATTGCAACTAGGATTAATATAACATATCTTGAAACCAAGCTGATAATTTTTTTTGTCTCTTCTTCCATTAAAAGAAGGTATGAGAAACATATTTAAATATTTTAACATTAAGCTAGGTAATGAAAAAGAGGGATGCATGGATTTTGGGCATATTGATAGCTACAATAATAAGTTTCAATTTTGACAGCGGGATTATAAGATTAATCTCCGGCATGAAAACTCCTGCTCTGGACAGTTTTTTCATAGGAATAACTTTTGTAAGCTCAGAAGTGCTGATATTCTTTTTTCTTACAAGTCTTTTTTTGTGGAAGGAAAACAAGAGAAGATGGATTCTTCCATTATGGCTTACATTATTTTTTTCAGCAGTTGCAAGCTTCATAATAAAATTTCTTGTCCAGAGACCAAGACCGTTTCAGACAGGAATTGTAAATCTTGCTGAAATATTTTACAGCCTGAATTTTGAAACATGGAATTTTTCATTTCCATCATTCCAGACAATGTTTGTATTTTGTTCTGTACCTATATTGTCAAAAGAATTTCCAAAACTGAAATATATATGGATTTTCCTTGCTGTTCTTGTGGGACTGTCCAGGGTTTACTTCGGTCTTCATTTCCTCAGTGATGTGCTTGCAGGCGGGCTTATTGGCTATATCTTAGGATTGTGGGTTATTGACCTGGAAGAAGAAAACAAATTCGGGGAAAGATTTTACAGAAAAATATTTTTCATAAAGAGAAGAAGAAAATAATTAGCCTGAAAAATATAAAAAAGAATAATAATTTTAACTTCTTGCAACTCTTACGGCAATTATAATTATAACAATTATAAGTATTACATTAAGAGCTCCGATTCCCCAAAGATACCAGTTATCATTTGAAACTGCGAATCCTGAAAGTCCGGGAAAGCTGAATGAAGATTTTTCTATTGTAACCTGAACAGACTGTCTCAAAGTTTCCTTCTCTGTATTTCCTGTCTTAATCTCCACATTGAATGTGTTAGAACCTTCAACATCCTTGTTTACATTTAATCTGTATGTAACTTCCTGTGATGCTCCTGCATCCAATGTCATTGTTGCAGGGTCTATCAATGTTAAAGTTGCCCATGTTGCATAATTATTTGCGCTTAGAGTATAAGTCTGAGTTTTGTCTCCAATATTTCTTATAGTTGCTTTTATTACAAGCTCTTTTCCTGCCTGTCCTCCTGATTCCAAAACCGCTGAAACACTTGCCTGAGGTGCGAGAATGCAGCCTCCTTCTATAATCAAATATGCCTCTTCATAGGATTCATCATCATTATCATTCTCATAAATCTGGTCATCTTCGTCATAAACCCAGAACTGCAGTTTATAAGATGTTTCTTCTGTCTCTTCAGGAACAGTTATAACAAAACTTATTTTTTCTTTTTCAAGAGAATCAACATCTCCAACTTCTATTTCCTCGTTTATTCCCAATGCCTTATTATAAACAACAACATAAACATCTTCCTGGTCATCTTCTCCAATATTCCATACATTTGCTGTTACCTGAACTTCCTGTCCGCATAGTGCTTTTTCAGGAGTCATTTTTAAATCATCAAGAATCACAAAATCACTGTCAAGATTTATTTTTACAGTTTCAGATTCTGAATAACATTGTTCAGATTCTCCTACATCACTATCATCGCTGTATGCTTTAACATAAAGAACATAATCTTCCCTGTTTGAATCAAGGTCTTCAGGGTCAATCTGAAAGTTTATTGTAACTGTGTTTCTTTCGTCATCATCAAGGTCAAAATTTTTTTCTTCATCATCGATTATCCATTTTCCTGTTACAGGATTGTAAATTCCCCAAACAACAGTTATATCTTCTAATTCATAATCTTCATTGTTTTCAACTTCAACTTTCAACTGTATTTCATCCAGAGGATACCATTCCTCATCATCTCCATATCCATTAGTATTATCTATCTTCAGACTTCTTATTTCAAGTTTTCCCTGATTTCCAAAATCACAATATCCCTTATTAACATTTAATGTAAGAGTAGCATTTTCTGTCCCATTACCAACTGGGTAAGAGAATGAAAAAGGAGAATATGAAAACTCGGCATCTATTGAAGTAAGTGTTGCCTTTACTGTTTCTCCAGCACTTACTGAAGTATCATTAAAAGTTATAGTAGCAGGCTTTTGGTCAGCATAAAAAGTATATGAAGAAGGCAATGTAACTGTTCCGGTAAAATCATTAAGAACGAATGTCTCTTCATCTCCAACATGAGTCAAGGTTAATGAAGCAGGAGTTACAGTCAAAGCACTAACTAAACTTGATAGAATTATCAAGGACAAAACACCTGCAAAAAACAATGTGGTTTTTTTGTTGTTCATTTTTGTTGTAATTGCGGAGTTACTATGGTTTATAAATATTTCTGTTTTAAAAAATAATATTAAAAATTCACAAAACCAGGCCTAAAAATTGAATATTGAGAATAAGTCAAAACATTTATATAATGTTTTTTGTTAGGATTACCAACGGTAAAAGGAGGTAAAATGGCAATAAAATCTAAGGAAAACAGTTTGGGTGCCTGGGCTTTTCTTCTGGGGGTTATACTGGCAGTAATAATAGGACTTAGTGCTTCATTAATATCTATTCCTGTTTTGACAACATACAATAAGGCAATTTATGGCATATTAATAATTTTGGGGCTTATAGTCGGGTTCATGAATGTTACAGGAAGAGATTCAGAAATATTCATGCTTTCAGGAACAGTTCTTGTGATAGTAAGCAAATTCGGAATGGATAGTGTAAGCGGAAGCCTTATAGGAATAGGGGTTGGAAATATTGTAACTTCAGTATTCGGAGCACTATTGGTGTTATTTGTTCCTGCAACAATAGTTGTTGCACTAAAAACAGTATTCTCAATAGCCAAAGTTTAATTTTTTATTTTTTTATTTCAATATATTCTTTACAGAAAGGTGTATATGGCCTTATATGATTATAATCTCTGCTAAATTTAAGGTTAGGGTTAATAAGAGATATCATTTTTTGGATAGAGGGTTCTCCTATTTCTTTACAAATAATCCTTGTATCTAACCCAAGAATTCCACATGCTTCAAGATAAGGACAAAAATTATAAGAGCATATTTGGATTTTATTTGGGGATATTCTTTTAATTCTAGAAAATTCTGGATTTATGTTCATATGGTCAAAAAAGATGATATTGTAAGCAAGTTCATCTATGTTAAGACTTCTATCATTTCTTAAGGTTTGTTGATTTTTACCCATCCAATTAACTCTTCTTTTTGTTATTAATTCAGATAATTCTAGGGGGGTTAAGGTGCCTTGTTTAATTCTTCTTAACTGATTTAATTTTTCCTTTATTGCTTTTTGTTCTGAAATAGAGAACATAGTTTATTTATGTAAGGAACTAATAAAAAAATTATTATAATTTATTGATATTAATTATTTTTGAAGAATTCATGTCCAGCCTTGGGCATGCTGTGTTCACCCAGCTTTGTATTGAAAAATTTTCAAATTCTGAAACATCTATATTATTTGCAATAAATAAATAGGAATCCTTATTTTTTATGCTTTTTTTTAACTGGATGGCATTTTTCAGGTTTTGCTGACCTGGTTTTGTGGTAACAAGTATTCCAACAGTTTCTGAGTTAAGAAAATTAACATATGCTGCCTTTTCATGCTTTTGCATCTTTTCAGACTCTTCTTTTGAAATCCTGGAAAAAATATTCCCCTCTAACATATAAATAGGAAATTTTGTATTTAAAGAAAGAGAGACTGCATGGAATCTTCCAGAACCAATAAGAATTATCGCCTCTGTATTTTTAGGGAAAATTGGCTGAGAGCATCCCAATATCTGGATTATTTTTGTTATGTTATGTTTTTTTGAAAGCAATTGTCCTATCTTAAAAGCTAATTGCTTATATTGTATTGAATAAGCAACAGCAATGTTTTGTGGAAGTTTTGGCAGTTTTATTGCATTTATATCATAGTCTGTCTTTCTGTATGCAGGAATAAATAATTTCTTTATCATTCAATAATTTAGAAAAAGGAAGTTTTAAACTTAATTAATCATCCCATCTGCTTTTTTCTTTTTCTTTTGGCTTTTCTGATTCCTTGTGGATTTTTGCAAAAGAAGGTGTAACAATCACTATATTTTCCCCAAAACCTGCAATACTGCCTTCAAGGGCATCGGTTGTCTTTTTTATCTTTGAAATTGCTCTCTTCAGCTCAATAGAATCTTTTTGCCTTAAGGCCTTTATGTCTATTATTGCTATTGTATATCCTTCTCTCAGAGCATTCAGAATATCATTGACATCTTCGTAATTTTTAAGGACAAAAAGTTTTATCATTACTTTTTCTTTTCCTTTTTCTTCCTGACCGAGGTCAATCTCTACATATTCATTTTCAGGATTTTCCTCTTTTAGAACTTTAGAGAAACTATCTCTTATTTTATCAAAAACCATAAAAGTAAATAATTAAAATATTTATAAAGATTTCCATAATTGTTGATATATTTTACACAATTATTGTCCTATGCTTTTCATGATATCTTCCCTTAGGGATTCTATCCTTTCTGTGAGCTCTTTTTCCTGTTTTTCAAGGGTCTTTATCCTGATATTGAGACTTTCTTCCCTGTTTTTCAGATCTTCAAGAAGTTTCCCTTTTTCTGTTTTAAGCATTACCTGCCCTATTACCTTATATACCTCATCTCCTGAAATATCCAGTTCCTCAAGAGCATTTTGTATTTCCGCATTTTCTATCTGAAAATTCTGCTTTTGAAGAAGAAAATTGTGAAGATTCTGCTCTAATATTTGTATTTCCTGTATTTTTTCTTCTGTTTTTGATTCCATATTATCAAACTGCTTTTATTTTTCTAGAAACAGTCCTTGGCTTGTAAAAAATCTTGCTCCCGCAGTTAGGACAGACAAATCTTTTATCAAGATTTGCATGTGTTATTTTCTTTCCGCAATTGAAACATTTATATGTTGCCATTTTATATAAAAATTTGATTTATTTAAAAACTTATCCCAGATGATAGGTATTTGATGAAAATTTCTTATCACATTTTTTGCAGTGCCAGATTCCCTTTGACAGCCTCTTAACTCCGGTTTTTCCGCAGAGAGGGCATTTTTGCTTTTTTCTCTGCTTTGTTTCAACTTTCACAAGTTTATCTTTTAGCTTTTTTCCGTATCTTGCTCCGAATCTTCCTGCGGATTTTGCTTTTTTTGTTTTTACCATTTTATTGTTTTATTTTTTCTGGTTTTAGTTTTTTAATGTCTTCCCTTAATTTTTTTACTCCAGGAATACCTGAAATAACTTTTGCCCTGTCTTTGTAACTTATCCTGTTATTCTTATCTAATTTAATTTTCTCTCCGTTCTCAAGCGTGATAAATCTTTTCTGTGCCATTTGAAATGGGGCTGCCCGGATTTGAACCGGGGTCGTCAGGTCCCAAACCTGAAAGGCTACCAGGCTACCCCACAGCCCCTTGTTAATGATTAAAAGAGCTAGGAGATATTTATAAATTATTTCATTATTTTTTCTTGGATTCTGGCTTCTTCTCTGTTTTTGCTGCCTCTGCCTTAGCAGGTTCCTTTGATTTTGATTCTGCAGCTGCCTGTGTTGCAGCTTCTTTTGCAGCCTCTTCCTGTTTCTTAATTCTTTCCTGCTGTGTTTTAACTTCTGAAAAATATTTCTCGAGTTCTTTTTTCTTTTCTTCAGGAGTCTCTGTTTTTTCCTGACTTATTTCCTTATCATATTTCCCTTCGTTAATTTCTTTCTCAATTTCTGCTGCAGGCTTGCTCTCAATCAGCAATCCTAAACTTACTGCTGTTCCTACAACAGTCTTTACTGCAGATTTTAAGTCTTTACTAAGCATATTTGAATATTTTGTTTTTGCCACAGAGATAATCTGTTCAATTGAGGCATTTCCAGAGTATTCTTTTTTCTGGGCTCCTGAACCTTTTGAAATTCCAATTTCTTTTTTTAATAATTCTGAAACAGGGGGGGAGAAAACTTTTACTGAAAAAGATTTATTGGAAGGATTAACATCAAGCTCAACAGGAACCTTTAATCCCTTAAAATCTTTTGTTGCATCATTAACTTTCTGTATTACCTGTCCAATATTTATTCCTGCAGGTCCGAGCTTCTGGCTAAGTGCAGGACCTGGTGCCATACTTCCTCCATCAACTAATATTTTAATTTGCATTTTATTCTTCCTCCTCTTCTCCTTCTCTTCTTATAACTCTTACATTATCCATTTTAATTGTAACAGGCAAGGGAACAACTGCCCCTAAAAGACTTACTACTACTTCTTCTTTTTGTTTGTCTATTCTTAAAACTTTTGCTTTTTCTTTTTTGAAAGGCTCTGAAATAATTTCAACAATATCTCCCTCATTGATATTTATTGATTCAACAGAAGGTTCAATCATATTTTTTATTTCCTCATAATCAATTGTCTTTCCTATTATTCCTTTTACATAAGGAAGGTCATATGCTGCCTCTTCTGCACTTTCCCGGTCTTCTGCCTCCAAAAGAACATAACCTCTCAATCCATGAGGACGTGAAACAGAATATACATTAAGATTCTTTGAAGTTGCACGTTCTGCTATTAAATCAACTGCCCTTTCTTCCTTGTTTGTTGTAACTTTTATGATAAAAATCATTTTTCAGCTCCGACTACTTCTTAATCCCTAAGAAGCAGATACATTTAATTGAGAAATATAGTTTATAAATTTATCTTACAAAAATTTTCATTAAAATTGAAATCAAAAATCCAATGAGTCCTATCGCACCAATACCCATTGCAGAAACTTTTGCTATTGTTTCAAATTCTTTTCTTGAGGGCTTTTTAAGAATGTGCCATACTCTCACACATTTATGATAAAATGATTTTATCCAGGTGAATATCTTATTCATGATCTAAATAGATAAAAGTGGTTTTTAAAATTGTTGATATTACTTCTGGTAAAATTCCATAAAGATTGTGCTCCCATCATGAGTATAAAATCTCTGGTATCCAGATGGAAATTCCATAATAACCGCTCCTCCAGAAGAGATTTTTATTAACTTTGTTCCTCTGTAGTTTATGAAATCTTCCTGAGAATTATCTAATCGGCCTATAACTTTTTGAGGAATAGTTTTCCCCATAAAATCAGTTACAATTCTTTTCAAATTCATTTTATTCAAAAAATTCTATGCCGAGTTCGTCTTCGATTTCCTGCCTTTTCTTTTCCTCAAGAGTATCACCATGTCCCATAATCTGGGAACTTTTTACTCCTGTAACAATCAACAAAACTCTTATTGATTTGTCCATGTCTTCTGAAAGTTGTGCTCCCCATATCATTTTTGCATCAGGACTCAGCTTGTTGCCTATGGTTTCCATTATTGCCTTACATTCATCCAGGGACATATCAGGTCCACCGATTATATTGACAAGTGCTCCTGATGAATCAGAGATATCAACATCAAGGAGAGGATTTTGTATTGCTTTTTCAACAGCCTCTATTGCACGATGCTGGCTATCACTTTCACCCATTCCTATTAATGAGACTCCTCCTTCAACCATTACTGCTTTTATATCTGCAAAATCAAGATTAACAAGACCTGAAGTTGTGACAAGTTCTGTTATTCCTTTTACAGCATTTGTCAGTATTTCGTCAGCAATTTTGAAAGCTGTCTGCAGAGGAAGTTCCGGAGCAAGTTCAAGAAGCTTGTCATTTGGGATTACAATGAGGGTATCAACTGCAGCCTCCATTCTTTCAAGACCAAGCATTGCATTTTCAATTCTCTTTTTTCCTTCTATTGTGAATGGGAGAGTTATTACTCCTATTGTCAGTGCTCCCTGTTTTTTCGCAAGAGATGCAATTACAGGAGCAGCACCTGTTCCGGTTCCGCCACCCATACCGCATGTTATGAATATCATATCGCTTCCAGCAAGTTTCTTTTTTATTTCAGATTCAGACTCACGCGCAGCTTCTTCTCCTATTTTTGGATTGCTTCCGGCTCCAAGCCCCTGTGTTAGTTCTTTACCAATAAGAATTTTTTGATCTGCATTTGCGTATAATAAATCCTGTGCGTCTGTATTAACTGCAATTAATTCTCCTCCTTTTATTCCTATTTCCCTCATTCTGCTCAAAGAATTATTTCCTCCACCGCCAACTCCTATAACTTTTATTTTTGCATTCTGCTTTTTTAAGAGTTCCTCAAGTTCTCTGTCAATATCCAATACTTCCTGAGATATAGAACCACTTCTCACCTGACTTATAGCCATAATTAAAAAAAATGCCAGAGATTTATAAAGATTTATGTATAAACTGGCTATTTTTTATCCTTGACAGCCTCGATGATTTCAATTTCCATGTCCAGAATTTCATTCAGTTTTTTTCTGAAAAGTTCTATGAAGTTCATGAACTGTTTCTCTGCTTTTATTATCACCTTTTTATTCTGAACCTCAAACTCAAACTCCCTTCTGAAGAAAAAATCCATGAGGGATTTTATTTTTTCATCTAAATCGCTGATTTTTCTTTTTACTATTATTTTATATACAACATCCTTTCCTGCAACAGGATTATTGAAATCAGTTATAACTCTCCCACCTGAAACAGAAATAATTTTTCCAAGATTTCCGTCAAAATTAAAAACCATTCCGGGATAGGGGTTTGCATTTTTTTGTTTGAAAAGATTTAAAGGAATTATTTTTACCAGAGAGGGGTTTCTTTTTCCGAATGCCTTTTCAGGAGGCAGTTCTATTTCATATTCCCCTGTTTCTTTCCCTATGAGAAAGTTATCTATCGCATTAAGAAACATTCCTTCCCCAAGACAGAAAATAAATGGCTTTGGTTTTATTTCGGGATTTATCTTTTCCAAATCCTCTTTTATATTTGAATCAAAAATCTCTCCGCCTTTTACTTTTCCAGTAAAATCAATTTCAATAAAATCTTTTTTGTTTAAAGTGTCCATTTCAATTGAGAAGTAAAAATATTTATAAATCTATTTCTTTTGGTTAAAACATGGTTTTTAAATTAATTAATGCTACAGAGGCAAAGGTAGGCACAAATATTATTGTTGACGGAACTCCCTGTGTTGTAAAAAAAATGGATGTTTCAAAAACAGGAAAGCACGGCCATGCAAAAGTGAGAATCGAGGCTGTTGGACTAATTGACGGAATAAAAAAGGTTTTTGTTACCCCCGGACATGACAGGCTTGAAGTTCCTTTGGTTGAAAAAAAGAAGGCACAGGTTTTGTCTGCAAGTGAAAACAAGGCAAATGTAATGGATCTGGAAAGTTTTGAAACATTTGAGCTGGATGCTCCTGAAGACTTAAAAGAGAATATTAAAGAAAATGTAAATGTGGAATACTGGGATATTGAAGGAACTAAAATAATTAAGAGGATTGTATAAATTTAAAATGGCAAAAATACCTGAGGCACAAAACAGACTTTTCAAGAATGTTTTTGTATGCAAAAATTGCAGCAGCAAAATAAGAGCAGAACCAAGAAAGATTATAGAAGGAAAAGTTAAATGCAGAAAATGTAAAAAGAAGGCATTCAGACCTTTAAGGAAAAAATAGAGATGAATTTCACATTTTTGGACATAATTTTTTTAATTGTATTCGGGATTTTCTTATCTGTTTTTCTGTATTCAAGAAGAAAAAAGCTTGAGAGAGAAGGTTTTCTTTTTTTATACCGGACAAGATGGGGAATAAAACTAATTGATTATGTTGGAACAAAATACAAAAAGACACTCAATGTTCTGAGCTATGTATCAGTTGCTCTTGGATATATATTAATGGGAACAATGATATACCTTGCAGGAAAAATAGTTTACATTTATGTTATGTACCCGCAGGTTGTAAGAGCAATAAAAGTTCCTCCAATAATTCCGCTTGTGCCATATCTCCCTCAGGTGTTTAAGCTTGATTTTCTTCCTCCATTTTATTTTACATACTGGATAATTATAATTGCAATAATTGCAATAACCCATGAATTCAGCCACGGTATTTTTGCAAGACATTTTGGAGTTGAAATAAAATCCACAGGATTTGGCTTTTTAGGGCCGTTTTTGGCTGCATTTGTAGAACCGGATGAGAAAAAAATGGTAAAGAAAAATAAATTCTCCCAGCTGACAGTTTTGTCTGCAGGAACTTTTGCCAATGTGATTACTGTAATAGTATTTCTGTTTGTAATAATTATTTTCTTTTACTTTTCTTTTGTTCCCTCAGGAGTTGTCTTTGATACTTATGCATATTCCCCTGTTATTATCAGTGAAATAACATACATCAACGGAAACTATGTTTCAAATATTTCTTATGACACACTTATTGGGATAATGAATGAAACAACGATTAATGACATAAGAACTTCTGAAAAAAATTATCTTGCAACAAAAAGCATGGTTGAACAGCAGGAAGGGAATATGATTATAATATATAATGATGCTCCTGCGATAAGAAGCAATCTCAGCGGAGCAATACAGCAGATTAACGGAATTGAGATAGACAGCATTGAAAAACTAAGGGATGAGATACAGAAATATTATTCAGGAGAAGAAATAAAAATAACTGCAAAGACAGGTGATAAAATCACTGAATATAAAATAGTTCTTGAGGAAAACCCCGACGGAGAAGGGGCATGGATGGGAATAGGATTTTCTGATACAAGTCAGACAGGAGTATTCGGAAAACTCTATAATAAATTATCTTTCTTTAAGGAAGAACATGTTTACTATGAAGCAAAAAATGATATTATAATTTTCTTTTATAATTTATTCTGGTGGATTATTTTAATAAGCATAAGTGTTGCTCTTGTAAACATGCTCCCTGTTGGAATCTTCGACGGAGGAAGGGTTTTTTACCTGACAGTCTTGTTTTTTCTGAAAAGCGAAAGCAAGGCAAAAAAGATTTTTTCTTTTGTAACTTATTTCTTTCTTGTAATCTTACTTTTATTAATGGTTTTCTGGTTTATTTCTTTTATCTAAAACAGCGACGGAAAAAATGATTAAAATGTTTGGAAAAAGAAAAGTATTTAAATGATAATATCGTAGATAGATTAATTAAAAAAGAGGTAATAAAAATGCCAAAGAAAAAAGCTAAAAAGACAACAAAGAAAAAAACAACAACAAAGAAAAAAGCTTCAAAGAAAAAAAAGAAGAAATAAAATTTCTATGTAGTTTTTTTATTTTTTATATTTTATATTCAAAAGATTTAAAATCTGGTTCTTGTTTTTGATTTTTATGATTGACTCTGCATTAAAAGAAAAACTGAAAAAGCAGCATTATTTTATCGTCGGAAAACATTCTGCCGTGCAGGTATGCAGATGGGCAAAGAAGTCTCTTCTTGATGAAGGTGCCTGTTATAAAGAAAAATTTTACGGGATAAAAAGCCATTTATGCTGCCAGATGACCCCGAGTGTTGTATGGTGTGACAACAAATGCCTTCACTGCTGGCGTGCGATTGAACTTACTTTAGGAAAAAAAATTAAAGGGAAGACAGACTCTGCCAAAGAGATAATTGACGGATGCATCAAAGCGCAAAGAAAACTTTTGAATGGATTCGGAAGCAATAAAAAACTGAACAGAAAAAAATTTTCTGAAGCACAGGAGCCAATACAGTTTGCAATTTCTCTCTCGGGAGAGCCAATGATTTATGAAAAAACAGGGGAAATTATCCATGAACTGAGAAAAAGAGGAAAAACAAGCTTTCTTGTCACAAACGGACTGCATCCTGAAAAAATAAAGGAACTCAGGATAAAAAAGCAAATGCCAACCCAGTTATATATCTCGGTAAATGCCCCAAATGAAGAGTTATACAAAAAAATCTGCAGAAGCTCTATGAAGGATGCATGGAAAAAATTTAATCAGAGCCTTGAATTAATATCAGAACTTAAGAATAAAACAAGAACAGTATTCAGAATAAATCTTATAAAAGATCTTAATATGAAAAAAGAATTTACAAAAGAATACTGCAGACTGATAAAAAAATCAAATCCTATGTTCATTGAAATAAAGGGGTATATGAGTGTCGGATATGCGAGGGAAAGGCTTGGTTATGAAAGAATGCCCTGGCATGATGACATAATAAATTTTGCAAAAGATATTGAAAAAGAATGCAGGAAACTTGGAATGAAATACAAAATACTTGACGAGCATGAATTTTCGAGGGTTGCTGTTCTTGGAAAAAATAAAAAAGACCTGAAGATAAAGAAGATATAAAAATTATCGTATCTGATTATTAACTATTTTTCTATAAAGGCTGCTTACTCTTCTGAAATCATCTCTGTTTGGAGTTTCCCCTCTGTCCTGGCATGGAAAATGCTCACCTGGGAAATACCCCTGAACAAGGGTTCTTCTTTCATCATATTTTGTCAGCTCCATTTTTCCCAGCATTCCCTGCCTGCCCATTTGTCTGTAATTTATGCGCCTCTGTTCATTATGAGTAAGAATTTTGTCTGAATGTTTTCCGTTTCCGTTTTTTCCATTATTCTTATTTGAATTTCTTGGCATGGAAAAAATTAAAAAAATAGATATTTAAATTTATCTACAAGAAAACAATTCCGTCTTTTGTCAGAGCAACAAACCTCACTCCTGCCGGGAGTCCAAGAAGTGCAGAAATTAAAGCCATATGCTCTTTTCCGTCTCCTGATGCAATGCTCAGGGCAACCTCTGTTCCGTTAATTTTTCCCCTTAGTTTCTGGGAAAATTCATCTTTCAAATCCTTGAGCTTTTTATTCAAATCTATCTGAATAAACTCAAATTTTTTTGAAGAGGTAAACTGCTTTGCAAAATCGCTTCCAAGAACAATTACATTATCCCATTCGCCCTGATTCATCAGTCCTGCAACCTGCCCCCATGTTCCTTTTCCGGTGGATAACAATGCAATAAGTTCCATGCTTTGGAAAATAAGAGAGTATTTATAAGAATTTGTGTAGAGGAAAAATAGTGTAAAAAGCAAAATTTATAAATGCTATTTTTCTGGGTGTGATATCGTTGACTACATCACTGCAGGATATATTCTATGTCTGTTGTGCATAGGTAGCAGATAATAAGATGGAACTAAAAGAACAATTAGGAAAAGCCCTCAAGGAATTGAGAGAAAGTAACAAGCAGAGAAAATTTATTCAGACAGCAGACCTAATTATAAATCTGCAAAAGTTTGATATTAAAAAAACACCTATAAACACATTTGTGTCTGTTCCCCATAAGATAAAAGAAAAAAAAGTATGCGCATTTCTGGAAGTTAAGAATAAGGATATTCCTACAATAACTCCATCAGAATTCAAGAAGTATTCTGACAAAAAAGAAATCAAGAATCTGACAAAAAAATATGATTTTTTCATCGCTCAGGCGAATCTAATGCCCCAAGTGGCTACAACATTCGGAAGAGTACTGGGTCCTGCAGGAAAAATGCCTTCACCTCAGCTGGGAATTCTGATAAATGCTGATGAGAAAAATGTAAATGAAACAATCGCAAAAATAAACCAGTCTGTAAGGATAAGACTGAAAGAACCAAGCCTCAAGGTTTCAATTGCAAAGGAAAATATGGAAGACAAGGAAATTGTTGAAAACATAATCTCTGTATATAATACTCTCATGAAAAGTCTCCCGAGAGGAAAAGAAAACATAAAGAATATCGAAGTAAAATTTACAATGACTAAACCAAAGAAGATAAAACTTGATTAAAATGGCAGAAAAAACAGACAAAACAAAAAAAGGAAAAAGAAGCATTCCGGAAAAGAAAGCAAAGGCAGTGGATGAAATGTCAAATCTCTCAAAAAATAAGAGAACAATCTTAATTGCATCAATAAAAAATCTTCCTGCTTCACAATTTCAGGAAATAACAAAAAAACTCAGAGGAAAGGCAGTTGTAAAAGTTCCAAAAAAGAATATAACAATAAGGGCGCTGAATGGTTCAGACATTCCCGAGATAGAAGAACTGAAAAAAAGAGTTGGCAGTGATGTTGCAATTTTATTTTCTGACCTGGATTCTTTTGAGCTTGCTTCTGAACTGATAGAAAGCAGGAGCAGAATAAAGGGAAAGGCAGGACAGGAAGCAAATGAAGACATTGAAATCGCCGAAGGTCCTACAGACTTAATTCCAGGGCCAGCAGTAAGTGAACTTGGAGCTCTTGGAATAAAGATAGCAATTGAAAACGGAAAAATTAATATTAAAGAGCCAAAAATAATAGTAAAAAAAGGAGCAAAGATTTCAGAGAATGCTGCAGGGTTAATGAATAAGCTGGACATAAAGCCATTTTATGTTGGTTTTGTGCCTCTTGCTGCATTTGACACAAAAGAGAAAAAATTCTATTCTGATATAAATATAGACAGGGAAGGAACACTGAATGAATTAAAAAGTGCATTTGGAAAAGCATTGCCTTTTGCTGTTGAGATAGGATTTATATGTGGAGATACAATAAAATTCATGATAAGCAAGGCAGGAATGCATGAGAAGGCTCTTGAAAAAATAACAGAAAGCAAAGAATCAAAGGAAGAAAAAGACAATGAAGCTCAACCCGAAAATAAAGTTGAGGAGGAAAATAAATAATGGAATACATATATGCAGCACTTTTATTGCATAAGTCAGGCAAAGAAGTGAATGAAGACAATTTGAAGAAAGTTGTTGCAGCTGCTGGTACAGAAGTTGATGAAAGCAAAATCAAGTCTCTGGTTGCCAGTTTAAAGGGTGTTAACATAGACGAAGAATTGGCAAATGCCAGTCTGGTTGCTGCTGCTCCTGCGGGCGCGGCTCAGGCAGAAGAAAAGAAAGAAGAAAAACCCAAAGAAGAAAAGAAAGAAGCTGCAGCAGAAGGTTTGTCAGCTCTATTTGGATAATTTAGTTTTTTATTTTAAATTAAAAAACTGGCAAACCTCAAACTTTTTCTAGTTTGGACTTGAAGATAATAAAGTTTAAGAATAAAATAACCAGAGAGAAATTCATGAAAACAATAATTACTGAACAGATATATACTATAAGCGGAGAAGATGAAGGTGGTTTAATCCCAGCAAATGCGATTTTAGCTCTTGTTACCTATGACGATCAAGGACCAAAAAAGGTTTATTTTAAGCCAAGAATGTCCTGGTCACCAAAAACAGATTCAGAAGAAACAAGATACTCCAAGGAATTATTAAAAGAAAGTAGAAGAATAAATCCAAAATGGACAAGAGAAGAAATCATGCAAATTGCTAATGCCCTGGAAAAGGCCTTAAATAATTGATGATTATGTTCTTATTAAGTTCTCAGGCTAACTAACTCCAAAATCTTTATAACACAAACAAATTTTCATTATTCTATGGTGTGGAACTTATATTCTGAAGGGAAATTTATAGAACCTCTCTGCTTTTCCAACGGAAAAACCCAGAAAGAAATAATAGAGGAGGTTTTGGATTCTGTTAAAAAAGGATGCAAAATAATTTTTATAAGAGGGGTGTGCGGAACAGGGAAAAGCTCGATAGCATTGAATATTGCCAGAAATATGGGAAAAGCCTCAATAGTTGTTCCTGGAAAAACATTGCAGAATCAATACAAGGAGGATTATGAAAAAAAGAAATATCTTCTGAAGAAAAACGGGGAAAAATTAAAAATAAGCGTTATCATGGGAAGAAATAATTTTAAGTGCAAATTCCTTGAACAAAACAAGATTATCCCGAAAAAAGACAAAAAAGAAATTAATTCTAACTTAAATGATATCTTTGAATTCAGCAAAGAGGAAATAGAAACAAAGAAAAGAGAGGATTTGTCTGCAGATAACTGGAGCATCCCGTGCAAGATTGAAATAAAGGAAAAAAATTCAAAGAAAATAAGGGAATACCTGAGGCAAAACAGGAAAATCAATCCGAGAAATATTGCAGATATAAAGAACATAAAGAGAATTTCTGTTGCAAGTGTATGCCCTTACTGGTGCCCTGTTCTTCCTGAAGAATATGATTTAAAAATTTTTGAAAATGCAGAAAAAAGAAAATATCTGGGACTGGATAACACAAATTTTGTTTTTTATAAAAGAAAAAGCGGGTGCGGTTTTTATGAACAGTTCGATTCTTTTATTGATGCAGATGTAATTATCTTTAATTCACTGAAATATCAGCTGGAATCCGCTCTGAAAAGAAAGCCTGCAACAGATGTTGAAATAATCGATGAATGCGATGAATTTCTGGACAGCTTTTCCAATCAGAGAACAATTAATTTAAACAGGCTGCAGAATGCGCTTAGCTATTTTTTCCCCGAAAATGAAACTGATGAAACAATATTAAATGACTTAAATATCCTGATAAAAAATATCAAAAAAGATAAGAAAACAGAGGCTGCGGTCTACAGCAAAGCAATTTTAAAACTAAAAGAAACCCAAGTCTATAATTTATTAAGGTTATTTGCAGGCAATCAGGATTCTCTATGCAAAACAGATGAAGAAAATTATCTGCATGACATTATGGAAACCGCCAGAATGTTTGATGAATTTCTTGATGAGACATATGTAATGTTTCATAAACAGGATAATGGACTGATTATAGAGCTTGTTACAACAGACCTTGCAAAAAAATTCAAGAATCTTGTGGATAAAAACAAGATAATTGTCCTTATGTCAGGAACAATCCATTCTGAAAATGTTTTAAGGAATATTTTTGGACTTGAAGAATATTCTGTGATTGATGCAGAAATTCAGCAGCAGGGAGAAATTGAGATTGCAAGAACAGGATTGGAATTTGACTGCAAATATGAGAATTTTTCAAAAGGAATTCATACAAGAGAAAAATATCTCGAAGCATTAAGCAAATGCATTGAAATCGCAAAAAAACCCTCATTGGTTCACATAAACAGCTTTTATGACCTTCCCTCTGAAGAAGAGATAAAAAAATTTGGGGTGGATAATTTAATCGGCAGAGAAAAATTAAAAGAACTACAAAGAGAGGATAAACAGGGAAAGATAGTAAATGATTTTAAAAATGGAAAGATAGATATTCTTTTTTCAACAAAAGTTTCAAGAGGAATTGATTTTCCCGGAGAAAAATGCAACAGCATAATCTTCACAAAGTATCCAAATCCTGATGTAAAATCCGCATTCTGGAAGATTCTCAAGCAAACAAAGCCGAATTATTACTGGGATTTTTACAAGGATAAAGCCAGGAGAGAGTTGCTTCAGAGAATTTATCGCGGATTAAGGTCAAAAGAAGACCATGTTTTTCTTTTAAGCCCTGATGAAAGAGTGCTTAAGGCATTTGAAAAGTAACACCTCACATTATACCCCATTTTATGGTCTGAACTGAAAAGATAAAGGGAACATTTAAAAAAGGAAAAACCAAGAGAAAAAGGTGACAACAAGACTAATTCAGAAAATATATCAAATATGCGATGGAAGCAACAAATCTAATAAGGATTCTATAATTCCGGATGGAGCAGTTTCTGCAATAGTTGATTATGATGAAAAAGGGGCAAGGTCTGTTTATTTTGTTCCGGGAAATACAACTAATTTGAGAACAATGAGAGATGTAAGAGAAAGAAATGATGCATATGACAGGCTCAACCCCCAAAGAACAAGGGATGAAGTAAAAAAGATTGCCAAAACCCTTGAAAAATCACTTGAAGGAAGAAAGAGGTTTTGGTTGTTTTAGGAAAATCTAAGAATTAATAATATTTTTCTTTTCTCTTTAATTGTGAATAAGGTGTATTCAATTTTTTAAAATTTTTCACGATTTTGAGACTCATTCTTGGTTTTTATTTTTTGCAGAGGGTTTCTCATCCCTTTTTTACTCGTTCTCGCGCCTCTCATTCTGCGAGTCATTCCTCTTTGCTTATTATTCTTTAATCTTTTTCTTGCCATGTTTTATTTTATAGTAGCTCCTTTTCTTTTTGAGGTATTTCAACTATTTAAATTATAGATTTTAAAGATAGACGCCCCCGCCATTACTTGGACTTTAGTTAAAGTTATTTTCAAGAAAACAAAATATTTATATATACTTAATGCATACATAAGATATGCCAAAAGAACAGACATCAATAAGGGTTAGTTCTGATTTATTGAATACCTTAAAAAGATTTAAGGAAGCTAATGATAGCTATGAAGATGTAATCTGGGATTTCATTGAGCCCCATTTAGAACTTTCCGAACAAACAAAAAAAGATATAGAAATATCAAGACAGGAATATAAAAGAGGAAATTTTGTAACACTTGAGGAAGTTAAAAAAGAACTTGGCTTCTAATGGAAATTATTTTCTCAAATCATTCTAAAGGACAGCTAAAAAATTTAGATGTAAGAATACAGCAAAAGATAATTTTTACATTGGATAAGTTCAAGAATAATCAACCGGTAGACATAATCAAATTAAAAGGCAAGGGAGAAGAATTCAGGGTAAGAACAGGAAATTACAGAATACAACTCCAGAAAGTAAAAGAAGGATTTCTGGTAACTAAGATTGGCAAAAGAGAAAATTTTTATATGATTTTTTTATAAAAACACGCCCGCCATAAGTCTCGATTTCAGTATAACGCCCTGTTTATTATGTTGAATTACCAAGGCAAATGCCATTTAAAAAATGAAGCGACTACTTGAGGGGTGCGCAAGATATCTTTTTTTTATTATGACCTAAATGACAATGTCCTGTCAATGCCCATTATTTTAACAAGGAAGAAATTTAAATAGGATTTGTTATTTTTGTTAAATTAGAAATTTTCTTTGTATATAACTCTCCAAATTTTTCAAATATCTCTTTGCTCTTCCTGAGTTCATATTTGTCTTTTAAAGCAAAATAAATTTCTTCCCTCTTTTTTTGTATTTTATTATCCAAATCAACTATACCAAGATAAGAGGCTGCTTCATAACATCTAATTAACATTTTTTTTGCTCTTTTTTCTTCAGGAATAAAATAATCTTCTTGTTTTAAGTAAAATAATTCATATGCATTGTTAATCAAATCTGAAACTTGAGCATAAATATTTTTCAAGAACTCTTCCTCATTATTTATAAAATCTCTTCCGAAAAGAGGTATATGTCTTCTAAATAAAGAAATCGCAGTCCTGTCAATTATTTGTTCTAACCTATTATTTTGGATACTATTATCCTTTTTTTTAAATCCTTCAAGATAATTATTAATTCCCTTTATTGAAATTCCCCCTTTAATCTTTTCTCCATTTAATTTTAAAATTGGTTCATCAAGATGAAAAATATCTCCTTGGGTAATTACCAAAAAATCATAGTCTCCAGGATTCTCTAAAACAGTAGAAGATCCAAATAAAGAAAGATTTAGTACTTGTAAATCAGAGTAATTTCCTTTCATATAATTTAAAACTTCTTTACCCAATTCAAGAAATAATTGAGATTTCTTTTCTAAAAGATTATTTCTTTTTTTGCCAAATAAATTATAATAAATATTTCTTTCAAAAAGTTCTCTTCTTTCATTTTTATTATTAAAATTTATTTCCTTAGTTGGATGAAAAATTTGCAAAGGATAATTAACTTTAAAAGGAATTTTAGTGAACATTTTTCTCTCCTTCAACAAGTTTTAAATTATGAATAATTTTATTTTTGAATTTTTCATCTTCCAAATTTCTTCTAAGTACATAAATTATATAAGATTTAATTAAAGAAAATTTCAAAAGGTCTGGAAGAATTGTTATTTCTGCTTCATTTAATTTTTGATTTGAACAAGAATTATAAGAATCTATTAATTCGTTTAGAGAATTTGGGATATAATTAGGAGTATTTAAGTTTCCTTCAAATAAAAGCGCTGGGATAAAATCCATAATTCGTTTAGAAAATCTAATTGTCTCAGAATCAATTATTGTTGCACTATTTCCATTCCAGATTAAATTTGATTTGTTCAAATCTCCGTGAATTATTTGATCAGGAAAAGAGTCTACTATTTGACTTAATGATCTTGAAAAAGAAGCAAGTTCTCTTAAGAAAAAAGAATTATTAAGGTTATTTTCCAAATCAATTTGCATTGAAATTAAATTGCTTTCATTTAAAAAATTTCCCTTTTTGGTTAAGATGTTTTCAAGATTATTTTTTAAGGTTCCTTTTCGCCTAAAATCATTATGTATTAAAGCTAAATGTTTTCCAACAAGTCCAAAATAATTTTCTCTATCCAGAGGATATTTCTCTCCATCTATAAATTCTTCAAGAGCATAGATATTCTCATTAAAAAAAATATATGGAACAGATTTAACAGTGGGAATAATCCTTGGAAAAGAAGAGATTCTCTTCAAAAAAGAAAGTTGAGATTCAAATAATTCAGAGTTTCTTCCGTGATATTTCAAAATAAATTCTTTATTATCTTTAGAAACAATCTTGTAAATTCTATTTTTCCCTTTTTTAGTATTTATCTTGGATAAATTCTTAATTTCAAAACAATAATTTTCAGAAATTTTTTGTCTTATTTCCTCTTCGTTTAAGTTTTCTATATTTTGTATTTCAAAAATAGATTTTGGTTTTTGATAAAAAACTCTGCCCCCCTTTAAAATTTCTTTTGAAAGATTAATAATATCATCAATTTTGGTTATGGAAATTAAATAACTTTTTCCAGAATTATTAATTAGCGCATGATTGTTAACTCCCTCAATAAAACCATTAGAAGAATTAGAAATAATTAAACTATTATTACAATGGTGATTATAAGCAGAGGCTCCCTTTGTATAAGAAAAATTATCTCTTTCTCTTGATCCAAACCAATTATAATTTTCCATTTTTTTGGTGATATTCTTTCAACTTAAGGATTTCATTTTTAGAAATACCCCTATCACCAATTTCTTTTTTTTCTTCTTCAAATTTATGAAAATCTGTTCCTCCAGAAATTACTAAATTATTTTTCTTTGCAAATCTTTCCAAAATTTCTTTTGTATTTTCGGGAATTGAATCTTTAGGAGAATAATCCATTTCTATTCCATCCCCTCCAAAAGAAATAAACTCTTCTAAAATATCAATCATCTTTTCTCCCAAATACCAAGGATGAGCAACAATTGCGATTCCTCCCGCATTATGAATAATCCTTATCGCCTCTTCTAATTCTGTTCCTTTTGGTAAAACAAAAGCTTTTCCAGACTTTCCTAAGAGTTCATCAAATACTTGGCTTCTCTCTTTAAATTTTTCTGGATATTTTTTCATTAGAATCTTTGCGATAAATGGTCTTCCAAAATGTTCTCCCTTTGTTTCCTCTACCAATTCATCAAATGAAATATTATACCCCAGTTTATTCAGATTTTTTATTATTTTTTTTGCTGTATCAATTGCATAATTTTTATGCTTCTCTGAAATTCTTTTTATCTCTTCATTTTCAGAATCGATAAATAAACCAACAATATGTAGTTCTTTAACTCCTTCGGGGGGTGTTGTAGTAATTTCTATTCCGGGAATATATTCTATCCCTTTCTCTTTTGCATATTTTTCAGCTTCTTTATTGGCTGTTGCCTTATCATGGTCTGTTATTGCCATTACAGGAATTTTTTTATTAAAAACAAAATCAACTAATTCTTTTGGAGAAAAATCCCCATCAGAATGATTTGAATGCATATGTAAATCAATTTTTACCATTATATCTTTAATGTTTTATATATATTAAACATTTCCTTAAACTCTTTTGTGTTTTTACTAGCGAAAAAAGAGAGAAGTAAATCACAAGATTCTCTAGCCATTAAACCATGTCTAATTTCAGGCCATCTATCTTGGTAAAAAATAGGGAAATTTTCTTTATTTATGCTAGTAACACCTCCATATGGGTCTGGGCAACCAAAAGTAATTTTTGGAATTCTATGTAAAAGAGATGTTCCAAAACACATAAAACAAGGTTCAAGAGTAGAATATAATTCAATTGAAGACCCCCTCTTTTTTTCTTCAAGAATTAATTTAGAATGTTTTTCTATTAATCTATTTTCAGCATGAGAATACCAATCTCCATTTATATAAAGTTGATTTCTTCCTATAGCCACAACATCCCCATTAATTGTTAGAATACTTCCTATAGGGAAATTTCCCTGTTTTCCTGCTTCTCTTGCTTCATTGATGGCAAGAGACATAATTTCTTTATCTTTCTTTGAAAAGGACATATTTTTTATAAAGAGAGAATATATTTAAATGTTACTATTAAAAAGTTAATAATAAGGCAGGTTTATCTCTTATTACATAACACAATAAAATTATAAAATTTTTTACTTAAATCTGTTGCAAATAAATCCACTTTTGGGTTAACAAAAACATCTTTTGATTCTTTTATCTTTAAACCAGAATTTTCAAGCCATTTAATTGCTATTTCTTTATTTTTAAATTCTATGTGGTGACTAGGAACTGCTGGTCCAATGGGCAAAGATAAAATAAATTTTGAATTTTTTGGAGATAAAGAAACTGTTTTCTTCAAATATTCTGTTGGGTCTTTAGTATGCTCAATAGAATCTTGAAATAAAAAAATATCATAATCTCCAATATATTTCATGTCATTCATATCAATTTTTTTGAAATTTATAGTTTTATTATATAATTTAGATAATTTAGAGAAGTATACTTTTGCAAAATCAAATGCAGAATCATAAAGATCAATTAATGTAAATTTTTTTGTTGTTTTACTTAAAAGATAGCTTTTAAGATATTTTGTTGGCACCCCAAAACCAACATCAACAGCGGTCTTAAAATTAATTTTCTTTAAAAATCCTAAAATAGTGTCTTGTCTCTCTTGATGCCAACTCCCATCAAGCAAATTATGAATATGAAGAACTAAACGCATTATAATAGATTCATAAATTTCATTCCCATAATCAAAAACATCAAGATCATATTTTACATATTCTTGAATTAATTGCTCTTCTCTTAAATTAAAATATTTAAGAAAATATCCTATTTCTTCTTTATATCTAGGATCATTAATAACTAATTTAGCAAATTCTCTAAGTTTTTGTTCTTTTACAATTTTATCCATCTTAATTTAGATTAATTTGAAATAATATAAATGTTATGAGTTGTACTAGAAGAAAAAATAGTTTCTTGGTTATAGAAAGAATTTTATAGTTTAAGATACTTAATAATTTATGGCATTTACATTTAGGCAAAAGCAAAAATGGATATATTGGATACAAAAGTGCTTGAGCGAGTAGCAGAAGTAAAACGCCCCCGCCAGGAATCGAACCTGGATGCCCGTAAGGGCCCAGCTCTCAAGGCTGGTGCACTACCATTATGCGACGGAGGCCTTGATTAAAGAACTAATTAATAGATTTTAAAGTTTATGCTGGATTTTGTTGATTATTCTACAGGATTTTACACCCCGAAAATCTTCTTCCACCAGGGCTTTTTTATCTGAACTAATTTATTGTTCTGGTCATATAATTCATAGTTAACTATCGGCTTGTCTTCCAGTTTTGGGGCTTTTTCTGCAAGCTCCTGATTTGCAATTTCAACTGCCCTGAATACTTCTATTCTCTGATAGCCCTGCTTTATCAAAGCCCATTTCAGGGATTCCAGAGTATATCCCTTTGATGAATTTTTTTTGAGATATTCCACAAGCCTTCTTATTCTTAAAGATTCGCTCATGGAAAAAATCAGATAATTCAAACTTTTAAATTTAGTTGTAGTTGCCTATTTAATTAAATATGATTATGCAGAGAAAGGGTTTTATATTTTATCTTACTTTTACCGGCTTTTCTTTTTCAAAGAACCTTAATGCTTCCTTAAGCCTTGATTTTGATTCTGCATAAATTGTTATCAGCTTTTCTTCTTTTTTTATCTCCTGATTAAGGTAAACATGGATATACAACCCGGAATATTTGTCTGCAGGACAGCCGGCAGTTCTTGCCAGAAGATTTATTTTTTTATTGTGAATTTCATAGACAGTTCCTGATTTTTTTGCAAGAATATCCTGCTTATATTTTCCATATCTTATTTTTTTCAGGCTTCCTCCCTGAGCCTTAATTATCTCCTCAAATTTTTTCAGTGCTTTTCCTGAATCAAGAATGCATTTTGCTATTTTTATTCCCTGTCCTTTTTTTGCCTTTCCTGTAAGCTCCAAAAGTTCTCCGGATAAAAACAGGGATTTTTCCTCCAAATCTCTGGGACCATTTTCTCTTCTGAGTACTTTAAGAACATCCATTAATTCAAGGGATGGACCAATTCCGCTTCCTATAGGCTGGCTACCGTCCGTAAGGACAACCTTCATTTTCTTTTTGTAATGCCTCCCCAGATATTCAAATTTTCTTTTTAGCCTCATGGCTCTTTCCTTATCCACTTTTGCATTTTTCCCGTAGGGAATGTCAATAAGAATGTAATCACTGCCAACTGCAATTTTCTTTGACATTATAGAGGCAAGAAGCTGTGATTCTGGATCAAGATTAAGCATTTTTTCAACCTGTATTATCATGCTGTCTGCAGGAACTAAATTCAAAGAGCCCCCCCAAACCATGCATGCTCCTGTTTTTCTTATGATTTTTTTTAAATCCTTAATGGAAAATTCAATATTTGCAATTGTCTCTATAACATCTGCGGTTCCTGCTGCACTTGTTATGGCTCTTGAGGAATTTTTTGGGAGTATCAATCCTGCAGCAGCACATATTGAGACAAGAATGGGGGTTGTCCTGTTTCCTGCAATTCCCCCTATAGAGTGCTTGTCTGCAACAAATTTATTTTTAAAATCAATGCTATTTCCATTATCAACAATTGAGTCTATCAGATAAATAGTTTCCTTCATAGTCATTCCAAATTTATACATCCCTGAAACAAAAAGAGCAATCTCTGCTTCTGAAAGGGAATTGCTTACAATATCTGATATTATTTCCTCTATCTCTTTTTTTGAAAGAATCTTGTTGTTTAGTTTCTTTTTTATATAATTTAAACTGTCAGGATTCATAGCAAGATTAACATCAATCTTCTGTCCTTTTCTAAGATTAAGCCTTTTTTTTATCTCAGAAGAAACTGCAATTTCATCCTCTTTTATCAAGGTTCCTATTGTGTCCACAATAGTATCAATCTCTTTTGAATCAATTTTTATTGAAATCCTGTCTCTTATTCTTACCCCGAGCTTTTCTGCAGTCTTGTCATTAAGCATTGCCACAGGCAGTCCTGCATTCCAGTTGATAAGCTTTATCTTTAATTTCATTCAGATTTTCTCTTTTTTATTAATTTTTTATTATGATTTTTCTATGAAAACAGGAAATACTTCTTATTTTGTTTTATTGTTCTCTCCATGCAGGAAAAAAACAGGCATCTTATTATTCCTGTAAAGTTCCAAAACTATAATGAGATATCCTAATATCAAAGGGCCTAAGATAAGCCCAAGAATCCCAAACAAAAATAAGCCGCTAATCATTCCTATAAGGGCAAGTCCCGAGTGCATCTGCGTTTTCTTTGAAACTATTATTGGTCTTATAATATTATCAATAGTTGATGCAATAATTCCGAAAATGCCAACCCCCCATGCAGCCACATTATTTCCCCCTATAAGAAGATAAATTACAACAGGAACCCATATCATGAATGGCCCCAGAATAGGAAGAATTGATGCAAAAATTGCAGCCAGTGTAAGAAATACCGGATTTGGAACACCAAATATAAACAACCCTAGCCCTACAATAATACCCTGCAATAATCCTATAAAAATCTGCCCGTAAATAACAGAACTTGTGATTCCCTTGGTATAATTAAAAAGTTTTCTCTCAACTTCCTTTGAAAAGGGAAGCATGCTTTTTATATAAGCAATAATCTCGTCCTGGTCTCTTAGTGCAAAAAAGAAAGTGAATGCCACAACCAGCAAATGCAGGGATAATGTTGGAAGATTGGTTAATAATTCCGCAAAAGAATTCATCAGAGAACCTGCAGTTTTTGTTATGAAAGAATGAATAGTGTTTGAAATCTGGGTGGAAAACTCCGGAGATTCAAAAAACTTTGGAAAGAGGGTTTTTAACGGGGTTATAAAATCCATCTGCTGGGAGGCAATGAAAATTTTTATTGACTGGTCTATCAGCATTGGGATAAAATACCAGAAAGAAAGTACCAAAACAAGTATTAAAAAAATTGAAATTAAACTTGCAGAGAAAGTTTTTGATTTTATATACTTATTAAGAAATCTTATTGAGGGGGTAAAGACATATGCTAGTATAAAACCGGATATTATTGAAAGCAAAACCGGTTTCAGCATGAAAAAAGATAAAACTATGAGAACTGCAAGGATTATTGTTGATGTAATTTTCCTGAAATAAGCTTCTTCCATTTTCCCTCGTATTATGAGAATTAAAAGCGCATCAAATTTATAAAGGTTGCTAGGAAAAAGTTTTGAAAAGATTTATAAGCAAAACAGAATTTTTTAGATTATGAATTTCATAAAAAAGATTTTTGAAGGAAAAGAGGATGAATCAGTGCATCTTCAGTTTCAAAAGTTCAGCAAAGGAGAATTCAGAAACAGGGCAATAATAATTGCAAAAAATTCTTCAGGGAAATATTCAATAAATACAACATATGAATTTGCAAACGGACTTATAGAAAAATTAGCAGAAAAACTGGGAGACAGAAAAACAAATGTTACAGGAGCCATAATTTCCACACAGGACCTTGCAGAAGATCTGGATTTCAAAAACAAGAAACAATTCATGGGAGTAAAGCAGTATATTATTGAAAAAGAGATGTCTGGAAAAGAAATAACTGAACTTATTAATAAATTTCCAAAAGCATTTTTTGGCCTGAGTTTTAAAACGCAGGATTCTGAATTAAAAGTTAAGGCAAAGGCTCCAAAGTCAGCAAAGCCAAGCACAAAAGGAGAGGAAAAGCCAAAAGCAGATTTCTGCAAGTTAAAAACAACAGACAGGGAAATTGCAAAAGATTTTATTTTTGAAAAGCCTGAATTCAAGAAAGCAGAGATAATTCATACATTTCTTATCACAGATTTGATTCTTCCAAAAGATGAAAAAGATTTTGCAAAAATGAGGGAGAAAGCCAAAAGGAAGGGAAAAATAATAAGAGAAGTTGTAATTGATGGACAGGTCATGAAATATGAGAAAGACTTTGAGGTTTAGGAAGCTTTTTAAACCTAAATTTTCTTTTTAATTCACATTCCAGAGGCAAATAAAATGATATCCGCTATATTGGAAAATTTAAGAAATGCCGCAACCGAAATCACCAAGAAAAGGAAGTTTACAGTTTTGGCCGAGAAAAAGAGCTGAAAAGGCCATGCCTAGTGTAAACTGGAATGCTATTGATTCTCAAAAAATTCTCAAAGGTTTTATTGTTTACAAGGCAGGAATGAAATCTGCATTTGTAAAGGATAACACTCCTGATTCAATGACAAAGGGAAAAAAGATAATAATCCCTGTAACAGTTCTTGAATGCCCTTCAATGAAAATATTCTCAGTAAGATTTTACAAAAACGGCATTGTTACAAAAGATATTCTCGCAGAAAATCTGGACAAGGAACTAAAAAGCAAGTTAAAGCTCCCTAAAATAAAAAAAGGAAAAATTGAAGATGTTAAGGATTATGATGATATAAAAATCATCGCTTATTCTGTTGTCAAAAAAACTAATCTTAAAAAAACACCGGACCTTGCTGAAATCGGGCTTTCAGGAAGCATTGATGAAAAAATTAACTTTGCAAAAGAGCATTTAAACAAGGAGATTAATGTTTCAGAATTTTTTGAAAAAGGACAGCTTATAGACTTAAGGGGATTAACAAAAGGAAAAGGGCTTCAGGGACCAGTAAGAAGATTTGGAATTACATTAAAATCGCACAAATCAGAAAAAGGAAGGAGAAGGCCGGGAAGCCTGGGACCATGGCATCCTGCAAGAGTCACATTCAGAGCTCCTCAGGCAGGGCAGCTTGGAATGTTCACAAGAGCTGTATACAATAATAAAATAATTGATATGGGGAAATCAGAAAATATGATAAAAGGGATAAAAAATTACGGAGATGTAAAAACAGAATATGTTGTTGTAAGAGGAAGCATTCAGGGACCATCAAAAAGACAATTAATCATGACAGTTCCCCTAAGGGAAACCCGAAAACAGAAGAAAAAAGATTTTGAATTTTTGGAGTTAAGATAAAATGAAAGCAGAAATTTTGGATATTAATGGAAAAAAAGTAAGGGAAATAACTCTTCCGGGCTATTTTTCAGAGAAAGTAAGAGGGGACTTAATTGCAAAAGTCGTTGAAGCGCAAAAAACAAAGCAGCCATATGCTCCATCCCCTGTGGCAGGAAAACAGCATTCTGCATCCGGAATAATAAATAAAAGAAGACATGTCTGGAAGTCAAGTTATGGGAGAGGAATTTCAAGAGTTCCCAGAAAAATAATTTCCCAGAAGGGAAGCCAGTTTAACTGGATAGGTGCAGAAATTTCAGGAACTGTCGGAGGGAGAAGGGCTCATCCTCCAAAAGTACTGGGAATGATAAATACCAAAAGAATAAACAAGAAAGAAAAAATGATTGCATTCAAGTCCGCGCTTAGCGCCACAGCTGATGAAAAATTCCTGATTAAAAAATATGAAACTCTCGGCGGGAAGAAAATAAAAGGACTGCCATTCATAGTTGAAGGAAAAATAACCGAATTAAAAACAAAACAATTTCTGGAAAGCCTGAAAAAGATTCTTGGAGAACTTTATAATGTCGCATTGCAGAAAAAGAAAGTCAGAAAAGGAACAGGCAAGTCAAGAGGAAGAAAATACAAGAAAAATGCAGGAGTTTTGATTGTTACAGGAGAAAAGGAAAAAATGAAAATTAAGGGGGTTGAAGTTATCAGTGTAAAAAAGCTTGGAGTATATGATTTAGCAAATGGAGAGCCCGGAAGACTGACAATTTATACTGAAAATGCAGTTAAGGAATTAAATGACAGATTAAAGGAAACAGCAAAATGAAACCAATTGTTACAGAAAAAGCAGTAAGGCTTATTGAATCAGAGAATACATTAGTTTTTGAGCTTGATAAGAGGCTGAGCAAAACAGAAATAAAAAAACAGGTGGAGGAAATATTTGATGTTAAAGTTGAAAGCATAAATACTCTGATAAAGAAAAACAGAAAATATATTTATGTTAAATTAAACAGGGATAATCTTGCAATTGATGTTGCAACCAAACTGGGGCTGATATAATATTAAAATGGGTAAAAGAATAATTGTTCAGGCACGCGGAAAGGGAAGTCTTACATACAGAGTAAGAAAAAAAGCATACAAATACAGGATGAAATACCCAAAAAATCTTGAGGGGGAAGGAACTGTGCTTAAGCTTATTAATTCCTCTGCTCACAGCTATCCTATAGCAAAGATAAAATATTCCGAAGAATTTTTTTACATGCCTGCATTCAAGGGAATGACAGAAGGGGAAACAATAAAATTTAACACGACAGAAATAAAAAATGGAAACATCATGCAGCTAAAAAACATTCCTGTAAAAACGTTGATTTATAATATTGAGTCCCGTCCGTTTGACGGAGGTAAATTTATCCGCTCAAGCGGAAATTCCGCAGTTGTTAACAGAATCATAGGAGAGAATATAATGGTATTAATGCCCTCAAAAAAAGAAAAAAAATTCAATAAAAACTGCAGGGCAACAATAGGTGAAATTGCAGGGCAGGGAAGACTGGACAAGCCATTCCTCAAAGCAGGAAAAAAACACCATCTTGTCAAATCAAAAAATAAATTGTGGCCGAGAACTTCTGCTGTGAAGATGAATGCTATTGACCATCCATTCGGAAGCGGAAGAGGAAAAAATCCAAAGAGCAAAATTGCCAAGAGAAATGCTCCTCCAGGAGCAAGGGTAGGATTAATAAGGCCAAAGAGAACTGGTAAGAGGAAGAAATAATGACACAAAAAGAATTTATATACAGAGGGAAAAATCTTGAAGAACTCAAGAAAATGGATATTCGTGAATTTGCAAAATACATTCCTGCAAGGTCAAGAAGAACGGTTTTAAGGCAGTTCAATGAAATTGAAAAATTCCTCAATGAATGCAAAAAGAAAAGCTCAAACAAAAAACATATCAGGACACATTTCAGAGATATAATTATAGTCCCTCAGATGGTTGGAATGAGAATTTCTGTTTATAACGGAAAAACATTCATCCCTGTTGAAATAATCGAGGAAATGATTGGTCACAGGCTCGGGGAATTTGCACTGACAAGAGGAAAAATCCATCATGGAAGTGCAGGAGTTGGAGCCACAAAAGGAACTAAATCAAAATCAAAGAAATAAGAAAAATGACAGAAAAAGACTATAATCCGGAAAGAAAAGAAAAGAAAGCAGTAAGCAGACAGAAAAAGGCAGCGAAAGCCGAATTGTCCAAAATGCCCGGGGAGAAAAAACAAAAAGAACAGGCAGAGGATAAGAAAAGCATAGAAACAAAGGGAGAGGAGGAGAAAAAAATCCCTGAAGAAACAAAAAGAACAGAAGATAAAACAGGAATAAAAGAGAAATCTGAAGAGAGAAAAAAGCCTGTTGTGAAAAAAGAAATAGCAAAAAAAGATGAAGTATGTGTAAAAGGAACAAATATCCCCATATCGACAAAACACTCCATAGCAATATGCAGATTCATCAAGGGAAAAAAGATAGAAGAATGCATCAAATATCTTGAAAAAGTAATTCCAGGAAAAAAGGCAATACCAATGAAAGGAGAAATTCCTCACAGGAAAGGAAGAATGATGTCGGGGAGATTTCCAAAAAGTGCTTCAGAGGAATTCATAAAATTACTGAAAAGCCTTATGGCAAATGCAAATCTTAATTCAATAAATGAACCGATAATAACCGAGGCTGTCTCGAACATAGGAAAAAGGCCTTATGGAAGATTTGGAAGAACAAGAAAAAAAAGAACTCACATAGTAATCAGATGCCGCGAAAAAAAAGGGAAAAAAGAAAAGGAACAAAAACAGGAGAAGGAAAATAAATAAGATGGAAGAAAAAAAAGTTATTCAGTTTAAGAAAGAAGAATTTTCCATTCGGGAATACATAAAAACCGCTCTTGGAAAGGGAAAAATCAGCAAGGTAAGAATAGAATACACTCCAATAGGGGAAAAAATAATTGTTTCAACAAGCAGACCGGGACTTGTGATAGGAAAAAGAGGAGAAAAGATAGATGAACTTACAAATGTCCTTAAAAACAGGTTCAAGCTTGAAAACCCTCATATTGAGATTGATGAGATAAAAAAACCTGAACTGGATGCACAGTTGATTGCTGATGACATTGCAGTAGGATTAGAAAGAATGGGGCCGTTAAAATTCAAGGTAATTGCATACAGGGCACTGCAAAAAATAATGGATGCGGGAGCTCTTGGAACTGAGATAAGACTCAGCGGAAAACTTCCCGGTTCAAGGGCAAGATCATGGAGATTTGCGCAGGGATATCTGAAAAAGACAGGGCATAGTGCAAAAGTTGTCGACAGAGCACTTTCAATTGCACAGACAAAGCCGGGATCAGTAGGCGTAAAAGTTTCAATATTGAGGCAGGATGCTCCTCTTCTGGATAAAATAAAAGTAGATGAGGAACTTATATCACGCCTGAAAATGAATTCAATAAAAGAAGAGCCAGAGAAAAAAACAAAGAAAATCCCTGCTAAAAAACAGGGGAAGAAAGAAGACAAGGAGAAGGAAAAATGAAATTTAAGGATATTAAAAATCTGTCAGATGATGAAAGAAAGAAAAAGCTGAAGGATTTAAAAATGGAGCTTGTGAAAGCTAGATCAACAGGAAAGGCAGGAAATTCAAAGATAAAGGAAATAAAAAAAATTATTGCGAGAATCTTAACACTCAATGCCTCTGAAAAGGAGGTATTGAAAAACAAGTAAAGATGGATATATGTCCAAAATGCGGCCTGCCAAGGCAAGCCTGTGTTTGTGAACAAATAGTAAAAAGTTCACAAAGAATAAAAGTGACTACCCAGAAGAAAAGATTCGGAAAGATAGCAACCCAGATAACAGGGTTTGAAAAAGGAATCAACCTCAAGGAAACCGCAAAGGCTCTGAAAAATGAGCTTGCATGCGGAGGGACAAACAAAGACAACATGATAGAGCTTCAAGGAGATTACAGCAGAAAAGTAAAACCTCTGCTCGTGAAACTCGGATTCGAAGAAGACTCTATAGAATAAACAGGCAGGCAAAAACAAAAAACAAAATGGAAAGAAAAAAAACAAAAGATAGAAGCGGGAATACAAAGAAAGAAAAAGAAGCAGTTGGAACTGTGTGCAGAGACAGAGACTGCAACATACACGGAAAGCTGAAAGCAAGAGGGAAAATCTTTGAGGGAACTGTAATAAAAAAATTCCCCAGAAGAGTCGTTATAGTATTTGAGAGAATGATTTATATAAGAAAATATGAAAGATATGCAAAATCAAAAACAAAAGTCCATGCAAGACTTCCGGAATGTTTCAGGGAAAAAATAAATGTAGGGGACTACATAAGAGTAAGAGAATGCCGTCCATTAAGCAAGCTGATTCATTTTGTGGTTATTGAAAAAATAAAAAATAAGGGAGAAAATAAATCAAAATGAAAGCGGTAGGGGCAAAGACAACAGCGGGATTAAATCTGGGAGCAATTTTAGTGGCAGCAGACAACAGCGGGGCAAAGGTTGTGAAGTTAGTATCTGTAAAAAAAGGAAAAGGAACAAAAGGCAGGCAGGGAAAAGCAAAAATTGCAGACTGGGTAAAAGTAAGCATAAGAAAGGGAATTCCAGATATGAAAGGAAAAGTATTTGATGCTGTCATAGTCAGACAGAAAAAGCCATACAGAAGGCTTAATGGAGAAAGAATTTCATTTGAAGATAATGCAGTCGCAATCCTTAAGGATGAGAAAGGAAATCCAAAAGGGACACAAATAAAAGGGGCTGTTGCAAGGGAGGTTCAGGAGCGATGGCAGTCTGTTGCAAAAATCGCAAAAATAATATATTAAAATGAAAAAAAAATTTTCAACAAAATGGAAGGCAAGCAAACAGCCAAGAAAGCAGCGAAAATTTCTGGCGAATGCCCCTCTGCATATAAAAAAGAAGATGCTAAGCTCAAACCTTTCAAAAGATTTAAAGAAAAAATGGAAAAAAAGAAATGTTTCATTAAGAAAAGGGGATCTTGTAAAGATAATGAGAGGGAAATTCCGAAAAAAACAGGGGAAAATTATTGAGATAAAAATGAAATCAGGAAAAATTTACATAGAAGGAATACAAAAGAAAAAACAGGACGGAAGCAAGGTTAATATACCCCTAAAAGCATCAAACCTCCAGATAATTGAACTGAACATGGATGATAAAAAGAGAATGAAGAAAATCAGAGCAAAAGAGGAGAAAAAAATGGAAAAAGAAAAGGAACAAAAACAGGAGAAGGAAAAGAAATAAAATGCACTTAAAAAGACAAAAAACACCAAAAAGCTGGCCGATATACCGAAAAGGAACAGCATACATAGTAAGAGGAAAAAATATGCAGAAAGGAATTCCTGTGCTGATTATAATCAGGGATATGCTAAAAATAGCCAAAGACCGAAGAGAGGCTAAAATAGCTCTGAATTCAAAAAAAATCCTTTTAAACGGCAAGATAGTAAAGGATGAAAAAAACAGTGCAACACTGCTTGATGTTATAACAGTGGTTCCATCAAAAGAGCATTATAGGCTTATCCTGAATGAAAAAGGAAAATTTGCAATGGAAAAGGAAAAAGAGGAGAAAGCACTTAAGAAAATATCAAAAGTAGAAAACAAAAAAATGATGAAAAACAAAAAAATTCAGCTGAATCTTCTTGACGGAAGAAACTTTTTATCAGATATTAAATGCAGAACAAATGACTCTGTTATAATAAACCTGAAAGATAATAAAATTGAGAAATGCCTTGAACTGAAGGAGAAATCAAATGCCTTGGTAATAGGGGGAAAACATTCAGGAATGAAAGGAACAATAATCAAGGTGGATGAAAAACATAGTATGATACAGCTAAAAAGGGAAAATGGAGAGGATATTAATGTTTTAATTAAACAAATAATGGTTATTGAATAAAATGGAAAATAAAAAGGAAAACATAATGAAGGAAGTAAAAATGGAAAAAATAGTGCTAAGTGTGGGCGGGACTGCAGAAGAACTCGAAAAAGGAATCAAGCTTCTGGAAATAATTACTGGAAGGAAACCTTCAAGAATGATGAGCCACAAAAGAATTCCCACCCTTGGTGTAAGACCAAAGCTGGAAGTCGGAGGAGTGGTTACAGTAAGAAAAGACAAGGAAGAATTGTTAAAGAGACTATTAAAATCAATAAATAACAAATTGAAAAAGAAGCAGGTAAGTGAAAATAATTTTTCATTCGGAATACATGAATATATTGAGATTCCCGGAATAGAATATCACAGGGAAATTGGAATAAGAGGACTGGATGTTACAGTAGTATTAAAAAGAACCGGAAGAAGAATCAAATTAAAAAAAATAAAAAGAGGAAAAATACCATCAAGACAAATAATCTCCAAAGGAGAAGTAATTAAATTTATGGAGGAAAAATTCGGAACCGAATTCATATAAAATGACTGCAAGTGACTGGAGAAAAATCCTAAAACAGCTTCGTGGAAAGCCTGCTGTAATGCAGAAATTTCTGAAGCATTGCAAGCCCAAGGAAAGGAAGTTCGGAGTGGCTGCAAAGAAATGTGAAAGATGCGGAAGATTTGGGGCACATATAAATTCCTATGGTCTTAATTTATGCAGGCATTGTTTCAGGGAAATAGCGGAGGAAATCGGTTTTGAAAAATACCAATAAGAAAATGGGACAAGATATAATTGCTGATTCACTTAACATGATAAGAAATGCCCAAAAGGCAAACAAGAAAGTTGTAAAAATAAACAAGATATCAAACCTGCTTATAGAGATATTAAAAATAATGAAGCATGGCGGGGCAATCAAGGGATACAAGATAAACAGCAAGGAAAAAAATATTGAAGTTACAATTGAAAACCTGACTGAATGCAGGGCAATAAAGCCAAGATACAGCGTAAAAAATACGCAGATAGAAAAATACATGAGAAGATATCTTCCTGCAAGGGGTGTTGGAACAATAATAGTCTCAACAAACAAGGGTCTTATTAGCCATGAGGAAGCTCTTGAAAAAAATATGGGAGGGTGCTTGATAGCATACTTTTACTGATGAAAAAAAATCTTGAAAAAAAGCTGAAAATACCTGAAGGAACAAAAGTGGAAATAGACGGAACAAAGGTAAAGGTAAAAGGAAAAGAAGGAGAAATTGAAAAAGAATTCAGGATTAAGAATATGAAAATAGAGAAGAAAGAGAATGAAATAATAATATCCGGAAAAAATGCAACAAAAAGAGAGAAGAAAATGATGAATACAATTGCTGCCCACATAAAAAACATGATTGAGGGAGCCGATAAAAAATTTGAATACAAACTTAAAATATGCTACAGCCATTTCCCTATGACAATTGAAATGAAAGGAGATGAAGCAATGATAAAAAACTTTTTAGGGGAGAGAATTGCAAGGAAAGCAAAAATAATGGAAGGAGTTAATGTTAATGTTAACAGAGAAATTATTGAAATAAGTTCTGCAAATAAGGAAGCGGCAGGCCAGACAGCAGCAAATTTTGAAAAGGCAACCTGGATAAGACTCAGAGACAGAAGGGTTTTCCAGGACGGAATATTTATCACAGAAAAACCAGGGAGGGAGAAATAATGGCAAAAAAGTTTCTCAGAAGAATCTGGACCAAATATTCAAAACTGGGAAGAGGAAGAAAAAAGAAACAAAAATGGAAAAAACCAAAGGGAAGAGACAACAAGATGAGGGAGAAAAGAAGAGGATATCCTAAAACAGTGAATATTGGTTATGGAAACAGCAAGAAGATGATGGAAAAAACAAAGATAATCCGCAACATTAAAGATTTGGAGAATATATCTCCAAAAAGTGCAATAATAATCGGAAATATAGGAAAAAAGAAAAAGCTGGAAATAATCAGAAAGGCGCAGGAAAAAAATATGGTAATAAAGAATGTAAATGCAAAAAAATTCCTGAAGAAGAATAAATTAAAAGAAAAGAAGAAAGAAGAGATTAAAGAAAAAAAACATGAAATTAAACCCAAAGAGGAAAAGAAATGAAACTTAATAAGAAAAAAGAACTTGCAGCGCGAACATTTAGAATAGGAAAAGAAAGAATAGCATTTTCCAGGTCAAGACTGGAAGAAATTAAGGAAGCCATTACAAAACAGGATATAAGGGAACTGAAAAAGGAAGGAGCAATACTAATAAAGGAAAAAAAAGGAAGGAAAAAAATAATCAGGAAGAAAAAGAAAAAAGGACCGGGAAAAATAAAGATAAGGGTAAAAAAAAGGAAGCAGGAATATGTAAAAATAACAAGAAAATTGAGAGAATACACAAAAAATATGAAAAAACAGGGAATGCTTTCAAAAGACATGGAAAAAGATATCAGAAATAAGATAAGAAACCGGAAATTTTCAAGTCTTTCGTCCCTTAAAGAATATATAAAAAATACAGGAGGGTTGCCTGATAAAAAAGCAGCAAATAAAAAATGAGAATAGCAAAACGAAGAAGAAAAGAATGCAGGACAAATTACACCAAAAGAATAAAATTCCTGAAAAGCGGAATTCCGAGAATAGTTTTCAGAAAAACTAACAGGTACATAATTGCAGAGTATATAACAAGCAAAGAATCTCAGGATAAGGTGGAAATTGGGATAAGCTCAAAAAACCTTATAAAATACGGATGGCCTGAAGAATTTGCAGGAAGTTTAAAATCAATTCCTGCAGCATACCTTACAGGATTTTTAATGGGCAAAAAGATAAGCAAAGATAAGAAAGAGACCCCAATCCTTGACATTGGAATGATAAGAAATCTTCACAAAACAAAAATCTATGCATTTCTTAAGGGAATTATAGATTCAGGAATAAAGATGAAATATAAGGAAGGAATATTCCCTGAAGAAGAAAGAATAGAAGGCAAAAATTTAAAAAAAGATTTTTCAAAGACATTCAGCCAAATAAAAGCAAAAATAGGGAAGGAAAATATATAAAATGGATGAAAAAGAAAAAAAGGAAGAAGAAAGGAGAAAGACAAGAGAAGACTTAAGAAAGGAAGAGAGCAGGGAAAAATACCTGTCATGGAATCCTAAAACAAAACTTGGAAAGGATGTAAAAGCAGGGAAAATAAAGGATATTGATTATATTCTTGATAATAATCAAAAAATACTTGAAGAGCAGATTGTTGATGCTCTTGTTGATTTCAAATCTGATTTATTTGCAATAGGTCAGTCAAAAGGAAAGTTTGGAGGAGGAAAAAGGAGAGCATGGCGCCAGACCCAGAGAAAGACAAAGGAAGGAAACATACCAACATTTTCTGCGCTTGCAGTTATTGGGGATGAAAATGGCCATATTGGAATTGGTTCGGGAAGGGCAACAGAAACACTTCCTGCAAGAGACAAGGCAACAAGAAAGGCAAAGCTCAATATAATCAAAATAAACAGGACATGTGCCTCTTTTGATTGTGCCTGTTCAGAAAAACATACAATACCTTTTAAAGTTGAAGGAAAAGCAGGAAGTGTTAAAGTGGTTTTAATTCCTGCCCCACAGGGAACCGGGCTTGTTGTTGCAAATGAACTTAAAAAAATATTAAAATTAGCAGGAGTAAAAGATGTTTACAGCAAAAGTTTTGGAAGCGGGAGAACAACATTCAATTTAGTAAAGGCCTGCTTTGATGCACTTAAAAAGACAAATCCAAAAACAGGAGCAAAAAGATGATAGCAATAATAAGAATTTCAGGAAGAGTGAATATAGAAAAAGGAGTAAAAGAAACTCTTGACAGGCTCAGATTAAGAAGAAAATTTATATGTGTTGTTCTGGAAAATCCTACAAAAGAACAGCTTGGAATGATAAAAAAAGTAAAGGATTTCATAGCTTATGGTGAAATCAGTCAGGAAACTTACAAAAAACTTATTGAAAAAAGAGGGAAAAAAGTTAAAGGAGAACTGAAACCATTCTTCAGGCTTCATCCTCCAAGAGGCGGAATAAAAAGCAAAGAGCATTTTCCAAAAGGAGTTCTTGGAAATCACAAGGAAAAAATAAATGATTTAATAGAAAGGATGCTGTAAAATGATAAAAATACATAAAAGAAAAAAATCCTCACGGGACAAGGGAAGCAAGACAGTCAGGTGGGGAGCAAGAAAAAAGCATAAAAAATCAGGGCACAGAGGAGGAAAAGGAATGGCAGGCAGCGGAAAAAGAGGAGACCAGAAAAAAACACTTATAACAAAACTTTATGGGGGAAAATATTTTGGAAAGCAGGGAATAACAAGCAGGGGGACACAGAAGGATAAAAAAGATTCCATAAACCTGGAAACAATCGAAAAAAATATCAATAATTATGTTAAGAAAGGGCTTGCAAAAAAAACTTCAAAAGGCTATGAAATCAATTTAAACTCTTATAAAATACTTGGAAAAGGGGATATAAAAAACAAACTGACAATAAATGCCAGAGAAGCATCTGAATCTGCGATAAAAAAGATAAAAAAGGCAGGCGGGGAAATAATCCTAAAAGTTCAACAAGAAAAAACAAAAGAAGTTGAACAATGAAATTGCAAGGAGAAGATAGATGGCCAATCTGAGAAACATATTCAGTTTCATACCTGAAGTAAAAAAACCAGAAGAAAAGAAACTTAGTTTTAATGTTAAATTAAAATGGACTCTGATTATTCTTGCTGCGTTTTTTATTCTTGCAAATATTCCTCTTTTTGGACTTTCAAACAATGCGCTGGAAAGATTCCAGTATCTTGCAATTATCATGGGCACTGACTTTGGTTCTATAATTTCCCTCGGAATAGGTCCGATTGTAATGGCTTCGATTGTATTGCAGCTTCTTTCAGGGTCAGGAATAATTCCTATAGACACAACAACTGCAGAGGGAAAGAAATTTTTTCAGGGAATACAAAAAATAATGGTTTTCTTTTTTATACTTTTTGAAGCATTAGTTTATGTTTTAATGAAAGGTCTGGAAGCGCTTCCGGGAATGTCGGGACTTTTAATATTTCAGTTAATACTCGGGGGGCTGGCAATTTTTTACATGGATGACCTGTGCCAAAAATGGGGATTTGGAAGCGGAGTAAGTCTTTTTATAGGAGCAGGGGTTTCATGGAGACTTATCACTTCTGCATTCCAGTTTATTAATCAGCAGGGAAAAAACTGTCTTCTTGATTTTGGAAATACTGCATGCCCCGGAAAAGTATTTGTCCTGATTCAGGCAATATTAAATAAATATCCTATAGAATTTGTTTCTGCGCTTGCTGCAATTTTAATTACAGGAATAATATTCCTTGTAGTTGTATGGGCACAGTCATTAAAAGTTGAAATCCCGTTATCATTTGGAAAACTCAGAGGTTACAGCATCAAATGGCCATTGTCATTTTTTTATGCAAGTGTTATTCCCGTTATCCTTACTGCTGCATTGATTGCAAACATACAATTATTTGGAGGAATTATTGAAAATGCTGCAACTCCTTGTTTAACCACAGAAACAATTGCACAATGCGGGGGAATGGCAAAGTTTGCTTCATATTTTACATTTCTGGGGCATTTTGTAGAAGGTCAGGCAGTTTCAGGAATTGCATTCTGGATGGGCTCAACAAATATACTTGAATTATTTATAAGAGGAGGTTTTTTATGGAGGTATTTAATTCAGGCTGTCACCCATACTTTGTTCTTCATTTTTTTCTCCACAATATTTGCATTATTCTGGGTGAAAACTTCGGGCATGGATTCAAAAAGCCAGGCTCATAATATAATGTCTTCAGGATTGCAGGTTTCAGGATTCAGGCAGGATGAAAGAGTTCTTGAAAGCATTCTTGACAGGTATATAATCCCGTTAACAATAATGGGGGGGGCTGCAATAGGTTTGCTGGCATCTGTAACAGACCTTCTCGGAGCACTGGTTTCAGGAACAGCAATACTTCTTGTAATAATGATTATGTTCCAGTTCTATCAGAATATTGCGAATCAGCATTCTGTGGATATGCATCCTGCAATGAGAAAATTTGTTGGCGGATAATCTGAGAAAGATTCTCATTGAATAGCTTTAAAAACTATTTTCTGCAACTAATAAAATGGACAAGGAAGGAAAAGAAGGAAGTTTTACCCCTTTGCTTATTGTGATGCTTTTTTCTTTAGCTATTGCATCTTTATGGAACAGATTTCCTATGATAAAAGATAATGTTCATAAAATCTTAGATCCCAGTGCAGGCCTTCTTTTGGAATGGAATATTATGTATGGGTTTCTGATTTTAGTCCTTATACTGACAGTTATTACAACTCTCGCGCAAAAGATTTTCACAGACCAGGAAACATTGAGAGAATTGAAACAGCAGCAGAAAGAACTCAACAAGCAATCAAAAGAATTAAGGCATGACCCTGAGAAAATGCTTGAAATAAACAAGCAGGCTGCCCCTCTTGCTATGAAAATGATGAAATTAAGCATGAGGCCTGTAATATTTACAGGGATACCATTCATATTATTTTTCAGATGGTTCATGGATATTTTTACAGCATTGGGGAATCCAAAATTCCTTGGTTTTTTAAGCTGGTTTTGGTTTTACCTTATTGCATCCCTTATATTTGGGAGCATTCTCAGAAAAGTTCTTAAAGTAGCCTAAGATTTCTTTAATATGGAAATAAACGAAAAACAGCAGGAACTTATATATAAATTCAATCTGTTCCAGCAGCAAATACAGCAGATACAGGAACAGGTTCAGATGATTGAGAAGGGAATAAATGATTTAAATGAGCTGGAAAAAGGAATTGTAGAAATAAAGGGAAAAAAAGACAGGGAAATTCTTTCACATATAGGAAAAGGCATCTTTATCAGGACAAAAGTCATATCTGAGGATTTGGTTGTTGATATAGGAAAGAAAAATTTTGTGAAAAAGAATATAGAAGAAACAAGGGCAATGATTAGGAAGCAAACTGGAAGACTCATGGAAATGAAAGAAAATCTTAATTCCTCTCTTGAGGAAGTAAATTCAGAAATGGCAAAAGTAATTGAAGGTATTCAAAGAAATTAGCTTATTTTTCTTACAAATTTATCATAGCCCATAAGTCCGTGTTCTGTTATTATTCCTTTAATGTATTCTTTTTTTACAAATTCAAATGCAGGATTTTTTATCTTTATGCCTTTGGGTGCAAGGTCCCAGATTTCATTAAGCTTTCTCTGCTCAATAGGAATATTTGATTTTGTAAACTTCCAGGAGTCTGCAATTATGTACAAGGGAATCTTGTTATATTTTGCAATTATTCCAATAACTTCTGAACCTATTTTGTTTATTATTCCTTTTTTTAGCAGTGCATCTGCCCCGAGAAAAACTTTTGTGGCATAGACTTTATCTTTTTTGTTCTGCTTTCCTATTGCAATAGCTGCTGCAGAATCAATAAACATTGTAACTTTGATTCCTGCTTTTCTCAGCTCTCTTGCAGTTTTTCTTCCCTGAAACAGGGGCCGGGTTTCTGTATTATAAACCTGAAATTTTTTTCCGTGTTTTTTTGCATAAATCAAAGAATTAACAACATTGGTGGAATGGCAATGAGTAAAAATAGTATCTCCATTTTTTATTATGCTGAAAACTTGTCTGTTTATTTTTTCCTGAGCTTCGGAAAAATGGCTGAGAATTTTTTCTTTTGAAATTCCTTTTTCAGCCATATCCAGAATATTTTTCATCATTGGCTCTGTTGGCCTTAAAGACAGAAGCTTTTTCTTTGATGATTTTCCAGAAATGATAAAATAAGCATTAAGAGCAGCTTTTGCGATGTTTCTTGCCCCCTGAATTTTAACATTTCTTATATCCCTTGATATTTTTTCAAATTCTCTTTTTGAATCCATAATTTTTTTATGTCAAGAAAGTTTAAAAATTCTCTTTTTCTTTTAAGAGAATGCTGGAGATGATTTATAATCCAAGATATGCTGAAAAGGGGCCGATAAAAATGCTTTTTATAGGAATAGTTTATGCTTCTCTTTCATTATTGCTGGTTCATTGGTTTTTTTCTTCTGACCCTGAATTGTCAAAAGCTTCAGGAATGATTGTTGTAACTTTCTGCGTAATGTTCAGCATTCTGTTCATGTACTTTCTTATAAGGCAGGAAGAAAGAGAGGATGAACAAGTGGAAGGCTTTTTTGGAGTGTGGAAAGCTCATAGTGATGCAATCTATGCTTTCATGTGGCTTTTTCTTGGGTTTATAATTGCATTTTCTTTTTGGTATATAATTCTTCAGGATTCCAATCTGCTTAATTTTCAGCTTAATACCTACTGCAGAATAAACAGCCCAGGAAATGTGGAAGGATGTGTGGAAAGTTATGGTTTTCCAAGAGAATCAATTACAGGAAACATGACAAACACTTCAAGATTTCTTGCAATCCTCCAGAATAATGTTTATGTGATGATATTTACATTGATATTTTCACTGATTTTTGGGGCAGGAGCAATCTTTGTTCTTGCATGGAATGCCAGTGTCATTGCTGCTGCAATAGGAGTATTTACACAATACAATATAAAAGATATTCCCCTAGGAATCGCAAGATATATGATTCATGGTTTTCCAGAGATTGCGGCATATTTTGTAACTGCCCTTGCAGGAGGAATTTTCGGGGTCGGGATTTTAAGAAACGGGATAAAAAGTAAAAAAATCATAAGGGTTTTTGAAAATGCGATAATTCTTTTATTCATTGCACTTGTTATTTTAATCCTTGCTGCATTAATGGAAGTTTATCTAACTCCCTTATTATTCTAATTGAGAAATCTTTAAATAGAGATGAATTTTTCTTAAAACAAGATGAAATTTGTATGCAAAAACTGCAATTATCGTTTTGAAACAAAGAATGAAAAGGGGGCAACTTATTGTCCGTATTGCGGAGAAAAAAAAGTAATTCCTGAGGCAAATGCTTCTGAATTATTGGAAGAGGTAGAATAATCCAAATGGAGCCTGAAGTTTCTGAAAAAGATTTATTGGAAAAAAGGGAGGAATCCATTAAGAGATTTATAAAAAATAAAGGAAACTGGATTTATTATATAATTCTTTCACTTATAGTCTGGATAGGAATTTACATAAGGACAAGAAATATTCCAAACCTAAAAGATATAACTACGGGAACATGGACTTTAGGTCCTGATTTGGACCCTTTTCTTTTTTTAAGATGGGCCAAATACATTGTTGAAAATGGAAGCCTTATGAAAATAGACATGATGAGGTATGTTCCTCTGGGTTATAACACTTCCACAGAGATGAAACTTCTCTCATATCTTATTGCATGGTTCCACAAATTCATAGAGTTCTTTTCATTCAGCAATGATGTTACATATTCTGCAATAATTTTTCCTGTTTTTATGACAGCACTTACAACAATAATTTTTTTTATTTTCGTAAGAAAAGTTTTTTATAAAGAAAGCAGGATGATAAAGAATATCATTGCATTAATCTCCACATTATTTCTTGTTTTAATGCCTTCTATTCTTCCAAGAACAATTGCAGGAATTCCAGAAAAAGAGCCAGCAGCATTCTTTTTTATGTTTCTTGCATTATATCTTTTTTTAGAGGCATTCACTTCTGAAAAAACCAAAAATGCTTTTGTATTCGGAATACTTGCAGGAGTTTCAAGTGCATTAATGTCACTAATATGGGGAGGGGTTACATTTTTGGTATTCACAATAATAGGCGCAGTAGTTCTGGCATTTTTTCTTGGAAAGATTGATGTAAAGAGATTCTGGGCATATATTATCTGGCTGTTTTTATATTATGGGATACAATCAATTTTCTCCCAGAGAAAAAACATTTTTGAACTTCTGAAAGGGCTCGACGGGATTATCGGAATCTCTATACTTATTGTTATTGCAGTTGATTTATTTATTGTTAAAAAAAATAAATTTAATATAATAGAAAGGTTTAGGAAATTTAAAGTTCCAAGACAGATTATATCCCTTGGAATATGCGCAATAATCCTGATTATTTTAGGGCTTGTCTTTATAGGGCCCCATTATTTTTCTGAACAGATAAAAGGGGCTATAAGCTCGACCATAAAACCGCTGGGAGCCGGAAGATTTCAGATTACTGTTGCTGAGAACAGGGCACCTTATTTTACAGGAGAATGGAAAAATGAATTTGGACCTTTAATATACAACATTCCCGTATTTTTCTGGTTTTTCTTTATCGGCTCTGTTATGATGTTTAATTATATGATAAAAAGTTTAAAGAAAAAAGAAAAAATGATAATGACCTCCAGTTATTTTGTATTTCTTTTTTGCCTGATATTCAGCAGATATGCTCCTCATCCTCATCCTCTGGACGGAGAGGGAGGACTTAGTCTTCTGATGTATTTTGGGGGGGTAATATTTTTTGCAGGGACATTTATTTATTATTACTTTAAAAAATACAGGGATGGAAGCTTTTCTGATTTTAAGGAATTTAATTTTGGATATATTCTTTATTTTATAATCTTAACACTGGCCATTATCGGAGCAAGGGGAGGGGTCAGATTAGTAATGATACTTGCATTGGTAAATCCTGTAACAGTTTCATTTCTTACGGTAAAAATTTCGCAAAAGTCATTTAAGGAAAAAGAGAAAAATGCAAAAATGTTTTATCTTATTCTTGCGATAGGAATAATTCTACTGTTAATATTTACCGCCTGGGTTTATTACAAAAGTGATAAATCAAACGCAGAAAATTTTGTTCCCGGATACTATCAGTGGCAGTGGCAAAAAGCAATGTCATGGGTAAGAGAAAATACCATTACGGATTCTGTCTTTGCTCACTGGTGGGATTATGGTTACTGGCTTCAAAGCATTGGGGAAAGGGCAACGGTTCTGGACGGTGGAAATTTTATAGTATATTGGGATTATTTAATGGGCAGGCATGTACTTACAAGCACCAGTGAAATGGATGCTCTTGAATTTTTATATTCACATGATACAACACATTTATTAATTGACTCCACAGAAATAGGAAAATATACCGCATTTTCAAGTATAGGAAGCAATGAAGATTATGACAGATTTTCATGGATATCAACATTCTTAATGGATGAAACAAAAACGCAGGAAACGAGTGCTGAAACATCTTACATTTATACAGGGGGTTTTGTACTTGATGAGGATTTAATCTGGCATGAAGAGAATAAAGAAATATTATTGCCTGAAAGAACCGCAGGAATAGGTGCAGTAATAATCCGGATTGATAAAAATGGAGGGGTCTCACAGCCAGAAGCAATATTTGTGTATAATAGTCAGCAGTACAGAATACCCCTAAGATATATTTATTACAACAATGAAAAGATTGATTTTGAAAGTGGTCTGGAATCAGGAGTTTTCTTATTTCCCAAGGTGGATATAATAGATAATAGCATAAAAATAAATCAGATTGGAGCTATGTTTTATCTAAGCGGAAGAACAATTAACAGCAATCTTGCAAGATTATATCTTTTTAATGAAGATTATGAGCATTTTAATCTGGTTCATTCAGAAGACAGCATAATTATAGAAAGTCTTAAGGAAAATGGTTTTGATATGGAAGAATTTGTTTATTACAATGGGTTTCAGGGTCCGATAAAAATATGGGAGATAGATTATCCTCTTGGAATGAATAAAAATGAAGAATACCTACAGACAGATTATCCTAATCCTGAATTAAGTATAGCTAAACCAGGAAAATACAGCAGCAGCTAAAAATGGAGAAAATATTAATCCTCCCTATTTTACTAAGTTTTTTTATAACTTTATTTTCCCTTCCATTATGGGTAAAAAGAGCAAAAAAAGCAGGACTGACAGGGGAAGATATGAATAAAAATTACAAAGAATATATAGCAGAGACGGGAGGTGTTGTTGTAATCCTTGCCTTTGTTTTGGGGATTTTATCTTATGTTGCAATAAAAACTTTTTATTTTAAAACAACAGAAAACATTATTGAAATTTTTGTTATGTTAATATCTTTATTATTAATAGCATTTGTAGCATTTACAGATGATATTCTGGGATGGAAGATAGGACTGAATAAAAAAATAAGGATTATACTTATGTTTTTTGCAGCACTTCCTTTAATGGTTATCAATGCGGGAGAATCTGTTATGATGGGGATAAATTTTGGAATTCTTTATCCTTTATTTTTTATTCCTCTTGGAATAATAGGAGCATCAACAACATATAACTTTTTAGCGGGGTATAACGGACTGGAAGCCAGCCAAGGGGCAATTATTCTATCTGGGATGGGGATTATAACATTTTTGACAGGAAACTCATGGTTGAGTGTCATTTGCTTATCTATGGTCATTTGCCTTATTGCATTTCTGTTTTGGAATTGGACTCCTGCAAAAGTACTTCCTGGAGATGTCCTGACTTACAGCTTAGGGGGGTTAATAGCTATAATATCAATACTTGGGAATGTAGAAAAAATTGCAATATTTTTCTTTATACCTTATATAATTGAGACTGGGTTAAAATTAAGGGGGGGGTTAAAAAAAGAAAGTTTTGCAAAAGTTAATTCAGATGGGAGTTTGAATGTTCCTTATGAAAAAATTTATGGACTAGAACATCTGGCGATAAAAATACTTAAAAAAATGAAAAATAACCAAAAAGTCAGGGAACAGGAAGTAGTATTAACAATTAATTTATTCCAGATAGTGATCATTATCCTAGGCATATTAATCTTCATTTAAAATGTTCAAAAAAATATTCTCAAGTGAAATTGGAAGAGGAGCCATTATATTATTTGTCACAATGAATATTTTTAATGTTCTTAATTTTCTTTTTCATTTTTCAATGGGAAGGCTTTTGGGACCTTCAGATTATGGAACTCTTGCTGTCCTTATGTCAATAATTTACATTTATAACATCCCTGTGGAAGCAATACAGACAATAGTCACAAAATATACCTCCAAATTTAACATAAAAAAAGAAGAAGGAAAAATACATTACCTTATGTCAAAGTCATTATCCAAAAGTATAAAGGCAGCTTTTTTTATTTTTTTGATTGCATTTATTGTCGGTTTTTTCCTGTCTAAATTCCTTAACATAAATTTTTACCTGATAGTATTAACAAATGTATTCCTCTTTTCAACATTTTCTAACCCAATAGTAAAAGGAGTTTTACAGGGAAGGAAAAAATTCGGAAAACTGGGGGCAAACTTTATCATAGAAGGAGGGTTAAAACTGATTTTTTCTGTATTTTTGGTTTTCATAGGGATGAAAGTTTTTGGGGCAATTACAGGTGTTCTTCTTGGTGTTTTTTCCGGGATAATTGTCTCTCTTTATTTTAACAAAGATGTACTCCAGACAAAATCAATTGATACATCTTTCAATGGAATTTACGGAAAGAGCATTCCTTACTTCATATGTATGATTATTATTTATATCTTATTAAGTATAGACATAATCCTTTCAAAAAGATTTTTTCCTGATGAGATTGTAGGAAAATATTCTGTCTTATCCATGCTTGGGAAGATAATATTCTTCGGGACAGTGTCAATTGGGAAAACGATGTTTCCGATAACAGCTGAAAAAAATGAAAAAAAGCAGGATTCAAAGAAACTGTTTAAAAAAGTAATTACCTCAATGTTTTTCCTTTGTTCTTTAGGAATCATCATATATTACTTATTTCCTGAATTAATAATTTCAATACTGTATGGAAAAGAATATATAGAAATCGCCCCCTACCTTGTTTATTCTGCAATAGCCCTTAGTTTTCTTTCTTTAACCCAGTTAGTTTTACTGTACGGTCTTTCCACAAAAGGGCTGAAAAAGACAAAATATCTGTTCATATTTGTAGTTCTTACAGTAATCCTTCTTTCCTTTTTCCATAAAAATATAGCAGAATATATTCTGGCTTTTATGGTCTCTAATATAATAATGTTTATAGGCAGTTTCTTTTTTCTCGAAAGATAATCACTAAATAAGATATAAAAAATAATGAAAATAAGCATAATTATTCCTGCATATAATGAAGAAAAAAGAATAAGAAAGACTCTTGAGGAATATGCATCATATTTCAGAAAGAAAACAGGAAGGGAGATAGAAAATTTTGAAATACTTGTTGTATTAAATGCCTGCAGGGATAATACACTAAAAATTGTTGAAGAATGCAGAAACAAATTTAGTGAAATAAACTACATAAATTTTGAGCAGGGGGGGAAAGGGCTTGCAATAATTGAGGGATTCAGAAGAAGCATTAAAAAGGATTTTGATTTAATAGGATTTGTTGATGCAGATATGGCTACTTCTCCGGATGCCTTTTTTAATATGATTAATAAAATAGGAAATTATGACGGAATCATCGCAAGCAGATACATAAAAGGAGCAATAATAAAACCAAAAAGAACATTAAGAAGATATCTCGCATCGAGAATGTTTAATTTTATTATAAGAACAACAATTGGATTAAAATTTAAAGATACTCAATGCGGGGCAAAATTATTCAGGAGAACAGCAATAGAAGGAGTTATAGAAGATATTGGAACTACAAAATGGGCCTTTGATGTTGATTTAATCTATAAAATAAAAAAGAAAGGGATGAAAATAAAGGAGATTCCCACAGAATGGCATGACAAAGAATACAGCAAGATTAATCTTGGAAGGGCAGGTCCCCAGATGTTCCTTGCAATAATAAGATTAAGGATTCTGGAATCTCCTTTAAAAAATCTGGTAAAAATTTATGATTTTATTCCTAAAAAATACAGGAAAAAGATTATTCGTTAGACAGGATTACTCCGGGATTTTTGTTCTTATTAAATATAAAAGCATTAAAAAAACCCAGAATAAACCCCCATCCGTAGGCAATATGGACAAAAAAAACAGAGATAGTTGTCGGGAATATTTCTGAGAATTTTTGGGAGTTCTTTACGCTGCTTGCAAATATGAGTAAAAAATAAATAAAAAGGGATAACAAAAACAAATAGAATATTCTCCTAAAAAAAACAGACAAAACAATTCCAAGAATAAGATATAACAGGAATAAAGACGGAACTGCATAATATGCAGAAAAAAGTTTCTTTTGGAAAAATAATTTGGACTTGAAAAAGCCATAATTATAAAACTGTTTTATTAACGGAAGAAATATCTTTCTTCTGTGATGAAAAACAACAACATCCTTTGCATAAATAATTCCCCCTCTGTTAAGGATTATCTCAGAACATAATTTTGCATCTTCTCCTGTAGCAAGGGATTCATCAAATATATTCTCTTTAAAAAATTCCTTTCTTACAATAAGATTGCATGCAGGGAGTTCTTTTACCCGCTGAGTTGGAGAAATATTGTGCCTAATTGCCCCGGGACCAAAAGCAATTTTTTGTTTTATAACATTTCCGGATATTTTTCTAGAGAATTCCTCATTAAAAGGTGTAAGATTGGGTCCTCCTACCGCAGTAATTTCCCTGTTAAAATATTTCATGGAATTTTTTATCCAGAGCCTGTCAGGAAATGCGTCAGAGTCAATGAATGCAACAAATTTTGTTTTTTCTGAAAGAGAGTTTAATGCAATATTTCTCTTCTTTGGGATGGATAATTTTCCTGTAGGGATTATCCTTATTTTTTTGCTTTTTATTGGAAAGTCCATATCTTCATCAGGGAAGAGAAGAATATCAAAATTAGAATAATCTATTTTTAAGCAGTATTTTACGGATTCTATGATAAAATTATCAAGTTTCTTAAAGATTATTACAATCTCAACAGGAGGCTCTTTATCCATAAGGGTAGAAGGACAGAATAATTTTTAAAACTAACCATATAAAAATTTTTAAATTCATCTTTTGCTATACAATAATGATTCCGGATATAAGCATAATAATATGCACCTACAACAAACCAGAACTTATAAGGAGATGCATTAAAAGCATATTAAAACAGGAAATAGACAAGAATATTGAAATAATAATAGTTGATGGGGGAAGCGGCAAAAAGACAATCGAGGTTATAAACAGGATAAAAAAAGAAAATAAAGGAATAATATTCATAGATAATCCTGAAAAGCTTCCCGAAGGATATGGGAAAGGGAAATGGAAAGGATTTAAACATGCAAAAGGTGAAATTGTAGGAATAATAGACCAAGATAATGAACTTATAGGGAAAGACTGCCTTAAAAATCTTACAGACCCTTTCTATAAAGACAAAAATATCTCTGGTGTTGCCTGCAGGCTGTTTTTGAAAAAAGAAGACAATCTCACAAACCAGTGCATTGCATTAATCGGAACAGACCCTTTTTTTGCTTACAGGTCTCTTGATTATCTGATTCATTCTGGTAAATTAAACATGTATGACGAAGGAGGGCATCATTCAATAAAAGTAAAAAAAGATAACCTTCTTATATTCGGGGGAAATTGTTTTTTCTACAGAAAAAAATTTTTGGAAAATATCGGGGGATATGTGCAGGATGTGGATAACATTCATTTTCTTGTAAGCAAAGGATATGATAAGATTGGAATACCAAAAAATGCTTTTACTCACCATTATGCTGTCAATGGATTTACAGATTTCATAAGAAAAAAGAAAAAATGGGCATATGAATACAGCCATAAGGAAAGAACATTTTCATGGAAACCTAAAACAGGATTAGAAAGAAAGGAATGGATAAAAAATCTGTCAGCAATATTTATAATATTCCCCCTATTTTCTGAATCAATAAATATGACGCTAAAAACAAAAGAGAAAAGATTTTTGCTTATGCCATTTTTGAAAATAATCACCACATTTATATACATTACCCAGAGGAGATATATAAAATGAGAGTTCTGCTTATTGAAGTAGGGAATAGCATAACAATTTTTCCCCCCATAGGCCTTATGCATATTGCTTCTGCAATAAGAGACAAGCATGAGGTCTTTATAAAAGATTATTCCGGAAAAGAAATAAATAATGACAGGATTAAAAAAGATATTTTAAAAATAAATCCGGATATAATAGGTGTCAGGGTGCTTACTGGCCCCCAGATTCCAAGAGCAATAAGGGTAAGCAGGATTGCAAAAAAACTTGAAAAAACAGTTGTATGGGGAGGACCTCATCCAACAATTCTTCCATATCAAACATTAGAGAATAATTATGTGGATTATGTTGTTATCGGGGAGGGTGAAATATCATTTATTAACTTACTTAAGAAACTGGAAGGACAAAAAGCTTCATGGAACGGAATTGGATTAAGAAAGAACGGAAAAATAGTTATAAATCCTGCTCCAAAAGAAATAGTAAATATAGACAAACAGCCATTGCCTTCATGGGATTTGCTTGAAGATATAGATAGATATTTTCCTGAAAAAAGACATAATATGCTTGTAGTGAGCACAACAAGAGGATGTGCATTCAAATGCGGGTTTTGCCATAATTCCAATGAAAACGTTAAGAAATATCTGGGATGTTACAGAATTGCAAGACCTGAAAGGGCAATAGAGGAATTAAAATTTGTACAGAGTCTTACAAAAAAGCATATTGACAGGCTTAATGTAGGAGAAGATTTTCATTTAATATCCTATGATTATGCAAAAAGATTTTGTGAAGCAATAAAAAATTCAGGATTAAAAATAAAATGGTGGACTGCAAGCAGATATTCTGTTTTAAACAAAGAAATAATAGATATGATTGCTGAGACAGGATGCGAAAGAATATTGCTCGGAGTAGAATCAGGCTCAAGAAGAATCCAGGAATGGTCCAAGAAGATTGTTGACCTGGACCATGCGATACATATTGCAAAATACCTGAAGAAGAAAAATATCTTTCTTACAAATTCATATATATTTGGACATCCTACTGAGACTTCTGGAGAGCTCAAGGAGACAATCAAATTCATAAAGAAGATTCCCTGCCATGAAAATCTTATCCAGCTGTACAGGCCTCTTCCGGGAACACCTTATTACGAGGAGTGCATAAAGTCTGGAAAATTCAAAGACCTGAAAAAGATAGAAGAATGGGCTCATTTTGGAGTTCTGGGAAATGATGTAAATGTCTCAAAGATTCCTGATGGGATTTTGTTTTCATCTTTTTACAAAGTAAATGCAATAGAACAAACAAAATTTGTAATCAATGAGGAAAGATATTATCTGAAAAACAAAATGTATTCAAAATTTTTCAGGGGATTGGTTCAGAATAGATTTACATATAAATTAAGAGAGATAATTCAGAATAAAAAGGAATCATCAAAATGAGAATATTAATAACAGGGTGTACTGGGTTTATAGGAAGAGATCTTATTAAGGAATTAAATAAGGAGGGATATAAAATAACCTGTTTCATAAGAAGCCGTGAAAATTTTTCCGGAGAAGGAAAAATAGAATATATTTACGGAGATTTGAAAAATATGTCTGAAATAAAAAACGCGGCAAAAAACATTGATATTATAATTCATCTTGCAAATTCTGAAGAAAACCCTGAAGAAAACATTCTTTTTGTAAAAAATATAATAGACGCCGCAAAAAAAGAAAAGGTAAAAAAAATCATCTTTTTTAGCTCAATGGCCGCAAAAAGGAAGGTAATCGATAGGTATGGAAAATCAAAAGCAGAATGTGAAAAAAAGATAATTGATTCCGGGATAAATTATGTGATAATCAGGCCCACAATGGTATATAGCCATAAAAAAATTCCCTTTTTTATTAAACCATTAAAAATGCTCCCATTAATTATCCCCATAATCGGAGATGGAAAATACAAGATTAATCCTGTTTACAAGGGAGATTTAATAGATATTGTAAAAAAGACTGTTTCGGTAAAGGACAAAAAAATTTATGAGGCAGGAGGTGGTGAACCAATGGAATTCAATGAGATAATAAACAGGGTAAAAAAAGAAAAGAGAATAAAAAAGATAAACATCCACATTCCTGTAAAAATTGCATTGATTTTAAACGGGATGATGAAATTCACAAGCAGTGAAGCAATAAAAGGTATCAAAGAAGACAGCAATCCGGATATTGAAAAAATAAAAAAAGAATTAAAAATAACACCAAGAAAATTCTGTGAGGATATAAAAAATGTCTCTTTATGAAAATGCATTTTCAAAATTTGAACTCTTAAAAAGACCTATGCGAATATTTTCAAACATTCTTGATTGCTTCGTTTCCGGAGGTAGAGCGGGAAAACCATTCAAGTTAAAATTTGAAAGTTCTACAATATGCAATTTAAAGTGTGTTATGTGTCCGCTTACTCATAATCTGAAAAGAAAAAAAGGGGTTTTAAAATTTGAAAATTTTAAAAAGGTCTTTGACGAGATAAAACCCCCTTACATTAATCTCACAGGCCTTGGAGAACCATTGTTAAATAAAGATATATTCAGAATAATAAGGTATGCGAGAAGAAAAAATTCTTATGTAAAATTAGATACAAATGCAACTCTCCTTACAGATGAAAAAATAGAAAAATTGATATCCGCAGACCCGACATTTATCTCTGTATCTCTTGATGGAGCATCAAAGGAAATATATGAATCAATAAGAAAAGGGGCAAATTTTGAGCAGGTAATTAACAATCTTAAAAGAATGATAAGATACAGGAATGAATCAGGATCAAAAACAAGAATACACATATTCTTTGTTCTTCAAAACAAGAATTTTGATGAGTTAATAGAAATAATAAAACTCTGCAATGAAATAGGGGCTGATGCACTAAACGGGACAGTAGTTATTTCATTTGGAAGCGCAAAAAACAAAAGATTAAGAGAAGTGCCCCTGGCAAAAATAGAAAAATTAAGAGAGGATCTAGCAAAAATAAAAAGAGAAATAACAATTCAGCTGAATATTGAATCAATAGAACAATTCCTGGAAGACCCGCTGAATTTTGAAAAAGGAAATTCAAAAAAACCATGCTATTATATATGGTATAATCCATATATTACATGGGATGGTAATGTGCTTCCATGTGACTTGCATGCAGACAATGAAATAGTCTTTGGAAATGTATTCAGGGAACCTTTTATGAAAATATGGAACAATAAGAAGGCACGCAATTTCAGAAAACAAATAATAAAAAAGAGAACCGGCATCTGTGAGAAATGCGGAGTTGATGAAAGTTTTATACTTAACAAATACAATCTGTTCTATAAATTACCGACAAAAATTTTCTCCAAAAGAAAAATCAGGTAAAAATTTCATAAACAAAGGCATCAGAAAAAACCCCAACTAATTTGAATTTCACAGAGTTATATGTAACCTCTTCGGTTGCCTTTTGCTGGTTATTTGTGAAATCAATCTCCACCCCCAAAAAAGGGAGCTTCCATTTGGAAAACATAACCTGCCCTGTATTTGGGTCCTGAATATATTCCTCCTGCCTCATCCAGGAAGGATAATTTGGCTCTGAAAAGGTTATTATTAAATATCTTGCTTTCTCATGCTTTTTTAATACACTGATGAATTCATCCAGAGTTATATTGGGAGACAAGGAGCCACTTAAAGAAAGCCGAGGGTCAATAATCTCCCTTTCTGCATAATATGATGCCTGGGAGGTGGAAATTGTAACAAGGATATCATCAGGATTTGAATTTTCTTTTATGAACAAACTTGCTTCCTTAATTCCTTCAAAAGAGGGAATCTTGGATTTAATTATCATATCTGCGTGCTGTAATTCATAATATCCCCCAAAACCTATCAGCAGTATCAAAAATACAACAGAAAGGATTTTACTGTATTTTTGGATATAATCTGTAATTAAAAGAGAAGCTTTTGAGATGCATATAAAGGCTCCTGGCAGGAGAAGATAATACCAACGCGGGTCGCCTATTCCTGTCTCAGGACTCATACGGGTAAAAAACAGAAAATAAGACAGAGTAATTATTATAGTAAGGAAACTGAAAAGATCAGGTCTTAATGAAAATTTACTGGTTTCTTCTTTTCTGAAAAATCCGATTCCCAAAAAAAGGTGGAATATTAATATAACAAAGCCTATCCAGAAAAGATAAGTTAAAACACTAAAAAAATTATTTGAAAGATTATTAAAATAAATCCCAAAGATCTGGAAAGGAATAAGATTAAAGGGGATTTTATCTGAACTGTAATAAGACCCTGCAACATTATAAATCTTTGACAGAAATACTGAATTTTCAATCAGAAGAAAAAGAAGGAATGCAGATGCAAGAGAAATCCAGTTATACTTATCCTTAATAAGTTCCTTCATGTTTTTTGTTAATATCATATAAGCGAGAAAGAAAAATCCAAGAAGGAAAAATCCCCTTCTGATTGAATAAACAACCATTACTAGAAAAACGGTTATGAGGACAGACCATTTGGGGTTGATTTTACTAAAAATTTTCTCCTTCCTCTCATAACCTTTCCAGAAAACATAAATAGCCAAAAAAGAAAATAAAAGTGCAAGACTTTCCAGATGAAACCTGAATGAATTAAATAAATTTTCCCAAAAAACTGCCATAAGAAAAGATGAAATTAAGGCAATTCTTTTGTCCTTGTACATCATTATTAGTATTTTATATATCAGAAAAATCAAAAGAATTGAAGGAAGAACTTCCAAAAAAAGTTTTATTGCCCCTTCTGAAAATCCCACTCTGAAAAAAACTGATGCAATATAAGGAAAAAGAGAATTATGCTGGTCAGTTATAATCCAGTGAGTATCAACTCCTGCAAGACCCTTTGCATAAGACATATAATCTGCTTCATCCCACCATAGTGGCTGGCTTTTTGTTATGAAAAAATAGTATAATCTTATCGAAATCCCAAACAGGAAAATCATCAGGAATATAAGATTATTTCTGTCTTTTAACCATTCAGATACCCTTTTATCAATTTTGTTTTGTTCCTGTTCCATTTATTTTATAACCTTAAGTTTAAAGTATACTTCATCAAATTTTAACGGCAAAAATTTTTCTGTAAATAACTGCCATTTTCTGCTGAAGTTAAAAATAGGATTTACGGGGAGTTTTGAAAGAAAAGGAATTTCTATGCTTTTATGATGAAAATAAATCAATTTTTGTTTTAATATGTCAAATCTTGCTTTCCCATATCTTTCCCCATTGAATCCTTTATCAAGTCCACTGATTCTTTTATAAAAATCAAAACTCCCTATCCCAAACTGATGATAATGAGTAAGATGCTTTGTTGCATAAATCCCGGAAAAATGAGGAACATAAATTTCAATTATTGCCCCTGGTTTGGAAATTCTCCATAATTCATCTATTGCATTAAGAATATTCTGAATGTGCTCAAGAGAATTGTCTAAAAAGATTAAATCAAAAGTGTTATCCTTAAAGGGATAAGGTATTTTTTCAAAATTATGATAAATATCTGCTTTTACTTCCTTGTTAAAATCCATATTCACCCATCCTTCCCTATAATCATTGCCGCATCCGGCATTAAGTTTCTTCATAATAAGTTATGATGAGATATGTTTTTATTTGTTTTTATTTGTTTTTATTTTGTGCTTTCAATTTTTTTCCATGCATCATTGTAATTCTTCTTCATTAACTTTGTATCAAAAAATACATTCATCCACATATACAATCTTGAGAATGCCAAGAGAATGGACCAAAAAAACTGCTGAATATTTTCAGGATAATAAAAAAGCCAAGATATCCCCCCCGCCTCTGTCTTAAATGTTTTTACCCTGGGGGTTATTTTTATATTAACATATTTGCCAAGAGTTTCATGAGATTTCGAAGTCCGTATTTTCTGTGATAACCAGTCTTTCCATGTTCGCGGATTTTTTACAAAAACTCCTGCATCAGAAGCATATCCTATAAGATATCCTTTTTCCCAGAAAAAATAAGGGATAACTGAATCTTCTGCAACATCAACAGGAATTGAATCAATCAGTTTTTTCCTGAATGCAAACAGATATCCTGAACATTCAAGAAATTCATTTTTTTGGAATGCATTCTCTCTTAATTTATGCGCAGAATGAAAGAGAAAATTTGCCCAGTATCCAAAAAGAAATTTTTTTGATTCAAGGGGAATTGGCTTTCCAGTCACGCATCCTATCTCGGGGTCAAGAAATAAGTTCATTATGTCCTCGACCGAATTTTCAGTTATGAAAACATCTCCGTCTGTAAGTATCAGAATATCTGTATCAAGATTCTTAAAAATAATATTAAGAGCATGGCTTTTCCCTCTTCCAGGGTCTTTGAATAACCTTATTTTTTTATTTTCAGAAGAATATTTCTTTATTATTTCTTGTGTATATTCATCTGGGGCAGAAACAATAATCTCATAATCATATTTTGTTTTCTGATTTATTGCAGCCTGGATTGCTTTTTCCACATTCGGTTCATTGAATGTGGTAATTAGTAAAGTTATTTTCTGTTTTAACATTTCTGACAGGGCATTTATTATTTCAGGTATTTCTATTTTTTCCATACTTTTACAGTCTTTTTTATAACAGCAGATACATTTTGATTTTGCTATTATTTTCTCTCCAAGACCATACATTTCAATCTCATATGGGGAAGTTGGTCCTATAAGGCAGATTGTTTTTCTCTTTAGAGCAAGAGAAATATGAAGACCAAGACTATCTGTAGTTATAAGAAGATTGCATACGCTGATTAATGCAGGAAATTCAAAAAGGTCATTGCCACAGCCAGCAGTTATAACAGGAGATTTAGATAACTTAAGGATTTCATTATTTCTTTCTTTTTCATTTGGTCCTCCAAAAAGAAGGATTTTTGCCCTGTATTTTTTGTATATGGAATCAATTAAATGTGTTGTTTGTTTTATAGATAAAGATTTTGGCCATCTGTCCGCAGCCCCCGTATTTATTCCTATAATCAAGTCAGTCCTCGAAAGATTATGCCTTCTCAAAAAATCCGCCGAAATTTTCCTCTGCTCTTTTGTTAATCTTAAAAAGGGCTCATATTTCCTAAAATCTATTCCTGCAATCTCAGCCATTAACTGCCTGTGCGTTTTTCTGTTTTTCTTTTTCAAGACATCATTCTGTGGTTTTTTTCCAAGAAGAGACATATCAAACCATTCCTTTGCGCTTTTTGATGGAATTACTTCTTTTTCATAATAAAATCCCCTGATAAAATCAGGCTTTAATGAGGTAACCAGTTTTGCAAATTTTTCAGCTTCTTCAAGATTTATTATAAGATTAAAATGTATCCTGCTCAGATATTGCGGAAGAGTTGGATTATCTGTTAAAACTGAATCTATATAAGGGTTATTGATAAAAAGAGGTTTTGCTTCTTTTGAAGTTATCCAGTAAATCTTTGGTTTTCCGGCCTTGTATTTGTCTTTTAATGCCTGAGCCAAAAAAGTACACCTTAGAACATCCCCCAGCGCACCTGTCTTTATTATAAGAATATTCATAAAAAGATAGCAAATCCTGTATTTAAAAGGATTTTTAGACTAAGATGTAATTATTGTTTTTCCTATCTTTTCTATTATTTTTTTCCACTGAAAGCTTTCTGCTGTTTTTCTGGCATTTTCCTGAATAGTAGTGATTTCTTTTTTACTCATAGAAAGAACTTTATTTATTGAATTAATAAGTTCTTTTTCTGAATCTATCCTGAATAGGAGTCCATTCTGCATGTCTTTGAGTATCTCTTTCCCTCCATCAGTATCTGAAGAGACCACTATCTTTCCAAGGGACATTGCTTCCAAAAGCGATTGTGGCATTGCTTCTCTAAATGAAGGCAAAATGAATATGTCTGCCTCCTGCATCTTTTTTATCTTTTCCTCAAGGGAGTATAACGGAGGAAGAAACTTTATTTTTTCATCTCCAAGCTCCTGAATTTCCTCATAGCCTTTTTCTACAGGCCCAATTATCTCCAGAGTGATGTTTTTGTCTATTTTTCTGAAAGCACTCACCAAAACCTCTATATTTTTAACAGGGGCAATTCTTCCGAAAAACATTATTTTTTTCCCTTTAAAAGGAATAATCTTTTTCCTGAAGAAATTTTCAGGAATACCATTTGGAGCATAAACAAGTTTAGTCTTATCAATTCCAAGTTTTTCCAGATATGGAACTTCCCATTTTGTTATCGTAAAGATTCTGCTGAATTTTCTTATCTTTGGTTTAACAATAAAAAAATAATATACGGAAGTGATTAAATTTAGAGGAAAAACTCGTTTTACATTAAAAGGCGCATGAGTGACAAGAAAGCAGGGGATATTTTTTTTCCGGCATAATTCCAGTGCCTGGAAAGAATGTGGATGAATTGTGTGGGTTATTACCGCATCAGGATTTAACCTGTTAAATTCTTCTTTAAAATTAAAAGAGTTTACATTTTTTGAAAAAAAATTCTTTCTGGAATTAAATCTTATTATATTAACTCCATTAATATTGTCCTTGTGAGATACTATCTTTCCTGTTCCTTTTTCAATATCTGAAGAAAATATAGTAATATCATATCCAAGTTTAATGAATTCAAGACTTTCTGATAAAACTCTGTTCCAGACACCACAGATTCCTGAAGAAAACTCGCATACTTCAAGTATTTTCATTATATTTATAAAAGTGCCAGAGTTTTAAATTTAATGAGTCTAGAACATTTATGGAATGAAATCAGATATTACATGAACCTTGAAGGCAGCATCAAAAGAATAGGAACAAAATTTATTCTTGCAAAAACTCCCCTAAGAAAAGTTGTGAATACCGGAATTTACAGCAGGATTTATGAAAAGAAAATAAAAAAGAAATCAAAAAAAATAAAGCCAAAGTTCATACAAATAGAGAATACAAATCTATGCAATGCCAGATGCATCATGTGCCCCCATACCATTATGAAAAGGGAGAAAAGGACAATGAAACAGGAAGATTTCGAGAGAATAGTTGAGAATATAATTAATAATTACCCTACTATAAAAAGGATTACAATCACTGGTTTTGGGGAACCTTTTGCAGATAAGGAGATAATAAAAAAGATAAAATTTCTGAACGAAAAATTTCAGTATATTGAGATAGATATCTATACAAATGCTTCTCTGCTCACAAGAAAGATGAGTGATGAAATCCTTAATTCAGAAGTCCATAAAATAAATTTTAGCATAAATGGTACGGGAAATACATACGGGAAAATGATGGGACTTGATTATGAAAATACAATAAAAAATGTATCATATTTCCTGAAAAAGAAAAAAGAACTTGGGAAAAAATTCCCTTTGGCAAATATTTCATTTATGATAGTCAGGGAAAATGAAAAAGACATAGAAAATTTTCAGAAATTTTGGATGAACAGGGCAGATTCTGTAATGATTTACCCTCCTTCAGACTGGGCTGGAAGGAAAAAAATAAACTATTCCTCTCCAATACCCTTTAGAAAGAAAAGATGGGCATGCGGGGCATTATGGAATTATATAACAGTAGATGTTGGGGGGAATATTATAATGTGCTGCAGAGATTATGAATCTGAGATAAAATTTGGGAATCTCCTGAAAGAAAATGCAAAAGAAATTTATGAAGGAAAGGATATGAATGAAATAAGAGAAAAGCAAAGCAGGAGGGATTTTTCTATGCCAATATGCAATAATTGTGATAATTCTTTTGATTCAAGCATGGAGTGGTGGAATATATAACAAATTCAAGATTATTTACTCTTTGCTCAGCTTGTTTAATTTATTCCAGTTACTTTTATTAAAAATATTATAGATAATATTTTTCAGTATAAATGGATGATAAATTGCTGAATTTAAAGAGAGAGCAAAGATATAAAAAAGAGTAAAGGGATTTTTCTGAAACTTTAATGAATATATTTTATGCAAAAATTTCATCTGGAAAGATTTTTCCATATTAATATAATCAACAGGCCTGAATGCCCTTATTCTTAATAAAGGGATAGAAACAAAAGAGATAGTATTCTTATTGATAAAATCTTTCTTTTTCCCCATAAAAAAATCCTTCAGTAATTTAAGATTTTTAATGAAAAAGTCCTTAGTTACCATTACCTGATTTATTGTTATAAGAGAGAGAAATTTTTGTCTGGGGGTATCATTGAAAGAGGCCAAAGAATAGAATAAAAGGTAATCCCCTAGAAAAACAGAATTAACATAAAAATCACAGCAGCTTATCTGGTTTCCTGTTTTTTCCAGAGAGTATGCCTGCAAGTATTCTTTATAGGGAGAAAATATTGCATTTCCGTCATTAAAATGAATAT
>Ga0265297_10000794_pt1 | contig 86832 bp, 76 predicted proteins | sample Munlanlwell13791_FD_192502 | JGI IMG/M metagenome (GOLD analysis project Ga0265297, IMG submission 192502) | Leachate microbial communities from a municipal landfill in Southern Ontario, Canada - Leachate well 137-91 | ecosystem: Engineered > Solid waste > Landfill > Unclassified | place...
ACGAAATCAAAACTTTCGTCATTGAACGGAAATTTGAAATCTTCAGCCTGGGTTTCACCTTTAGCATTGTACAACTTATTGTAAATGTCAACATAATGGAAACGGAAATTGGGATGTTGTTTGCGGAAATGTGTGTTGCACCATCTTATCCCTTTCTTTACAATATCAAACCCATCGTACGTTCCTTCTGTGTTGAGGTAAGAAACCAGCGGTATCGCCATCCGTCCAACACCACAGCCAACATCCAGCACTTTATGATTGGGTTGTAGCCCGCAATATTTTTTAAAATATTCCAGAAATTGCTCTCCCTGCACAATATAATTTCCTCTTCCTGTAAAAATCAATCCTTTGGGAGGCACAAGCGGATGTCGCTTCCGTGTTATTTTTTCGAAAATATCAATCGGTAAGTAATAATATTTTCTGATAATATATCGTAAATCGGAGTTTACAGCATAATACAATCGTCTTTTTAAGCCCATCTTTTAAGTTTTAATATAATAAAAAGTGTAGTAAACAGGAATATGCTTATAAGCGAAATAAGAAATGCTACTTCAACAGGTTTCACCTCAAATTGGAATTCGACAATATTTCTTCCGGCAGAAATTGGTACCGACATAAACAATAAATTAGAAGTGATTATTGGTACGGATTTATTATTTACAGTTGCTTTCCATCCATTGAAATTACTTTGTAGTAAAGTTAACATTTGCGGTTCGGAAGTTTGAGCAGTAATTATCATTTTTTCAGGTGAAAAAGAGCTAAAATAAGCTGAATCGTTTAAAGTTTGTTTTAAAGTGTCGCTATATTTTATGCACAATGAGTCGAGAATAAAAAGTGTTTTGCTTGAAAAATTACCGGAATTGTATTGATTTTTAAGTGATGAAAGTGGTTTTAGGTCAGAAGATAAATAAACCGGAATGTTTTGTGTAATGGAATCGAGCAAACGTGGAAAACTGTCGGTAAGCATTTCGTATCCGTAAAAACGGAAAGGTGTAAAACCTTCTTTCCCAATTTGTTTGTAAAAGATATTCATGTTTTTCCAAAAAATGGCTTTGCTTTTACTTTGGTCTGTGTTTTTGGATACGCTATGATTTGCAGGAATAGGAAACTGATTGGGGAATGTTTTTTCAACTTCCGAAACTTCTTTGGTAGTTATGTAAGCATGAGTAGTATATGGTGTTACTAATCTGGCGCAGACAACGGTTTCTGCTATAGTAAAAAGTAAAATTGCAGAAAGTAAAACTGCCGGTTTCTTTAACCTTGTTATGATAAAAATCAGGGTTATAATAAAAATAGCCTGGATGATTCCCTGGGAAAAAATATGTTCGTGAATCGTTGAATAATTTATTTCCCGGAAAAATCCGCTTTTAAGGAAATAAGGCAAATCCATCGTATAGAAACATAGTTGATATACCGGAAATATTATAATAATTCCAAGCAATGTGAAAGATATGTATTTAATTTTACTTTTATACTTTTCCGGCTGTTGAAAAAAGCATTGCAAGGCATCAGAAGCAAAAACCAAAAATCCCAGAATTGTAAAATACCTAAACAAACCGGGAAACCGGAAGAGGTTCATTAAAGGAATATTATGATAAAGCCATTCTCTTACAGGTAAGTATTTACCCATTGCTGCCAAAAGGCTCCCCGCTCCGAAAACCATCAATACCCAAATGAAGCGTTTATGTTTTATGGTCAACGAAACAAAAAAGAAAACAAGCATTAGTAGCCCCATGTAAATATCTGCCATCGAAATATCTGTATCAAAATACGCTTTATTTTTTGCCAGAGCATAAGGAAGAATCAACGAAATAAAAGCTCGTGGAGAAACTGGAAACAATTGTGCCGATGCCAGGTCAACCCCGGCACCTCTCGACAAGTATGGCAATACACCATAAACAGATATAATTGTTATACAGCTCATCAGCAATGCCATTACTCCCGATAATACCGTAAAAAGGAAAAAACGAAGCGCCCCTTTATTGTCTTTTTTTTCTTTGATCAAAACATATATTCCTCCTAACAAAAGCAATGCGGTGAAATACAGTAAAATGAAAGAAAAAGCCGGGTAACCTCCGGTAACCAGTAAAAAAGCAAACAGGGCTAATTTCAGGGAATTATAAAAATTTTTCTGATGATACAGGTCAATAAAAGCACCAATGATGAAAGGAATCCATGTACCACTGATTATGTAAGTAAGATGTTGCGAATTACCGATAAAAAACCCGGACAAAATATAGGAAATGGCTGCGATAAGTGCCACACTTTTTTGCATTTTCAATTTGCCGATAAGTTGATAAAATCCCACACCAGCAATGAAAATATGTAGAATAAATTCAAATGCAATAGAATAGATGTTATACCCAAAACAATAGCCAATGATCCAGGCGAAAGGATACCAGCATCCGCTCTGCGGGTCGGCATGAATAGGCTGCCCGAATGCAGAATAAGGATTCCATAACGGCAACAGATGCTGCTGAAGGCTTTCGCCCACAAAATACCGCCAGGGCAGGTAACAATCAATCATATCATATTTTACGCAGTATTGGAACGATGCTACCGACCAGTATCCTGCAACGGTTACAAGCAAAAGAACAATGTAAGGGTTTGAAAAAACATTTTGTATATGTTTTTTTATTTCCTGCATAGGCTAAATTAGTTTAATACCGTTTTTAAAACCGGAAGAGATTTTACCTCTCTAAAACCTGGCAAATGTATGCGAAAATATGCAATTAGCTTTTCGAGAAGCAAAGTGCGTTCGGCATACGAAAGCTGAAATTCCTTTTCCGGGGAAGAAATAAACCGGAAAAATATACCGGAAAGCCTTGGTGGCAAATAGTCTTCATCAACCGGAACTACCGGCTGGAATTTTCCCTCGTTCAGGTTAAATATGCAATTCCCTTCCGAATAGTTTAAAGCAGGAAAAAATCCGAGAAAACGGGAAATCCTGAGCATAAAATAAAGATGAAAAGAAGCCACACTTTCTTTTGTAGTGTCTAATTCAATGATTGTATCGTAAATGAATTGAAAAAACGGCGGGTTGGCTTCGTGCTCCCTTACCGAGTTAATCAGTATTTCGTTAAGGAAAAAAACGATTGCGTTTTTTTTCATATCGAAAGGCAGGGATTGAAACACATATGCAGATTTGATTTCTTTAGGATGTTGTATCTCGGTGTTTTCACTAAAATATACCTCCATTTCGAGTAATGAAAGATGCTCAAGCAGGTTACTTTTTGTTTTGGAGCGTCTGCTACGCATCCCTTTGAATAGATAGGTTTGCAACCCTAATTGCTCGGTATAAATTTTGGCAATAACACTGGTTTCGGAATATTTAATCCGGCTGAGTACAATTCCCCGTGTTGAAATCAGCGTTTTGATAAGAAAAGAATTTATCAGGTGGTTTCTTTGATCAAATACAGAGGGCGGGCTTTAACTTCGTTAAAAATGCGTGCAATATATTCTCCTATAATTCCCAAGCTCAGTAATTGAAATCCTCCGATTATCAATACCGACAGCAAAATTGATGTCCAGCCGGGAATGGTTTTGCCGGAAAAATATTCTACAATTGCATAAATTGCATAGATAATGCCAAAAAGAAAAATCAATAACCCTACGTAAAAAGCCATGCGTAAAGGCTTGGAAGAAAAGGCAGTTATCCCGTTCAAACCAAGACTCAGCATTTTTTTCAGGGTATATTTTGAAGAACCGGCATTACGTTCGGAGGCTGTATAAGAGAGGTAAGTTTGTTTAAATCCTACCCAGTTAACCATTCCCCGTGTAAACCGGTTTCTTTCACGCATTTGTAGAAAAGCTTCCAGTGCTTTGGCACTTACCAGCCTGAAGTCGGCGGATGAGGGTTCTATCGGAAAATCGGAGAGGGTGTTTAAAAATTTATAAAACCATCGGGAGGAGATGCTTTTAAAGTAACCATTTCCTTTGGTTTCCATACGTCTGGTATTCACTACGTCGAAACCTTGTAAATACAGTTCGTACATTTCTTTAATTAGTTCGGGCGGGTGTTGCAGGTCGGCATCCATCATCGCCACTGTTTTTCCCTTTGCCGACTCCAATCCGGCAGTTAATGCTGCCTGATGGCCAAAATTTCTTGATAAAGAAATTCCTTTTACATGTTTGTCGTCGCTGCTGATTTTTTTGATTATGGAAAAAGAAGTATCTGTGCTACCATCGTCCACGAAAATTATCTCGTAATTATTTGAAATAGTATTGGTAATTTTAGTCAGCTTTTCGTAAAGCGGAATAAGGTTTGGTTCTTCGTTGAATAACGGAACTACGATGGACAAAACAGGTTGTATATCCATAAAAGGAGTATGGGTTAAAACAGGAAGTAAAAATAGAAAGAAATCCGGTTATTTAATCACCAGAATTTTTGTTACCAATGTTTTTGACCCATTTTTGTCGGAGGCAAACACAAGATAGACTCCGGAATGTGCTCTGCTGCCATCAAAGTTTTTCCCTTTCCAAATTGCCCGGCTTCCGTTGGCTTTAGTTGAATATACCAGATTACCTGCTATATCGGTTATTTTAACATCCGAATTATCTGCCAATCCATCGATAGTAATTGAACCATTAAATCCTTCACGAACGGGGTTGGGATATGCATATACTTTGGTAGTGTCATTGTCTGGGCTGGCAGCTGTTCCTTTATAGGAAACTATTCCTTTGCTTGTTCCGAAGAAAACTTCTCCGTCAGCATCAATAGCTATTGAAGAAATGGTATTCGCTAATATTGGGCTTTCCTCTTCAGTAAAATGACTAACTTGTTTGGTGCCGTCTGAAGACATCAGGAATGCTCCTGATTTTTCCGTGCCAAACCATTTGCGGTTGGCTCCATCTATGGCGATGGCGTTCACAGATTCCGTTTCGAGCAGATACTGCCAGTAACCACCCACTTCGAGCAAGATTTTTTGCGCATCAAAATTTTGACCTGTAAATACGTTTTCAGGGGAATAGAACACTATAACTCCCTTATCTGTTCCCACCCAAATGGCACCATCTCTGTCCTGTGCAATACTATAAATAAAATTACCCGGAATATTTCCGTTACCGATTATTGAGGTTAATCTTTTCACCTGAGTATTGGCAGCATTAACAACCAGGATGTTATTGCTTCGGGTAAGTATCCATTTTTGTCCGTAATTGTCCACCAATAATGCTCCTAAGTCCAGTCCACCTAATGCCGAGCCCAGATCGTAAGAAGTCCAGATTCCGTTGGGTGTACGTTTTGATAAGGCAATATCTGCATGTGAACAAATTACCCATAAATTATTTTCATTGTCAAAACAAACACCACCCACCATAATGTATTTGTTCTCAATGTTTTCTCTTTGCAGAGTGCTGTTATGGCTGTCGTAAATTTCGGTGAGGGCACCATCGGTAAGTTCCAGCAAGCCCTTATCCCAGGTTCCGACATAGGCTTTGTTGGGGTTGGTGGGATTGACGGCTACACAAACAAAATCGGTAATAGTATCGAATGTATTGTCGGTATCGGAGTTAAATGATTGCCATTTGTTATTTGTAAAAGCATATATACCAGCCCTATTCCATGTTTTTGCCCAGGATTGGGTATGCCCTCCGGAAACTACCCACACATTATTACCTTTAGCATTCATGGCATAAACGTTCGTAGAGGCAGGTCCGTTAAGCAGATATTGTTTGTAACTCCACTTGTCGTAGTTTTTAATCAATCCATATCTATTGTCGGCTATCCAAATATTTCCGTCAGTGTCTATATGAACATCTTTGGGTCTTGGCCAAATTGATCCCAATCCATCATAAGAATAAATTCTTTGTATCAATGAATCATTGGTATTGGTAATATCAACAAACCCGTCACCGCATTTAACAAGCTTATCTAAAAAAACTTTTACGCTATTATATCGTGCTTGGTTGGTTGTGAATACTTTATCCCATTTGCCCTCAGTTTTTTTATACATCATATCTGAAGCAGAATCGTTAATACTTTGATTTGCATAAATACATCCATTAAAAAAAACTATCGCATTGTATTTTTGGTCAGGGAGTTCGATTGTGGTATCCCTGGTCCAAGAAGTATAGCTCGAAATATAGGGATTGTTATAATCCGCATAAAAAAGTCCGTTCTCGGTAGCCGCCCAGATGATAGAGTCCGTAGTGTTTAATGTAACATCCAGTACGTTGACCTGACTCCCGTTGTCTCCGATATACCAGGTATCTTTAATTTCCTCACGTTCCACATCCAACACAACAATACCAAAACCACAGCATAAATAAGCATATTTACCAACAAATTGAATCTTGTTAATGGTTTTATTACCTAAAATTTCTTTGCGTTTTATATCTGAGATATTGATAATGGTACCATTTTTAATCAGATCAATATTAGTATTGGCATATGCAACGAGCAGTGTATTTTGCTCCTTATTGTAAGATATCCAACTGATTCCTACATCAGATAATCCATTGACTTTTGTTAATCGGCTGATACTGTTATCGGATGTATTGAATGAAAATAGCCCTTGGTAAGTAGCACAATATATTTCCGGTGACACTTCGGCTACTGATAAACACTTGTTATAGGGAAGATGATCACGCCATTGGTCAATTCCTATTTCCTGTGCTAAAGCCGATAAGGATAGGGAAATTAATACCAAAACAATAAAAAATGGTTTAAATTTTTGCATATAGAAAATTTAAGACTACAATAGTACAACACTTTACCGAAAGTAAAACTGTTTTTTTATCGAATTATTGTAATGAAATTATAAAAAAGGCTGTTTTACCAGGCATAAAACGTTTTTGTAACCCAAATTTATAGTGATACGACTTATGAATTTATAGTTGAAAAAGAACCGCTTAATAATAATCAACTACTTGCGTATTGAACTTATCCGGAGAATTTATTGTAAAACTACAACGGCATTTAGCAACTTCTGTGAAAAGACCAAAAATATCTTCTGCATTTTGGCTTTGAATTATCTTTGCTGTATCGTTAAACCACAGGTTAATAAATTTGAAAACCAAGTCTCCCCTAAAAATAACATTCAAAACCAATTAGTAATATTCCAAATAAATAAAAGCTTCTATAGGTTTTTTGTCCTACCGTAAAATTATCGGCAAACATTTCATTATTTGCTCTTTTTTATACTTTTGTAGCATTCATAATTTAAAAATTCACGGGATGAAAAAGAAAAATTTTTCGCAATGGTTTGCAAGCCTGACAATGGTAGCAATAGCATTAGGTGTAATTGTTGGATGTTCAAATACTAAAACAAAAATGGAAAAAGAACTAAAAAATTTCATTAAAAACTACGAAACCAAAATTATTCCCCTAAGCAAAGAAGCCAGTTTAGCCTACTGGAACGCTTCTATTTCGGGTAAAGATGAAGATTACAAAAAGGCAGAGGACTTAAATATTCAGCTCACAAATATTTACGCTAATAAAGAAGATTTTGCAAAACTTAAAGAAATCAAGGATGCGAATGCTATTTCCGACCCTCTGATGAAACGACAACTGGATGTATTGTATAACGCCTACCTTTCGAACCAGGTAGATACGATGAAACTTGCAGAAATAATCAAGTTACAGACCGAAATTGAAAAAAAATATTCCAATTTCAGAGCAGAAATAAATGGGAAACAATTATCGGATAATGACATTGAATCCGTATTGCAAACCTCAACAAATTCCGACGAATGTAAAAACGCTTGGATGGCACATAAAAAAATCGGGACAGTTGTAGGCGAAGACATTAAAAAACTGGTGAAACTTCGTAACGAAGTGGCTAAAGAACTTGGATTTAGCAATTATCACGAGATGAGTCTCCAGCTTAGCGAGCAAGACCCGAAGGAAATTGAAAAAATTTTTACAGAACTTGACAGCCTTACCCGTCCGGCTTTCGCCCAGGTAAAATCTGAAATAGATGACTATCTTGCTAAAAAATTCAACATTAAAAAAGAAAAACTGATGCCCTGGCATTATCAAAACCGTTTTTTCCAGGAAGCTCCAACAATTTATAAAACCAATCTCGATCAATATTACACAGGAAAAAACCTTGTTAAATTAACAGATACATATTATAAAAGTATGGGCATTGACATCAGCGACGTGATTTCGCGCAGCGACCTGTTTGAAAAACCCGGTAAAAATCAGCATGCTTACTGTATTGACATTGATAATAACGGGGATGTTAGAGTGTTGTGCAACATAAAACCGAACTCCAAATGGATGAATACGATGTTACATGAAAACGGACATGCCGCCTACGACAAATATATTGACAATAGTTTGCCCTTTTCATTGCGGAACCCTGCGCATATTTTTACTACAGAAGCAATCGCACAAATGTTTGGACGCTTTGCCTCCAACCCACAGTGGATGAAAGATATATTGAATATTCCGGAAGAAGAAAAAAACAAAATCAGTGAAGATTGTTTTAAAACTCTTCGTCTCGAACAATTGGTGTTCAGCCGCTGGGCACAGGTAATGTATAATTTTGAAAAACAACTCTATACCAACCCTGATCAGGACATTAATGCACTTTGGTGGACCTTGGTAGAAAAATATCAGATGGTGAAACCTCCCGCCGGACGCAATGAACCCGACTGGGCTTCCAAAATTCATATTGCCACTTCTCCGTGCTATTATCACAATTACCTGCTTGGAGAATTGCTTGCCTCGCAGTTATACCATTACATCGGAACTAATATTCTGAAGTCTGAAGACATGAAAAACCAGGATTTCTTCAATAACCCCGAAGTTGGAAAATATCTTATCGAAAAAGTATTTCAACCCGGAAGTAAATATTATTGGAATGATATGATTGAAAAAGCCACCGGTGAAAAACTTACCGCAAAATATTACGCAAAGCAATTTGTTAATTAACGAGTTCCCGATAAATAAAAAAGGCTGCAACCGAAAGGAAGCAGCCTTTTTTATTATAAATCAAGCTTCGTATGCTTTAGTGTAAATGTATTTTCTGTTACTTTATTAATCTAAAACCAATTAGCATCTCCTCTTTGTTATTTACACAAAATCTGAGACAATACCGCAAGCCGGGTTTGCCGACCATCATTAAGAGAGCCTAAAAAAAGGCAAAAGAACCTTGTTATACATAGTCAGGGTAATGAAGATTGTGTACTTTTGAAGTTTGAAAAACGAAGGCAAACTTGTTTTTAATTTATTGATTTAATGAGCGAAGCAATTCATCATGAATGTGGCATTGCGGTAATCCGGCTCCGCAAACCCCTTGAATACTACCTTTCGAAATACGGAACTGCATTTTATGGGTTGCACAAACTGCACCTGCTGATGGAAAAACAGCACAACCGCGGGCAGGACGGGGCAGGAATTGCATGTATCAAACTGGATATGCCCCCCGGCAGCAAATACATTAACCGGCTGCGTTCCAATTCTCCGGCTTCTATTAACGATATTTTTAAAGGGTTATATGATAATATTCAGCAACTTACAGAAAAGTTTCCGAACCAGATCCACGATATTCAGTGGCTGAAACAAAACATGGATTTTACAGGCGAACTTTTCCTTGGACATCTTCGTTACGGAACATTCGGGAAAAACCGGATTGAAAACCTGCATCCCGTAAAACGGGCAAATAACTGGATGACGCGTAATCTTGTCCTTGCCGGGAACTTTAACCTTACCAATGTGGATGAGCTGTTCAATAAACTGATTGAATTGGGGCAGCATCCAGTTGAAACCACCGATACCCTGACTATGCTCGAAAAAATTGGGCATTTTCTGGATGTGGAAAATGAAAAATTATACCAGAAATACAAAAGTGAGGGATTTGAAAAAAAGGCTATTTCTGCGCTCATAGCCGAAAATATTGACCTTGTCCATGTTTTGCGTGAGTCTGCCGAACGCTGGGATGGTGGTTATGTTATGGCGGGATTATTAGGACACGGCGATACTTTTGTAATGCGCGATCCTTCAGGAATACGTCCGGCTTATTTTTACCAGGACGACGAAATAGTTGTTGTAACTTCCGAACGTCCTGCAATACAAACGGCTTTTAATGTCCCTGTGGAAGCCATCAAAGAAGTTACCCCCGGAAATGCTTTAATTATTAAACGAAACGGAATCGTTTTTGAAGAAAGTTTTACTGCACCCATGCCCCGGAAAGCCTGCTCATTCGAAAGGATTTATTTTTCGAGAGGTACAGATGCTGACATTTACAGGGAAAGAAAATCGCTCGGCAGGCAACTGCTCCATCCTATTTTACAGGCAGTTGATTATGATATAGAAAATACTGTATTTTCGTACATTCCCAATACGGCGGCGGTAGCATTTTACGGGCTGGTGGAAGCTCTTCGCGATTTCTGCACCTCCATTCAAAAAGATAAAATATTGCAATTGCAGGGCGACATTTCCCCTGAAAAATTAGACGCCATTTTTTCACTGAAAATCAAGGTGGAAAAGATTGCAGTAAAAGATGTCAAACTGAGGACGTTTATTACCCAGGACAAACAGCGAAACGATTTAGTAGCCCATGTGTACGACATCACCTACGGCGTTCTGCGTAGCGGCATTGATAATCTAGTAGTGATTGACGATTCCATCGTTCGCGGAACTACTTTAAAAAAGAGTATTTTACGTATTCTTGACCGTTTACAACCCAAGTCCATTGTAATAGCTTCATCGGCTCCGCAAATCCGCTATCCCGATTGTTACGGAATAGATATGGCTAAACTTACGGACTTTGTTGCATTTAATGCCGCCATTGTACTGCTTAAGGAAACCCATCAGGAACACATAATCAATGAAATATATCAAAAGTCGAAAAGACAGGAAAACCTTCCAAAAGAACAAATTGTTAATTATGTAAAAGAAATTTACAAACCGTTTACCACCGAACAGCTTTCGCAAAAAATAGCCGAATTAGTAACTGCGAACAACGTAAAGGCGAAAGTGAAAATTGTGTACCAAACTATCGAAAATCTGCACCTGGCATGTCCGAAGCATACCGGTGACTGGTATTTTACGGGAAATTATCCTACTGCGGGTGGAAATAAAGTTGTGAATAAAGCCTTTATCAATTTTATTGAAGGGAAAAATGAAAGAGCCTACTAAGGCGATTTTCAGCTTCCCCAGCTTTCGCGGTCAAGACTGCGAAAATGAATGGCTTCGGCAAGGTGTTCGGTTTGTATTTCCGGGCTGTTTTCCAGGTCGGCAATGGTACGCGATACTTTTAGAATTCTGTCGTATGCCCTGGCGCTCAGCCCCAGTTTTTCCATGGCATTTTTTAATATCTGCCTGCTGGGTTCGTTAATTTCGCACACCTGCCTGAGCAGTTTGCTCGACATATGTGCATTGCAATATACTCCTTTTACATCGGTAAAACGTTGTTCCTGAATTTGACGGGCGGCAACAACCCTATGGCGAATTTTTTCACTTTTTTCAGAAGCTCTTGAGTCGGATAGTTCGCGAAAAGGCACCGGAACCACTTCCACGTGAATATCAATTCTGTCCATTAAAGGACCGGAAATTTTGTTCAGGTATTTTTGTACCAAACCCGGCGGACAGACACAATCTTTTTCGGGGTGATTATAATACCCGCAGGGGCAGGGGTTCATGGCTGCTACCAACATGAAACTGGCGGGGTAGGCTACCGTTGATTTTGCCCTGGAAATAGTTACTTCTCTATCTTCCAGTGGTTGTCGCAACACCTCCAATACTGTACGTTTGAATTCGGGAAGTTCATCAAGAAAAAGAACACCGTTATGTGCAAGCGAAATTTCGCCGGGTTGGGGGTTTCCACCTCCACCTACCAATGCTACGTCGCTTATAGTATGGTGTGGCGAACGAAAGGGACGGATAGAAATCAGGGAAGCATCTTTTTGCATTTTGCCGGCTACCGAATGTATTTTAGTGGTTTCAAGGGCTTCGTACAGGTTGAGTGGAGGTAAAATAGACGGCAGGCGTTTTGCCAGCATGGTTTTGCCAGCACCGGGAGGACCGATCAGTATTACATTATGTCCGCCTGCTGCCGCAATTTCGAGAGCACGTTTAATGTTTTCCTGCCCTTTAACATCAGAAAAATCAAATTCGTATTCGTTAAGATGGTTATAAAATTCTTCCCGTGTATTTACAGTTACCGGTTCCAGGATATTTTCTTCATTAAAAAAATCAATGACTTCCCTGATATTTTCCACTCCATACACCTCCAGATCGTTTACAATGGCAGCTTCCCTTGCATTTTGCCGGGGAAGGATTATTCCCTTAAATCCTTGGTTTCGTGCCTCAATGGCAATAGACAGTGCTCCTTTTACGGGTTGAAATCCTCCGTCGAGCGACAGTTCGCCCATGATGATGTATTCATTTATTCTCTCAACTTTTATCTGTTCGGAGGCAGCAAGTATGCCTACTGCAATCGTAAGGTCGTAAGCCGAACCTTCCTTCCGGATATCGGCAGGAGCCATGTTGATGATTATTTTTTTGCCCGGAAAGCGATAGCCGGTATTGCGCAGCGCAGCTTCAATACGCTGATGGCTTTCTTTTACAGCGTTATCGGGCAGTCCTACCATAAAAAACTGCACGCCGGGTTCCATGTTTATTTCTACGGTAATGGTAATGGCATTGATGCCATGAATAGTGCTACCGAAGGTTTTAACAAGCATATTTCTTTTTTTGTCGGCAATGTACAAATTATTTCGACAGGATGCAATGAAGCTAAAAAAGTTTACTACCGGTAACCACCCACCAGGGATGAATTTTGTAACCCATCCTACCGGCTTTTACGGCAGGGTCGAGTTTTACGAAACTTTCGGCTTCTTCATAACTTTCTATGGATATTAAAACCCTGATGGGTTATACAAAACATATTTTATCCCGAACTCAGGTTAATAAATAGCTTTCAGTTTTTGGATGTAAAATTTCTGAGTTGTTTTTCGCCCAACCTGCGCACGGGAAACCAGGCTGCTACAATTCCCAAAGCAAGCACGGTGGCAAAAACAGAAAGGAAGTCCATCCATTGCATCTTAACAGGATAGGCATTTACCACAAAAGTGCTGTCGGCAGACTGCAACCGTATGATGCCAAACTGCTGTTGCAGATAGCAAACAATAAATCCGAAAAATAGACCCAACAAAGCACCTCCTATCGAAATGAGTAAACCTTCAGTGCGGAAAATATTTTTGATAAGTCTGTTATCGGCTCCCATGTTGCGTAGTATGCCTATATCTTCGGTCTTGTCGAGAATAAGCATGGAAAGAGAGCCTACTACATTAAATGCCGCTATGAAGAGAATAAAAGCAAGGATTAGAAAAATTGCCCATTTTTCTGATTTCATGATACGGTAAAGCATTTCCTGTTGCTGAAAACGGTTTTTTACAACAAAATCTTTACCACACAATGTCTCTGCTTGCTTTTGTATCTTGTCCTGAGAGATTTTATCTGACAGTGAAAGTTCTATCGAGGTGAGTTCCTGGTCGTAATCGAGCAGTCTGCGTGCAAAACGAATTGGAACCAAAAGATATTTGGTATCGAAATCCTGTTGCACGGAAAAAATACCCGACAGGTAAATAGCCTCACTATTGAACGCTTCTTCAAGATTAAGTGAAACATTGCTGCCTCTGCGCGGAACGTAAACCATCAGGGGTGTGTTAAAATCGTTCAGTTGTACATTCAGGTAATACGCTATTCCGGCGCCCATTACTGCATAATCTGTTTCCCCGTCTTCCAATACAAAATCGCCTTCCACAAGCATAGTGTCAAGTGGATTCGCTTTTTTAAAACCGCTGCTTACACCTTTAATGGTGGCAATAAACTGCTTTTCGTGGTAACGAAGAAGGGCATTTTCTTCGATTACCTCGGTGTATTTTATCACGCCAGATAACTTTTTCAACTTTTCGGCAGGAATTGAGGATGCATTGAATGTTTTTCCTTCCTTCCAAGTAATCACCAGGTCGGGGTTAAATGTATTGAAGAGCGATTCCACCAACTGCTGGAACCCGTTGAACACCGAAAGCACCACTACCAATGCCATAGTTCCCACGGTAATTCCTGCCACCGAAATACCCGAAATGATATTGATGATGTTGTGCGACTTTTTTGCAAAAAAATATCGTTTGGCTATGTAAAACGGCAGGTGCACGGGGGATTATAAATGATTAATTATTAGTGATAAAATTAATAAACTATTATCAAATTAGGATATTACTTCCATGCTTTTACAATTAAGCCTGTTCCGGTTTTATGAGCGCCTTTAACATCAAAATAGTTCAACAGCAGCGAAAAAGGGAAGGTAATCAGGTAGTAAACAGGCAAGACAATAAAAAAGAGTTTTGAAACTCCTAGCAACTGTATAGGAAATTTCATTGAAAGTTTCCATGAAATTTTACCAGGGCAGCCATACTGGTAATATGCTTCGGTGCGGGCGAACCCTGCTTTTTGCAGTTTTTCCTGTATTTCGGAAATGTTATATCCGTCGCGTACATGTTCCCCGATGAATGAGCCGCCGCTGTGCTCATGCACATCAGAACCTCCCTGATCGGAAGGGGTAGAAATAAGTACCATTCCACCAGGATTCAATGCACGATGAAAATTTTCGAAAACGGTAACGTCTTTTAGAATATGTTCCATAACATCAACGGAAAGAATCAGGTCGTAACGTTCCGTTTCGGAAAGAGTAGTAAGGTCGCAGAAAGAAAAAGAGGTATTGCGTTTGCCAATGGTTGTAAAAAATGTGTTGCAGTCGTTTATCTGCTCGTTTTTAACATCCACGCCATGAATAGTCCATCTTTTATTTATTCCGGATAAGAAAAAGGAATATTGCCCAAAACCCGAGCCTGCATCTAAGAGGCGGGCTTCATCCCTGTGAAACTTTGCCCATAGCCGGATTTCTTTTTTAATGTGCCAGGTACGCAGTAGCAACAAATCGAGCATGCGATAGAATAATTTACGCAACAGGGGAGCCTTGTTGAAAAATTTCCCCAGTGTATGTTTTATAGGATCATATTGCATCAGGAAGGTGTTTCGTTATTTTTAAGCAGGTTTTCAATTTTTTCGATATAGTCGAGTGAATCGTCAATAAAAAATTCGAGTTCAGGGACCACTCTTAATTGTTTACCTACCTGCTGGGCAAGAGCATGGCGTATTTCGCGATGGTGTTTTTCTATTTGTTCAAACAGGGCGTTCTTATCCTTCATTCCGAAAAGACTCAGATAAACCTTTGCTAACGACAGGTCGCTGGTTACATGAACCTTTGTAACTGTGATAAGGGCGCTCTGAAAATGGTTACGACTTTCGGTTTGAAATATTAGCCCTAATTCCTTTTGCATCAAACGTGCAATTTTTTGCTGACGTGTACTTTCCATAGTGCAAAAATATTAAATAAATGTTCTTTTAATTATCTCCACGGCTGGCAGGAAATGTGGAAGCAATCCGGTTAACAAAAGTAAGAATATTTCCCTGTTTTGCGTTTAAAATAACCGGGCAGGAAAAAGAGTAACTGTGATCTGTGCAATTACAGGGTCATTTCGCCCCGCAGCGGAGCCTGCAAAAGTCGTTTTGTTTCTTCGGTTGGTAAATTTTGTCCGAGCAGAAACATAAGTTTCGTTACGGCGGATTCTGTGGTAATGTCGTATCCACTGATTACGCCTATTTTGCCTAATTCGGCGCTGGTTTCGTACTTACCTAAATCCACGGAACCGCCCCTACATTGTGTTACATTATAAATAATTATATCCTTTGCCGCAGCCTGTCGTAATGCATCGAGAAATCCGGGATGGGTGGGCGCATTTCCTGCTCCAAAGGTTTCGAGAATAACGGCTTTTAAGCCTTCGGTATGCAGTATGGCATTAACGGCAGCTTCCGAAATGCCCGGAAATAATTTGCAAATGGCAATATGCGTATCGAGGTTACGATATACCTTTAATTTTTTGAAATTGGGACGGGCTATGCTGTTGCGGTTGTAGCGGATATACACTCCCACTTCGGCAAGTATGGGATAATTACCCGAAAGAAATGCATCGAAGTTCTCGGCATTATACTTTGTGGTACGGTTGCCGCGGTACAGCTTATTCTCAAATTGTATGGCTACTTCGGGAACAAGGGGAGTGTTGTCTTCTTTTGCAGCAGCTATTTCAATGCTGTTGATAAAATTATCGCGGGCATCAGTTCGTATTACCCCGATGGGAAGTTGCGAACCGGTAAATATCACCGGTTTGTTAAGATTTTCAAGCATAAAACTGAGCATGGAAGCCGTGTACGCCATGGTGTCGGAACCATGTAAAATTACAAATCCGTCGTACTTTTCGTACTTTTCTTCTATGATTTCTGCAAGCTGAATCCAGAACTGCGGGTTCATGTTCGACGAATCGAGAAGAGGATCAAAAGAATGAAAGCTGAGTTGATAATCGAAATTACGGAGGATGGGAATATGCTGGTACAGATGTGCAAAGTCGAAAGGTTGCAATGCTCCGCTTTGTTTATCTTGTACCATACCAATGGTTCCGCCAGTGTAAATTACTAAAATGGATGTATTTTGCATTTTTTTTTCTCCATTACTTTTTATCAGGGTAAATGAAAAAGTTGTTTTGCATTGTTTGTAGTTACTTCCGCCACTTCTTCCATGTTTATAGCTTTTATTTCGGCAATCTTGGAGGCTATTAAAGGCAGGTAAGCACTTTCGTTCCTTTTTCCGCGGTAAGGAACGGGTGCAAGGTAAGGCGAATCAGTTTCGAGCAGCAGGTGCTGCAGTCCGATGTGTGCCACCACTTTTCCCAAACCTGAGTTTTTAAACGTTATAACTCCGCCAATTCCAAGCATAAAACCGAGACTTATGGCTTTTTCAGCCTGCTTTATGTTGCCCGAAAAACAATGAAACACCCCTTTCAACGAAGCAAGATGCAGTTCTTCCAAAATAGTGAGTACTTCGTCGTTGGCATTCCGGGTGTGAATTACAGCCGGAAGTTGATATTTGTTTGCCCAAACCAATTGCTTTATCAATGCCTGGCGTTGTTGGATGACATAGGCGGTATCCCAGTATAAGTCCATACCTATTTCACCTATAGCAATATAACTACGAAGAGCCAGATTTTTTTCCATTACAAGCAATTCTTCCTCGAAGTTATCCTTTACCGAAGTGGGATGCAACCCTATCATGGGAAAACACGAAGCCGGGAAGGCGTCGCAAAGTGAATGGAGTGCCGGAAGAGTTTTGCTGTCAACATTGGGTAACAGCAGGTATTTTACCCCGTTGCTGATGGCTCTTTCCACAGTTTGTTGCCTGTCGTTGTGGAATTCTTCCAGGTAAAGATGGGTATGGGTGTCCGCTAAAATCATTTGGCAAAAATACGGTTTTTGGTTTCTTAAATATTTTGAATTTTTTAAAAAACTCTTCCGAAGTGTGAAACACCCGGAAGGTTTTTGCGTTAACCTTTTAAAGTTTGCAGGACATTGAAGAGTTTATGGTAATAATAAATAAACAATTTTACAGTTAATCTCTTGTTGTTTGCTTATGTTTATTATTTTTACACCCGTTTAATCTTATAAAAAATAACAATGAAAAGAACTTTTTTCTTACTGGTAGTTTTTACGATATTTTGCCAGTTGCTTTACAGCCAGCCAGTTGATTTAGTTACTGCCGGTAAGGTGGCAATGCAGAAAACAGCCGTCCAAACTAATTGTACATTGGGTACAGCACAGGTTTATTCTGACAATGGGCAGACCCTCTTGTTTTATTTTTTCCCTTTGCAACCTGCAGGTTATATTGTCGTTTCCGGCGATTACCGTTTGCCGCCGGTTATTGCGTATTCATTCACCGCTTCTGCCGATGCGGAAGGAAAATGGAAACAATGGCTGCAAACAGATATTCATCTGCGGATGCAGGCTATATCAAAATTACCTGAAACTATAATTACGAAAAGAAAAGCCGCATGGGATTTGTTTCTGAAAGATGGTTACAAGTTTTCCGGTAAAGACGTCTTTCTGGTGAAGACCAACTGGCACCAGGACGGACCGTACAATCTTTTTTGCCCTCTCGACCCACAAAACGGCAACCGTAGCATAGCAGGATGCCCGGCTGTAGCAATGGCACAAATAGTCAATTATTACCAGACTACCAATGGCGTAACGTTTACTGACGAAGATGATTATTACCATAACTACGCCGGACGTCAATACTGGATTGATGATGATTATGCTACAGTTGATTTTCCATCATTTCCCATGCTGAACGCCTATCTTGATACGCTCGGAGTTCATTATCAGAATTCAATCCCTCCTACCGATAACGATAAAGCTGCATTAACCTTTGCCTGCGGAGTTGCGGCTATTCAGGTATTTACTTCTTCGGGTTCGGGAACATTTGGCGTAGGTCAGGCATACGACGCTTACCAGAAGTTTAATTTTAGCGGTTCGGTATTGCTTACCGAAGCCGATACCAATGTTTATACCCGTATGGCACAGAATGTTGCAAACGCTATGCCTGTTCATCTTGCAGTGGTTGATTCCACTTGGAGTACAGGACACAACGTGGTGGTTGATGGTCATAATTCTGAAAATTATTTCCATCTCAATTTTGGATGGGGTGGATCGGCTAACGGATGGTACTTGCTTCCTGATGAATTTCCTTATAGTTTAACTGTGCTCGAAGGAGCCATAGTGGATATTGTTCCCAATAATGTAGGCATCCGGAATCCTGAAATTAATGAAGAAAACTTGTGCATGTTATCGCCTAATCCTGCTGCAGATTTTGTGAAAATACAATTGCCGGAACAAACCGCCTGCGAATTGATTATCATTTTTTCCGATGGGAGAACCGCAGGAAAATACCGGTGCAAAAATGGCGACATGCTTGACATATCTCATTTGAACAGAGGGATATATTTTGTGCATTGTACAGCGAAAGGTAAAAAAATTACGGAAAAGCTAATCGTAATATAAGAAAAGCTTCGTTAATCAGGAAGTGAATCCTGCCGTTTATCAACAAACTTAACCGGTTTGCGGTTCATGTCGTTGAAGAGAGTTTTTGCCAGTGTTTCAGCAGATTCTATCTTAATTGATGGCGCTACACGCAGTTTTGCCCTGAAATGGTCCTTCACCGTTTTTTCAAAATCAGCCGAAAGGGAATTTACCCCACAACGGATTAAAATCTCGTCGGTTCCAATGGTATTGGTTGACACTTCCACCACGTAATTCACTACGCCTTCTATATTATCAAGAATGTCATACAAAGCGGGCGGGTATAGGGTAGTACCTTTATATTTTATCATTTGTTTTTTCCTGCCGATGATGGGACCGAGGCGCATAGTGGTTCTTCCACAAGCACAGGGAGCCGTTTCGTGAGAACAAATGTCGCCGGTTTTAAACCGTAACAAAGGCATTCCTTCCACCCCGAGCGTCGTAATGGTTACTTCTCCTGCTTCGCCTTCCTGTATAGGCTTATTGTTTTCATCTAAAAACTCGGTGATGATAAGTTCGGGATGATGGTGCCCGCCACGGTGCTGGCTGCAATCGGTAAAAGCGCTCGACATTTCGGTGGAAGCATAGGTAGTAAATAGTTCGATATCCCATTTTTCTTTGATACGCGTACCTAATTTGCTCAGTGAAAAATCAGGGTTTTGAAGGGGCTCTCCAATGCAGACAGCCTGACGGATGCTGCTGTTGCGGTAATCAATTCCGTTCTTTTCGGCATAATCTATAATTTTAAGAATAAAGGAGGGAACGGTGATAAAACTGGTAGGTTTTATCCGGTTGATGCTATCCCACTGCAATTCAGGCATACCCGAGCCCACCCTGACAATACCGGCTCCCATGCGGCGTACCCCGATAAAATACGCCAGACCTGCCATGAACCGACGATCTATAGTTGTAATCAACTGGTAAATATCATTTTCAGAGCCACCTGCACATACAAAAGAGATGTGTTCGTTATAAGCAAGACGGTGCAGGTCGTTGTCGGTAAGGACAAACGTTACCGGATCGCCAAGCGTTCCGGATGTGGTAACATAATCAATAATTTTTGATTGAGGAACGCAAATGAAGTTGTTGTTATACTGCTGAAGATCGTGTTTGGTTGTAACGGGAAGCTGTTCTATATCGCTGAACGAACGTATGCTTTTGATATTAATTTTGTTTTGTTTGAAAACCTGCCGGTAAAAGGTGGAATATTGTTGAAGATAATCCAATTGTTGTCGTAATAATTTTTCCTGAAATCTTCTGATCTCGTCGGAAGTTGCCGTTTCAATTTCCGGGATCACTCTTCCGTATCCTTTTTTCAACCAGGGTTTAATTTGCTGCATAATCATATTTTTTTATTGCATCAGCCAAAACGGTAGCGATAATAGCTTTGTCGTCAGGGGTTGGTGTGAATATATTTTTATTAAAATTGGTATTTTCCTGCAGAAACTGTTGAATGTTTTTGCAAAAAACATCTGAAAAATCCATACCGAAGTGCCTGTACATATCCCGGATGGTATTTTCGGGTTGTTTTTCAAGGTTTTCGTAGCGAATGGAATATTGCCGCTGAAGAGGAATGTTGTTCAATGCCTGCTCGATGAAAGTAAGCAGGTGTTGGTACATGTCGGCTACTTCCCGCATGGAAATAGGGGTATGGTTGCACTTCATTCGGTTTTGCTGCCCTACGGTTTCCCACATGTTAAGGGTTGAAGGAACTACAGCATAAGGGCTACGGTAAATATGTACAAACCGGGCTTTGGGAAAAATTTCCGACAAAAACTGTATGCGCAATGAATGGAAAGGATTTTTCAGCAGTAGCGTTTGCTTGTTGTTAAATGTGAGTTTACGGCAAAAATAATTTAATGCTTTTTCCCATTCGGAGATATTTTGTTCCGGCAAAAATCCGGGGAAATCGTTAAGAAAATAAGATGTATCTTGGGGAAAAATCAATCCTTCGAGCGGCGAAAAACCGCAAAGACGCAACAGGGCGTATTCGTCTTCCATGGGTTCATCAATGCCCAACTTAACATTGTCCATAGGGCGTTTTTTGTGAATAGAAAAACGCATTACCGGGGCAAAATATAGTCTTGCGCTGAAAAAACTCCGGGGAAGGGCTGCTTGAAAGAGGGTGGGCGTTACAAGGGAAGGGTCGAGGCTGAGAAGCTGGTGTAACCAGGTGCTTCCGGTACGCCAGTGCCCGACGATGATGATTGGATTATCGGGAAGCGGGGAAGCAGCAATGTGCTTACCATATCTTTTCTTTTCAATTACCGAAAACAGCGACGACCACATCCCGGCATTCAGCAAAAAGAGCAACCTGGGTATGTAGCGTGGCGAAAAACCGGCTTTGTTACGACGTACCAATCGCCATAGTACAGAAAGTTCTGTTCCGGCTAAAAGGTAGGCTGTTTTCATAGTAAAGGATTTTTGTAGCAATCCACGAGAGAAAAGGCAGAGATAAAGGTAACCACAGTAAAAGAAAGCGGCTACAGTTACTGGTTTTTATTGTGTTCTTTCCTTTTCCACAAATTCGGTAATGGTATTGATAGAAGTTAAAATAAACCTTGCCAGGTTTTGGTCGTCCAAGCGCACCCCGTATTTACGTTGCAGAGCCATAATGATTTCCAGAGCATCTATAGAATCTAATCCCAGCAAGTTATCGCTGCTGAAAAGGGAGATGTCTTCCTGTACCTGTTCGGGAAGAACATCGGGTATTTTCAAAGTGTCTATAATTAGTTGTTTGATTTCAAGCTTTAAAGCAGTTGTATTCGTTTCTGTCATACGATATAGAGATTATCCTAAAATTTGAGTTTGTAAAGTTCGGTAAAAAATTCTTTTTCTACTACTGAGCGACCCCAAATCATTTCACTAAGTTGTTTGATCTTGTCTGTTCCAAGGTCGCGGTTTTTCCCGATACGGGCGGCAAAGAGTGAAATTTCGCGCCAACCATCGCCTATTTCCATCATTTTTTTAGAAAGCGCCAGCAGTCGCTCATCCTGCATGATTTCAGAAGCCTGCCGTAAAAATGTGGCAAACATAAACCGGAAACCCGCTCCACCTGTTCCCTGGTCTTCGAGCAATACATTAATTTTCATAATTTCATGCGACAAATGCTCGGTATCGCGAGCCAACGATGGCCACTCAGGCAATTTTTTCGAGAATTTACGAATGCCGTTGATGCCCAAAAAAGGAATGGGCAATTTAACCATGTTGAAGGCGGATTTGTGAATTCCTTTGGCTATGGCTTGTTTTAAGTTGATTTTTTCAGCAGGGGGAATCCGTAATGGGTAAAAAAGAAAACCTTGTGGCGACATCATCCCTCCGGGAAAACGTGCTTTGCGCAGTGTTTCGGCATCAATTTCGGCAAGCTGGGGATGATAACAATCACTTACAATATACAAGTTGTTCTTCTTACCTACCACAGTAATATAATGCATATTGATATGAACTCGCATCCAGGGTGGCAGGTAGTTCATGTAGAAAAAATCAACCTGTATGCCCACGGGTATGCCTTTTTCAAGCAATGTGTCGAGAGTTTTTTCCGCTTTTACCGGGTCGGAAAATTTTTCGGTGTAAAAGGATATTCCCAACCTTTGGGAAATATTTTTCCGCATTTGCCCGGGTTTGTTACGAACGATGAAGGTAGGGAAATTAAGGCTGGGTTGTTTACTGAAATATCCAAAAAAAATTCCACTGGAGATTCCAAATACCATGGGCTCTGTAATTGCAAGCCCCGCATGATTCAATAAAGCTGCTACTGTTCCCGATTCGCAATGGGCTGCCATTGTATGTTTAAATTCCACCTGACTCACTTATTCCTTCTCCTCAATTTTTGTTTCTATAATTACAGGGTTGCTGGTTTTGTTCTGTATAATAGCTAAAATTTTTTTATCTTCCTTAAAATGGGCTTTCCATCTGCTGTCGTTTTCCGTTTGAATTATCTGAAAGAAATTGGCAAGGGGGATATTAAAAATTTCAGCATAGCGCAATAGGTCTTTTACCGTAGTTTTGCCAAATTTCCGGGCATTGAGATGTTTCCGGGCTTTCCGTTTACTGATGCCTGCCCTCGAAGCCAATTCTGCCATGGTTAAGCCTTCTATTTCCATATAATAATAAACGGGGCTGATTTCCCCTTTCTGTAATTGTTGCAGCAATTCTTCCTCCCGGTGCAATTGTTTTTGCTGGAAATCGTCAAGGTAATTTTTGGAAATATAGGAACCCGTGAGAACCTGCCCATAGGTATTATCTTCCTTTTCAGCATACATTATCACCTTGTGCGGGTCGAAATCCACCTTGATATCTTTTTCTTTCATTTTCCGTTTAATTGCGTTTTACAAAACTAAACAATGAAATGAATTGTACAAGCACAAAAAATACAATCAAACGGCAAATATTGGGCAGTACGGCAGCAAACGTAGCTTTCCGTACAAAAATGTCGAGAAAACTGTCGAGCCCCCATCGTATTGGTGAAATTATGCTTACTGCTTGTAAAGGAGCGGGCATAAGATACACAGGAATAAAAATACCGCCCAAAATGGAAAGTATCACAACGAAAAGCGAACCGAACATGGCTGCCTGTCCGATGGTATGGGAAAGCGTTCCGATGAGCATCCCGAAACCTACTGCCGCCAACGCCGATGCCAGCGCCGATACCAGGATTAGTCCCACATGGTTGCCCGTTTGTAGTGCCGGCATCCCGAAAACTGCCGGGAAAAACCAAATTCCCACTGCCATCATCATTAGCAGTTGTAATAAACATACAATTACATAAACAACAGTTTTTGAACTTAATATAGTAAAATAACTTATCGGAAGAGTACGTAACCTGTTGTAGGCTCCTTCGTTTTTTTCGGTAATCAGGCTACCGGAAAGAGGTATGACAATGAAAAACATGGCAAACAAGGCAAAAGCGGGTACGTTGTTTTGCACTACGGTAGGTTTGATTGTTTCCTGTCGGTGAGAAGCGATGATTTCTTTTACCATCAACACATTACCAGGTTTCCAGGGGAATTTTGCCTCTTCAATGGTAAAATGAATACCCTGTGCACTTTTTTCAATTCTTTTCGTGGCATCGCTCATGTCAATATGGGCTGGTGCAAATTTCCCCATTTTTTCACGAACCTGTTTTTCAAAATCGGTTTGCATGCGTTGGAACCTGTTTTTTAATTCACTTTCAATGGGAATGCGAAGCTTCTTGTTGACTTCCGCCGGAAGCAGGCTGCAAAATTTTTCCGTCAGAATTTGAATTTCGGCACCTTGGACAAGCATTTTCAAAGCACTGACTACAGAGTTTTTATAGGCATCGTTTATTGCAGGGTCAAGGAGAATGTTTACGCCGGTTATAACTGTTCCTGAAATATTTGTACTGTCGTTTTTCCTGAATGAATTTGAAATAACCGCATCAGCGCGCCGGAGCGACTGGCTGTAAGCTCCGCGGGGGATTAAAATTCCTATCTGGTATTTTCCCGAAGCGATTGCTTCGCTGGCAGTTTTTTCGGTAAGCTGTTGTGAATTAATATTTGTTATGATTTCGAAACAACCGGTAGTATCCAGCCCCTGCCTTATGGTTTTACTTAACCGGGAATTATCTTCGTCAACAAAAAGGATTTTTATTTGCGAGCCACGAATAGATTTCAGTGCATTTTCCTGAGTAAGAGTTACCACAACGATGAGAAACATAGGCATAATGAAAAGTATGGCAAGTCCTGCCGGGTCGCGAACCAGGATGAGAAATTCTTTTTTTATGCCTGATAAAAATTTATACATATATCAGTCTCTCAAATCTTTGCCAGTTAATTTCAAAAATACGTCTCCCAAATTACCGCAACTGGGATTTTTTTCTATCAGTTGTGCGGGTGTACCATTTTCAATTATCTGTCCATTGTCAATAATATTTACCCTTGAGCATAAGTTTTCAGCTTCCTGCATGTAGTGTGTTGTATAAAAAATGGTTGTGCCAGAGCTATTCAACTGTTGCAGGTATTCAAAAATCAGGTTTCGCGACTGTGCATCAACTCCAAGTGTAGGTTCGTCGAGAAAAAGGATGGAAGGATTATGCACCAACCCTGTAATAAGGTTGGCGCGTCGTTTTATTCCTCCTGAACAGCGGGATACCCATTTGTTAGCATGACTGTCAAGCATCACCATGCTGATGAGTTCTTCCACCCGTTTGTTGAGTACCGAACCACTAAGCCCGTGCATACTGGCAAAATAACTCAAGTTCTCGCGCAGGGTGAGTGTGGGATATAAAGCCAGTTCCTGGGGTACCAGTCCGATGATGTTTTTTATTTTTTCGGGATGTTTCTTCACATCTATTCCCTGGACATTAACCGTACCGGATGTAATTTTCAGCAATCCACAGATTATGGAGATGAGTGTGGTTTTTCCGGCACCATTTGGACCTAATAATCCAAAAAACTCTTGCTTGCTTATTGAAAGGTCAACCCCTTTTAACGTTTGTTCGTCCGACCGGCGGTAAATTTTCACCAGCTTTTCTGTTTGTAGCACGATTTCAGAGTTATGGGTATGCCTGTTGCTGTTGCTCATCGGTAATTAAAATTCAACATCAAACTTATGTGCTTTTTATGATATTTGCAACGTAAATTTGAAAATACCTTTATTTTTGTCGAAAATCCTTTTAACCACAGGCGTATGTTTAAGAAAGTTCCCCATACCTATGTAATCATTTTCTTTTTGATAGTTCTTGCAGCCGTTACCACCTGGTTTGTTCCTTCAGGGGAATTTTCGCGGAAAACCATTACCACCGGTGAAATAAAAAGAGATGTTATTGATGCAACGTCATATAAAACTGTTGAGCAACAACCGCAGACATGGCAAATTTTTTCCGCTTTTTACAAGGGTTTTGTCCGTACACCCAAAATCATTGTTTTTATTCTCATACTTGGCGGGGCTTTTTGGATACTGAACGAAAGTAAAGCCATTGATGCGGGTGTACAGTCGTTTCTTTCCCGAAGTCGTAAATTGGAGCGTTACCGGTTAATCCGTAAAGTTGGTATTAATAATATTATCATTACCTTGGTAATGCTGATGTTCAGCTTTTTCGGTGCTGTTTTCGGTATGAGCGAGGAAACCATTGCCTTTGTAATTATTTTTGTTCCATTAGCTATTTCTATGGGTTACGATTCCATCGTTGGGGTTTGTATGTGTTTTATCGGGGCAGGAATAGGTTTTGCCGGGTGCATGCTTAACCCGTTTACTTTGGGAATAGCACAGGAAATTGCAGGAATACAATTGTTTTCGGGGATTGAATACAGGTTTTTCATTTGGATTGTTGTAAATATTGCAGGGATTGGATATGTGTTGTGGTATGCAAATCGAATCCGGGAAAACCCCAAGCGGTCAATTATGTATGAAAACGATGCTTACTGGCGTCAGCATAATTCTTCTGCTATGAATGTTGAAAAACTGAAACCCGGACGTGGCGCATGGATTGCCTGTGCACTCGTGTCGGGAATTTTGATTGTTTATGCCATTATTCTTCCCATGAATACCATAAAAATGGGAGCCAGTTCATTTAAAATGCCTCTTTTGCCGGTAATTTGTGCATTATTTGCTTTTTCTGCAATTTTCTCCCTGCGTCGTTCAGTACAGATTTTCATTCTTACCATATTAATGTTTACCATATTGTTTCTGGTAGTCGGAGTTATTGCCTTCGATTGGTCGTTAATGGAAATAGCCGCTTTGTTTTTTGCTATGGCAATAGTATCTGGTATGGCAATGGGAAAAGATGCCAATGAAATTACCAGACTTTTTGTTGCCGGAGCCCGCGACATTCTTTCGGCAGCATTGGTAGTGGGTTTAGCCGGAGGAATCATTGTGATACTTGAAGATGGGAAAGTGATAGATACAATTTTGTACGGAATTTCACGCTCAATGCAGGGAACCGGGCAGATAACAACCCTTTCGCTGATGTATATTTTCCAATCGGCACTAAACATGGTTATTACATCAGGCACTGCCAAAGCTGCACTTTTAATGCCCATTCTGCGTGATATTTCAGAGATGGTAAATTTATCAAAACAAGCTACCGTTACTGCTTTTCACATAGGAGATGGATTTACCAACCTCATTACTCCTACTTCAGGAGTTTTAATAGGCGTGCTGGAAGTTGCCCGTATTCCATTCAGCAAGTGGTTTCACTGGGCATGGAAGCTGATTCTGATACTCGTAATTTTGGGTTGGATATTGTTGATACCTACTGTTACCATGCAGCTAAGCGGATATTAAAACACCTGCTGTATCGTTACAGCAGGTTTGAAAAGCAAAATTTGATGATTGATGAATAATTTTTTTGTAGGTAAATATCAGAATTAATTTGAACAGATTGGTATACTGGCAAAAGACCTGGCTAATCTGGTGAATAGGTATTGAATACTTGTTTTGGGGTAGGAAGGTAATCATCCCATTAACCGAAAAGCTGGCTACCAGAGTTTTTCCCCATTTATTTAAAAAATCCAGGGGATCAACCTGTTTGTATTTTTCATGTACAAGCGGTACTCGATGAAATGCTTTTTTAGCAGACTTTCTTCATATAATATTTTAATTGTCAAAATTATAAAAAGTAAAAGAAAAATAATTCCCCTGTAAAAAGTAAAGGAATCAGCAACCAATGCTCCGCAAATCAGCAATACCGATAAGTACATAGGATGGCGAATAACATGGTAAGGTCCTTTAATTACCAGACGGGCATTATTTTTAACGGAAGGCGAGGCGTGAAAGTTACCGATTTGCATCGCCAGTACCGACCATAATATCAGCACCAATCCACAACCTTCGGCAATACACCCTGCCAGGGATTCGGCAAGCCAGGGACCCGTGATGAAAACGAATCCGATTCCAGTAAATTGCAAAAAAACAAGCGTATAAGAAATAATATCTTGTTTCATTTCGGGATGTTTGGTGTTTTCAATTTTAAAAATCCGGATTTGTTTTGATCGAGACAGGCAGTGATGTGGCTGTCAATATCAGGTATAAGTTGCTCAAGCTGTGCTGTTTTATCGGTATCAATGACTATGGCAGTTAGTACCTGTGGTATGGTTTTTAGGCTTTTTAAGCACATTTGAAAACGTTCGGGTTTAACCTGCCCGGAAATAATGAAAAAATAATCAATTTGTTTATGTGTTGGGATGAGGTAAATATTATCGGAATGGTTAGCCAGCAAGCAGTAAGTATTTAAAAAGTCGTTATCATTGAAAAAGTACATGGAAAAATTTCTTACAATATCACTGCCCGATTTTCTGAATTCAAAATCGGGAATTTTTTTTAACTGGAAATGCAATGCTTTGTTTATGCTGAACGACAAGCGGTAATCCCGTAATTGGTATGAAATACCAATGATGTGATACTCATCTTTTACAGTAGTAATAGTATTGGCTTTTTGCGGCATAATCCGGCGGATAAATCCGGAATAAATGTACAAAACTTCTTTTATAAAAAGACTTTCCTAAGAATTAATTTATCTCATAGAGGTGTTTCCATGTTTTTTCGGCGGCAAGCTGTTCGGCGCCTTTAATGGAATAATCCTGTGCCTGCGAATATGATTTATTATCAATGTGCACTTCCACAACATATTGCTTGTTGTATCCGCTACCAACCTCGCCGGTAACTACAAATTCAATAGATTTTTTTTCTTTCTGTAACCGTTCTATGAGCTTACTTTTAAAGTTGATTTCGAGTGTTTCGAGCTCATCTATGTCGAAATGCCGTTGAATGATATTGGACAGGATGATTTTCCGGGTAAAATTATAACCCCTATCAAGGTACAATGCTCCCACGAATGCTTCAAAGGCATCGCCCTTCATTGAACGGTTGGCAGATTTAGATTCAGAGTTTGATTGAATAAGTTCGTCAACTCCAAGTTTTTGCGACAACTTATTAAGCGAAGCGCGGCTTACAATTTTTGAACGCATTTCAGTTAAAAAGCCTTCATCTTTGTAAGGAAATATTTTGAAAAGGTAATCGGCAACTATGGCACCCAGAATGGCATCTCCTAAATATTCGAGACGTTCGTTGCTTATTTTTACCCCGTTCATTAATTCCTGTGCTACTGATTTATGCCTGAATGCCAATTTATATAAAAAAATATTCTTGGGATAATACCCAAAAATATTCTTTATGGCTTCATAAAGTACTTTATCTCCCGAGAAAAAGGCTTTTACCGGTTTAATCTTTCTGAAAGGCAACGGTTATTCACTGAATTTTTTGAAAATAAGTGATGCATTATGTCCTCCGAACCCAAAAGTGTTACTTAATGCAATATTTACCGTGCGATGTTTAGCCTTGCCGAAGGTGAAATCCAGTACAGGAATTTCGGGGTCGTCGGTAAAATGGTTAATGGTAGGAGGTACAATACTATTTTTGATTGCCAATATGGTAGCAATAGCTTCTATGGCTCCTGTTGCACCCAGCAGATGCCCGGTCATTGATTTGGTAGAATTTACGCTGATGGAAGAAGCATGTTCGCCGAACAGGTTAATGATAGCCTTAGGTTCAACAATGTCGCCTTTGGGTGTTGAAGTTCCGTGGGTATTAATATGGTCAATTTCTTCTGGGGTAATACCGGCATCCTGCAGAGCATTCTTCATACTATTGTATGCACCAATACCGTCGGGGTGGGGTTCTGTCATATGATGAGCGTCGGCAGAAAGTCCAGAGCCTATAACTTCGGCATATATTTTCGCACCGCGGGCTTTGGCGTGCTCCAGTTCTTCAAAAATAAGAGCGCCGCTACCTTCACCCATTACAAACCCGTCACGACCAATATCAAATGGGCGTGAAGCAGTTTTGGGATCGTCATTTCGTGTTGACAGTGCGTGCATGGCATTAAATCCGCCTACACCGGCAGGACTGACAGCCGCTTCCGAGCCTCCTGCGATAAAAGCATTGGCTTTTCCCGTGCGAATGTATAAAAATGCATCAGCAAGGGCATTTGCCGAAGAAGCACAAGCGGAAACAGTAGCAAAGTTAGGTCCTCTGAGTCCGTAACGTATCGAAATATGACCGGCAGTAATGTCGGCTATCATTTTCGGAATAAAAAAGGGATTAAAACGGGGGGTACCATCTCCTTTTCCATAGCTGATTACTTCTTCAAAGAAAGTAGATAATCCACCAATACCCGAAGCCCAGATAACCCCAATAGTGTCTAAGTTTAGCTTTTCTAAATCGAAGCCTGAGTCGTGAACGGCTTCTTCGGCTGATACTAATCCAAATTGGGCATACAAATCGTATTTTCTGGCTTCTTTTCTGTCGAAATGTTGTAATGGATCGAAATTTTTTACTTCACAGGCAAACTGTGTCTTAAATTTCGAAGCATCAAAACGGGTAATGGCATCGGCACCACTAACTCCATTAATAAGGTTGTCCCAAAATTCAGGAAAGGTATTGCCTAATGGAGTTAGTGCACCAAGACCGGTAACGACTACACGTTTTAATTCCATCCGTAAATGAAATTTATTTGGTGTTGTTTTCGATGTAAGCGATAGCATCACCCACTGTTCCAATCTTTTCTGCCTGATCGTCGGGAATAGCTATGTTAAATTCTTTTTCGAATTCCATAATCAATTCAACCGTATCGAGGGAATCAGCGCCTAAATCGTTGGTGAAACTTGCTTCGGGTGTAACTTCTTTTTCATCAACACCCAGCTTATCAACGATGATAGCCTTTACTTTAGTTGCAATGTCAGACATGTTTTTCTACTTTTTAAAGATTAAGGGTGCAAAGAAAGTTATTTTTTGCATTATTAACAAAATTCACTACAAAAATTTAACCTCAACCAAAATATAAAACACATATTCAGATAGTTAAAAAATACGGATCCGGAGGATTTTTTCTGTAATTATGTTTTGCAGTACATATTTTATTATGTTGTATTTTTACACGCCCAAATTTTTCCGACATGCTATCGTTATATCCATTCAAATTTATACCTATTTTTAAAGACAAAATATGGGGAGGTTCCCGTGTGCATGATACGCTGGGGCTCGATTATGCCCCATTGCTCAATTGCGGCGAAGCATGGATGGTTTCCGGAATTCAGGATAATTCTTCAGTAATAGCCAATGGATATTTTTCAGAAAACGAACTGAACGAAATAGTGGAAACTTTCATGGGCGATCTGGTAGGAGAAAAAGTGTATGAAAAGTTTGGAAATGAGTTTCCTGTGTTGATAAAATTTATTGATACCCAGGATTATCTTTCCATACAGGTACACCCTGACGACGAACTGGCTGCCCGGAGGCATCATGCTTTTGGTAAAGCCGAAATGTGGTATATCATAGATACAGTTCCCGGGGCAGAACTGATTTGCGGCTTTTCACAAAAGATATCACCAGAAATGTATAAACAACACCTTATTAATAAATCGCTCCCCGAAATTCTGAATTTTGAAAAAGTAAAAACCGGTGATGTTTTTTTTATCCCCGCCGGCAGGGTGCATGCCCTGGGTCCCGGAATCCTATTGACTGAAATACAGCAAACATCAGATGTTACCTATCGAATTTATGACTGGGACAGAACTGATGACAAAGGGAAACCCCGTACACTACATACCGACCTTGCTCTTGATGCCATTGACTTTAATGTGTACGACACTTACAAAATTCCGTATGTCGAAAAAAACAACCAAACCGTACCATTAATTAACAGTCCGCATTTTACTACAGGGATACTCCATCTGAAGAATGTAATTGCAAAGGATTACTCTGAAATAGATTCGTTTGTAATTTATATTTGCACTGAAGGCGCTTTACAACTTGTGTGGGATGGAGGTAATGAAACAATGAAAAAGGGGGAAGTGATTTTAATTCCTGCTATCGTAAAAAATGTAACTTTAATTCCATCTATCGAAAGTAAAATCCTGGAAGTTTATATTGAATAAAATGAGTTTGAAAATCTTTATTTAAAATAATTTTGAGATATTTTTGAATATCAAAAAAAATAAGCTAAATAAACTTAATATTATGTATATTTGTTTTTTTATTACATTAAAAAGAAGAAACCATGTTATATTCTTTAAATATTGAAGAAATAGACGAAACTATTATTCGGAAAAGGGTAAATAAGATTATCGGAAATTTATCTTTTCCTGAGAAAAAAACATATGCAACTCTGCTAAACTGCATTGATCTTACTACCCTTGAAGGAGCAGATACACGGGAAAAAGTGATGGCATTGTGTTATAAGGCAACGACTTTCCGAGAAAAAGGTGAAGAAATTCCCAATGTAGCTGCTGTTTGTGTGTATCCTACTTTCGTTTCCACGGTAAAAAAGTTATTAAAATCTACCGGAATAAAAACGGCGTCAGTTGCCGGTGCTTTCCCGTCAGGGCAATCGCCATTACATGTTAAATTGGCTGAAATACAATATGCTGTTGACGAAGGGGCTGATGAAATTGATATGGTTATTTCGAGGGGAAAATTTCTTGAGGGAGAGTACAATCTTGTGTTTGATGAAATTGCAGCAATCCGCGAAACATGTAAAAGCGTTCACCTGAAGGTAATACTCGAAACAGGAGAACTAAGTACTCTTACCAATATCAGCCGGGCAAGCAGGATAGCTTTATATGCCGGAGCTGATTTTATAAAAACATCCACAGGAAAAATTCCGGTTTCTGCTACTGAACCCGCCGTACTGGTGATGTTGGATGCCATAAAGGATTATTTTGAAAAAACCGGTAAAAAAGCAGGCATAAAACCTTCGGGCGGGATTTCCGAACCCTGGCAGGCATTAAATTATTATGCATTGGTTCATGCTACACTCGGAGAATCATGGCTCAGCAACACTCTGTTTAGGCTAGGAGCCAGCCGACTTGCCGATAATATTTTAAAAGAATTAATTAAGTAAATTATTAAAAATCTATATCAATTTTTTGGAAAATATATACCAATGAAAAAATGGGTTGTTTCCTTATTTATTATATTGTATTGTACTACAAATACCATTTTTGCACAAACCCCGCTCGACACAGCAGTAAATTTTTCAGTAAAGGATGTTAATGGTAACATTCATCGGCTTTACGACTATCTGGATGAGGGTAAAATAGTTTTGCTAGATTTTTTTACGACGGCTTGCGGTTCCTGCCAGATTTATGCGCCGGAAGTAAGTCAAACTTATTTGAATTTCGGTTGCAATACCGGGAATGTTATAGTGCTGGGAATAAATTACGGGACTGATAACCACGGCGTACTTGTCTTCGATAGTCTTTTCAATGCAATTTATCCTTCGGTTAGCGGAATTCAGGGAAGAGGGAATCAAATCAACAGTAATTACACTATACTTTCCTATCCCACCGTCATCCTGATTACTCCCGACAAACTGATAGCTCAAAAATATATATGGCCCCCTTCAGCCGGGGTACTCGATAGTTTATTATCAGCTTACGGCGGAGTATTATCTCCCTCTCCCTGTACAATTGGTTTGAAGGAGGAGAAATTACCTGTTACGCTTGCTGTTTATCCCAACCCGTTTTCCGATGCGCTGTACCTTGCACTCGAGACCCAATTTGCCGAAAAGTTGGTACTGTATGTCTCTGATGCAACCGGTCGCAGGGTATATGAACAGCCGTGCGAACAATCCACACAAGGTTATGTTTACCGGGTATTCTCTATGGGTAATTGTAAACCTGGCTTTTATATTATTGGTGTTGAAATTCCCGGAAAATTGACTATTCAGAAAAAAGTTTGTAAAATTGCACAGTAAAACTTTGAATTAAAAAATACTAAGGATTATGCAGTTATCTACTTTAATTCATAAAAAGCGAGCTATGGTTTCCAATGTTCTGGTTGACGGAACTGCTTTGGCACTCGTTATTTTTGTTCCTGCAATTTCCCATTTGTCGGGGATGCCTGTGTATTATATTGAACCTATGCGTTTAATGCTTATTTTAGCTATTATACATACTTCAAAAAATAATGCTTTTTTTATTGCTTCTATTTTGCCTTTGTTTTCTTTTCTGTTCTCTGGGCATCCCATTCCTCTAAAAATGATGGTTATTACCGCAGAACTTGTAATTAATACAGCGTTGTTTTACTTTTTTATTAATAAAAAAATAAAAGTCTTTTACTCCGTATTTTCCAGTATTTTTATTAGTAAGATTTTTTGTTATTTATTATATATTCCATTGTTTTCCATTGCATTTGCCCTTAGCGAACTCAATCTTAGTTTTGTAGTTGCACAAGTTATAAGTACATTATTATTCAGTTTATATGCACTGTTTGTTTTTAAAAGAAAATAACAAAAAATAGAAATATATGATAAAATATATTATAAAAATAATTGTATTAATTTTTATTTCATTTGTTTTATTTCAATCATGTACTCCTGATAATGAAGAGGATCCATATGTAGATTACCGGGATGATTTTATTGGTACATGGCGGTTTAATGAAACCTCCTTAAAGTACGATATTAGTAGCTATTATCCAGTATATATCAGCAAAGACCCCGCCAACAGTTTCCAGGTATTACTTTCCAATTTTGGGAACCCAGGTACTGGTTATAGCCCTGTATATGGAATTGTATCAGAAAACAATATTGAAATTCCACAACAAAATACGGGTGATGGTTGGCTGATAAAAGAAGGTTCGGGCGTAAAAATTACTTCTTCACAAATGGAATGGCATTATAAGATTACCATAGGGGGAGATGAGGAAAGCCATACTGCAATAGCTGAAAAGCAATAGTATTATTTTGCTTGTTCTTTATTTTGTATTTCGGTAAGCGAGGTAATTACTTCGTAATATATTTTTTCAAATTTATCAGGCTTTTGTAAATAATATTGTAAGCTTTTTCTGAATTGCTGCTGGTTAATACCATGTTTAATAAAGATATTTTTGTAATAAAAAGGAGTATAAAAGTTCATATTTGCTCCTCTTTCTTGTTTTTGTTTTAAGGCAGCCTCCACAAGATGTACGTCAGTAAGAATTTCTACCATTTTTGAAGAAGGAATAATAGCCACAGAAGAATTACTGGCAGATTTATTATTACAGGATATAATAAATAGTAATAATATGACAATAATATAGCTATTTTTTGTTTGCATTATATTCCTTATTCAATTGTTCTATCACATCCTTGGTTATATCAAGAGTATCGTTTGAAAGAAAAACATCTCCTCCTTTTTTAATATTCAGAATGTAATCGAATTGATATGTTTTATTATAGCGTTTCAAAAAATTAGTTACACTATCAAATAACTGGATATTCAAGTCAATCTCTTTTTGTGAAAGTTCGCCGGCATATTTATCCTGAAGTTCCAAAATTTTCTGTTGTTCATCCATCAGTTGTTTTTCATTGATTTTGGCTAATTCAGAAGTGAGTATGTTGGATGCAACTTTTTGCTGAAAATCCGCTACCTTTTTATCAAAGTTTTTTTTCAGGGTTTTAATGTCTAATTGTTTACGATTATGTGCATTTTCCAATTGTTGCCGGAGTTCTTTTACCAGTGTGTAGTGTTCAAGTATGGAATCGGAATTAACACAAGCCACTGATACCGAGCCAGAAACTTGTTTAGCTTGCAGCGAAACCGGATAAATTGTGGCTGTTTTTGGGGAAGTAAAAAAGAGCACATACAAAACCAACAATCCTGTAAATAACAAAGCATTAAGCAAAAATAATATTCGCAATGGGTTACATTTTTTGCCTGTTTTTATTTCCGGTATTTGCAGGACAGGTGCAGAGGGGGTTTCTTCTTCGGGTGGAAAATTTTCTTCGGTCATGTTGATTTTGTGATTTTAGTTTCCTACTTCAGACATAAATCTTATCCGCATCAAACGAATTTCTTCTTTATTATATTCGTCTTCACCAAGTTCGGTTAATGCAACATCCACAGAATCGGATTCTGCGTCGTGAAAATACTCGAAAATTTCTTCCTGATGATAAAGATCCACGTTTTTTTCGATATAAAAATTCAGGTCAAGTTTGGTTCCGGAAGCTACGATGCGTTCAATTTCAGTAAGCAACTCATCCATAGTGAGGTTTTTGGCAAAAGCGATATCGTCGAGATCAATTTTTCGATCAATATTTTGGATGATATATACCTTAAGTCCCGACTTGTTGACTACCGATTTCACTACCATGTCCATGGGGCGAATAATCTCATTTTCTTCTACATACTGGGCAATCAATTCGATGAAGGGCTTACCGTATTTTAAAGCTTTACCGGCTCCAACACCAGTAATTTGTTTTAGTTCGTCTAAGGTAATGGGATATTGTATCGCCATATCTTCGAGCGAAGGATCCTGAAAAATTACGAAGGGCGGCAACTTTTCTTTGCGAGAAATTTCTTTTCGCAAATCTTTAAGCAGGGAAAACAGGGTTTTGTCGGCAGTGCTCGTTGTATGACCTCCGGCAAAAAATTCGTCATCCTCGGGTTGTTCGTATTCGTACTCGCTGGTAAGCATAAAGGAATGGGGCTTTTTGTAAAACTTCATTCCTTCGGGGCTTACTTTGAGTAGTCCGTAATTATCAATGTCTTTTACCAGTAATCTCTCAATAAGAGCTTGTCTTATCACACTGTCCCAAAATCTTTCGTCTTTTTCCATACCTTTTCCAAAAACAGATAATTTATTATGTTTCATGGTTTTAATGGTAGCGGAATTTTTTCCGATAAGAATATTGACAATATGTTTGGCTTTAAAAAGTTGCTTTACTTCGAGCACGGTTTCCAAAAGTAGCATCACGTAGTCGCGCCCTTCAAATTTTGCCTTGGGATGCAGGCAGTTATCGCAGTTGTGGCAATTTTCTTCCAAATAGATTTCCCCAAAATAATGCAGGAGTTGTTTGCGGCGGCACACGGAGGATTCAGTATAGGCAACGGTTTCAAGCAAAAGGGCTTTTGCAATTTCCTGTTCAGCTACCGGCTTGTCTTTCATGAATTTTTCCAGTTTCAGGATGTCGTCGTAGCTGTAAAATGCAATGCAATTTCCTTCACCGTCATCTCTGCCTGAGCGTCCGGTTTCCTGGTAATATCCTTCGAGGCTTTTGGGGATGTCGTGATGTATAACAAAACGCACATCGGGTTTGTCTATTCCCATTCCAAAGGCGATGGTAGCAACAATAACTTCTACTTCTTCCATCAGGAATTTGTCTTGGTTAATTACCCTTGTTTGAGAATCGAGCCCGGCATGATAGGGTAAAGCCCTGATTCCGTTTACCTGCAAGGTTTCGGCAATTTCTTCCACTTTTTTCCGGCTAAGGCAGTAAATAATTCCTGATTTTCCGGGATTTGCCTTTATGTATTTGATTATTTCCTTTACCACATCGCTACCTTTGGACCTTACTTCGTAGTACAAGTTGGGCCGGTTGAAGGAGGATTTAAAGATGACAGCATTAAGCATATTCAGGTTTTTCTGAATATCCTGTTGTACTTTTGGGGTGGCTGTGGCTGTAAGTGCCATCACGGGAACTTTTTGCCCGATGTTTTCTATGATTGGGCGAAGTCTGCGATATTCAGGGCGAAAATCGTGCCCCCATTCCGAAATGCAATGGGCTTCGTCAATGGCATAGAAGGAAATATTAATATCCTTCAAAAACAGCACATTCTCATCTTTTGTAAGCGATTCGGGCGCTACATACAGCAACTTGGTTTTGCCAGACGTAAGATCTTTTTTGACATCAATAATCTCCTGTTTGGATAATGAGGAGTTTAAAAAATGGGCTATTCCCTTTTCTGCTCCGAAATTGCGAAGTGCATCCACCTGATTTTTCATCAGTGCAATGAGCGGTGAGATGATGATTGCAGTACCTTCAAGTATTAATGCAGGCAACTGGTAGCAAAGCGATTTTCCTCCACCGGTCGGCATTATTATAAAGGTATCCTTGTTTTCGAGCACACTCTTAATTATCACTTCCTGGTTTCCTTTGAAGGTGTCGTAACCAAAAAATCTTTTTAAAAAACCATGAAGCGAGTCTTTTTCTTTAATACCAGCCATTTTATTAAACAGTATTAATAATATTAAACAATTGCATATCAGACAAGTGCTATGTTCTGATTGCTAATATGAATACAAATTTACTTCTTTTTGAGATAATTTTTTCAACTATTCTCAATTAAAAACAAATGTAATTATAAAAAATAAAAATTCCCTTTTGCAGAAAAAAAATCTCCCTCCGTTTAAAACGATTCTTTTTCTGAATATTGTGCGAAATTAAAAAACTTTATTGAACTGTTTAATCATACAAGTATTTTTTTACTATTAAATGAAAAGATTTGTATCAAATGGTAATACAAGTATTTATGTAATGTTTGATGGTATGATTTTTTAAAATTAGCAATATGAAAACAACTTAATATGTACATTTGCGTTTCTATTTTAAACCAAATGCCCATGGATGCGTTAGAGGATTACAATGCCTACCGCCAAAAAATGAATAAAAAGTTATTGGGAACTAACGATAAAGTGATTAAAAAAATTTTTAACACCGATGCAAATGCATATAAAGAAGGAGCTTTATTCGTAAAAACCAAGGAAATATTAGGGCTTGTTACTTCCATGGTGCTTCGTTGCGGCGATTGTATAAAATACCACTTGATAAAATGCTTCGAGAATAGATTTGCCCGGGAAGAACTCTTTGCAGTTTTTGGAATTGTAAATCTTGTGGAAGGCATCATAGTAATTCATCATACACGAAGAACCCTGGAGCTTTGAGAAGAACTGGAAAAAACCGCAAAGGGATTATGATTATTTTTCCCCATCTTTTAACCACTAAGTTCAGCCAGAAAGTATGAAACAAATTTTACGATTTAGTACAATTGTTATCTTCTTATTTCTTTTTTTCTTTGTGCCTCAATCTATTGTATTAGCGCAAAGTACAAAAATTATGGGAAAAATCATTGATGCCCAAACCCGCGAGCCCATTCCTTTTGCCAATGTATACCTCAAAGGGACAACCATAGGTACTTTTACTGATTTTGAAGGAAATTTTTCCATAGATACTAAAAAAGCTTCCGACAGCATAGCCGCTTCATTTTTAGGGTATATTACCGTTACAAAAAAAATTATCAAAAATAAATTTCAAACGATCAACTTCGAACTTTTTCCCAATAAGCTTACCCTTGCCACAGTAGAAATCCATCCCGGCAAAAATCCCGCGGAAGTTTTATGGGAAAAACTGCTGGCAAACAGGAAAAATAATGACATGGATAAGCTGAATTATTATGAATATGAGGCATATACAAAAATTCAATTTGATGCCAACAACTTATCAGAAAAATTTCGCAACCGGAGAATATTTAAGCCTTTTCAATTTATTTTCGACAATGTGGATACATCCACCATCAATGGAAAAGCCTACCTGCCAATTTTTCTTTCGGAAACCGTTTCCGACATTTATTTCCGAAAAGAACCAAAATCACAACGGGAATATATTAAAGCATCAAAGGTGTCTGGCATTGAAAATGAAAGTATTTCGCAGTTTTTGGGAGATATGATACAGAATATCAATATATATGATAACTATCTGACAATCTTTCAGAAAAATTTTGTGAATCCTGCCGGATCCTCCGGACTTGTGTTTTATAAATATTATCTGGTTGACAGTTCGTTTGTTGGAAACCAATGGTGCTATCAGGTAATGTTTAAGCCCCGGCGTAAACAAGAATTTACTTTTACCGGTAAAATATGGATTCACGACTCAACCTATGCCATTAAAAAGGTGGATATGCGCATGAGCGACGATATCAACATGAACTTCATCAACGACTTAGTTATTAACCAGGAATATAACAGATTTGAAAACAAGTACTGGATGATCACAAAAGATCAGATGGTGGTTGATTTTAATATTGTAGAAGATGCTAAATCCACTATGGGCTTTTACGGACATAAAACCACTTCATATAAAAATTTTGTTTTTGACACTCCCAGGGAAAATAAAATTTATACGACTCCAACAAACATAGTTATAGCCGACGACGCACTGAAAAAGAGCAATAACTTCTGGCATACAGCACGACACGATAGTTTAACCCGCGACGAACAAACAATTTACAAAATGGTGGATACATTAAAAACTCTACCTGTTTTTAACACCTATGTAGATATTGTGAAAATGGTAACCTTAGGTTACTGGATAAAAGGAAATTTTGAATGGGGACCGGTAGGTTCGCTTTACAGTTTTAATAAAATAGAGGGAAATCGGTTTAAAATTGGAGGACGAACAAGCAATAAATTCAGTACCAAAATAATGCTCGATGGTCATGTAGCGTATGGAACTAAAGATGAAAAATTCAAATATGGAGGCGGCTTTATTTACATGTTCGATAAAAACCCAAGACGAGCTATGGGCGCTTCGTTTAAACACGACAATGAGCAGTTAGGACAAAGCCTAAACGCCTGGGGCGAAGATTTTTTGTTCACTTCTATCATCAGAAGAAATCCATCTGACAAATTATCGCTTGTAGATCACTACCACGCTTATTACGAACACGAATGGATGACCGGATTTTCCAATACTGTTTTATTTACTCATAGAAACCTGTTTTCCATAGGTGAAACAAAATTTTACCGCTATGTAAATGGAAAACAAGATACTATAAATAGCATTACCACTACTGAAATTGGGTTAAAAACCCATTTGGCTTATAAAGAACGTTTTGTGATGGGTGAATTTGAAAGAATCAGCCTCGGCGCCCAATACCCCGTGCTCGATATTGATTATGCTTACGGTATCCCCCATGCTTTACAAAGTAACTACGAATACCACCGGCTGCAACTCAGGATTACCGATTGGTATAATATCGGTACTTTTGGCTGGTCGAAATATAGTATTGAAGGTGGAAAAATATGGGGAAAAGTGCCCTACCCTTTATTGAAAATTCATGAGGGCAACGAAACCTACTGGTTTGATGATATGGCTTTCAACCTGATGAATTACAACGAATTTGTAAGTAATACCTATGCAAGTTTCTACTACACACATCATTTTGTAGGCTTTTTCTTGAATAAAATCCCCCTGATGCGCAAACTGAAGTGGAGAGAAGTGGGTTTTATAAAAGGTGTAATGGGAACGGTGGATGAAAAAAATAAAAATTATGCAGCTTTTCCCAAAGGAACCTATACCTTGGACAAACCATACTTTGAAGCGGGTGTCGGAGTGGAAAACATCCTGAAATTTATCCGTATAGATGCGGTATGGAGATTATCGTATTACGATCATCCCGAAATTAATAAATTTGGTGTGATGGTATCCATGTGGTTCGACTTTTGATTTTTCGTTACTTTTGCTCGCGAAAGTCCTCATTGATAAAATAAACCGAAAATGATCCTTCGTACAGAAAATCTTGTAAAAAAATACCGTCAGCGGACGGTAGTAAATAATGTTTCCATTGAGGTAAAACAAGGAGAAATTGTAGGATTGCTGGGCCCGAACGGAGCCGGAAAAACTACTTCTTTTTATATGATAGTAGGATTGATTAGACCCCTTATGGGAAAGGTGTTTCTTGAAGACAAGGAAATTACCGAAGAACCCATGTACCGGCGTGCACAATTGGGAATAGGCTACCTGGCACAGGAAGCTTCCGTTTTCAGAAAATTAAGTGTGGAAGATAATCTCCGTGCGGTATTGGAATTTACAAAGCTTAATAAAAAGGAACAATCGCAACGGCTCGAATCGCTGCTGGAAGAATTCGGACTGGTTCACGTACGGAAAAGTTATGGCATCACCCTTTCGGGAGGAGAAAGGCGTAGAACGGAAATTGCCCGTGCACTTGCCGTTGACCCCAAATTTATCTTGCTCGACGAACCCTTTGCCGGGGTTGACCCCATTGCAGTGGAAGATATTCAAAATATTGTGGTTCACTTAAAAGACCGGAATATCGGGGTACTGATTACTGACCACAACGTACACGAAACCCTTTCGATAACCAACAGAGCATATTTACTTTTTGAAGGCTCGGTACTCAAGGCTGGTACTTCTGAAGAACTGGCAAATGACGAACAGGTAAGAAAGGTGTACCTGGGAGAAAAATTTGAATTAAGATAAAACTATTCTGCCAATATCAGCACAGTATTATTTTTCACTTCCACAACGCCGCCATTTACCTCATAAAAAAAGGTTTGGTTTTCGTTATCCACTATCTTAATTTTTCCTTTGACAAGTATAGATATCAATGGGGCATGATGGTTTAAGATTTCCAGACTGCCATCAATACCCGTTAGTTGTACAAGCGATACTTCGCCAGTGTACAGAGTTTGATCGGGTTTAATGATTTCCAATTTCATGGGGAAGGTTAAACAGATTTCAACATAACTCTTCCTTTTTCAATTGCCTGCTCTATGGTTCCCACAAGGTTGAATGCCGATTCGGGATATTCATCCACTTCGCCGTTGAGAATCATTTTGAACCCTTTAATGGTATCTTCAATAGATACAAAAACCCCGGGAAGACCTGTAAATTGTTCGGCAACATGGAAAGGCTGCGACAGGAAGCGCTGAACACGCCGTGCCCGGTGCACGATTAACTTGTCTTCTTCAGAAAGTTCATCCATTCCCAAAATGGCAATAATATCCTGTAACTCCTTGTTTCGCTGCAAAATTTGCTTTACCTGTTGGGCAGTATTGTAGTGTTCGTCGCCCACAACGTCGGGTGAAAGAATCCGGGATGTGGAATCGAGAGGGTCAACTGCGGGATAAATACCCATTTCAGAAATTTTACGATTGAGTACCGTTGTGGCATCAAGATGGGCAAAAGTGGTAGCAGGTGCAGGGTCGGTAAGGTCGTCTGCAGGTACATAAATAGCTTGTACCGAAGTAATAGACCCACGTTTGGTGGAGGTAATACGTTCCTGCATTATTCCCATTTCTGTGGCAAGGGTAGGTTGGTATCCTACTGCGGAAGGCATACGTCCCAACAGTGCCGATACTTCGGAACCTGCCTGTGTAAACCGGAAAATATTATCAATAAAAAACAAAATATCGTGTCCGCCCGATTTATCATCTCCGTCGCGGAAATATTCGGCTAACGACAAACCGGAAAGGGCAACCCGTGCACGGGCTCCTGGAGGTTCGTTCATTTGTCCGAAGACAAGCGTTCCCTGTGACTTTGCCAGTTCGTTGCGGTCAACTTTCGACAAGTCCCAACCCCCGTTTTTCATATCTTCTTCAAATTCTTTGCCATAGCGAATTACACCCGATTCTATCATCTCACGCAGCAAGTCGTTTCCTTCGCGCGTACGTTCGCCTACACCTGCAAAAACAGAAATTCCGGAATATTTTTTTGCTATGTTATTAATCAATTCCATAATAATAACCGTTTTGCCTACTCCTGCCCCTCCGAACAATCCGATTTTACCGCCCTTTGCATAAGGTTCAATCAAATCAATTACCTTTATACCAGTGTATAACACTTCGCGTTGCGTGGTAAGATTTTCAAAAAGAGGTGGTTCGCGGTGTATGCTGTATTCTTTTACTTTTTCAACTTTTCCCAAGCCATCAATGGCTTCACCTATTACATTGAATAGCCTACCTTTAATCTCCTCTGTTGTAGGCATGGTGATGGGTTTGCCGGTGGCAATTACCGGCATTCCCCTGCGAAGTCCGTCGGTAGAATCCATTGCAATGGTTCGAATGGTATTTTCACCAATATCCTGCTGGCATTCGAGTACGATGACCTGACCGTTGTCGTTGGTTACTTCAAGGGCATCATAAATATTAGGTAAACGAACGTCTTCATCAAAAGAAATATCTATAACAGGACCAATGATTTGGATTATTCTGCCGGTATTTTTGGGGTTCATAAGAATCGGTATTTAAAAGCTGCCAAAATTAAACAAAACCTAAGTATAAGTATATGATAAATTATTTTTTTATGAGTTTCCTTTGGAAGATGATAATGGTTAACACTCCGATGGTTATAGCAGAATCAGCAATATTGAACACCGGACGAAATAACAAAAAATCTTTTCCTCCCCAGAAAGGAACCCATGAAGGATAGTTGCCGCTGATAATCGGGAAATAAAGCATGTCTACTACTTTTCCATGCAGAAAAGTACTGTAGCCGCCTCCGGCGGGCAAAAGTCGTGCTGTTTCTATAAAAGTACTTTCGCTGAATAGCATACCGTAAAATGCACTGTCAATGATATTTCCAAATGCACCGGCAAGAATAAGCGACATGCAGATAACCAAGCCTGTGCCGGCTCCTTTTTTGATAAGATACACAATATAATACCCTATTCCGCCGATGGCAATCAGGCGAAAAAGGCTTAACAAGAGTTTACCGTAGTTCCCTCCAAACTGCATCCCGAAAGCCATGCCTTCATTTTCGGTGAAATTGATAAGAAACCAATTGCCAAAAATCGGGAATTCCTGCCCTAATGTCATATGTGTTTTAATCCAGATTTTTACGACCTGGTCGAGCAGCAACACTAAAAAGATGATAATAAGAGATTTCTTTAACACGGCACTGCTAATTCTTTCCCTGCTGAAGTTTTGCATTTATACTTAAAGTAGCGTGGGGTACGCTGCGAAGTCGTTCTTTCGAGATGAGTTTTCCCGTTTCGCGGCATATGCCATAGGTTTTATTTTCAATGCGAATTAATGCATTTTCCAGGGCTTTTATAAACTTGTCCTGCCGGGCGGCTAATCTTCCATTTTCTTCTTTCGACATTACCTGGTATCCTTCTTCCAAAACTTTAAAAGTAGGGGAGGTATCATTAATGTCGTGTTCGTTATTTATGGTATAAGCTTCTGTAAGCATTTTAAGATCACGCCGGGCTTTTTCAAGTTTTTCAATAATTATTTGACGAAATTCTTCCAGTTCTTCATCTGAATATCTTGTCTTTTCTCTTAATTCGGTAGCTTCTTCGTTTTTCATAATGCTAAGTGTTAAATTCTGAATACTGTTTATTCCATTTTCTTAATAGAAATAAATGTAGCCACTTTTTCTGTAAGTTCAACTGCCACTTTTTCTGATTCATCAATACAATCAGGCGTTTTCAGTGATTCAGCCAAAGTTTCAGAACAAATGTAAGCATAATTTTGATTAATTACCGTTTCGATGAGCGGGTTTTTTTCAATCTGCAGAAAAATTTTATCAGTAATTTCATAATCAAGCTCTTTCCTAAGATTTTGAATGCGGTTAACCAATTCGCGGGCAATGCCTTCGTGGTACAAAACTTCGGTTACATTAATATCGAGCGCCACAGTTAAGTTGCCCATATGGGTAACAACCCACCCGGGTATGTCTTCAGTAATAATATCTACATCCTGTAATAAAATGTCAACGTTTTCATTATTAATATTTAGTGAAATCATTCCTTTGTTTTCCAGATCAGCAATATCGTTTTGGGTAAAAACTTCTATTGCTGTGGCAATGTTTTTCATCAATTTGCCATACTTAGGACCTAACGTTTTGTAGTTGGGTTTTATTTTCTTTACCAGAATATTTTGTTCAGCATCAATAAACTCAATTTCTTTCACATTCACTTCGGAAAGGATGAGATTTTTTACTGCTTCTACCTGTTGCCGGAAGTGTTTATCGGGAGCAGGTAACATGATTTTTTGCAGTGGCTGGCGAACACGAAGGTTGGTTTTTTTTCTGAGTGATAATACCATAGAAGAGATTTGCTGTGCCAATTGCATACGCTCTTCTAATTTTTTATCAATCATATGTACATCTGCTTCCGGAAAATCGGTAAGATGCACCGAGATTGCAGGATTTTTTATGGTAACCGCATTTAAATCGGTAAATAATCTGTCCATAAAAAAGGGTGCAATAGGTGCAGAAAGGCAGGCTATGGTTTCGATGCAGGTGTAAAGCGTCTGGTAAGCCGAAATTTTATCGTGGGAATATTCTCCTTTCCAGAAACGACGACGGCATAGGCGTACGTACCAATTACTGAGGTGTTCGTCAACAAATTCAGAAATGGCACGCCCGGCTTTGGTGGGCTCATAGTCGGAATAGTATTCGTCCACTTCAAGTATCAGTGTGTTAAGCTGCGAAAGTATCCACCGATCAATTTCGGGGCGGTTTATTAAAGGAATATCCGGTTCGGAATAGATGAACCCGTCAATATTGGCATACAGTGCGAAAAAGTTATAGGTATTGTAAAGGGTGCCGAAAAATTTACGCATTACTTCGGCAATTCCTTCAATGTCAAATTTCAGGTTGTCCCAGGGTTGGGCATTGGTAATCATATACCAACGGGTGGCATCGGGTCCATATTTTTCGATGGTTTCAAAGGGATCAACTGCGTTTCCGAGGCGTTTCGACATTTTATTTCCGTTTTTATCAAGGACAAGTCCGTTGGAAACAACAGCTTTAAACGAAACAGAATCGAATAGTAATACGGCGATGGCATGCAAAGTATAAAACCATCCGCGGGTTTGGTCAACGCCTTCGGCAATAAAATCTGCGGGGAAAATTCCTTTCAGCGAATCTTTTGTAAAAGGATAGTGGAATTGGGCATAAGGCATGGCTCCCGAATCGAACCAAACATCAATCAAATCCGGCTCGCGGCGCATAGGTTTGCCGGAAGGAGAAACGAGTAGGATTTCGTCAACGTATGGACGGTGCAAATCGAACTTCAGGTAATTTTCCTCTGTGGTATCCCCGGCTGTATATGTTTTTAAAGGATTGGATTGCATGAAACCTGCGGCTATCGATTTTTCAATTTCTTTTTTCAACTGGGCTACCGAGCCAATACAAATCTGTTCGGAGCGATCTTCTGTTACCCAAATAGGAAGGGGTGTTCCCCAATAGCGCGAACGGGAAAGATTCCAGTCAACGAGGTTTTCGAGCCAGTTTCCGAAACGCCCGGTGCCGGTAGCTTCGGGTTTCCAGTTAATGGTACGGTTAAGTTCCTGCATGCGATCTTTCAGTGCCGTGGTACGGATAAACCAACTATCTAATGGATAGTATAATATGGGCTTGTCGGTTCGCCAGCAATGCGGGTAGGAGTGCTCGTACTTTTCCGATTTGAAGGCTTTGTTTTCTTTCTTTAATTTTACAATTATATCAATGTCGACGTTATCATTAGATTCTGGAGTGTAGTCGGGTGCGTATTCGGATTTAACATACCTTCCGGCAAATTCACCCATTTCCCCGGTAAATTGCCCGCGTTTGCTTACCAATGTAAGGGTGCCTATACCGTATTGTTTTGCAACTCTGAAATCGTCGGCACCAAAACTGGGAGCTATGTGTACTATACCTGTACCGTCTTCGGTAGTTACAAAATCGCCGATAATTACACGGAAAGCATCTCCGGTTTCGGGTTGAGCATAAGGTAACAATTGTTCGTAGCGGAGCCCATCGAGTTGTGTGCCGGTAAAAAACCCAAGAATAGAAAAAGGGATGTTTTTTTGTCCGGGTTCGTATTCCGATAGAGATAGTCCTGCATTTTTTTCAGGGAAATATTTATCCAGTAAATCTTCTGCAAGAAATACATTGATAGGTTGATACGTATAGGGATTCCATGTTTTTACAATGGCATAGGTAATGTCTTTTCCAACAGCCAATGCTGTATTTGAGGGTAAAGTCCAGGGTGTGGTAGTCCATGCCAAAAAGAAAAGATCATCCTGAACAAAATTGGATAGCTGCTGCAGTAAAGGATGGTTTGTATCGAAACGTACTTTAAACTGGGCAACCACCGTATTGTCTTTTACATTACGGTAACAGCCGGGCTGGTTTAGTTCGTGGGTGCTCAAACCAGTTCCGGCGGCAGGTGAATACGGCTGGATGGTATAACCCTTATAAAGCATGCCTTTTTCGTAAAGTTTTGATAACAGATGCCATACACTTTCGATATATTTATTGTCGAAAGTGATGTAAGGATGATCAAGGTCAACCCAATAGCCGATTTTTTTTGTGAGGTCGTCCCATAAATCCTTGTATTTCATCACCTCTTTCCGGCAGGCATTGTTGTATTCTTCTACTGAAATTTTTTTTCCTATATCCTCTTTGGTAATACCTAAAGTTTTTTCAACGGCAATTTCAATAGGAAGCCCATGGGTATCCCATCCGGCTTTCCGTTCTACGAAAAAGCCCTTCTGTGTTTTATAACGGCAAAAGATGTCCTTAATAGCCCGTGCCATAACATGATGGATACCAGGTATGCCATTGGCAGAGGGGGGACCTTCGTAAAATACAAAAGGAAGATGGTTTTTGCGGTTGGCAAGGCTTTTTTCAAATATTTGGTTATTTTCCCACCACGACAAAACTTCTTTGCCGAGAGTGGATAAATTTAATTGTTTGTATTCTTTATACTGCGTTTTCATTCAGATAATTACGTTTTGCTATCGGAAAAAGAGGGTGCAAAATTAATAAATTTACATTACAAAAGTGGAGAAGCATGTTGAGGGTTTAGTTTTTTTTTATAATTTAGTCTGCCCGTAACCAAATAATTACGAACATGTCTAAGTCAAAAGATATCAAGAAAGAAGCAAAAAAAGAGCCTGCAAAATCGCTGAAGGAAAAAAGGGCTGAAAAAAAAGAAAAAAAAGCCAAGAAACAGTAACTCCTTCTTGAAAAGATTTTTAGGTATTTTTAATTTTATTCTGCATTCGCATTGCAAAGTAAGAGCATTGCTAAGCAAGAGTGTATTCCTTTTGTTTTGTCAAATTTTAACAATTATTTTTACGAGCAGATGATGAAAGTAATTGGACAAATAGAATGTCGTATATTAGAAAAGAATAGGACGCTGAGTTCACGGATAAAGTGGATAAACACTGATAATAATAACCTGAGTTCAAAATAAAATATGGTTTTACATTTGCCTGATAGGTTACTCTCCAGCAGAGCCTATTTCCGTTTGAGTAGCTTTTACAAAAATGTGAAATTTAAACTACCGTTCACTAAAAGTGTAGAAATAAACACCCTGAAAAATGTCCATTAGAAACCATCGTCTAAAATTTATCCTGAAAAATGTCTATTACTTCGCATTTTATAAAAAATGTACCAGGGAATATACCAAACAATGGATAAAAGAAAAGCATTTTAAAAAGTATTGGATTACCTGTCTTTTCTGATAAACGAGAAAAAATCAGGATCAACAAAGCATATTTATTTGGTTCGTATTCCAAAGATATTTTTACCAAGGATAGTGATATTAACTTAGCCATTGTTATGCCCGGTGTAAGCGATATTATAGGGATTCAGATACAGTTAATGGTACTCTGCCGAAATTTTTCCATTGATATCGAACCCCATCCTTTTAACGAAGCCGATTTTAATTTTTCCAATTCGTTGGCTTCGGAAATTTTACACAACGGTATTGAATTGCCGTTGAAGTTTAAATAAGTTTTTCTTACCTGAAAAGCAATAATAAAATTTTTGAATACCGGCTTACGAGACTTACTTTCTTTTATAATACCTGAATGTATGGTTGTTCCATACCATTTCATATTTTTTGGTATTGTTGCAAATGTAATATATCAGAGAGTCGTCGCTAAGTTTGGAGTGTATGAGAACATATTTCACATTTTTCAATCTGAACACGCTGTCAATTTCTTTTGCCGGCTGCCCCGGGCGGTTCGACAAAGCCGGATGACCGGTAAAAAGTGGCAGAACCCGTGGCTTTACGAAAGCTATTACCGCACTGTCGGGAGTGTGAAACCTTAGGTAGCGCAATGCTTCAACCGATTCTTTGCTCATGGGTCCATCGGGAATTTCGTTTTGTTTTCCTATAATTTCGATCCCGGGATAAACATACGAAGCCAAAACGATAAGTCCGAGTGCCATTGCAAGTTTCTTCCTTTGCAAAGGGAAATTCAACTTAACGGCATCAACTCCTTCTGCCGCATAAATCAATAAAAAGGCTGCAACCGGCAAAAGGTAACGAAAGCCGGTAGTATGCGAAGGAAACAGCAATAAAACCACAAAGTAAAACATCACAAACCAGTCGCCCGCCCCATGAGCTTTTTTGCGACGATTGATTATTCCGAACAACAATGCACAAAAAATCAAAGCATGAATGCCAAGAGGCAGCACCCACATAATTCCGCTTTCGAAATTGAAAAACAATTGAAAAGCATAAAAATAAAAACCTACACCTTCCAAAATTACCTTTGGCAAACCAGGCAGATTAAGTATGGCTATGTAGCCCGTTAAGCCGTCGCCAGGCAAACGGAAAACAATCACATTAAGAATTATATGAAGCATAATGGCTACTGCCGAAACTATAAAGGGTTTTTGGACTGCAGGGAATAGCTTTAATTTCGTGTTTTCGGCTTTTGTAGTCTTCAACGCCTTGATATAACTATCGAAAAGCAAGGCTGCAAGAGCAATAATTCCTACTGTTTTTATTAAAATTGCAAATCCAAAAATCGTCCCTGTAAGAACTGTCTGCCATGTTTTTTTACTTTTTCCATACATAAGCCAGGCAAGGAACAGAAAAAACACAAAGGGGATGTCGGCCATCACCTCCATTTTAAAATTCAGCATCCAGGGATTGTAAACAAGAATCAAAGTTAGCAGCAACGAATTCGGGTAAGAAAATCTCTTACTGAAAAAAATAAAGAACGTCAGCGCAAGCAAAACGAGAAAAGATGTTGTAAGATAGTTGAAGACGATATAATCAATACCAAAAACAGCATAAACGGGGGCAATGATCAAAGGGAACCCAATGGGATAAGCCGGAGGAGCATGCTGACGATAAGTTTCGTTGTAGATGTAACCGGTTTGCGATTGAGGAATGCCTTCCACGATATTTTTTGCCTGGATGATGTACTGGGCAAAATCGTCGCCCCAGTCGTGGCTGGAATGTATATTAATGAAAAAAAGCGGAATTAAAAGTAAAAACAATGCAACATGCCATGTAAAAACACGGGGAGATTTAATTGCCATAAGAATTTTTATTGGGTTTCAAAAGTGAGAAGAATCTGCTTCCTGAGCAAATCTTTTACGTAGCTCATATCATATTTCTTCCCTGTTTCCTTTTCAATGGAAGTTACTTTTTTATCTATAAAACCACAGGGATTGATAAAATTGAAGTAATTCAGATCTGTATTCACGTTCAGAGCAAAGCCGTGCATTGTAACCCCACGGCTTACCCTTACGCCAATAGCACAGATTTTACGGGTAAGATGCGGTTTAGCGGTATCAAGCCACACGCCGGTGGCACCTGCGAAACGTTCTGCCGTAACGTCAAGTTTTTCAAGAGTAAGGATAATGGCTTCCTCTATCAGAAAAATATACTTTTTCACACCAAGCGAAAACTGTTCCAGGTCGAAAATAGGATAACCAACCAATTGCCCTGGACCATGATAGGTAATGTCGCCTCCGCGATTAGTACGGAAAAAGGTAGCGTTTACTGCCTGCATCTGTATGTAACTGATAAGCAAATTATCCTCAGAACCACTTTTCCCTAAGGTATATACATGCGGATGTTCGCAGAACAGCAGATAATTTAAAGCTTCTATTTCCGGGATATCTTTCCCGGTTTTTCGTTTAATCACTTCCTGCAGAAGTTTTTCCTGGTAATCCCAGGCTTCCCTGTATTCCATGATTCCTAAATCATGATAAATAACAGACTTTTTCATCTATAAATGATTTTCGGCATGATACGACGAACGAACAAACGGACCACTTTCCACAAAACGGAATCCTTTGGCAAGTCCTGCCTTACGGTATTTCTCAAATACGTCCGGGTGAATGTATTCCGCAACAGCAATATTTCGAAGTGTAGGCCGCAGGTATTGTCCGAGGGTAAAAATGCCGCAACCCGTATCCAGCAGGTCGTTCATGGTTTCCAAAACTTCTTCTTCCGTTTCACCCAAGCCAAGCATTATCCCTGATTTGGCAGTTACTCCTTCCTGGCTGATGTATTGAAGAACAGCAAGACTACGACGGTATTGCGCACGGTTTCTTATCACGGGAGTAAGCCTTTCTACTGTTTCCAGGTTATGCGAAAGAATTTCCGGACGGGAATCTATCACTATTTGAAGTGCTTCTTCATCACCGTTAAAATCGGGAATCAGGGCTTCAATGGTCGTTTGTGGGTTCAATTTTTTTACTTTCCGGATGGTTTCTGCCCAAAGAGCGGCTCCGCCATCGGAAAGGTCATCGCGGGTAACGGAAGTAAGTACGCAATGTTTCAATTGCATCAGTTTTACCGTCTCTGCCACCCTTGCCGGTTCGCCGGAATCGGGAGGCATTGGTTTCCCATGGTCAACAGCACAAAAATGGCAGTTGCGGGTGCAGGTATTGCCCAGTATCATCAGCGTAGCAGTACCTTTTTCCCAGCATTCGGCCTGGTTGGGGCAGTTGCCACTTTTGCAAATGGTATGCAGACGGTTTTCGCTTACTGCATGGCTGACATTCAGAAAATTTTCACCTTTCGGTAGCTTGATCTTCAGCCAGGCAGGTTTGCGGATGGGTTTTTCGTTTTCGGGATTCATCTTTTCAAATTCTCGGGCAAAAGTACCAACAATTCTATCAGCATTAAAACTGCCTTAGATTCACCATTATCGTATAACTTTATAATTTTTATCTTTGCAAAAATTTTAATGATGAGTTTAGAACTGAGTGAACAGGAAGTTATCCGCCGCAATGCGCTTACAGAATTGGAAAATCTTGGCATCAATCCCTACCCTGCCGAGAAATTTGATGTTAATGTGAATACGAAAGAAATATTAGAAAATTTTCCTAAAGATAATACTCTTTACCAGGATGTAAGCATAGCCGGACGCATCATGAGCCGACGGATAATGGGTGCAGCTTCTTTTGCCGAAATCCAGGATGCCGAAGGTCGTATCCAGCTTTATTTCAAAAGGGATGACCTTTGCACCGGAGAAGACAAGACTCTGTACAACACTGTTTTTAAACGTCTGTCCGACATTGGCGATATAGTTGGTGTTAGCGGCTTCGTTTTCGTTACTCAGATGGGTGAAATCACCATTCACGTAAAAGAATTTAAACTTCTGAGCAAATCGCTTAGGGTTTTACCAGTGGTAAAGGAAAAAGACGAAGTGGTATATGATGCCTTTACCGATGCCGAAATGCGTTACCGTCAGCGTTATGTTGACCTGATAGTAAATCCACAGGTAAGGGAAATCTTTGTAAAAAGAACCAAATTGGTAAATTCCATGCGGCAGTTTCTGAACACTAAAAACTACCTCGAGGTGGAAACGCCAATTCTCCAGCCATTGTACGGTGGTGCTGCCGCACGCCCTTTTAAAACCCATCACAACTCGCTTGATATTACTCTTTACCTGCGAATAGCAAATGAATTATACCTGAAACGCCTCATCGTGGGCGGTTACGATGGCGTTTTTGAATTCTCAAAAGACTTCCGCAACGAAGGAATGGACCGCTTCCATAATCCTGAATTTACACAGATGGAACTTTACGTAGCCTACAAAGACTACGAATGGATGATGAATCTGGTGGAAGAAATGGTGGAAAAGATAGCATTCGACCTGCATGGGACAACAAAGGTAATGGTAGGCGAAAATATCATTGATTTCAAACGTCCCTGGAAACGTGCTACCATGTTCGAAATCATTCAACAATTTACCGGGATAGATATTTCGGAGATGAATGAAGAACAATTGGTGGAAACAGCCAAAAAGCTCGGCATAGAAGTGGATGCAAGCATGGGTAAAGGCAAGCTGATAGATGAAATTTTCGGTGAAACCTGCGAACCCAAGCTGATTCAGCCTATTTTTATCACCGATTATCCGGTGGAAATGTCGCCCCTGGCAAAGAAACACCGCAGCAAACCAGGTTTGGTGGAACGTTTCGAAGCCATTTGTAATGGCAAGGAACTTTGCAACGCCTTTTCCGAACTGAACGACCCCATTGACCAGCGCAAACGTTTCGAGGCACAATTAGAACTTGGCAAACGTGGCGACGACGAAAGCATGATACTCGACGAAGACTTCCTCCGTGCGCTGGAATATGGCATGCCTCCCACAGCAGGTCTCGGCATCGGCATTGACCGCCTCACCATGATCATGACCAACTCGCCATCCATCCAGGATGTGCTTTTCTTCCCGCAGATGCGCCCCGAAGTAGCTTCTTCTGCTCCGGTGAATGATGATGCCCAGTTTGAAACCTTAGGTATTCCTGCCGAATGGATTCCTGTATTTCATAAGGCTGGCATCAGTAATATTGATTCTCTGAAAAAAGCCAATTCCAACAAGCTGCTGAACGACCTTGGTGGCTTACGCAAAAAAATGAAACTCGACATCCCTACGATAAAACTGGATGATATTAAACGGTGGGTAGAAGGGTGATTTGGAAATTCATTGGTGGCATTCCTTTTTAGAAGTAAACGCATTTCTTTTTAAGGCAAAACAGACTTGCCAACCATTGAAGCCTGCAAAGAAAGTGGGAGGTTTTTGAAAAATATTAAATATCCTTTCTATGGATATTAAAACCCTGACGGGTTAATAGTAAAACATGTTTTATCCCGGACTCAGGTTATTCAATTGCAGAAGGCAAACTCTTCAGTTTTTTCATCCTGTAAACGAAAGCATTCATCGCCGATTTACCGCACCTGGTGATTGTAAGAGTATCGGGAGGCAGAATGGTGTCGAAACAGTCGCCGTAAAGTGGTAACGGATCTTTAAAATCATGGCTAAGGGTGATAAAGTAAGCATCTGTTCCGGCGGCAGGTATTCCACGAAGGTGGTTAATCCAATAATATTTATGAATACGTTCCAGGGTGCCAACAGCATACAGCTTTATGCCAAGGGGCTGTGCAACGTAATAATCGAGATTGGCAGCCGGGAACCAGCGGTAGGAAATTATCACCGGCTTGTGCATTTTCCCGTTTAGTTTATCCTGATTGATGATAGGTTCCACTTTTTCTTTTAACTGTTTCCAACCGTACATGTCGAGAGTGAGGTCGTCTTCTCCCATTTTTTGAGGGTTTCCGGTATGGCGCGTATCCAGATTTATCCAGCCGTAATTGATTTCTGTCCAACTGGCAGTTAAAGCAGTTCCCAGTAGTAAAAGTGAAATAATAATTTCTTTCGGAAAAAGGATTGATTTTTGTTTTTTGGAAGAGTTTTCAGCAAAAAAGGCTGCCGCCAGTAACATCAAACTCAAATAGGCGGGACCTGTCCAGTGGGGTAGAGTACTACGGAAAAGTGCAAGAAACAGGAAAGTGCCAATGAGTGGTAAACTGCTGAAAAGAAGTAATTTTTGATAGGTTGCTTGTACAAACTTCTTTTTTCGGATAAGTGCAACAAGCATCAGCAGGATAAGGATAAAGTTAACGGGATTGTTGTATAAAATTTCGCCAAAAAGTTCTGTAAAAAAATAATCCAACCGCAATCCTTTTCCAAAAAATCCGACTCTTTCGCTTTGGTAAGTAAAACTGATGAAGTTGTTCCCGATATTCCAGAGGAGTACCGGGGAAAAAATCAGGAGGGAAAGCAGGTGGGCTAAGTAAAATGAAGGGACTTTTAACCATTTCCGGTTATCGAAAATTACCATTGCCCAGATTGCAAGCCATAAAAATGCCGAAGTGTATTTGGAAATCATTGCCAGCCCGGCAACGATTCCAAACAGAAGAAAAAACTTTGTTTTTCGGGAGCTAACTTCGTTTCCCGTGAATATTTCTGCCATGCAAAACAATCCCAACAACCAGAAAAACACCTGCGGAGTGTCGGGAAGGATAAAAATGCCGGTAATCACAAAACAATATACCGAAGCGTTGTACAACAGGGCAGCGTACCATCCGGTGAGTTCATTTTTTATCTTTTTCCCGATTAAAAAAATAAGCCAGGTGTTTACCGCACCCATCACCACTGACGATAGGCGGATAAAAAATTCGCTGTGGAAAGAAAGGTTTAGCGAGAACAGTTGGATGAACCAACCCACCATAGGAGGATGATCAAAATGACTCCAGTCGGGATAAAGCGCATAAGTCCAGTAGTACACCTCATCGTTGTTGAACTCGATGGTGGCGGCAACAAATCCTCTTACCAAAAGCGAAAGAAAGATCAGCCATAAAAGTGGTCGGGTAAACTTAACGGGTGTTCGCAATGGGGAATTTTTTACAAAATTACCTTCTTTTTCGAATGATATAATACACTACATAAATTAACAGGACGGCAATTCCCATCCGGAGTATCCAGGTGCTGAAAAAATTTATTGTTGTGGCCTGCATTTGCGGAGGTTTGTTTTCGTTGTTGCGCACGATGGGATTCAGGTACATCGTTCTGCCATCCTTAAAACTTATTTCGGTACGGATATAAGTATCGGAAGGAATAATCAGGCACGATGCTTTGTTTTGTTTATTGACTTCCAGCTTTACCTTACCGTTTTGCCCGATAAAACGGAATTTTGCTGCCGTATCGCTCACCGCTACAACAAAAGTATCGTTTCTTACCGTAGCTTTCAGCAGGCGTGGAACGATCTTCATCCAGGCAATTTTTTGTTCCCAGGAGATATTTTGTGGTTTTCCGTCATCTATCCCATAGGTTCTTCCTGCTTTTATTGCATCAAGCACATCCTGTTGCTTTGCGGAAGGCGCATTTACGAAAGTGTAACGGCGAGCGATCTTAGGTGGTAAGGTTACATCGTGGGCATCGTCGTCGGCAAGCAGGGGAGCATAATGTCCGGTGGAAAGTGCTACATCCCAATGTTCGGTAGAGTTACGGTAATGATTCAGTACTTCTATACCATCGTAGCCGGTAAGGTAGCGGAAATCCTTTGGCGAAAAGCCGCGGCTGAACTTAGGATGGGCAACAAACACCAACTGATTATGTTTTTTCAGTGTTTTAATTAGGTATTGTTTCTGGTTGATGTTTTGGAATATCGGGAAATCTACCCAGCTCACTTTATCGCTGCCCAGGCACAACTGGTGAATCTTCTGCAGCCCGTAGCCATGTTCGTAAACGGGGATATAGCATTCATTGTCTTTGCCAAAAGTGTTTATTTTCTGGTAGTCCGAAATATTGATCACATCGTAGCCAAGCTGATGGTAACGATTGTAAATATCCTTGCTGTTGTTTTTACTGCCATCGGTAAGTCCGAACCATGCGTTGGAATGCACATGGAAGTTACATCTGAGCCAATGCGCCGAATCTGCTTCCTGGTATGGATTATAAATAACCTGTCCTGAAAATGGTTGGGGCTGCGGAAATTTATAAACCGGGCTCAGCAGGTATTGCGCCAATAGAAGATATAGAATTATGCAAGGCAATAACCATAATAAGCGGATCATTATTTTTATAACATATCTTAATGGCTTTCTCATCGGGTATAAATATTCAGAATTGACATTCTTTATCTATTAAAAGGGTAAAATTATAAAGAAAAACCAGAGCATTAAGATTTTTTATCATTTGGCAGTGTTTCCGACAAAAATATTATTTTTAAAAAATTGCCTGGTAAAGAATGAAATTTTTTAATAACAGTTAAAACAAAATACCGTTTTCAAAAAAAAATTATAAGAAATGTAAAAAAATAATGGTTTCCTTGCATAAATAAAAAACAAGCTGTAAATTTCGAGCGGAAATATTTGAATTTATTTAAATAAAAAACAAAATTATGACATTAGAAGAAAACCCCACGATACCTATAAAAATGTGTTAAGGGAATGGGGATTTCGGAAAGAAAAATACTAAAAATCATAACCACTTAGGTGCAAAGAGAACAAAGAAAAATATATCCTTAGTGCTTTTTAGTGGGCTTAGTAGTTAAAGAAAACAATAATTTAAAAACCCTTTGTAACTTCCTTTTTAAAACACACCGGTGGAGTCCAATTTAAAAATAAGGTTTCGCCGGTTTTTTATAATACTAAAAACAGTAAACATCCGTTTTCAGTATTAGTATTCATATTATTTTGTTTCAGTATTTGTTTCCTCCATTTTTTTTATCTTTGGAAAAATTTTTACCATACCATGATAAACCGTAAAAAGATCATCCGTTTTTCTGTTATCGGCGTAGTTGTGCTTATCGTTTTTCTCGTTATTGCCAAAAAAGCTGGATGGATAGGAAAAGAAGAAATCACCAAAGTAGCTACTGAATACGTGCAAAAAAGAACAATAGTGGAAACCGTATCCGCCAACGGTAAAATTCAACCTGAGGTGGAAGTAAAAATGACCCCGGATGTTTCAGGTGAAATTGTTACCTTGAACGTGAAAGAAGGCGATCCGGTAAAGGCAGGAGACCTGCTGGCACGTATTGATCCTGAAATTTACAGTTCCAACCTCGACAGGATAATAGCTTCACTCAACACACAAAAATCTACCTTTGCCAATTCCAAAGCAAGGTTAGCACAAGTAAAAGCCCAGTTTATCAACGCAAAATCTTCCTACGAGCGCAGTGTCCAACTATGGAAATCAAAAACCATATCTCCGTCGGAGTACGACAATGCCCAATCGGCTTATGAAGTGGCAAAAGCAGAGGTGGACGCTGCTGAACAAAGTGTAAAAGGTGCCGAATACGGTGTTAAAAGTGCCGAAGCCGCCGTAAAGGAAGCGAGAGAAAACCTTGCCAAGACCTCTATTTTTGCTCCCGTTGACGGAACTATTTCCAAACTGAACGTTGAAAAAGGCGAAAGGGTGGTGGGAACCTCGCAATTTGCCGGCACCGAAATCATGCGCATAGCCAATCTCTCCTCGATGGAAGTAAATGTGAGTGTTAACGAAAACGACATCGTAAGGGTAAAAATTGGCGATACAGCCCTGATAGAAGTGGACTCCTACCTTAACCGCAAATTTAAAGGACTGGTAACCGAAATTGCCACGTCAGCAAATACCACCGGGCTCAGCGCCGACCAGGTTACTAATTTTGATGTTAAAATTCGCATTCTCAAAGAATCTTACAAAGACCTCATCCCGAAAGGCGATACGGAAAAGTCTCCCTTCCGCCCGGGAATGTCAGCCACCGTTGATATCCAAACCAAAGCAGAAGTGAATACGCTCAGCATCCCGATTCAAGCGGTTACCACCCGTGCCGATTCTGCTAAAATAAAGCAAAATCAAGTGATTAGCCGTGAAAAACCAAAAACCGGAGAAGAATCTATTTCCCCAAAAACAAACGAACCCTTACAAGAATATGTTTTTTTGTATGTCGGCGGAAAAGTGAAAATGCAAAAGGTAAAAACCGGAATTCAGGACAATATGTACATCCAGGTTGTTCAGGGATTAAAAGTGAAAGACGAAGTAGTTACAGCACCCTACAAAGCAGTTACCAAAAAGCTGAAGGATGGGGATGCGGTAAAAAAAGTGGATAAAGAACAACTCTTTTCACAGGAAAAATAAAACCGGTGCCGGTAATTCTACATATCGAAACTGCAACCGATATCTGCTCCGTTGCCTTGTCAGAAAATGGCAACTTACACTCTCTTCGCGAAACTGCCGATAAAAACTCTCATGCAGAAATACTTGCCGACAGTATCGCACAGGTATTGTTTGAAACACAACTGAATGTACATAACCTGGATGCCGTGGCAGTAAGCCAGGGACCGGGTTCTTATACGGGTTTGCGGATAGGAGTTTCCACTGCCAAAGGATTATGCTATGCTCTTTCTATTCCGCTCATTGCAGTAAATTCTTTGCAGGCATTGGCTGCCGGTTCACGCATTTATGATACCGAATGTGGGGAAAATACATTATATTGTCCTATGTTCGATGCACGAAGAATGGAAGTATATTCGGCTGTTTTCAATTCTTCACTCGAAGAAGTAGAGCCCACTACTGCCCGGATTGTGGATGAGCACACATTCCGGTATTTATTAGATAATCATCGTGTTGTTTTTTCGGGCAATGGTGTACCCAAGTGCAAAACGGTAATTGCAGATGCGAACGCTATATTTTTTGCACAAGTACTCCCTTCGGCTAAGTTTATGATAACTATCGCCGAAAAAAAATTTATGCAATCGCAATTCGAAAACACCACTTATGCCGAGCCTTTTTATCTGAAAGATTTTATAGCAGGAATACCAAAAGTTAAAGGATTACATTAATTTTGCCTGTTTGAATATTGTTAACTGATTCTTTTGTTTAAAGAATTTTATTATGACAAGTTGGTTAGAAGATGCCGAACAACGGCAGGAACATCGCTTAGAAAGATCGCAGCGATATGTAGAAAAAATTCAGCAAAAAAAGAATTTTATAAAAACAAATTACCTTAAAAACGCCAAGGAGTATGAACATTTTATTTCGGTAGTCAACAACCTTACCGATAGGGTAAATGCACTTCCTTTTGATGACCGTCAGCCTTTTAAAAAAATCCATACCAGCACCAAAAAATCGAAGTTAGACAACAAACTTAATATTTTATCCAGCAGTAAACGTCTCGAAAAAAGAAAAAACAGCATCATTCTCCCCTTTTTTAAGGAAGAACATTACAAGCACATACGGGTTTTATATGTTTGTGTTTCTGACAATGCCGACATGGCAGATATAGAAATTAAAGAAACGCAACTCATGCGGGAAAAATTAAAACAGAAAAGCAAGCCCGAGAAAAAAATTGCCGGCATGTCTGTCCGTAGTCGTCAGCGGCACCATCAGATAGATGAACCTGCCGAAGAGCGTTTACATGTTTTATACTCTTTTCCTATAAGCGGGCTGAACGAAAAAATTGCAATGGAAATCATTGAATGGTTAGCTTTTAGAAAAGAATTACGGGATATTTCCATTTACAACCAGATAGAAGAAAACGACAAAAAATTCCTCGGTCGCAAAGTTTAACTATAAAGATGCAAGGTTAGAAATCTGGACTTCTCTTACACCCTTCTCGGTTTGATGTAGTGTACAACATTCATGGGTAAAATCGTGTTCGAAAAACAATATGGCAGTTCTTTTTTCAAAAATCTGCTCGCCAATAGTAGTGGTTATAAAAATTTACTTTTCGTTTATCAATATATCCGGGCTTCTATTTCGCCTTTCAAAACCATCAATCCATTTGTAACGAGTGCACGCATTTCATCTTCACCGGGGTAAACATGTACGGGGGCAATGCAATTCACCCTTTCGATAATCATTTTTACAAACCATTTGCTGTTTGCCATTCCTCCGGTTATTAGAATGGCGTCAACCTGACCCTTTAAAACTGGACACATGCTTCCAATGATTTTAGCTACCTGGTAAGCCATCGCTTCAAAGATAAGCTTGTGATGAGGATTGCCTTCGGCTGCTTTTATTTCCACATCGTATGCACTGTTGGTACCACAGTGTGCAGTTAGTCCGCCGCCGCCGGTTATCATTCTGAGCATTTGTTTTTCAGTATATTTTCCGCTGAAAGCCATCCGCACAAGGTCGCCGGCAGGCAAGGTACCACTTCGTTCGGGCGAAAAAGGTCCTTCACCGTCGAGAGCCTGGTTAACATCTATCACTTTCCCTTTTTGGTGTGCACCAACGGAAATTCCACCGCCCAAATGCACTACTATGAGGTTCAGGTCTTCGTATTTTCGCAAAACGGATTTGGCATGCTGACGGGCAACGGCTTTCTGATTAAGTGCGTGAAATATTGAAATCCTTTGGAATTCCGGATGACCGGAAATTCTTGCCAGGTCGCTAAGTTCGTCTACAACTACCGGGTCGGCAATGTAAGCCCGGGCGTTAGGCAGTTCACTGGCAATGTCGTCGGCAATCAAACCACCCAGGTTGCTTGCATGTTGCATTCGGGAATGTGTAAGATCGTGTTTCATTTCTTCGTTTACTTCGTACACTCCGGAAGGAATTGGTCGTATTACACCGCCGCGGCCGACAACTGCCCTGATTTCGTTAATCCGAACTTCAGCTTCTTGTAGTTCTTTATAGATGATATTTTTACGAAAAGAATACTGATCTGTTATTTTTTCAAATTTATCCAGTTCCTCTGATGAATGCCGTATGGTTTTTAAAAAAACGGGATTGTTGTCTTCAAAAACTGCAATTTTAGTTGAAGTGGAACCAGGGTTAATGGCTAAAATTTTAAATTTATCCATATTATTTTAAATAATACTATTTTATGCTAAAAGGGCGGCAAGAGCAATGGAATAGAGTTTGGTTTTTTCGCTGTCGCCCCGCGAAGAAAGTACAGCAGGTACTCTTGCACCCACTACCAATGCAGCTAATTCGGCTCCGGCAAATTTGGTACTGTTTTTATAGAAAACATTCCCTGCTTCGATATTGGGAAACAACAAACAATCTGCATCTCCTGCTACTTCGCCTGTTATTTTCTTGATTTGAACAGATTCTTTATCAACGGCGCCATCTAACGAAAGCGGACCATCAATAATAGCACCTTTAATCTGCCCACGTTCAGCCATCTTGGCAATAATGGCTCCGTCAACACAAGCGGGCATACCTGCCAGCATTTGTTCAGTAGCTGCAATACAGGCAATTTTGGGTTTTTCGATGTCCAATGCATGGGCTGCTTTTATCAGATAGTTGGCAATGGCAATCTTTTGTTTCAGATCGGGTAATGGGATGATGGCAACATCGCTACAAATCAATAATTTGTGATATGCAGGAACTTCAAATACGCTTACATGGCTCAGGATGGCACCCGGATTACAAAGTCCACTTTCTTTATTAAGAATGGCTCTCATGTATTTATCTGTACTTACCAGTCCTTTCATCAAGATATCACCTTCGCCCTTATTGATTAATGCCACAGCCAGAGTAGCGGCTTTTTGTTCGTTGGCTTCCTGTACAATACGGAATTGGGTTACGTCAATATTTTCCGATAGACACACCTTTCTTATAGTAGCTTCATCTCCAACAAGCGTTGCATTAATAATACCCAATTTGCAAGCCTGGTTCACTGCTCCAATGGTATGCGAATCGTTGGCATAAGCTGCCACAAGTCGTTTTCTGGGCTTATTTTTTACAACTTCAATCATTTGTTCCAGTCTGGTAATTGCCATATCGTATTTCTCCTTATATATTAATTGATTTTTAAATAGTTAAATGTTTCTCTCCATTTTTGTTTTTCGGGTGCAAAATTAGAAATTCCCAGCGGAAAAGTAATAAAATTTTCATTTCATTTTACTTTGTTACTGTTTATTTTGAGTAAAAATCTATCATCCTGCCGATGGCATCCCTACATACAGGACAAAATGTATTATAAACAGCCGATTTCATGGAGCAATCGTAAGCCGGACGGTACATTCCCTTAGTAATATAACCCCCACCTTCAAAAACGCCTGTAACGTTTTTATATTTTTCTTCATTGGGTGTAGGAACGGGTATCCCCGTTTCTACCTTATTTTTCCATTTGGCATCGAAATTAACCAAAGTGGTTAAATTAGGCTCCCAGGGTTCCATTTCTAAATTATAGAAACCTGTATAAGCCACGTCTGAAGTGTAATATTCGTCGCCCAAACCGGCAAATGCGTGCCCGAATTCGTGAGTAAAAACGAATGCTGAAAGGCTGTTGTCAACGGAAGTAACGGCAAACTGGTTGAAGATACCTCCTCCTCCGTATTTTTCGGAATTCACCAGTAGTACAATCTGGTCGTAAGGAGCATTTGCAGCCAGGTTTCTGAGTGTTTTATTGTCGAAAGTAGTTAAGTATCGTTCCGAGTCGAAAGTATAAAATGTTGAGTTGGCAACGGTATTTTTCCAGGTTCCGGTTGCTGGGATGTCTGTTCCCGATTCGGTTGACGGTGCTTCCACTGCCCAGATATTGATGCCATTACTATATGTATCGTAAGGATGGCAATGGAGAAGGTAATCGGCAAACCGTTTGCAATCGTTGCTGAATTTTTTCATTTCTCCCTCTGTATATCCATCAGAGATAAATACAATATCCAACTTTTCGGAAGGCTCACCCGATTGCTGCACCACCTTACAAGGATATTGCATCTTCCTTTCCCTGCTGATAAAATGGTCGGCTGGGTTTATCAGATATGTAAACTTCAACTCCCAACTACCGGAAAATTTTCTGCAAAATATTTCTAAAATAACTTTGCTTTTGGGAAAGGGAAAAATCACACTTTCTGAAAATGATTTTTGTGTGGTTTTCGCTTCTTCCGTTGTTTGCCATTCGGCAAAAAGAGAGGAAAATCCACGGGAATAAATAAGTTTTTTTGTGTTTAAGTCTTTGATAGTAAACATATATTCACCGTATCCTGAAGTATCGGTGAGTTGGGTTTTTGAACCTGCCCAAATGGGTTCTTCTATCATTTGGTCGAACGAGATGATATCTTCATTTTCGTTTCCGGTATGAAAATAGTCGAATCGGAGGGTTTTATCGTAAAAATAGTCGCTGAAAGCTGCCTGGACGGTTTGCAATGCTAAAAGAAACCCGATAAAAAGGAAATATCGCATAAAATAGGATTTGATTTTTTCGTTGGCAAAATTATACAATCTGCTTAATAAACAACGTATAAAAGAGAAAATTAAAAATCTGAGAAATACATTTTTTGTTTCCAATTGCGGGGAATACGAAAAATAAAAATTAATGTTGGCTTTGGAGACGACAGAAATCCGAATTAACTCAAAAAAAAACAGAAATTCTTCGTAAGTTTGTATGCAGAAAAAATGGTCGGCTTATGTGGAAAAAAATCCCTTCGTTACTAAAAAACAAATATTTGCTGATAACAATTATTTTCGTGGTTTTACTTTTGTTTTTCGATGACAGCAACATCATTTTACAATACGAACAAATGCAACAACTTAACGCCATGAAGACAGAAAAAGAATTTTACCAGAAAGAAATTCTGAAAAACAAGACCCTGCTCAATGAAATGCTTTCCGATTCGTTAACCATCGAAAAATTTGCCCGGGAAACCTACCTGATGAAAAAAGACAGCGAAGATGTATATGTAATTGAACGAGATTCTACAAAATTTCAATAAATTACGCAGGATCAACATCTATTGCGACCGTAATTTTTTTAAAATCTGCTTCCCTTAAAAAAGCATTTACTTTAACCGCAATAGTGTTTTTAGTATCGGAAAGGGCTGCCGAACGAGGTATTTTGATAATGATATTCTTTAAAAACTGATTTCTGATGCGCGAAACCGGCGGATATTCGGGACCCAAAACCCTGATGCCGGTAATTTTTTTTAAGCTTGCAGCCAAAGCATCAGCAGCTTTATTTACCAGATTGGGATCTGTTTGCTTTAATGTAAGGCGGACAAGCCGTACAAACGGAGGGTACTGAAACTGCATTCGTTCTTCCATCTGGTGGGAATACATTGCTTCGAAGTTATTATTCAGCACATAGCGGATTATCGGATGCTGGGGGTTGTATGTTTGAATAATCACCTTCCCTCGTTTGTTTTTCCTTCCGGCTCTTCCGCTTACCTGTGCCATAAGCTGGAAGCTGCGTTCGTAAGCCCTGAAATCAGGATACGTCAGCATGGAATCGGCATTCAGAATGCCTACCAGTCCTACGTTATCAAAATCAAGTCCCTTGGTAACCATTTGTGTACCTACAAGTACATCAATAATTCCGTTTTCAAAATCTCCGATTATCTGTTGGTGCGAATATTTGGAACGGGTAGTATCGAGATCCATTCGGGCAATACGGGCTTCGGGAAAAAAAATGGCAAGTTCTTCTTCAATTTTTTCCGTACCAAAACCTTGCATCAGAAGACCGGTATGTCCGCAATCGGGGCATTCTGCCGGAATGTGGGTGGAATACCCGCAGTAATGGCACTTCAGCAGATTGATTTTTTTATGGTAAATAAGCGAAACATCGCAGTTTATGCACTGAGGAACCCAATGACAGGCATTGCATTCAATACGAAGGGAGAAACCTCTTCTGTTCTGAAAAAGGATAACCTGTTCGTTGGCATCAAGGGTTTCCTTGATACTTTCGATTAAAAAAGGTGAAAAATGTGATTTCATGTTCTTCCGGAGGGTTTCTTCCCTGATGTTGACCAGAAAAATCTCGGGGAGTAACAAACCGCCAAAACGATGTGTCAAACTTGTTAATGTATATTTCCCGCTAAGGGCATTACAGTAAGATTCCACCGAAGGAGTAGCTGATCCCAGCAAAACGGGAGCCTTGTGTAAATATCCCAGGTAAATTGCAGCATCCCTTGCATTGTACCGTGGGGCAGGGTCCATCTGTTTGAAGGAGGTATCGTGTTCTTCGTCAACGATAATCAAACGCAGACGGGAAAAAGGCAAAAATAAAGCCGAACGCGCTCCAAGCAGTACTGAATAACTTGCTTCAGTACCAACCAGTATATTGTTCCATATTTCTACCCGCTCACTATCATTGAATTTAGAATGATAAATGCCAACCTTGTTACCAAAATATTTCCGTAAACGGTTTATTATTTGTGTTGTAAGAGCAATTTCGGGCAAAAGGTACAAAACCTGCCCCCCATTTTCAATTACCTGGCTGATAAGTTTAATATAAATTTCGGTCTTTCCGCTCGATGTAATGCCATGAAGCAAGCTTACACCGTTTTTTCCCAATGTTTGTAAGATGCTTTCATAGGCTTGTTGCTGGTATTCATTTAGTTCAATAGCCTCCGGAGTGTTTTCCGCCTCAAAAGTTTTCAGTCGGCTTAATATTTTTTCTTCCATTATGAAAATACTTTTTTTTACCAAGGCAGTAAGGGCTGCATCCGCATTTTTTTGTCTGGCAAGCAAATCGGCACGCGAAACGGCAACGGGACTTTTCCCGAAAGCCTGTGATAACTGCAGATAGGTCATCAGCAGTTCTAATTGTTTAAATGCACGTTTTTCAAGTTGTTCAAAAACCTGTTTCAGGGAATTTTCGTCAGCGTAAGCATCGGCAATACGAATGTAGGTTTCTTTGTGAGGCTTGTATTTTTCCTCCACCTCTTCATTAACCAGCACTATATTTTTCTCTATGAGTGCTTTAATAATCGGGATAATTTTAAGTTGTCCTGCTATACGTGCGGCATCACTCAGGGTAAGCACAGGCTGTTGCTGCATGGCTTCGGCAATCATGAGCTCTTTTTCGTTAAGGGAAGAGATATCGCCGTTAAAAACCGGGTTCAGAATGATACGCGATTCGCTGGCAAGTTTAAAAGCCGAAGGAAGGGCAACATTCATCACTTCTCCTTCAAAACAAAAATAATATGTTGCCATCCATTCCCAAAAATCAAACTGCCAATTGTTTACCATGGGCTTGACATCGAGTACCGAAAGAATGTATTTTACCTCAGTGTAAGCAGGGGGTTTTTCGTGAACAGATTTTACGAGGGCTGTGTACAACTTTTTTTTACCAAACTGAACCACAACACGCACCCCGGGCTTTACCATCGTATTCATTTCGTAAGGAATACGATATGTAAAATACCCTTTAACAGGTAACGGAAACAGAAGATCGGCAAAAAGCGTACATCTATCCATTTTAGGTGGCTTTTTTGCTTCCCCTATATAATTCAAAGTTCAGAAAACGGCATTCTAATTGTCCGTTAAAAACAATATATTTTTTTGAGGGTTTTAAGCCAATAAATTTGATGTTGGCAATATCGGCACTGATAATCCATGCATGAAAATCACCATATTTTTGTTTGAGGGTATCGCCCATATCTTTGTAAAGACCGATGATGTCTTTCACTTGCAGGCGTTCGCCGTAAGGAGGATTTGTAACAAGCCATCCATTGCCAGCGGGGGGAGTAAAATCCTGGAAAGAAGAATGGAACAGTTCTATATCCTTATGCAGCCGGGCAAACTGAAGGTTTCTCCTGGATATGGCGATACTTTTTTCCGAAATATCGCAACCGATAATCCGATGTTCAAACTCCACTTGTGTATCAATGGTTTCGGCTTGCAATTCTTCCCATAAAGAAGGCTCATAATCGGGCCAGTTCATGAAACCAAAAATCTGTCGGTAATTTCCTGCCGGGATATTATTGGCAATCAGAGCAGCTTCCATCAGCAGGGTTCCCGAGCCACACATAGGGTCAACAAAATGAGATTTTTTATCCCATCCGCTCATTAAAATCAGTCCTGCAGCTAAAACTTCGCTCATGGGCGCTTCACCTTGCACTTGTTTATACCCCCGTTTATGCAAGGAGGTTCCTGAACTGTCGAGAGAAACATCGCAAACATTATCCTGAATATGAATATTAATTCGCAAATCGGGATTTTCCGTGTCCACCGAAGGACGTCTGCCAAATTTGTTTCGGAAGTAATCTACTACAGAATCTTTTGAACGTAAGGCTACAAAATGCGAATGTGTGAACAGCGAATCGTTGACTACGGCATCCATAGCCAGAGTCTGGCGCACATTCATGTATTCGTCCCAGGGAATGTTCTGTAACTGTTCGTATAAATCCGCTTCATTTTTCAACGGGAACGACCGGATGGGTTTCAGAATGCGAAGAGCCGTACGACACCATAGATTAACTTTGTACATCAGTCGTTTGTCTCCGTTAAAACTTACTGCCCGTTTCAGAATTTTTACATCTTCTGCCCCAATTTCTTCCAGTTCGCGGGCAAGAACTTCCTCCAGCCCGGTGATGGTTTTGGCTACCATCTGATACTTTTTTTCGTTTGTCAAGGGTAAAATATTTGATGCAAAAGTACCAATTTTCGACAGCGCTTTCCGCTATTCTGGGATTTTTAACTAACATTGTAAAATTTATTTAACCCTAAAATGTCTGGACGACATATTTTTTTCAGGCTTTGCAGCCTTTTGTTGGCGTGGTATTGTTTTATATTTCAGATAAATGCGCAAACATCTGACAGTTTGCATTATACGTTTTTGCAAAAAAAAATTATACAGGCAAAACCTCTATCTGCTCCAGCTTTGCTTGCCGGATACGGTATTGCTGCTTTTTACCATAACCATAATTTCTACGACCGTTTTGATGCACACAACGACCTGCAAAAAAATTTCCCTAACTTTAAAACCGATGCCGATGGTTTTCTTCCCTTTGCTCCCGGAATAGCTGTATATACACTGAATATCTGTGGAATACAGGGGAAACACAATTTTACAGATCGTACAGCCATTTACCTGATTGCCAACGCTATTAATGGAGGTATTACACTAACAATGAAAAACATAACCCACGTTAAACGTCCTGATAAGTCCAATTCTGCTTCTTTGCCCTCATTACACACATCGGTAGCTTTTGCCAATGCACAATTTATGCACTGCGAATATGGGGAACGCAGCCTTTGGTATAGTTCGGCTGCCTATGCAGATGCTACTGCCGTTGCCGTTTTGCGGATGCTCAATAATAAGCACTGGCTTTCGGATGTTATGGTTGGTGCAGCCGTGGGCATGGTTTCTGCTCAGATTACGTATTGGATTTACCCAGCTATTAAAAAACAGGTAATATTGCTTATAAAACAAAAAAGAAAATACTAAAAAACAGAAAAAAGTTTAGTTTTTTTATATTTGTCGGCACATATCGTAGAATGAAGAAAAAAATTTCCCTTTGCTTGCTTTTGATAATTCCCTGGATTGCATTTTCACAGCAATGCAAGGTTTCGGGTAAAGTTATTGATGATCAAACTCATGATCCGCTGGCTTTTGTAAACATTGTTATCAATAAGGGCAATAAGGGCGATGTAAGTGATATTGATGGAAAGTTTAATTTAACCTCTTCTGTTCCCATACAATCGTTGCATTTCAGTTATGTGGGTTATAAACCTGTTTCTTACGAAATCGGTAAACAAACGACTGGATTACGGATAGAATTGCACCGGATCCAGCTCGAACTATCCGAAGTGGTGATTATTCCCGGGGCAAACCCCGCCCATCGGATAATACTGAATGCACTAAATAACAAGGAAATAAACGATCCTGAAAAACTGAAATCCTTTTCCTATACTTCATACGAAAAGTTCATTTTCGAGCCGGATATTGATTCTGTTATCTTGAATGATACTTCGACACAGGATACTACTATGAAAAACATACGCGATTTTTTAAACAAACAGCATTTATTTATGATGGAAAACGTTGTGGAGCGCATGTTTATATCGCCGGATAAAAACCGTGAAAAAGTTACCGCTACACGCATTTCGGGATTGAGTGATCCGTTGTTTGTGTTCCTGATTTCGCAGGTACAATCCACTTCTTTTTATAAAGAAATAATAAAAATATTAGACAAAAATTATGTTAACCCCATCAGCAACGGATGTACTTCCAAGTATTTTTACCAGTTGGAAGACACTTTGTACAGCGAAAACCATTCCGATACCACTTTTGTGATTTCTTTCCGTCCGTTTAGGGGGAAAAATTTTGATGGATTGAAGGGGCTTTTGTACATCAACAGCAACAAATGGGCAATACAGAATGTAATTGCTTCCCCTGCAACTACCGAAGGTTCAATTACCATTAAGATTCAGCAAAAATACGAACTGGTGGATGGCAAACACTGGTTCCCGGTACAGTTGAACACTGACCTTACATTTCTTTCAGTACAGATTTCGGCTGGCAAAAAAAATTTCCACATGATGGGAAAAGGCAAAAGCTATATCCGTGACATTGTGCTGAATCCGGATCTTGTAAAACGAAAATTTGATAATATTGAAGTAGAAGTGGCGCCTAATGCCGCCGAAAAACCGGATACTTTCTGGAACAATTACCGGGTTGACAGCCTTACAAGTAAGGAAAAAGAAACTTACCGTGTAATTGATAGCATCGGTAAAGCCGAACATTTCGACCGCATCGTGCGTACTCTCGAAACGTTGCTTAAAGGCAGGATTCCCTATAAATTTCTTGATTTTGATTTGAATAAAATCGCCCGTTACAATCCTTACGAAGGGTTGTATCTGGGGTTAGGTGCTGTTACCAATGCACGTTTTTCGCGCCGGATTACTCTTGGCGGCTACTGGGGTTATGGCTTTGCCGATCAAACTGCCAAATATGGCGGCGAAGCCTCCTGGCTTTTACACCGAAAAACAGATCTTAAACTTACGGCATCATACATCAATGATTTAAGCGAAGCTGCTTCCTGCAATACTTTTTCGGGGGAGAAGTTATTGGCGGATGAAAGTTTCAGAAATTACCTGATAAAAAAGTTTGACAGAACGGAAAATAAACAGCTTTCGTTAGATTTTCTCTGGCTAAAATACCTGAGAACCAATGTAAGTATCACCCAACGCTACCTTTTTCCCACTTATCCTTATGCTTTTTCGAGGCATAAACCAGGATATTCAATCCTTAATTTAACAGATTTTCATTTCACAGAAGTAAGCCTGAGACTGCGATATGCCTACCATGAAAAGTTTCTGCAAAATATACACGGAAAAATTTCGTTGGGCACACAATATCCTATTGTTTGGTTACAATTTACACGAGGGTTCGATAATTTTCTCCATGGCGAATATCCCTATGGTAAAGTGGATATTAAAATTGAAAAATCTTTTTTTACAAAATATATAGGAACAACATCGTTTACGCTTATGGCAGGTCTTGTACAGGGAGATGTACCTTACAGCATCCTGTACAACGGACACGGAAGTTACCATCCGTTTACTCTTTATGCTCCTTGCAGTTTTGCGACTATGCGTATGAATGAATTTGCAGCCGACAGGTACGCAGCACTTTATGTAACCCATAATTTTGGGAAACTGCTGTTAGGTACACAGAAATATTTGATTAACCCCGAATTTGAACTTGCAACCGGAATAGGTTTTGGGGAGCTGAAAGATGAAAGTTTTCACAGGGATGTTCAGGTAAATTCTTTTGAAAAAGGGTATTATGAATCGGGATTGCTGATAAATAAAATCCTTGATTTGAATTTGTACTCGTTAGGTTTTGGTTTTTTTTACCGTTACGGGCACTACTCGTTTGAAAAGACTGAGGATAATGCAGCCTGGAAACTCACTCTTCAGTTTCCGTTGTAATTACTTTGAGTTAAGCTCATCGTAATTTATTTCCTTGATAAATTTGCCTTTATCATCGTAAAAACGCCAGATTCCGCAGCGTTCATCATCTTTATATTCGCATTCATAAAAAATCTTACCATTTTCGTGGAAAACGGTTCCTTTGCCGTTGCGTTTGCCGTTCTTAAATTCTCCTTCGCTCCACAATTTTCCATCTCTGCGCCAAAAAGTCCATTTTCCGTCACGTATCTGGTTGTTTAATTCTCCAACATATTGTTTTTGATGATTTTCGTAATATTTTATTTCTTTTACAAGAATTTTAGTCTTTCCTTCCTCCTTGTAATAATGAACCATTTTTTTGCTACCATCGGGATATTTTGCATCAACTACTTCTTCTACTTTCTCTTTGCAGGCAAACATCACGCTCAAAGCCAAAAAACAATACAGCCACTTTCTCATTTGTTTACAGTTATTTATAAGTTGCAAGAATTTTTAATTTTCTGGTTGTCAATTTATTATTTTTGAAAAATAATTTCATTTTTATCTGTTAAAACTAAGGCGCATACCCATTTCGTTGTTATTAAAAGCTCCGTTTTGGTACACTAAATTTCCGTTGACAAAAGTATGGGTAATTTTTGAATGAAAAGTTTCTCCTTCCAAAGGCGACCATCCGCATTTGTAAAAAATATTTTCACGGGATACTGTTTCGGAAGCATTCAAGTCAATTAATACTAAATCTGCGTAATATCCTTTTTGCAGGAACCCTCTTTCCCTAATTCCAAAACACAATGCTGGGTGATGGCACATTTTTTCGACAATTTTTTCAAGAGAGATTTGTTTCCGATGGTATAATTCGAGCATCATCAGCAGGGAATGTTGAACTAATGGTCCACCTGAAGGAGTGGCAAAATAACTATGTTGCTTTTCTTCCAATGTATGGGGGGCATGGTCAGTTGCAATGATGTCGAGAGTATTGTTTAACACAGCTTTAAGCAGTGCCTGCCTGTCGGAAGCGGTTTTTATGGCGGGGTTCCATTTTATGAACGAGCCTTTACGGGCATAATCGCTTTCATCGAACCAAAGATGATAAACGCACACTTCGCCGGTTATTTTTTTTTCGGAAAGTGGAATAGTATTCGAAAGCAGTTGCATTTCTTTTGCGGTGGAAAGGTGTAGCAGATGCAGACGGGTTCTTTTTTTGTAGGCAAGTTCCACGGCATAAGCCGATGATTTATAACATGCTTCAGCACTTCTAATCAGTGGGTGACATTCCATGGGGATGTTTTCGCCATAGCGGGCATGGAAAATTTTTGTATTTTTTTGTATGATAGTTTCATCTTCGCAATGCACTGCAACCGGAATTCTACCTAAAGAAAAAATTTCCTGCAGTGCAAAAGGATCGTTCACAAGCATATTACCGGTAGAAGAACCCATAAAAACTTTGATCCCACAAATTTTCGAAGGATCGGCTTTGCCGAGTTCGGAAATATTATGGTTAGAAGCGCCCATGTAAAACGAATAATTGGCAAGAGATTTTTCGGCAGCAAGCTGAAACTTTTCTTCAAGCAAATCAAGGGTCAGCGTATTGGGGATTGTGTTGGGCATATCCATAAACGAAGTAACTCCCCCGGCAACTGCAGCCCGGCTTTCGGTAAACAAGTCGGCTTTATGGGTTAAACCAGGTTCGCGAAAATGTACCTGATCATCAATAACCCCGGGAATCAGCAATTTCCCTTCACAATTTATCATTTCAACTTTGGGAAAGGCGTTGTCTTCATCTGAAAAAACTTCCTGAATACGTCCATCAGCAATTAAAACATGCCCCGAAAAGATTTTACCCTCATTTACAATTCTTGCATTGGTAAGAAGAACAGATTTGCTCATAGATGTTTATATAATAAATTGCAATGATCGGATAAATTGCAAAAAATCAAACAACAGAAATCCCTCAATAAAAAATTATAATGCTTTGCGGTATTTGTGAAACCAGCTACTGAATTTCATACTAATGACCCCTAAAAAGGCTTCCTTAAAAATACCTTTGCTCATTTTGGAAGAACCTTCTGTACGGTCGGTAAAAATAATGGGAACTTCCTTGATGACAAAGCCGAGCTTCCATGCTGTAAATTTCATCTCTATCTGGAAGGCATACCCGATGAAGCGTATTTTGTCAAGGTCAATGGATTCTAACACTCTGCGTGTATAGCAAACAAAACCTGCAGTGGCATCACACACTGTAATACCGGTAATAAACCGGACATACTTTGACGCAAAATACGACATCAAAACACGGTTCATTGGCCAGTTTACCACGTTTACTCCTTTAACGTAGCGGGAACCGATTGCAAGGTCGGCACCCTGTTGTGAACAAGCCTCATATAACCGGCACAAGTCGTCGGGGTTATGCGAAAAATCGGCATCCATTTCAAAAATAAAATTGTAATGTCTTTTTAATGCCCATTTAAAACCATGGATGTAAGCCGTTCCCAAACCAAGTTTACCTTTTCTTTCTTCAATAAACAATTGATCGGGATACTGGAGCATCAATTCCTTAACAATATCGGCTGTGCCATCAGGTGAGTTATCCTCAACGATTAAAATATGAAAATCAATAGGCAGAGAAAATACTTTGTGAATAATTTTAGCAATATTCTCTTTTTCGTTGTAAGTGGGTATTATTACTAAATTTTCTTGCACTGTTAAATTTTTTTTTACGAAATTACACTATAAATTAAAATTAAACGACAACATTTCAAACGAAACTGATTTTAAATTATTTTGTTATAAATATATATACTGGCAGATGGTCGCTGTATCCACCGAGGAATGCTCCACCTGCAAAGGTACGAAAAGGATAACCCGAATACTGACCTTCTTTAGTAATGAGAAATTTTCTGTTGAATACTTTGGCTTTATAAAAACTGTAACCTTTAACACCATTTTCTCTTAGCCATGCTTTGGATAAAATTATCTGGTCGAAAAGATTCCACGAGTCGCGGTAAGCTAATGAACCAATTCCATTTTTAAACATTTGTAACATAGGATTATACATAATGGTATTAAGATTTTTCTTAATACTGGGGTCAACCGGGTCATCGTTAAGGTCGCCCATCACGATAATTTTAGCGTCTTTGTTAATTTTCAACAACGAATCAACTATCGAACGTGTAAGTTTCCCGGCAGCCATACGGTATTCACTGCCATGACCACGTGAGGGCCAGTGGTTCACGATAACTGTAAGAGGGTCTCCATCAAAAAGTCCACTTACGACCAACTGGTCTCGGGTTTTAAATTTAGCATCCCAGTTTACGGTTAATTTTACCACTTTAGCATTGGTTACAGTAAAATCTTTTTCCCGGTACAGCAGAGCTACATCAACTCCCCTGCTGTCAGGCGAATCGAACTGCACTATTGCATAACCGGATTTTTTTAAACGAGGGGTAGAAATCAAATCTTCAAGAACACGGTGATTTTCGATTTCCGAAACTCCAATAATAGAAGGACCTCCTTGGATAAACTCATCCCCGATTTGGGATATCACTTCCGACATATTGTTAATCTTGAGCAAATAACGTTTGCTTGTCCAATCGTTTGCACCTCCGGGTAAAAATTCCGCATCATCAGTCCTGGGGTCATCAATGGTGTCGTAAAGATTCTCAAGATTATAAAAGGCGATACATCCTACTTTTACTTTTGCTTCCTGGGCAATAACACTCAAAAAACCTGCAGTTAATAGCAGAATTGATAAAATTGACATTTTTTTAAACATCCTGAAAAGGTATTAATATTTAAATCTGTGGCAAAGATACCCGTTTCCCGCAAATTTTCAATTTAATACAAAATATATAAGCAAATAGGGCTGTATTTGTTTTTTTTGTTCATTTGTAAAATTTTTGAGATTTATAAAAACCACTATCAAAAACATTTACAAAAACATTAATACATGAAGAAATTTTTATTTTTAGTAATGCTGTTGCTATTCGTCTGTCTGGGGACTTTTGCACAAAATGCTTTTATCAGCGGTAAGGTCTTGGATGCGGGTTCTAATGACCCGGTAGAAGGGGTAATCGTAACAGCCGGAACAATGAAAACGCTTACCGAAGCCGATGGTTCATTTATTCTTAAAAACCCTGCTACCGGTAACATCACCATCAGTTTTACGATGCAAGGTTACGAAACTATCGAAAAAACGGTATCCTTCGAGGGAAAAAATCTGAATCTGGGTTCTGTCCAGATTAAATTGTCATCACAGAATGAAGCCGCTGATAATGGAATAAGCGAAATCAGCCTGGCTAACCTTGATTCGGACGACGAAACCAAGGACCAAAGTATTTCTGGTTTGTTGCAATCGTCGAACGACATTTACGTTTCCACGTCTGCCTACACATTTGGAACCGCTTACTACCGAATACGTGGTTACGATAACGAAAACCAATCGGTTTATATCAATAACATCATGGTAAATGATATTGAAAACGGAAGGGCTACCTGGAGTGAATGGGGAGGATTAAATGATGCCACCCGCAATAAAGAAGTAATTAATGGACTGAATACGGCAAAATTCAGTTTTGGTAACCTCGGGGGCACTACCAATATTCTTACTCGTGCCTCTATGCAGCGTAAACAAACCAAAATTTCGTATGCCCTTTCCAACCGCACTTATGCAAACCGGCTAATGTTTACCTATTCTACTGGTTTAATGGAAAACAACTGGGCAATAACTCTTAGCGGTTCACGTCGTTGGGGCGACGAAGGCTATGTTGATGGTACTTTTTATGATGCATGGGCATACTTCCTGGGTGTTGAAAAGAAAATCAACAACCAACACAGCATCGCCTTAACTGCTTTCGGAGCACCTACCCGTAGAGGGCAACAGGGAGGCACAGTAAAGGAAGTTTATGATATTCTTGACAACAAATATTACAATCCGAACTGGGGTTACCAGGATGGCGAAAAGCGCAATGCCAAAGTGAAAAATTTTCATGAACCCATGTTTTTGCTTAATCACTATTGGACCATAAGCCCCAAAACCAAACTTACCACTTCGCTCGCTTATTCATTTGGCAAAAACGGTACAACAAGCCTTAACTGGTATAATGCAATGGATCCACGCCCGGATTACTACCGCAATCTTCCTAACTACCAATCCGATCCAAATATTCCCATTAACCCTGTTGTAAAAGAATACATTACCAACCAGTGGAAAACCAACTCCAATGTAAGCCAAATCAACTGGGATAGGCTATATAAGGTTAACTACCTTAATAATCTGGAAGGAAAGCAGGCAAGTTATACCGTTGAAAATAATATCACCGATCACAACCAATGCTCCTTCAACACCTTCCTTACACAGGAACTCAACTTTAACACTACTTTTACCGGAGGAATTGATATTACTTCCTATACCGCTTCGCACTACAAGGAACTTGACGATTTGCTGGGAGGAAAATACTGGATCGACATTGATGATTATGCCCAACGCGATTTTCCTAATGACCCCAACCGTATGCAAAACGACATAAACCATCCCAACAGAATAATAAAAGAGGGAGACAAATTTGAATACAATTATGATATTCACCAGAACAGCGAAAACCTTTGGGCTCAAGTATTGTTTAATTACAAAAAATTTGACTTTTCTATTGCCGGTTCGATTACCCAAACCACTTTCTGGCGCGACGGTAAAATGAAAAACGGACGTTATCCCGGAAGTTCCTATGGCGAATCGCCCAAGAAGGATTTTACTAATTTTGGAATCAAAGGCGGACTGACCTATAAAATTAATGGAAGAAACTTCATTACTGCCAATGCAGCTTATCTTACCCGCGCTCCTTTTGTAAAAAATGCTTTCATAGCACCCAAAATACGTAATGACTTTTCTCCCGACCTTACGAGTGAAAAAATTTCGAGTTTCGACCTTTCTTATCTTGTTCGTTATCCTTCTTTCAATGCAAGGCTTACTGTTTATAACACAACTTTTGAAAATCAGATTGAAATAAACAATTTCTACTACGAAGAAAATCTTACCGCAGTTTCCACTTCCTACACACCCACTTTTGTAAATCAGGTTATGACCGGAATAAACAAAACTCATCAGGGGCTTGAATTTGGTGCAGAATACAAACTAACTTCCCAACTTTCGTTTATTGGTGTTGCTGGCTGGGGTAATTATCGTTACACTAACCGTCCCAAGGTTACTACTTCTTTCGAAAACGGTTCGATGCCCGATTCAACCAAACTGGTTTACTGCAAAAACTTTTATGTGAATGGTACTCCTCAAACTGCCGCTTCGCTGGGCATAAAATACAATGTAAACTACTGGTTCTTTGAAGTGAAAGGAAATTATTTTGCCAAGATGTACCTCGATTTCAGTGCCGACCGTCGTACTTTGGGTGCAGTTTACTTCTTAGGCGAAGACGACCCCAGGAGAAAGGAAATAGCAGAACAAGAAGAATTGCCCGATGCCTTTACTCTCGATGTATCAATAGGTAAATCGTGGAAAATAAAGGATTATTTTCTCAATGTTAACTTAAGTATGAGCAATATCCTGAACAACCAGGACCTGATTACCGGAGGATACGAGCAAGGACGATTCGATTATGAAACCAAAGACGCATCAACTTACCCTTCAAAATACTATTATGCCTATGGCAGGACTTTTTTCCTTAACTTAGGTTTTCGCTTTTAATTAATTATTTGAATCAAAAATTTTAAAAAATACAATATGAAACGAATCATTTTAAATTTATTGGCAATCGCTTTGCTAGCAACAACAGCTATTTTTCAGGGATGTGTTAAGGGCGACCCCGACATGCCACCCGTAAATATTCCTCATGTTGACTTTCCGGCTAATAAAACCATTGCTGAGTTAACCAATTCCTACACCGGCAATTTTACCGAAATAACTGATAGCATAGTTATCAAAGGTATTGTAGTTGGCAACGACGAATCGGGCAATATTTATAAATATATCGTCATTCAGGATGAAACCGGCGGTATAGTTATAGAACTCGATCGGGCTTCTCTTTTCAACGATTTCCGCCTCGGACAGCGTGTGTATGTAAAATGCCAGGGAATGTATATAGGCGATTATAACGGGCTTATCCAGTTGGGTTATATTTACGATAATGCCATTGGCAGACTTCCCCAGAACTTTATCAACAGTCATATTTTCCCCGACAGCCTTCCGGGCAATGTTCCGGCTGCGGTAGAAGTTAGTATGAACGATAATCTTTTGCCAAAGGTAAGTACATTAGTAAAATTTACCAATGTCCATTTTTCGCAGCCAGGTTATCTCTGGGCTGAACAGACGGCTTCAGCCACAAGCCGACAGCTTCTCGATGCTGACGGAAACGCCATTGACGTTCGCACAAGTAAATATGCAACTTTTGCCAGTGATTCCATTCCTTACGGAACGGGTACTGTAACAGGCATACTTAGCGTTTATAACGACACCTATCAGCTTACAATACGCGATACTAGCGATGTACAGGATTTCAACGGCGTTGCACCCCCTCCGGGTAGCGGTACGGGTACCTTTGATGACCCATATAATGTTTCTTACGCTATTGCACATACAGGTAAAGCTGGCGTTTGGGTACAGGGCTATATAGTGGGCGTTTTTGAAACCGATGTTGATCCCTTTACAGCAAATTTTACCGCTCCATTCAGGACTAATTCCAATATTCTTATTGCCAATACTCCCGACGAAACCAATCTGATAAACTGTGTTCCGGTACAATTGCCTACGGGCACCATCCGCGAAGCCCTTAACCTTGTCTCAAATGAAGCAAACAAAGGCAAACAGGTTATGGTACTCGGTAATATTGAAAACTATTTCAGCCAGCCGGGAGTGAAAAGCCTTACTGGTTACTGGCTCGATGGCTCGGGTATAATACCTGCTACCGGCTTCTTTACCGAAGAATTTACATCTACACTCGGACAGTTTACTCCTTACAGCGTTTCGGGCGATCAGACGTGGATATGGGCAACTTATGATGGTGGTTGTGCCAAGATGAGCGGTTATTCAGGCGGGAGCAATAATGCCAACGAAGACTGGCTTATCTCGGCTCCTGTTTCGCTTAGCGGCAAAACCGGCGTTAAGATGAGCTTCCGCGAAGCCATCAACTATATTACAAGCATTGATGATATGAAAGTGCTTATTTCAACCAACTATGATGGCACAAGCAACCCCAACACCGCTACCTGGACCGAACTGACAGGATTTACACGTTCGGCAGGCAGCAGTTTCACCTTTGTTGAAAGCGGAGACGTGAGCCTTGCCACCTGGGAAGGACAAACCGTTCGTATTGCTTTCAAATATAATTGTTCTGCTACTGCAAGTGCTACCTGGGAAATAGGCAAAGTACTGCTGATTTCCGATAAAAAGTAAACGAAGACCGTTGCAAAGGTTGTATTTTATTCATTTTTCGACGATACTCAGCTTGACAATAGATTAATATCAACTTGTCATTTTGAGTATCGTTGAAGTCTGAAAAGGTTTTTGCAGCGGTTTCGGTTTAATAAAAAGGTAAACGGGTTTGGTCTTTAAGAGGAATACTTCGGAATGACCTCTTTGCGGAAATTCTGGTAGTTTTTTAAATTTTTATTAATTCCCCAAAATTTCCTTTTAATCTAACTTCAGCACGGCAAGGAAAGCACTCTGAGGAACTTCTACATTACCGATTTGGCGCATGCGTTTCTTTCCTTTCTTTTGTTTTTCGAGCAATTTGCGTTTACGGGTGATGTCGCCGCCGTAGCATTTGGCTGTAACGTCCTTGCGAACGGCTTTCACGGTTTCGCGGGCAATTATTTTGGCACCTATGGCTGCCTGAATGGCAATATCGAATTGCTGGCGTGGAATAAGTTCTTTCAACTTTTCACAGATACGGCGCCCGAAGTCGTAGGCATGATCCTGATGAATAAGGGTGGAAAGGGCATCCACCGAATCGCTGTTGAGCAGAATGTCGAGCTTGACCAGGCGGGCAGGCTTGTAGCCAGTGATGTGGTAATCGAATGAAGCGTAGCCTTTGGAGATACTTTTCAGCTTGTCGTAGAAGTCGAAAACTATTTCTCCCAGGGGAAGTTCGAAGGTTATTTCCACCCGGTCGCTGGTAAGATAAACCTGGTTTTTCAGTGTTCCGCGTTTTTCGATGCAAAGAGTCATCACCGAACCCACGTAATCGGATTTGGAAATTATCTGGGCAGTGATGTAGGGCTCTTCCACGTGGTCAATCGTAGTAATATTGGGCATGCCCGACGGGTTGTGTACTTCCACTATTTCTCCTTTGGTAGAAATAACTTTGTAGGAAACGTTGGGTACGGTGGTAATTACGTCCATGTCAAATTCGCGGTCGAGACGTTCCTGTACTATTTCCATGTGGAGCAGCCCCAGAAAACCACAACGGAATCCAAAGCCCAATGCTGCTGAAGACTCGGGCTCGAAACTTAGGGATGCATCGTTAAGCTGCAGTTTTTCAATAGATGCCCGCAGTTCTTCGTAGTCGTCGGCATCAACGGGATAAATACCTGCAAAAACCATTGGCTTTACGTTGGTAAAACCTTCGACAATTTTATCACAGGGTCGTGTTACGTGGGTTATGGTATCGCCAACTTTAACTTCCTTAGCCGATTTTATGCCCGAGATTATATAACCAACGTCGCCAGCCGAAAGCTGGTCTTTAGGAGTCATGGTAAGTTTCAGTACACCTATCTCATCGGCATTATATTCTTTGCCGGTAGCAACAAATTTAACGAAATCGTTTTTGCTGATATTTCCCTGGAAAATACGAAAGTAAGCGATAATGCCCCTGAAAGAATTGAACACCGAGTCGAAAATCAGAGCCTGAAGAGGAGCTTCAGGATTGCCTGCTGGTGAGGGCACACGCTGAAGGATGGCATCCAAAATTTTATCCACTCCGTAGCCGGTACGTGCGCTGGCTTCGATGATGTCGGTGCGATTGCAACCGATAAGGTCAACAATCTGGTCTTTAACTTCTTCAGGCATAGCATTAGCCATGTCCATTTTATTGAGTACGGGAATAATTTCAAGGTTGTGTTCAATGGCAAGGTACAGGTTTGAGATGGTTTGTGCCTGAATTCCCTGGGTGGCGTCCACCACCAGCAAAGCGCCTTCGCAGGCTGCTATTGAGCGGGATACCTCATATGAAAAGTCAACATGTCCGGGAGTATCAATCAGGTTTAATTTGAACATCTGTCCTTCGTGTTCATAATCCATCTGAATGGCGTGGCTTTTGATGGTGATGCCACGTTCGCGTTCCAAGTCCATGTCGTCGAGAATCTGATCTTGGGCTTCGCGTTCGGTGATGGTTCCTGTAAATTCGAGCAGGCGGTCGGCAAGGGTACTTTTCCCGTGATCAATATGGGCAATGATGCAAAAATTCCGGATATTATTCATAGCCGCAAAAATACGACGAAAATTTGAAATGTTAATAAAAACAAAATCGTTCTCAGGATTTGATGTTTGTAATATTGATGTGCCATTACAATATTTGTATTAACAGCAATATTGTTTTTACCCATACAGTAAGGCTTGTAGAAGGGTAAATTGCCCTCTTCAGAGAATGGATGTCTTACTGTTTTTAATTTATTTTTTTACCAGCCTGCATTCGCCTGACGGCTTATTGTTCATCCAGGCTTTGCAAAGATATATTCCTGCAGGTAATTTGCTTCCGTCTCCGTTTTTCCCCTCCCAGATATAGCGGTAATCGCCTGCCGAAAGCATTGCATCGGTAAGGACTTTTACCCTTATGCCATTTTGATCATACACTGCTATAATTACTTTTCCCGCTTTTGCCTGATGATAGCAAAGGGTAGTATATTCGTCAAAAGGATTGGGATAAGCGGTAAGAGATGTATTAACTGTTTTTTTAATCACAGGAAATATCCCGTCAATGGTATCCTGGAACTCGTAGGCTCCCATGTCAATGGTGCCATATACTATGCGTTTTTTGCCGGCAAGGTCGGTTTGGGGTATGGTTATGCCGGGTATTTCGTTCATGCCGGCATTGATACATGGAGAATAGAAAGTTAAGGCATAAGGAAACTCTCCCTGTGTGTCCCAGCAGGGGATGGTGTCTATGTTGCCTGCATTGTATAAGATGGTATTGTTGCCGGTATAGTCTATCAGGCTTTGCCTGCCGCCTTCTACCAGCGAATGCGTGATGCTGAGCTTGCAGGGATCATTATTCTCAAAATTAAACAAATAGGCATTGGGCAGGGTATTGCCATAGATGATGGAGTTATAGATATTTAATTCCGCACCATAATCTATGCTTATAGCTCCTCCTACCGGAGATGTATTATCGCCTATGGTACAGTTTACCATATCCACTTTTGCAAAATTGGATAATACCATTGCCTCGGATGCACTTATTCCACCGGTTACATCTCTTTCGTTCTGTGTTATTTCTGTATTTGCAATAGTCCCTTTTAATATTGAGGTTGGGTATCCATAACCAAATATTGATGTATATCCTCCATCCCAGGTGTCAGGGTCTCCATCCGGTTTATTATTGTTTATTTTACAATTTTCCACATAAAAAGTTTTACTAAGTGTGTCTTCTGTACCTATTGGAAGGGGTTGCCCTGAAAAATTATTGATTATATTAACCTTATTCAAATGTAATTGGTCAATACCATTGAATAAGGTAGTTAAACTTGAGAAGGTTCCCAATGCTGTACTATTATCGGTAATGTTTATATTTTCCAATGCAATGTTAGAACTACTCCTCATATAGATACTACTTATAGCTGCAATATATGCTTCATCTAAATAAAAACCATTTTTCAGCGTGAAGTCCTTCAAGGTTATATTTTTCGTTTTGCAGTTTACTTTTATGTGCGAATACAATGAATCCCCATCTATGATGGTACTGTCCTTTTGTTCTCCGCTTACAGAATTAAAGCTGCTAAGGTTTAGTGGCAACATCTCTCCCGTTCGTAAGGGCGAATATATGCCCTTAGTCAGGTGAATGGTATTGGGATGCAGGCTGTCGGAAATCATTTTTACAAGGGCAAAACTGATGGTTCTCAAAGGGTATTGCGGGTTTAAACCGTCGTTTTTATTGTCTCCCTCCGGCGAAACATACAAATCTGCATTTACACTCTCTACCTTAGCATTTTTTATGCTTACTGTTACATCATTGAGTGGGATTCCATTACTATTAATTGAAATAATGCTGTTAAACCCGGGGTTCATTACCGTAAAAGTATCAACAACTACATTAAGTGGTGGAGACAAAGAAGTAACAGAAATATCGTTTCCCCAGGCTGAATAATTAAGATATATATTACACAAATTAGTAGTGTCAAATTCAACCCTGGAATCACAGCAGAAACTAATTCCGCCCCCAATTACTGTACTATGATTCCCATTAACCGTAACTCCAGATAAAAACATTTGAGATCCATTACATAATATTCCACCCCCCATAACAGACTCATTATCCTTTATTATACAATTATGTATCTGTATATTTGAATGGTAGAGATAGATGCCTCCGCCGGTAGGCAGAGTTGATAATGGATCGTGCCCTTTACCATTTTGTATGGTAAACCCGCATAATACCGCTGTATCAGCGTTGTTTTTTACAGTTACCACGCTTTCTAAGTGGCTGCCGTCTATTACCGTTTGCCGTACCAGGGAGTCGGCATGGTACAGCAGGTATAAACTGGCAAGAGTTATGTTTTTGCTGTTGTAATTGATGTTCTCGTAATAAATGCCCGGATAAACCAGCACCGTATCCCCGCCTGCTGCTGCATTGATGCCCTGCTGTATCAGCGTATAATTGCCCGTTCCGTCCTGTTTTACGGTAATTACGTTTGCATGCAATACCATAACGGTAAGCAACAACAGGAAACTTATTATAATAGTTCTTTTCATCCGAAAATAATTTGTTATTAATATGCCGGATGGAGCTCGCATGTTATTATTTCCATGCAGGTTTGTGTTTTTATATAAACATGCTCGGTTCATAATGTGGTTAATCTGGTTTTATGACTTTACTTATTCAATATTTAACTGATTTTCCGACTCACTCCGCCCTCCCCCTCAGGGGGAGGAAACGGGTGGGGTCAATCTATTGCTTATTATTTTATCAATGTTATTTTACTCTGCAATATGTCCTTTCCGGTGGTTAGTCTTGCTATATAAATCCCGTTGGGTAATTGCGTTCCGTTGTTGGTTCCATCCCAGTTTATGCCAAAGCTTCCCTTGCTTTGCCGGCCACTTACCAGCGTACTAACCAATGCCCCGTTGAGGTTATATATGTTCAGCGTTACATTGGTTTCGTATGGAAGGGTATAATTAAAGGTAAGCATAGTACGGAAGGGGTTAGGATAGCACGTAAGTGAAGGTTTATCGGTAAACGTCATTACTTCTTTGTTTTTGAAGGATACCATATAGTAATCTGCTTTCCCTCCTGTCTTTAGCTTACGCTTTTCCTTGCTGAAGGTTACCGGGTTATATACCCAGTAATCTTTTACATACGATAAGGTGGACTTGGTTCCGTAGTATTTTACAAGTTCAATGTCGCAACCGGCTGGCACAGTATCACTGATATAGGCATTTACTTCCACCAGCGTATCGCCGGCTACGGCTGCTCCCACACATACGCCATCCACATAGGCGGCTATTTCCTTTACCTGGTCGGCAGAATCCACTTCCACGTAAATAGGCACATAATCCGATGTTTCAGTATAAGTAAAGTTTTCTGCTTTTGCCATTTCGGTATCCTCTGCTTCACTGGCAAGCTGCCATGCAAAAGTTGTATAAGGGAAAAGGTGATCCTCGTAGTTTACCACTACCATATCGCCATATTTAAAAGGAACTATTCCGGAAGTGCCTATCCACACTCCGTTAACCTTAGCCATCGTCCAGTTTTGTGTTTTTATCATTTTCAGCTTGTTCATCATTACAGTTCCGAAAGCATCTGCCGGCATTTGTGAGTTGGGCAAAAAATAGCCTATCCAGTTATCATGGTTAGAATAAATGGTAACAGAAGTACCTGCATCCAGTACCGTTCCGGGTGTAGGCAGGATGCTTTTCCTGTGGTCGCTGTCCGTTGTATAGATTTTATAACCCAGGGTGCTTTGGATAGTATTTAAATAATATGAAGTCCAATTAGTAATTTGATCATAATTAAGCCAGGTACCATAATCGCCAGGATTGTTCCATCCCAGGAAATTAATTCCCTCGGGGAAAGGCGTAATGGTACTTAACAGGTTCTGTGCATTAACCGGGTCATTGCCGGTACGTTGGAGGCGGGGGAAAGAGAGCCATTTCCAGCTTGCCTGGTCAAGGGGGATTTCGTTCCGGGTGCATTGTATTACGTTAATATTGCCATGCGCACTGCAATAATAAATTAATATTCTATGGTCTCCATATACATATAATTTATTAATGCTGCCATATCCTACATAACAAACATCCAGCGGAGATACCCCGCCATATTCGCCGGGCAGCCTCAGGTTTTTTACCAATGAATCCGTTATATAACCTGTAACGGAGATTGCCTGATCACTTAGCGAGTCTATCTGTACTTTTATAAGTTCGTTAGTATCTGCCTGGCAAAAGCATGTTTTGCTAAAGGCAGTTAAAACAATAACAATAATAAATAAATATAAGTTTTTAGCCTTCATAAAACAATATTTTCAAAGATTAGACAATAAAATTAGTTAAAAAAACAAGTTGATTTATTTAACGAGAAATTTCTGTTGGCTACATCTTTCTCCTCCTTTCCATAATGAACATTTATAAAAAAAATCATCAAAATGTTGTATGCTTTTTCAGGTTATTTTAAAAAATATTTCTGTTTTCTGAAGGTTGAATTAGTTAATTTAAAAATATGCTGGTTGGTAAATGGGTAAATCTGTATTTGGAAATTATCAGGCTTCCGGCTAAAGAAAAAGAGTGGTTGTTACCCTCTCCCAAGAGTGGTTGTTACCCTCTCCTAAGAGTGGTCGTTACCCTCCCCTAAGAGTGGTCGTTGCCCTCTTATAAGAGTGGATGATTCACTTGTATAATACAAAGTGGCTCTTTTTTGTCAGGGAGCCACTTTTGTTTTTTAACGGGTTACATTCAATACGTAATCAAAAACATAAGTCCGCACTTCGCTGAGTATTTTTGCCGAAGGCGAAAACTGGGTTGCAATATTCAGCTTATAATCACCGTCAGGCAAAGTAGCGGGTACTATAAAAGTAAGTTTGGATGGATCGTTTATCAGCAGTGAGGTCTGCGGAATAGTTATTACCTCCGATGTCTGCTGGTT
>Ga0265297_10000795_pt1 | contig 86813 bp, 64 predicted proteins | sample Munlanlwell13791_FD_192502 | JGI IMG/M metagenome (GOLD analysis project Ga0265297, IMG submission 192502) | Leachate microbial communities from a municipal landfill in Southern Ontario, Canada - Leachate well 137-91 | ecosystem: Engineered > Solid waste > Landfill > Unclassified | place...
CCCACCCTCTTCCGCCACCTCGCCAACGGCGCCCGCAACCTCGGCGGCGAACTCCGCTGGAGCGCCACCCCCGAGGAAATCCGCTTCCTCAACCGCCTCACCCGCGCCGGCCGCCGCGCCACCCCCGCCCTCGTCCGCCTCGGCCTCACCCCCAACGCCCGCTACGGCGACAGCCTCCCCGCCACCGTCGCCGCCGAAGGCGAAAAACTGCTCGCCGCCACCCTCGCCACCGCCGCCGCCCTCGACGCCCTCGACGCCGAAACCGCCCACCCGCTCGACCTCTACCCCTGGGACGACTTCGCCGGCGGCACCCCCCGCAAACTCCTCTGGAAAGCCTACCTCCGCGCCGGCAAGGACCTCGCCCACGGCCCCTTGACGGACTCCGCAACGGCGGCCGCCGCCGACGGCTTCCCCGGCGCCGACGAAGAGGAGAGCTGGCTGGCGGACTCCGCAACAACGGCCGAACCGCCCCCGCCACCCCCGCGCCGGCTGCCGCTACCCGAACCAGTGCGCGAAACCGAAACCGTCCTCGCCTGGGCCACCCTCCTCCCAGCCGCCGCCTGGCAGCCCGACGCCACCCTCGCCCGCGGCCTCCTCCGCGACCGCTTCCTGGACGATCCCGCGGAGGCCGACCGCTTCGCGGGCCACGCCGCGCTCCTGCGCCTGCCCCATTGCGCCGGCCTCGCCCGGCTCGCCTACGAACGCTGGCGCCAGCCCGGCGCCCAGCCCGCCGCGGCCCCCGCCGCCGGCCCGGCCCTGCCACCGCCGGAACAGTGGCTCTGGCTCGTGCGGACTCCGCAACTCCCCGAATCCGGCTGGCGCCGCCTCGAAGCCTGGCTCAAGGAACGCAAGGCCAAATTCCAGACCCGGCGCGACGGCACCACCCGCCGCCAGCTCGTCGCCAAGAACTTCCATGCCAAGCTCGGCCTGCTCCTGCTCGCCCAGGACAGCGCCAGCGGCGCCGCCTGGGCCATCTGCGGCACCCCCGCCGCCGCCGCCCCCTTCCTGGCCGAGTTCGCCACCGCCGCCGGCGCGCCGCCCACCGCCGAGGGCCTCTTCCGCCGCGCCCCCGGCCGCTGCCTGGCCTGCGGCGCCGAACCGCTGCTGGAATCGCTGGCCGAGGCCCCCGCCGCCGCCCCAGCCCCCTTCTGCCCCGCCTGCTCCCGCCCCGATTGACCCCGCAACCCCAGCCTGCCACCGGCGTGCCGGCCAAAAATGGTGAATCACCTTCCCCAAGCCCAATCACCAATCCAATCACCGGCACCCCTGGGATCGCCGCGCCCCAGCTTGACGGCGAGCCCCCCCCCGCTGGAGTTCACGCTTCAGTGTTGGACCTGACGTCCAGCCAAAAAACTCGCCGGGCGGAAGATGTGCGGCTTGGGGACAAGGTGAAAAGCCGCCAAAAAAACAGCCCCCGCTGAAGCCATCTCCGGCAGATTGCGGAATGACGCCCTTCCACCCATGATCCATGGCTGACGGTTTCTTTTGAAAGGATGGAACTCTGATGGCGAAAACTGGCAGGCGGCAGGCGGCATTCACCGGCGTTGTGAATGGTCCGGCAAAGGGGTTCGCGCGCAAAATCCGCGGCTGGCTGCTGGCGGGAACGCTCGCGGCCGCGACGGCATTCCCCGCCTTCGGGGCCGGTGAAGAAACCGACGGGCTCGCGGCGATCAAGGCCCTGGCCGTCGAAAACGGCAAAATCACCTTCCTGGAGCACTACGATGCCGCGCCCATGGGGGTGCCCAAGGGAAAACCGCTTGCCAACCTCCAGCCGCGAACCATGGTGAAGCTCGTCCTCAACCCTGCCAAGGGCTCCAACATCCATGTCGAAGTGTGGCTGCCGGATGCGGGGAAATGGAACGGCAAATTCCTCGGCCTCGGCAACGGCGGCGCGGCGGGAAGCATCAACCCCGGCGGTCTGGCGGGGGCGTGTGCCGGCGGCTACGCGGTCGCGACGACCGACATGGGGACGGCGCCGAACGCGGATTCCGGAATCGGCAACCCGGAGGTCTGGAAGGATTTCGGGTTCCGCGCCACGCACCTCATGACCGTGGTCGGGAAACAGATCGCCACGGCGTATTACGGCAAGGCCCCGGAGTATTCCTACTTCAACGGCGGCTCGACCGGCGGCCAGCAGGCGCTCCAGGAAGCGCAGCGGTACCCCGAGGACTATGACGGCATCGTCGCCAACATCCCGGCGCACTGCCGCACCCCGCTCCATGCCTATTTCCTGTGGAACGACCAGATCCTCCGCAAATGCCCGTTCACCGAGTCCCAGCAGAAGAACATCATTCTTGCCGGCAACGAATACATGGCGGCCCGCGAAGTGCCGCAGACCGCCGGCAAGCTCGTCTCCGACCCGCGCTGCGACCAGAACGACATCAAGGCAGTCATCAAGCTCGCCAGGGAAAAGGATCCGACCCTGACGGACGCCCATGCGGAGGCGCTCCGGAAACTCTTCGACGGCCCCAGGCACGCGGTCACCGGCGAACGCATCTTCGGCGGCATCCCGTTCGGCAGTTCCTTCAACATCGCGCACGGCCACCTCTATCTCTTCAAATGGGTGTTCGGCGCGGACAAGGACCTGGCGGCCATCGCTTTCGGCAAGGACATCGACACCTACACCGCCGCGCTCGGACCGTATCTCAACGCGGAGAATCCCGACTTGAGCCGCTTTGAAAAGCGCGGCGGCAAGCTGATCATGATCTCCGGTTCCGCCGACTCGTGCGTGCCCTACCACGCCTCGCTCGACTATTATGAACGCGTGGCCGAGCATTTCGGCTCCCTGGAAAAGGTCAGGTCATTTCTGCGGTTCTACATCATCCCCGGCATGAGCCATGGCCCCGGCCCCGGCATCAACAAGCTGCCGGACTGGCTTGAGCTTGTGGCCGCCTGGCGCGAGAAGGGCACGGCGCCGGACAAGATCCAGGGACAGCGTGTGGCCGACGGCAAGACCGAGCTGGACCTCCCCCTCTATCCGTACCCGACGAAGACCGCCTGGACCGCCGAAACCGGGTTCAAGCCCGTCGCCGGACCGCGCGGCGGCGTCGCCCGCGTCGCGGCGCGCTTCCGCCCCCCGGCCGCGGAATGACTGGACTGATTTGAATCGGCTGTTTTTGCCGGTGCCCCATCTTGCATTTCCTTATGGCCTGGCAATGGGCTGGCCAACAGTCACGGACTGAATTTCATTGATGGGCAATTGCTGGCGCACGGCTGGAAACCGCCCCCGCCCCGCCTCCCGCCCCGATTGACCCCGCCGCCCAGGCAATCCTGGCCGCCCGGATCCATCAGCGCCTGGGCACCACTGGAATTTCAGCTCGGAGCAGCCAATGAGGCCTCGTATTCTTTGATCATGCCGTAGGTATTGATCGGAGGAATGATGAGCACCGGAAACGGCAAGCGATTGGTCATATTGGAAATGAATTCCCGCAAATAGGGGATGACATGGGCCAAGGCCATGGCATTGGAAAAGTCGGCCCATGGCAATGGTGAATCCCCCAGCCGCTCATATTGCACCCGATATTCACAGGTTAAATGCAACGACGGATTGGGTACACCATGCATCAAATCAAACTCGGCGGCAAGCACCATGTAGTTTTGATCTTCGGTTGGATCCAAAAAGAGCCATGGCCAAAAAAGTTTCATCTCCAGTTCTTGGAGGAAGCAATTCGGGGTAATAACGTCGCGTCGCCTCAAGCGTTACCACCATTGGCAGGATATAATGATCTTCACCCTCCAGCTCCTCGCGGAAGGAACGGATGAACTCTTCCACTTCCCCCGCCAGTTCCGTGGGGACAGCATAGACTTCGGCGCAAATCACATAAGGATCGTCCTGACTCTGGACTGCTTTCGCCGGAAAGCCAGGAAAGCGCTTTGCCAACCGTTCTTCAACGGCAGCTTGAATGCGGTCAAAATCATTTTTCATAATGCCACGCTCACTCGCCGGGGAGGGAGATGCCGGTCAGCCGTTTGAACAGGGAGACGGCGTAGCGGTCGGTCATGCCAGAGACGAAATCGGTGACGGCCAGGGTGCGGGCGTACTGGCTCGAAGTTGCGATCTCCGCAACGGCGAAGAACTGGGACGGCAGCAGCTTCAGCGTGCGATCCGTCTTGAGCCGCACCTTGCCCCCCGAACGGCGTGCCGCGGCCAGGTCGTCCAACGCCGCCAGGAACAGCTCGATCAGCCGCCCCAGGACACTGAAGCCGGCAACCTCGATCTCCAGGACCTGCCGGGCCGGATAGACCTTCGCCAGCGCGGTCTCGAAGAGCCGGGCAAAGGCGGGCGCGACGGCGATGCCCTCGACCAGCGCCTCGTCATGCCCCCCGGAGAGCAAGGCGTCGTGGTGCTCGACAAAGGCCGCGGCGACCTGTTCGACCAGCGAGCCGATCGCCCGGGCCCGGAGCAGCTCGACGCGCGCCGCGCCGCGGCGGCCGCCGCAGTCGCGCCGGGCGGGCTCGGCGATCACGGCGGCCAGCAGCTCCGCAACCTCCTCCTCGGCCAGCAGTTTCAGGCGGAAGCCGTCTTCGAGGTCGGCAACGTGGTAGCAGATGTCGTCCGCCGCCTCGACGAGGAAGGCGAGGGGGTGGCGGGCGAAGGCCAGCCCCGGGCCGGCGCGCCGGAGCAGGCCGAGGCCAGCGGCGACCTCCTGGAACGACGCCTCGTCGGCCGCGAAAAAGCCGTGCTTCTTCATGCTCTTGCCGGTGCCGGCCGGCGGTTCCGTGCCGGCGCCGCGGGGATATTTCATGAACGCGCCGAGGGTCGGCAAGGTGAGCTGCATGCCGCCGGGGTTCTCCCCATGCTGCAGCCGGGTGAGGACGCGGAAGCCTTGGGCGTTGCCCTCGAAACCGGCGAAGTCCGCCACCCGCCCGCCCTCGGCCGCAATGCGCGCCAGGACGGCCTGGCCAGCGGGCTCGTGGTTGAACCAATGGGCGATGGCGCTCTCGCCGGTGTGGCCGAACGGCGGGTTGCCGATGTCATGCGCCAGGCAGGCCGCGGCGACGATGGCGCCGAGGTGCGAGGGATGGAACAGCTCCGCCAGTTCCGGCCGGCGCCGGAGCAGCTCGGCGGCGGCCATCTCCCCGAGGGAGCGCCCGACGCAGGAGGCCTCCAGGCTGTGGGTGAGCCGCGTCCGCACGTAGTCGCTCTCGGCCAGGGGGAAGACCTGCGTCTTGTCCTGGAGCCGGCGGAAGGCGGAGGCGAAGACGATGCGGTCGAAGTCCCGCTGGAAATCGTTGCGGGTCAAATCGGTGGCCGGCCGGTCGCTGCTCCGCCCCAGCCGCCGCCGGGTCAACAACGTCTGCCAATCCATGCTCATGCGCGTCTCCTGGTGGTGACGGGGAACGTACTCGCCCATGGGCGATCCGCCAACCGCCCCCGGCTTTGGCGGACCGGCAAGCCGGCGCTACATTCCCCGGCGCCCCATCCCCACACCGCCCGAAAGAGAAGGCGATTTCCATGGACATCAAAGCCGAACTCAAGAAGCTGCGCGTGGTGCCGGTGATCAAGCTCGATGACGCCGCCCACGCCGCACCGCTCGCCGCCGCCCTCAAGGACGGGGGGCTGCCCTGCATGGAAATCACCTTCCGCACCGCCGCCGCGCCCGAGGCGATCAAGCGCGCCGCCGCCGTGCCCGGCCTGCTCGTCGGCGCCGGCACCGTGCTCACCGCCGCCCAGGTCCGGCAGGCGCTCGACTGCGGCGCCCGCTTCATCGTCAGCCCCGGCTTCAGCCCCAAGGTGGTCGAGGCCTGCCTCGCCGCCAAGGTGCCGGTCTTCCCCGGCGTCTGCACGCCGACGGAAATCCAGATGGCCCTGGACTATGGGCTGGAGGTGCTCAAGTTCTTCCCCGCGGAGAACTACGGCGGGGTGAAGACGCTCAAGGCCCTCGGCGCCGTCTACGGCGGCGTCCAGTTCGTCCCCACCGGCGGCATCGAACCGCACAACCTGCTGGACTACCTGCGGATTCCGCAAGTCCTCGCCTGCGGCGGCTCCTGGCTGGTCAAGGCCGAACTGGTCAACGCGGGCAAGTTCGCCGAGATCGCCAAGCTCGCCGGCGCGGCCGTCGCCCTCGCCGCCCAGGCCTGACCGGCCGGCGTCCCGGAGACCAGCCATGTTCCGCCCCGTCCAGCTCCCCCCTGACGTGCCCGGCCAGCTCTGGCTCCACTCCATGCCGGGGCGCTACGAACCGCTGGCGGAAACCTTGGCGGAACTGCGCCAGCGCCGCATCGCCCGGCTGGTCTGCCTGGCCGCCCCCGCGGAGCTGGACCGCAAGGCGCCCGAGTATGCCGCGGCGCTGCGGGAGGGAACCCTGCCCTGCGCCCACAGCCTCTGCGCCATCCCCGACTACGGCATCCCCGCCGATTCCGCCGCCTTCATCAGCCTGGCCAAGGAAATTGCCGGCCGGCTGCGGCAAGGCGAGGCCGTCCTCGTCCACTGCGGCGCCGGCATTGGCCGCACCGGCATGTTCGCCGCCTGCGCGCTCCTCGCCCTCGGCGTCCCGCTGGCGGCGGCGCGCCGGGCCGTCGCCAGCGCCGGGGCCGGGGCCGAAACCCCCGAGCAGCACGCCATCGTGGATGCCTTCGCCCACGCCGCCCCGCCGCTGACGCCACCCCGCCAGTGATGGGCGACACGACCCGAAAAAAGCCGCCAAAAACAAAACCCCCGACGTTTTCCGTTTGACGCGTTAAATTGTCCTTCCCAACATACGCCTTCCGCCACCCGCCACCAAGGCCGGCCGCCGCGCCCCATGATCCACACTGACAATCTCAACATCGAGAGCTTCGCGCCCCTCAGCCCGCCCGCCACGATCAAGGCGGAACTGCCCCTCACCGACAAGGCCGCCGACACCGTCGTCACCGCCCGCGCCGCCCTGGAAAACATCCTCGCCGGCCGCGACCCGCGCCTGGCCATCATGGTCGGCCCCTGCTCGATCCATTCCCGCCAGGAAGCCCTCGCCTACGCCGCCCGCCTCCGCCCGCTGGCCCAGGAACTGGCCGACCAAATGCTCCTGGTCATGCGCGTCTATTTCGAGAAGCCCCGCACCGTCCTCGGCTGGAAAGGGCTGCTCTACGACCCGGCTCTCTCCGGCAGTTGCGACCTCGAGGCCGGCCTCCGCCTCGCCCGCCATATCCTGCTCGAAATCAACGAACTGGGAATGCCGGCCGCCACCGAGATCCTCGAACCGGTCATCCCCCAGTACATCACCGACCTGATCGCCTGGGGCGCCATCGGCGCCCGCACCACCGAGTCCCAAACCCACCGGCAGATGGCCAGCGGCCTCTCCATGCCCGTCGGCTTCAAGAACAGCACCGACGGCTCCGTCCGCAACGCCATCGACGCCATCCGCGCCGCCCAGTCGCCCCATACCTTCGTCGGCATCACCGGCGAAGGCACGGTCGCGGCCTTCCGCACGCGCGGCAACCCGTTCGGACACCTGATCCTTCGCGGCGGCACCACCGGTCCGAACTACACCTCCGAGCACCTCGCCTTCTGCCGCGAACTGATGCGCAAATCCGGGCTTGTGCCCACCATCGTCGTCGATTGCAGCCATGCCAACTCGGGGAGAAACCCGCTGCGGCAACGGGATGCCCTGCTCGACGTCATCCGCCAGCACCTGGACGGCGACACCAGCCTGAAGGGCGCCATGCTGGAAAGCAACCTCGAAACCGGCCGGCAGGAGATCCCCGACGATCCCGCCCGACTGCGCCCGGGCCTCTCGGTCACCGACCCATGCCTGGGCTGGACGGAAACCGAAGCGCTCCTCCGGGAAGCCGCCGCCCTCCTCCGCCGCGCCTAACCCCCCCACACCACGAACATGCTACGACGTCTCGCCCACCGCATCCTCTCCCTCCTCGGCATCGCCAAACGCCACCAGCACACCGGCAGCCATCCGCTCCGCCACTACGGCGAAGCCCCCGCCGCCCGCCGCGAAGTGCCACACCTGCCCGACCACTGGGGCCAGGCCGCCGCCGAACCCGCGGCCGACCGCCACCGCCCCGGCAAGCGGGGCCCGCGCCCCGGCAGCCAGCGCCCGAAGGCGGAACGGCCGCAGGAGGAAGCCCCGCGCCGCCCCGCCGCGGCACCAACCCCGGAAGCCGGCCCCGCCCCAGCCCAGGGCCGTAGCCGCGGCCGTGGCGCCCGCCCGGAACGCGGCGAGCGCCGCTCCCGGCCGACCGACGCGGAAACCGCCGCCGCCACCGGCCCCGCCCGCGCCATCGGCAAGGAATCCGAACCCTGGGATCCGGCCGCCTTCCAAGTCGAACCCGTGGAAGGCAAGACCCGCTTCCAGGACTTGGGGCTGCGCCCCGAACTGCTCCACGCCATCGCCGACCTCGGCTTCCACTACTGCACCCCCATCCAGGCCATCTCCCTGCCCCAGACCTTGCAGGACAAAAACGTCGCCGGCAAGGCCCAGACCGGCACCGGCAAGACCGCCGCCTTCCTCCTCGCCGTCTTCCAGCGCTTCCTCAACCGTCCGGACGCCACCCCGCGCCCCGCCGGCACCCCACGCGCCCTCGTCCTCGCCCCCACCCGCGAACTCGTCGTCCAAATCCAGAAGGACGCCGCCGCCCTCGGCAAGCACTGCCCCGTCCCCTGCGTCGCCGTCTACGGCGGCATGGGCTACGAGCAGCAGGAACGCGAACTGGAGGCCGGCGTCGACATCCTCGCCGCCACCCCCGGCCGCCTCATCGACTTCATCCGCAAGGGCACCGTCAACCTGGGCCGCGTCGAAGTGCTGATCATCGACGAGGCCGACCGCATGCTCGACATGGGGTTCATCCCCGACGTCCGCCGCATCGTCGCCCGCACCCCGCGCAACGACCAGCGCCAGACCCTCCTCTTCAGCGCCACCCTCTCCCCCGAGATCATGCGCCTCGCCGCCCAGTGGATGGACAACCCCGTCACCGTCGAGATCGAGCCCGAACAGGTCGCCGCCAAGAGCGTCGAACAGGTCGTCTACCTCTGCTCCTCCCGCGAAAAGCTGCCGCTGCTGCTCAACCTCCTGCAACAGCCGGAAATGGAGCGGGTGCTCGTCTTCTCCAACCGCCGCGACGCCACCACCCGCGTCTGCGAACGCCTCCAGCAGCAGGGGATCCGCTGCGACATGCTCTCCGGCGACGTGCCCCAGAACAAGCGGATGCGCATCCTCGAAGAGTTCCGCGACGGCAAGCTCCGCGTCCTCGTCGCCACCGACGTCGCCGGCCGCGGCCTGCACATCCAGAACATCAGCCATGTCATCAACTATGACGTGCCGCCCGAGCCGGAGGACTATGTCCACCGCATCGGCCGCACCGGCCGCGCCGGCGCCACCGGCAATGCCATCACCCTCGCCTGCGAACGGGAATCCTTCTCCCTCCCCGAGATCGAACAGCTCCTTGGCCAGCCGCTGACCTACAAGCATCCCACCGAGGAGCAGGTCAAATCCCCCTCCCGGCACGGCGGCGCCCACCACCCCCACGCCCACCGCCCCGCCGCCGCGCCACCGGCCGAGCCCAACCCCGCCCTGGCGGCCGAACCGGCCGCGGGGGAGCCGCCGCCCCCGGAGTCCTGACCGGCAGGCCGGCACAGCCTTGCGCTTTCCCCGCTCCCGGTTACAGTACAGCCGCGCATCCCCCTCCCCGCGGGCGTAGCATAGTGGTAATGCGTCAGCCTTCCAAGCTGATGAGACGGGTTCGATTCCCGTCGCCCGCTCCAGCTTTGAGCACAAACGGCACCCCAGGCGGTGCCGTTTTTCCTTGCTGCGCCCAGGCCACTGCCGCCACCCAGGGCAAAGCGCGTGCCAGAAGCCAGAAGCGGGCATTGGACGTTTGCGGTTCACGCGCCACATTATGCCTTCCGTCTCTCCAATGCCCACCGTCCCCTCCCGATTGCAACCGCCGAAGGAAATCCACCCATGAAGAAGGGCTCCCTCCCCCTCGCCGCCGCCGCCGCCACCTTGGCCCTGGCGCTGGCCTTCCCCCTCGCCGCCCAGGAAAAAGCCCCTGCCCCCGCCGCACCCAAGGCCCAGGCAATCCCAGAGGCGCAGCCCACCACACCGGCCGTGGCGGCCGCCCCCAAGCCCGCCGCACCGGCGGCCCCCAGCCCCGAGGCCCAGGCGGCGAAGCTGCTCAGCTTCGTCCCCGAAACCGCCGCCAAGCATTCCGGGGGCAAGACCGTTTCCGGCGCCGAACTGAAGAAGACAGCCACGCCGTTCCTGGTCAACGCGATCAAGGCCGGCCAGGCCCCCGGCGCGGAGGAAGTCCGCACCGGCACCATCCAACTCCTGAAGACCATGGTGGACAAGCAGATCCTGCTCGCCCAGGCCGCCAGCGACGGCGTGGCCGCGACCCCCGCGGAGATCGATCAGCAACTGGGCGAACTCGAGAAACAGTTCGGCCAGGAGCAGTTCAACCAGTTGCTGGCCATGCAGGGGCTGACCCGCGAAACGGCCAAGAACCAGTTGCGCGATGACCTCGCCATCAAGAAATGGATCGACACCAAGGTCAAGGCGGACATCAGCACCAGCGCCGCGGAGATCCAGAAGTTCTACACCGAACATCCCGACTATTTCAAGACCCCGGCCAAGATCAGCGCCAGCCACATCCTCCTCAAGGTCGAGAAGGATGCGGACGAGAAGGCCAAGGCGGCCGCCAAGGCCAAGGCCGAAAAGCTGCTGGCGGAACTGAAGAAGGGCGCGGACTTCGCCAAGCTCGCCCAGGAAAACAGCGACTGCCCCAGCAAGGCCGAGGGCGGCAGCCTCGGCTTCTTCGAGCCGGACATGATGGTCCCCGAGTTCTCCGCGGCCGCCCTGAAGCTGAAGAAGGACGAACTCAGCGGCGTCGTCGAAACCTCCTTTGGCTACCACCTGATCAAGGGTGGCGAGCGCCAGGAGGCCGGCGTCACCCCGCTGGCCGAAGTCAAGGAGGAGATCAAGGCCCATCTTGACCAGCAGGGCGCCGCCACGGCCATGGACGCGAAGATCGCCAAGCTGCGCGAGGCCGCCCACGTCGAAATCCTGATCCCCGACGCCGCGCCGGCGGCAAAGGCGGCGGAGTAACCCCGCTCCGGAGCCTCACACCCATCATGAAACGCCCGTCCCCCATTCCCGTCGCCACGATTGTTGCCATCGCCGCCTTGGCCATTGCCGCCCCGCGGGCCGCCGCGTCCTGGTGGTGGCCCTTTGGCGGCCGCGGCGCCGCCGCGGAAACGGCGGCGGAACCGGCCAGGCATCCCGCGGAAAGCACGCCGATGAGTTCCGAGGAGTTGCGGACGGCCAGCCGGAAGGAGCGGGAGGCGGAAAACAAGATCCTCCAGAAAATGGCGGCCGACGGCCTCCCACAGGCCCAGGTCACCCTCGGCTCGCGGCTGCTGACCGGGGACCAGGGACTCAAGAAAAACCCGAAGAAGGCCGTGGAATGGTTCCGCAAGGCCGCCGACCAGAACCATCCGCTGGCCTTCTTCAATCTCGGCTTGTGCTACGACCAGGGGCTGGCCGTGGAGAAGGATCCGGCAAAGGCCCTCGAGTTCTATCGCCAGGCCGCCGACCGCGGCGTCGGACAGGCCCAGCTCAACGTGGCGTTGACTTTGGATGAGCGGAAAGACTACCCCGCCGCCCTGCGCTACTACCGGATGGCCGCCGACCGCGGCGACCTCCCCTCCATGCGCCGCGCCGGCGAAATCCTGGCCGGTGGCCTGGCCGGCGGCGCGCCGGACTACGCCAGCGCCACCACCTACTGGCGCCGCGCCGCCGCCACTGGCGACGTGCGCTCCCAAGTCCGGCTCGCCCAATGCCTGCAAATGGGCTGGGACGTCCCCCCCGACCACCGGGAAGCCCTCAACCTGCTCTGGCTCGCTTCCGAAGGCGACGATCCCGAGGCGTTGACCGCCCTCGGCAACTGCTACGCCCAAGGGCTGGGGACGGCCCACGACTCCGGCCGCGCCTTCAAATGCTTCCGCCGCGCCGCCGCCGCCGGCTATGCCCCCGCCCAGGCGGAACTCGGCAACTGCTACATCCTCGGCGCCGGCGTCCCCGCCGATCCCGCCCAAGGCAGCGAATGGCACCGGAAGGCGGCCAGCCAAGGCGACCCCAAGGGGCTCTTCGGCCTCGCCGCCGACTGCGCCCTCGGCCGCGGCGTGGCCAAGGATGAAGCCAAGGCGCGCGAACTCTTCGCCGCCGCCGCCGCCAAGGGCTTCGCCCCCGCCCAGTACAACTTGGCCGCCTTCTACGAGGACGGCGTGGGCGGCGAAGCGAACCTCGGCGAGGCGGTGCGCCTCTATCGCCTGGCCGCGGAACAGGACGACCCGCTGGCCCTGAGCGCCCTCGGCCATCTCCACCTGGAAGGCCGCGGCGTGCCCCAGGACCGCACGACGGCGCGCGACCTGCTCTGGCGCGCCGCCAAGCTGGGCGTGCCCGATGCCCGCGAAACCTTGGCCCGCGAATTCCCCGCCGCCGCCGCCGCCCTCGGGCTCGAGCCCTGACGGAACGCCGCCCCGCCCCGACGTCAGCCGCCCGGCGGCGGCAGCGGCAGCGGCGCGGGCCGCAGCCCGGCCAGCCGCGCCACCCAGCCATCGGGCACGGCGGCGAGGCGCGTGTTGTGGAACGTGGCGATTTCCAGGTAGTAGTTCCGCGCCAAGGCGATGCGATCCTCCGTATCAGCCAGCGCCTTCTGCAAGGCCAGGAATGCCTCCCCCGCCGCCAGCTCCGGGCACCGCTCCACCACCCCCCGGACCGCGGCGGCCAGCGGGCCGGACTCCGCACGCAGCGCCGCCAGCAGCTCCTGGACCTCCCGCTCATGGCCGCGCAGCCCGCCAACCGCCGCCGCCAGTTGCGGAACCAGGTCATGCCGGCGCTTGAGCTGGATGTCAATGAGCGTCCGGGCCTGCCGCACCCGGTGGTGCAGCGCCAGCAGGCCGTTGAACACCACCCAGGTCCAGCCGGCCAGGAACAGGCAGCCGTAAAGCGGCACCGGCCACAGCCACGGCGGCACGGGGCCGCCAATGCCGACCAAGGGCTGGGCGAGCCAGCCACCGGCCGCCGCCGCCAACGCCCCGGCCAGCCCAAGCAACACCGTCGCCACCCGGCAGCCGGCGCGGATCTCCTCCTCGCTGCGCATCGAGATGAGGAAAAACGGCGCCTGTTCGCCGCGGGCGATCTCGGCCGCGACGGCATCCGCGCGTTCCCGCGCCTGCCCAAACACGTAGAGCTGCGCGCCCAGCGGGATCGCCCGCTCGACCAGCCGCCGCCGGTGATCCGAATGCATCACCGCCTGGCCAGGGCCATGCTGGTAATAGAGCGGATCCGAACGGCCACATTCGCGGGAGAAGACGCAAACCCCTTCCAGCTCGGCGCCGGCCGGCTGGATCCGCAGCGAGCCGGTCTCGTCCGCCAGCCGGAACGGCGTCAGCTCATTGCCGCCCGCGACGCGGCTCCAGCCGCTCGTGTGCCGCGTCCGGGTCCGGCGCCGCCCCTTGCTGTCGCGCACCGTGACCAGCTCGGTCTTGGACCAATGCTCCTCGACGCTCCAGTCGTACCAGACGCAGGCGACTGCGGCCAGGCGGCTGCGCAAGGGGGCCGCGCATTGGGCCACCCCCTTCACCTCCACCAGCCCGATGAAGACCCCGCGCACCTTGGAAGTCGGCAGATCCCGGATCAGCCGCCCTTTGCGCAACCGCCGCAGGGAAAGCGCCAAGAACAGCCCGGCCAGCAGCGCCGTCCCCGCCGCCAGCACCGTCAACATCCACGGGTCGTTGCCCATCCGCGCGCCCTCCGGAAAGTCGTTCCCCCGTACTGTACCGCTCCAGGCGAAGCCCGGCCCACGGCGGGGGCAACGCACCGCGCCCCGGTCACGGCGTGGCCTTGGAATCGCAAAAGATGGAGTGATCCGGAACTTTTCGGCGCGCCACCTGCCGCCAGCGGGAAAAATCAACCTGGCGAGGGTCAAGGTACACGGAGCCATCACGAAGTTTGGTTGTGCCCGACAATGTCGTTCTGCACCGACCCACCCTATGGCCTTGTGGAGTTCTCCGCGGCCGAAGTCGAGAAGCTGCGGGCCGGCCGCGGAGGCGGCGCCGGGGGCGCGGTATAGTATCCGCCGCGCCGCCCCCCTCCGCCGCCGCCAGCCACCCCGGAAAGGCCTCCGCCCGTGAACGACACCTCGGCTCCCCAGCTCCCGCGGCTGATCCTCAAGCCGGGCAAGGAGCGCCCGCCGCGCCAGCGGCATCCGTGGATCTTCAGTGGCGCCGTGGCCCGGACCGAACTCGCGCCGGAACCGGGCGGCACCGTCGCCGTCCTCGCCGCCGACGGCGAATTCCTCGGCGTGGCCGGCTGGAACCCGGCCTCCCAGCTCTGCGCCCGGCTCTGGCGCTTCGACGCCGGGCCGGTCGACCGCGCCTTCTTCCAGCAACGGCTGGAACGGGCACTGGCCGGGCGGCGCCTGGCGGGATTGCTGCCGGGCGGCACGGAAACCGACTGCTTCCGCATCGTCCATGCCGAGGCGGACGGCCTCCCCGGCCTGGTCGCCGACCTCTATGGCGGGCATCTGGTCGTCCAAGTCTTGACCCTGGCCATGGAACGGCATCTGCCGCTGGTGCTGGAGCTGCTGGCGGAACAGGTGCGGCCGCGCGGGATCTTTGAGCGCAGCGACGTGGAGCTGCGGACGAAGGAGGGGCTCCAGCCACGCACCGGCCTGCTCTGGGGGGAGCCGCCGCCGCCGGCCGTCGCCGTGCGGGAAAACGGGCTGCCCCTGCTGGTGGACATCAGCGGCGGCCAGAAAACCGGCTTCTTCCTGGATCAGCGGGAGAACCGCCGCAAGCTCGCCGCCGCCGCCGCCGCCCTGGCCCGGGAACGCCCGGAACCGCTGGAAGTGCTCAACGCCTTCGCCTACACCGGCGGCTTCGGCGTCGCCATCGCCGCCCAACTGCCGACGGCGCGGATCACCAACCTGGACGCCTCGGCGGAGGCGCTGGCCCTGGCCCGGCGCAATTTCGCGCTGAACGGCATTGCCGGCGACGACGGACGGGTGGCGTTCGAGCAGGCCAACGCCTTCGAATGGCTGCGCGGCTGCCGCGACCGCGGCCGACAGTTCGACGTCATCATCCTCGACCCGCCCAAGTTCGCCGCCAGCCAGGCGCACGTGGACAAGGCGGCGCGCGGCTACAAGGATCTCATCCTCCTGGGGATGAAGATGTTGCGGCCAGGGGGCCTGCTCGCCGCCTTCTCCTGCTCCGGCGCCGTCACCCCGGAGCTTTTCCAGAAGATCGCCGCCGGCGCGGCGCTGGATGCCGGGCGCGAAGGGCAGATCCTCGGCCGCCTCGGCCCCGGCCCCGACCATCCCGTCGCCCTTCCTTTCCCCGAGGGCGACTACCTCAAGGGGCTCCTGCTCCGGGTTTGGTGATCGCCTCCTCGCGCGGCCGGGCCGGGGTAGGCAAGGCCCGCCCGCAAACGGACGCCGCCCGCCGCCGCGGGAACCGCGGCACAGCGGGCGTCTTCAGGATTCCGCCCCGGCCACCGGCTGGTGGCGGGCCAACAACGGGAGGGGAACCGGCTCAGGGCTGGACGTGGTGCAGACCCTTGACTTCCCACTCGGTCGTCTGCGTCGGCTGGAACGGGAATTCCGGCTCGATGATCGGGCCCCAGCCAGCGGGGAAGGTCACGACTTCGAAGACGCCGACGGCTTCGCGGGTCACAAAGCGCTGGATGCCACGCACCAGGCCATAGGTGATGCCGGCGACGTCGCCATCCTCCTGGCCAATCTTATACATGTTGTAGGGCACTTCCCAGACCCCGGTGAGGACGTTGGAAAGGCCGCGGCCAAGCTGGCGCACCGGCTGCCGGTTCACGGGCACTTCCTCGGGGCGGACGGTGACTTCGGGCTTCGCGGCGGCGGCAGCCCCGCCTTCCTGCTGCGCCCATGCGGCGGCACTGGCCAGGGCCAGCCCCACCACCAAACGTGACATCGTTGTACGCATCATGCTCGCCTCTCTGTTGTGGAATCGGGATTCACGGAAGTCTGGACGGAGTCGCGCAAAAGTGCCGTTAATATATCCGCGCCGCCCCCGGAAAAGCAACCGCCGGCGACGATTTCCCGCCGCGCGCCGGTCATTTGAGCGGCTGCAACCGCCCGCGGAGCACCGCGGCGGCGCCATCCTTCGCCACCAGCCGGTAGCCCCCCATCTGGGCCGGCAGCAGGCAGGTGTCCCCCGCCGCCAGGGTTTCCTCCCCGCGCGCCGTCTCCACCACCACCGTGCCGCGCACGCCCGAAAACAGATGGAAGCTGCTGCCGTCGGTGCGGTCGAAGAGGTTGTCGACAATGCGGACTTCCTCAACCATGAAATAGGGGCAGTGGCGCACCAGCGGCAGCCGGCGCGTGATCTGGGCCCCGCCCGTCTCCCGGCAGATCCGGGCCACTTGCCGATCCTCGAAATGGATCGCCCGCCAGGCCAGCCCCGCCGGCCCCTCGCCACCCGTGGCCTGCACCTCCAGCGGCTCCAGGGGGTTCTGGCCGATCTCCCAGATCAGCACCCCTTCGCCGGCGGAATGCACCCGGCCGGCTGGGATCAGGTAGGAGTCGCCCGGATGGGCGGGGAAAGTCTGCAACAGGGTGGGAAGCCCGCTCTTTTCCAGGTTCTGCTTCATTTGCATGGCCGTGACCCGGGCACCAATGCCAACCATGAACTGCCCCTGGCGGCGGGTGGCCAGGCAGTACCAGAACTTGGTGTTGGGCACCAACTCCGGGCGCTCGCGGCAAATCGTCTCGTCCGGATGCACCAGCATCGGCAGCGGCCGCCCCACGTCCAGGATGCGGACATAGACGGGGAAACGCGCCTCCTTGCGATGGCGCTGCCCGACCAGCTCCGCGCCCCAGCCCGCGACCAGCTCCCCCAGCGGCCGCCCCGCCAAGGGCCCGTTGGCCACCAGGCTCGAATGCGCCGCCGAATCCAGCACTTCCCAGCGGATCGCCGCCGGCGCCCCGCCCCCACCCTGGAACTCGCCGAAGAGCGCCCCACCCCACGCCGCCTCTTGGACGGCCGGGGTGAATCGCAGTGGATACGGTTGGACGCTGGCGACGGTCATGCTCTCCTGCCGGGACGCGGCGTGAAAACTCACCACAACTGTACTCCGCCCCCAGGAGTTATCAACCGGAGCAGGCCGCCCGCACTATATTGCCCAATTTGGCCGCGGGCCGCCCAGCCAGCGCCAACACCTGAGGATCCCCGACCCAACCCCTTCCTCCCCGGCGCCACCATGATTCCCTGGGGCATCACGGCGGGACTGATCGCGGCCTTCGCCCAGTCCTGCTCCTACTTTTTCTCGCGCCGCTTCCTGCAACGCTTCCCCGCCGCCGGGCTGCCGTCGCTGCTGCTGACCTCGCACCTCTACATGGGCGGGGCCTCCCTGCTGCTGCTCCTCCTCCTTGGCCATGACCTGCGCCAGATCGCGTTCCTGACCTACGCCCTGCCCCTGGCGGGCGCCACCGGCTGCTACCTGCTCGGCCAGACCGGGCTGTTCCAGGCCCTGCGCCATGCCGAGTCGTCGCGGGTCGCCGCCTTCCTGGGGCTGAAGATCCTCTTCCTCGCCGGGTTCGTGACGCTGGCCCACGGGCAGGCGCTCGGCCCGGTCCGCTGGCTGGCGGTCTTCCTGAGCGTGGCCGCCGCCTTCTGCCTGAACGAGGCGGGCGGCCGGCTGCCGGCGCCAGCCATCGCCGGCCTGGCCGTGGCGGTGGTTGGCTACAGCTTCTCCGACCTCGCGATCACCGCCCTGATCACCACCCTGCGCCCGGCCCTCGGGGCGCGGGCGCCCGTGCTCGCGGTGGCGCTCTGCTACCTGCTCAGCGGCCTGCTCTCCCTCCCGTTCCTGCTCGCCCGGCGGCGCGAACCGGCCGGCGCCTGGCGCGGAGCTTTGCCCTACGCGGCCATCTGGTTCATCGGCATCCTCTTCCTCTTCGCCTGCTTCGGCCAGATCGGCACGGTCTTCGGCAATGTCGTCCAGGCCACGCGCAGCGTCATGGCCATCCTGCTGGGCTGGGCGGTGATGCGGCGGGGCTGGCACCACCTCGAAGCCAAGGTGCCGCCGGCCGTCTTCTGGAAACGGCTCGCCGGCGCCGCCCTGATGACTTCCGCCGTCGCCCTCTACACCCTCGCCGCCCGCCGGTAGCGCCTGTAAATCTTCATTCCCCGCATTCACCACGGGCGCCCGGGCGCCACGGGGCGGCACGGGCCGCCAGGGGACGGCAGCGAACAGCTCCCCGTGATTTCCTCTGTGCCCTCTGAGAACTCCGCGGCTTCCGCGCCGCCGCGGTGAATGTCCCGGACAGGCACGGCCATTGCCCCCTGAAGATGGGCGTGGATCCGGAGGCCGGGCTTCAGCCGGGAAGCAGTTCGCGGCAGGGGCGGAGGCGGCGGAAGTCATAGAGCTGGGAAAGGGCGGTGTTGATGCCCGGGATGCCGATTTCCTGGAAGGCGGCGCAGGGGTTGAGGCCGCCGGCGACGAGGATCGCGGTGCGCCCTTCCGGGACGGGGAGGCCGAGCAACGGCTGGTTGGGGCGGCCGATCTTGAGCAGGCCGCCGAGGCCGCAAGCCCGGAGGCGGGCGAACAGCCGTTCCGCCTCCGCCAGGGCGCAGGTCGGGATTTCGCGGAAGCTGGCGCCGATGCGGCCGGTGCCGGTGCGGGCGGCGTCGCGGACGCGGGTCAGGCCGCTTTTGATGAAGATTTCCAGCGGATCCAGGGTGGTGCCGGCGTAGGAGATCAGGTCGGTGAAGCGGACCGGTTCGCCGGCGCGGAGTTCGAGGACGCCGGCGAAGCGGGAGACGGTGGGGATGCGGGCGTTGAGCAGGAGGCCGTTGACGGTGACGCTGCAGAGGGTGCCGATGCCGGCATGGCCGGGGGGGATGGCCTGGGTGCCGACGGTCTCGCCGGTGGCGAAGAGGGCGGCGTAGTGCCCCATGCCGAGGCCGGCGGCCATGGCCGGGCGCATTTCGGCGAGGGCGGCGCGCAGGTCAGGCTCGCGGACGATGGTCAGGTTGAGCACGATCTGGCCGGCCAGCGTTTCAAGGTTGAAGCTCATCCGGCAGGCCATTTCGTCCATCCGGGCGGCGGTGAAGCCGATCCGCTCCTGGACGGCGGCGTCCTTGATCTCGGCAAGGCCGCGCTCGGTGATGGCGCGGCCGCCGCCGCGGCCGCGGCGGGCGGGCTGGACGAACCCCTCGGCCTCCAGCCGCTGGAGGTGGAGGCGGACGCTGCGCGGGCTCAGTTCCTGGCCGGCGGCCTGGAGCTGGCGGGCGAGTTCGGCGCTGCCGGCGCTGCCGCCGGCTTCGCGGAGGGCGCGGAGGAGGGTGGTCCTGGGCAGGGGGTTGGGCATCGGCTGGCTCTCCGGCGGGCGGGCTTGAAATGGCAGGAGTTGCCGGTCTGTCGGCTGGGCAATATGGAAATCCTGCCATTATTGGCTGGCAATCTAACGGGCTTGGCGGGGATGTCAACCCTGGCGGCGGGCCGGGTTGGGCGGGAAAAGACGGAAATGTGCTTTGACATGACAAAATCCGTCCTTATATTGAACGGCCATTGCCATTTTGTCGTGGCCGTGGCAACCCAAACCGGAACCGGAAAGGAAGGCGGATCATGTCAGTCTATGTGAAGCAGGTGTTGGAGATGGTGCGCCGGCGCGATGCCGGGCAGCCGGAGTTCCTGCAGGCGGTGCAGGAGGTGCTGGAGTCGCTGGTGCCGGTGGTCGAGCGGCACGCGAAGTACCAGCAGCAGGCGATCCTCGAGCGGATCGTCGAGCCGGAGCGGTCGTTCCTCTTCCGGGTGCCGTGGACGGACGACCGGGGGAACGTCCAGGTCAACCGTGGCTTCCGCGTCCAGTTCAACAGCGCCATCGGCCCCTATAAGGGCGGCCTGCGCTTCCATCCGAGCGTGAACCTGAGCATCCTCAAGTTCCTCGGCTTCGAGCAGGTCTTCAAGAACTCCCTGACGACGCTGCCGATGGGCGGCGGCAAGGGCGGTTCCGACTTCGACCCGAAGGGGAAGTCGGACGCCGAGGTGATGCGCTTCTGCCAGAGCTTCATGACCGAGCTGAGCAAGCACATTGGCGCCGACACCGACGTGCCGGCGGGGGACATCGGCGTCGGCGGCCGTGAGATCGGCTACCTGTTCGGCATGTACCGCCGGCTGCGCAACGAGTTCACCGGCGTGCTCACCGGCAAGGGGCTGCGCTGGGGCGGCTCGCTGATCCGGCCCGAGGCCACCGGCTACGGCTGCGTCTACTTCGCCCAGAACATGCTGGCGGTGCGCAACGACTCGATCGCCGGCAAGGTCTGCGCCGTCTCCGGCTCCGGCAACGTCGCCCAGTACACGGTGGAGAAGGTCAACCAGCTTGGCGGCAAGTGCGTGACGCTCTCCGACTCCGCCGGCACGATCGTTGACACCGACGGGATTGACGCCGAGAAGCTGGCCTTCGTCCTGGAGCTGAAGAACGTCAAGCGCGGCCGCATCGCCGAGTACGTCAAGAAGTACCCGAAGGCCCAGTACCTGGACGGCAAGCGGCCGTGGGGGGTCAAGTGCGACTGCGCCTTCCCCTCCGCCACCCAGAACGAGGTCAGCGGCGCCGACGCCCAGGAGCTGGTCAAGAACGGCTGCAAGCTGGTCGCCGAAGGCGCCAACATGCCGACCACCCCGGAGGGCGTGGAGGTGTTCCTGGCCAACAAGCTGATGTACGGCCCGGGCAAGGCCGCCAACGCCGGCGGCGTGGCCACCTCCGGCCTGGAAATGAGCCAGAACTCCATGCGCCTGAGCTGGAGCCGCGAGGAGGTGGACGCGAAGCTGAAGGGGATCATGAAGGCGATCCACGACAATGCCTACAAGGCCTCGCAGGAGTACGGCCAGGCCGGCAACTACGTCATGGGCGCCAACATCGCCGGCTTCGTCAAGGTTGCCGACGCGATGCTCGACCAAGGGGTGATCTGACCCTTGCCAGCCGGGGAGTGGGGCGCGGTTCGTTGCCGCGGCCCCCTTCCGGGTTTGCCCCGGCGGCCCTCCGGCGCACTCCGCGCCGCGGGGCCGCCGCGTTTTTTGGGGGCGGTGAAGTGGCGCCTCGCCAAGGCGTCTTCCGGTGCTACAGTTCGCGCTCATGGCCGCCAGCCGGCCGCTGGCCAGGGCTGGACTGCCTCAAAGCTCAAGGCATGGGGGCGGCGCAAACGGTTTGCAACTTTCCGGGCCTTGGCGCAACGCCGGGAATGGAATCGTCATGGAAAAATCCCACGGGGCGGCGGGTGTGAAGATCCTGAACATCGGCTCGCTCAACATTGACCACGTCTATCAGGTTGACCACATCGTCAAGCCGGGGGAGACCATCGCCAGCCGCGCCCTGAAAACCGTGGGCGGCGGCAAGGGCGCCAACCAGACCCTGGCCTTGGCGCGGGCCGGCGCCGCCGTCCTCCATGCCGGCAAGGTCGGCGCGGATGGCGGCTGGCTGGCGCAGACGCTGGCCGCCGCCGGCGCCGACGTGCGCTGGCTCCAGACGGCGGCGGCCGCCGCCACCGGCCATGCCATCATCCAGCTCTCGACGGCGGGCGAAAACGCCATCGTCCTCCACGGCGGCGCCAACCGCACCCTGACCATGGCCGACCTCCTCCCCGCCCTCGACGAACGCGCCCCTGGCGACATCGTCCTCATCCAGAACGAGATCAACCTCAATGCGGAGATCATCGCCGCGGCCGCCGCCCGCAACCTCAAGGTCTGCCTGAACCCCGCCCCGTTCGAGGCGCAGGTCCGCGACTGGCCGCTGGCGAAGGTCTCGCTGCTCGTCCTCAACGAGCACGAGGCGCAGGGGCTGCTGGGCACCGGCCAGCCATGGAGCGCGGCCAGCATCCAGGAGCTGCACCGGCGACTGCCCGCCGCGGAGATCATCGTCACCCAGGGCGCCCACGGCGTCCTCTACCGTTCCGCCGCCGAAGCCCACTGGCTCCCGGCGGAAAAGGTCAGGGTCGTCGACACCACGGCGGCCGGCGACACCTTCATCGGCTATTTCCTGGCCTGCCGCGCCCGCGCCCTGCCGGTGGCCGAGTCGCTGCGGCTGGCCAACCGGGCCGCCGGGCTCTGCGTCAGCCGCCTTGGCGCCATGGACTCAATCCCCACCTGGGCGGAAGTGGCCGGCCCCGGCTGAAGCGAAAGGGGAAGCGGCCCGGCGATCTCATGGGGAGGCGCCTGCCACGGTCTTGATCGCGCCGGCGGTCCCGCCATCGCTTTCGCCGGGAAAGGGCCTCTCCCCGGCGGCGCTCCGGCACGCCCCATCTTGCTTGTCCGGCCCAGGCAGGGGCGTTGTCCCTGCCTGGGAGTACGGCGGCCTCAGGCGAGCAGGCCGCGGGCGCGGAGGCGCTGGTCGGCGGCCAGGCCGAGTTCGCCGAGGAGCGCGGCCTGCCGTTCCGGCTTTTCCGTCCACGCCAGCAGTTCCAGGGCGATCTGGTCGGCGGCGACGGCGCGGACTTCGACGCTGGGGGCGGGCTGGCGGAGGACGAGGGGGTTGGCCAGGGCGGTCTCCACCAGGAGCTGGCTGGCGCTGGCCAGGTCGGCGGTGCGCGGCAGGGCGAGGGGGAGGTGCAGGCGCGTGGCGCGGCTGGGATTGGTCCAGTTGACGACGTTGGCGGTGATGAACGCCCCGTTGGGGATGAGCACCGTCACGCCGTCCTCGGTACTGATCATGGTCTGGCGCAGGCCGATCTCGCGGACGACGCCACGGGTGCCGCCGCCGACATCAATGTAGTCGCCGACGCGCACGGTGCGGCCGAAATGGATCAGCAGGCTGCTGACGAAGTTGTTGATGACGTTTTGCAGGCCGAAGCCGAGCCCGACCGTGATGGCGCCGGCCAGCAGCGCCAGGTTTTTCAGGGAGGATCCGGCCACGTTGAGGCCGACCAGGAAGCCGCCGAGGATGACGAGATAGCCAAGGATGGTGACGAAGGTCTGGCGCGTCGTGTCGTCCATCGGCGTCCGCGCCAGCACCCGTTCCAGGAAGAGGCGCTTGGCCGCCGTGGCCAGCCAGAAGGAGGCGGCGAAGGCCAGCAGCCCCTTGCTGACGCTGCCGATGGTCATGCCCGCGCCAATGGCGTGGTTCCAAAGCCGCAGCCAGCGCTGCCCAGCCTGTTGCGCGGCCTGGACGGCGTCCTGGACCGCGGCGGGGGCGGCGGGGGAAAGGAGGATGTCCGCCAGGAGCCGCCACCACAGCCAGAGCGCCACGGCGGCGGCGGCGGCGGCGACGGCGGTCTGCACGGGGCGCCGCCAAAGCGTGGCGGCTTCACCGGCGCGGCGGAAGAGCCATTTCACCAAAGCCGTGCCGGCGGCGCCGGCGCCGAGCAGCCCGAGGCTGGCGGCGGTGATTTGGAACACTTTTTCGCCCAAGCTGTCGAGGGAGGCAAGCCAGGGGATCACCGCCAGCCCCACGGCCAGGATGCAGGCCGCGGCCACGCCCGTGCCGAAGACGCGGCGGAGCCGGCTTTCGGAGCGGCGGCTGAGGAAGCGGCCCAGGAGCAGGGGGTGCAGGGCGAGGCGGAAGAAGGCGAGCCAGGCGAAGAAGCCCCAGGCGCGGAACAGCAGGGCATGCATCTCCTCCGTCCCTTCCATTCCCGCGGTGAAGAGGGTGAGCGCGAGGGCGGCAATGCCGCTGGCGGCGAGGAGGCGCAGGGCGAGGAGCATGCCGCCGGCAAGGGTCTGCCGGCCGGGGAAGGTGCGGCCGGGGAAGCCCGCGCACAGCAGGCAGCGCAGGAGATGCCAGGCGCCGGCGCCCGCGAGCCCGGCCGCGGCCAGCCGCGCCGCGGGGTGGGCGGGAAAGAGGCGGGCGAGCAGGCCGGCCGCGGCCAGGCACGGCACGGTCCAGCGGAGGGCCTGCGCGCCGGCCCAGGCAACGGCGCCGCCGCGGCGCTGCCAGCGGTGCCCCAGCACCGACCCGGCCGTGGCCACCAGCAGGAGGACGCTGGCCGCCAGCCCGAGGCGCAGCGGGGAGGCGACGCCGGCGTCGCGCCACCGGCCGAGCCGGTAGCTGTGCCAGGTGAAGACGGCATCGGCCCCGGCGGCGGCCAGGCTGTCGCCGAGGAGCGCGGCCGTGCCCCAGCCAAGGCGCGGGTCTTCCGGTTTCCAGAGCAGCGCCGCGGCCTGGCGGTCCGTGGCCTGGATCGCGGCCTGGGTATGTTCGAGCCAGCGCTCGGCGATGGCTAGCCGCTCGCGGGTCAGGGTGCGTTGCGCCGCGCGGCACAGGAGCTGCGCCGCGACGGCTTGCCGCCGCGCCTTCGCCAGGGCGGCGGCCGCGCTGGCCGGCGGGGGCGGGCCGGCCGGTGCCTCGGCCAGCCGGTCGGCGGTGGCGAGGAGGCGGGCGAGGAACGGCGGCGTGGCGGCGGGTTTTTCGGCGGCCTGGCGCAGCGTCCACTCGTCCAGCTCCCGGAGGGCGGCCTGGAGGCTTTCCGGCGCCATGCCCAGTTCCGCGCGCAACCCCTCCACCGTGCCGTCCAGTTTCTGGAGCAGGGTCTTGAAACTGGCCACGTATTGGACGGAGCTGAGGGCGCTTTCCGCCAGGGCGCGGCGGTCGGCCCCGGTTTCCTCCAGGCTTTTGTCGGCGGCGGCATCGGCGGCGCGGTCGAAACGTTCGCCGGCAAAGGCCGCGACGGCCTTCTGGCAAGCCAGCCATTCCTTGAGCAGTTCAAGTTCCGCATCCCACCGGCTTTTTTGGGCTTCCGCCAGTTCATAGGCGGCCTTGGCGGCTTCCTGTTCCGGGCCGCCGTGGGCGTGGCCGAGGGCGGCGAGGGCGGCATCCACGGCCTTGGCGGCGAGGAGCTGTTCCTGGGCGGCCGTTTTCTGGCGTTCCTCCACCGCGGCCCGCGCGGTGCCGAGGGTGGCGTCGGCGGCATCGGCCAGCGCCTGGAGTTCGGCGGCGCGCAGCTTGGCGGCCTTGCGGCCAAGCGCGGCCGCATAGGCCTCCTGGACCAGCAGGTCCTGCCGGGCAAACGCCAGGTTCCGGCGGGCGCGGAGATCCAGTTGCCGGTTGAAGAGGAATGCCTCCTGGCCGGTTGCGAGCTGCCGTTCCAACCAGCGCCGCTCCTCGGCGCGGGCGGCGGCGAGCCGCGCCGCCGTGCCGCCTTCGGCCAACCGGCCGGCCTTTTCCGCGGGCGGCGGCGGTGGGAGGGCGCACAACTGCCGCTGGAGCAGCCGGCCGCGGAACACGGCGTTCTCCCACCGGGCCTGGCACTTGCGGACCTGCGCTTTCTGGACCGCGAGTTCCGTGCGGGCGTTCTCGACCTTCTTGTCGCGGGCCGCCACCTCCGCGGCGCTGGCCAGGAGCACCCTGACTTCCAGGCGCCGCGCCAGTTCCAGGGACGCCAGCCGCCGTTTTTGGCTTTCCACCTCGCGCCCCGTCTCCTCGATCTTCTTGAGGGCGAGCGCCCGGGCTTCATCCGCCGCCGTCTGGCGTGCCTGCTGGGCGCGGATCTCCGCCTGGACCGCTTCGAGGAGCAGGGGGTCGCTCCCCGCCAGCGCCCCCACCAGTTCGTCCTGGCGGGCGGCCTGATCCTGGCGGGCGGCGGCGGCCTCGGCCTCGAGGCTTTTCACCGCCGGCAGCAGCCGGCCCCTCGTCGCGGCCTGCTCGTGAAGCGCGCCCGTGATTTGGGTTTGGACCTGCGCCAGGGCGGCGTCCGGTCCGGCCGGGCGCGTGAACTCGGCGGCCTGGCTGCCGGCGAGGAGGAGTGTGGCCGTGCCGCAGAGCAGCAGGAAGCGGGCGGCGGCGGCGGCGCGGCGTGGGGCCGGGGCGGCCGGGGCGGCCGGCAGGGAGCGGGGGAACGGCTGCATAAAAGCGGAAATCCAGGTTCGTTTTGTTCTCATCGTGCCGGGGCTGACAGTAGCCGCCAAAACCGATTCCGCCAGCGGCCGCGGGGCACTGCCGGGGCGGCGGCCATTGTATTGTATAGTATGGGTTTCCGGAGCCTCAGCCGGCACCCGCCGGCGGCGCGGGGAAAGGAAGCCGGCGCGGGCGTGGCAGGCCGTTGGGCAAAGGGATGACCGACATGAAGCGGATCTGGCTGGCGTGGCTGGCGGGCATCGGATGGCTGGCGGCGGCGTTGCCGGCGGCGGTGGCGCGGGCCGAGCCGGCGTATGCCTTGGGGCTCTATGGGCCGGCCGACGTCAAGCGGGGGCCGGCGGAGCCCTTCCCCTACGTCAACCCGGCCGCGCCCAAGGGGGGGCGCCTGAACCTCCGCGCCCAGGCGCCGTTCACCAAGCTCAACCCCTTTTCGCTCAAGGGCGTTCCGGCACCGCTGCTCGACCTGGTGTTCGAGTCGGCGGGGATCAGCTCCGGGGCCGACGACGAGCCGTTCACCGTCTATGGCCACCTGGCCGAAAGCTTCGACTTGGCGCCCGACCGGCGCTCCCTGACCCTGCGCATCCATCCCGCGGCGCGCTTTGGCGACGGCCAGCCGGTGACCGCCGCCGATTTCGTCTTCTCCTTCGAGATCATGCGCGACCCGGAGTACAACCCGATGGCGCGCCAGTACTATGCGGACGTGCTCCGGGCGGTGGCGGTGGACGCGCGGACCGTCCGCTACGACTTCGCCCGGGCCAACCAGGAGCTGCCGCTGATCACCGCCCAGATGCCAATCCTGCCGCGGCATGTCTACGGTGCGCCCGGCAAGCAGTTCGGGCGCGACTTCGACCAGGTCGCCGTCGGCTCCGGGCCCTATGTGGTGGAGCAGGTCGAGTTCGGCAAGTTCATCACGGTGCGGCGCAACCCCGAATGGTGGGCGCGGGATTTGCCGCGGAGCCAGGGGCGGTTCAACTTCGACACGATCACCGCCAAGGTCTATCTGGATCCCGTGCCGCTGAAGGAGGGGTTCAAGGGTGGCGAGTTTGACGTGCTGCTGGTCAACATCGCCAAGGAATGGGCGCTGGACTACCAGGGGCCGTTCGTCCAGCGCCACTACATCCTCCGCCGCGAGATCCCGCACCGGCGGCCGGCCTCGATGCAGGGCTACGTGTTCAACCAGCGCCGGCCGCTGTTCCAGTCGCTCAAGCTGCGCCACGCCTTGGCCTTGGCCTTCGACTTCCCCTGGAGCAACGCCAACCTCTTCTTCAACCAGTACACCCGGACCCGCTGTTTCTTCGAGAACAGCCCCGACCTGACCGATACCGCCCCGCCTTCCGGCGCGGTGCTGGCGCGGCTGCGGGAGCTGCGCGCCAAGCACGGCCCCCTGGCGGTGCCCAAGGCGGCCTTGGAACAGCCATTGCAGGCACCGGGCGCCGACCTGCCGCCGGCCGAGGCGCTGCGGCTGGCGGGAGTCTTGCTGGACTCCGGCGGCTGGGTGCGCGGGCCCGACGGCATCCGCGTGCGCGGCGGCCAGCGGCTCGCCTTCGAACTGCTGATCGACGACCCCACCTGGCAGCGCGTCTCCGAACCCTACCAGCAGCGGCTGCGCGAGCTTGGCGCCGAACTGGCCATCACCCTCTTGCAGCCGCCCGAGTACGAGAAACGGCTGCGGAGCTATGACTTCGACCTGGTCGTCGCCGTCTTCGGCCACAGCCGCTCGCCCGGCAACGAGCTGCTCGGCTACTTCGGCTCGGCGGCGGCCGCCGCGCCGGGCGGCGCGAACCTCGCGGGGCTCCGGAACCCGGCGGTGGACGAGGTGCTGGACGGGCTGGTGCGGGCGACCTCGCGCGCGGAGCTGGCCTTCCACTGCCGCCTGCTCGACCGGCTGCTGGTGGCGGAGACCCTGCTCGTGCCGCATTGGCATCTCAACCGCGACCGTGTCCTGGCCTGGAACAAGTTCGGCCGGCCGGCGCGGCATTGCAGCCAGGAGTTCTTCGAATCGGTGGTGCGCGACACCTGGTGGGCCGATCCGGAGCGGGAGCGGCGGCGGCGCGCCGCCATGGCCCGCGGCGAAGCGTTGCCACCCGAACTTGAACGTCAACCCACACAAACCCCGGAAGCGCCCTAAAATCGGCACGCGCCCTCTTTTTGCGCCTTGACTTCCCTTCACCCCTCTCTACGTTACGTTCTTGCCCTGATCGCCAGGAATTTCCCGGAGCCCTGAGCGGACGTTCCCGGTGGCGGATGCCGCACCCACGGCGGAAAAGGAGGCGGCGAATGGGCACCATGGCTGAACCGCGGGATGCCTTGCTGCAATTGCCTGCGGCGGAGCTGCTCCGCCACTGCCGCGTGGACCACCGCCGCGGCAGCGGCCCCGGCGGCCAGAGCCGCAACACCACCGAGTCCGCCGTCACCGTCACCCATCCCGCCAGTGGCTTGCACGGCTATGCGGACGACACCCGCTCCCAGATCCGCAACCGCGAGCTGGCCCTGCGCCGGCTGCGCCGGGAACTGGCCCTGGGCTGGCGCCAACCGCCGCCGGCATGCTGGGATGCCCCCGCCGAACCGCCGTCGCCCCATGCGGAATCCTACCCGCTCTGGCTGGCCCGGCTGCTGGACGTGCTGGCCGGCCATGGCTGGCGGCTGGCCGAAGCGGCCGCCTTTTGCGGAGTCAGCACCGGCCGGCTGGTCCGCCTGCTGGCGCGCGACCCGGCGCTCTGGCAGGCGCTGAACCGGGAACGCGCCCGCGCCGGGCTGCCCCTGCTGCGCCGGCCATGAGGCGCCGCGCGGAGGGTTGCAGATGCGGGATGAACCGCTACAGTTCCCCGTCCATCCCCGTCTTTCCATGATCGCTGAAGTTGCCCGAAGGTTGGGAATTTCCGTATGAGACAGCTTTTCCGGATGCTGCTGCTGGGCGGGCTCCTCGTCGTCGCCGGAGCCGGCTGCAAGGACAATGCCGCCCGCCTGCGGGAGGCGGCGCAGGACGTCACCATCGGCAATTGGGTGAAGGCGGAGGAGCTGACCACCAAGATCCTGAAGAAGGAGAAGGCCAACGTCCCGGCCCTGATCCTGAACGGGCTCGCCCTGTACCACCAGAACCGGCTGGAGGAGGCGGAGCGGCGGCTGGCCCAGGCCGCGGAGCTGGCGCCGGCGGAGTTCGCCCCCCAATATTTCCATGGCTGGATCCTGGTGCGCCAGGAACGCTATGCCGACGCCTTGCCGCCGCTGCGCCAGGCATTCCAGACGCAGCCCCGGCACCAGGAACTGCTGAAGCTGCTCTCCCGCTGCTGCGTCGAGCAGAACCTGCCGGAGGGGATCCGCTACTTGCAGGTGCTCAGCTCGTTCCCGGAGGTCAACCGCAAGGCCGCCGTCCACAACGCCTTGGGCTATCTCGCCCTCAACCAGCGCAACTACCCGCTGGCGGAGCGAAAATTCAAAGACGCCTGGATGCGGGAGAACGCCGACCTGACGGCGCCGCGCAACCTGGCGGTGCTCTACGACCAGTACTTGAGGAATCCGCGGGAGGCGCTGAGCCATTACCGGGCGTACCATGCCCAGCTTCTCCGCTACGGCCACCAGCAGGAGCTGGCCAGCCAGGTCGAGGCGCGGATCCGGCAGTTGGAGCGGGAGGCGCCGCGCACCCCCGCCGGCACGCCGCCACGCCCGGCCGCCACGACAAACTCCACCCGGCCGCCAACCCGCCGCCGCTAACCCGATCCATTCAGGGGAAGATGAACTCCACGGCGCTGGCCTGAGGTGGCGGGCTGACGGCCATTGCCGCCGGCATCTGGTTCCGGCGCGGTGGCCGGACTGGGGCGGTTGAACGTGCCGCCAGCAGCCTGGTTGCCAGCCGTAACCAGCCAGGGATTGAATGGTCAAGCGCCGCCCTCCGGGGGTGCATTGGCCGGTTCCGGCACTATACTAAAGCCGCCTTTTTCGCCCGGCGCCGCCGGCCAGGAACCGCCCCCGGAGCCCATCCAACGGCTGAACCCGAGGTTTGCCGCAACCCATGAGCAAGCTATGCAGATTCCCCGGCGGCGTGCATCCGCTGTATGACGGCAAGGACCTCTCCGCGGGCGAGGCGGTGCGCTGCCCGCCGCTGCTGCCAGCCTACATCGTGCCGCTCCAGCAGCACCTCGGCCAGCCCGGCGAATGGGTGGTCAAGAAGGGCGACACGGTGAAGAAGGGGCAGCTCCTGGCCAAGGCCACCGGCCTGCTCTGCGTCCCGCTCCACGCCCCCACCAGCGGCGAGATCGCGGCCATCACCACCTGCCCCGGCCCCGCCGGCACCCACGTCCCCGCCGTCGAACTCCGCGGGGATGGCCGCGACGAGGCCGCCGCCACCCTGGAGCCGATCCCCGCCTGGGAAAGCGCCGCCCCCGAAACCCTCCGCGACCGCGTGCGCGACGCCGGCATCGTCGGCATGGGCGGCGCCTCCTTCCCCACCCACGTCAAGCTGAGCCCGCCCCCCAACAAGAGGATCGACACCATCATCCTCAACGGCGTCGAGTGCGAACCCTTCCTCACCGCCGACGACCGCCTGGAGATCGAGGCGACCGACGCGGTGCTGACCGGCGCGCGCATCTTCCAGCGCATCCTCGGCGCCGCCCGCGTGGTGGTCGCCATCGAGCACAACAAGCCCGACTCGATCCGGGCCATGCGCGACCGCGCCGCCGCCTTCGGCGTCGAAGTCGCCACGCTGCCGGTGCGCTACCCGCAGGGCGCGGAAAAGCAGCTCATCTACGCGGTGGCCGGCCGCAAGGTGCCCGCCGGCGCCCTGCCGATGGAAGTCGGCTGCCTGGTGCAGAACGTCGGCACTGCCGCCGCCACCGCCGCCGCCGTGCTCCAGGGGCAGCCACTCATTGACCGGGTGACGACCATCACCGGCCGCCCGGTCGCCAACCCCGGCAACTGGCGGCTGCGCATCGGCACGCCGCTCAAGGACGCCCTGGCCTTCGCCGGCGGCGTCACCGGCGAGGTCGCCAAAATCCTCTTCGGCGGCCCGATGATGGGCATGGCCCAGTCCTCCCTCGACGTGCCGGTGCTGAAAAACACCTCCGGCATCCTCCTGCTCGGCCCCGGCGAAGTCTCCCCCTACACCTCCGGCCCCTGCATCCGCTGCGGCGCCTGCGCCGACGCCTGCCCCATGCGCCTCAACCCCAGCGACCTCGGCATCTACATCGAAAACGAACGCTTCGCCGAGGCCGAGGCCGCCAGCGCCATGGACTGCATCGAGTGCGGCGCCTGCGCCTTCGCCTGCCCCACCCGCCGCCCGCTCGTCCAGCACCTCCGCCGCGCCAAGGCCGAAATCGCCGCCAACCGCCGGGCCGCCGCCGCGGCCGCGGCCGCCAAGAAATGACCCCCGCCCTTGCCCCCGGCCGGCCAGCCGCGAACGCCGGGAAGGAAGCCCACTCCATGACTGAACCCGCCACCACCCCAGCCGCCGCCGAACCCGGCGCGCCCCAGCTCCGGCTGCCGGACGTCTCGAAGCTGATCGTCAGCAGCTCGCCGCACCTGCACGACCCGCGGGACCTGCGCCGGATCATGCTGCTGGTCATGCTCGCCCTGCTCCCGGCAACCCTCAGCGGCGTCTTCTTCTTCGGCTGGCGCGCCCTCTGGGTCATCGGCTGGTGCATTGGCGCCGCCATCGCCGTCGAGGCCGGCTGCAACAAGCTCTTCCGCCGCCCCCTCTCGATCGGCGACGGCAGCGCGGCGCTGACCGGGCTGCTCCTCGGGCTCAACCTCTCCGCCAGCACCCCCTGGTGGGTCTGCGCCATCGGCGCCGCGCTCGCCATCGGCATCGCCAAGCAGCTCTACGGCGGGCTCGGCTACAACCCCTTCAACCCCGCCCTGGTCGGCCGCGTCGGCCTGCTCATCGCCTTCCCCGCCATCCTCACCACCTGGGTCAAGACCGCCCCCGGCCAGTTCCTCGCCGACGCCGTGACCACCGCCACCCCCCTCGGCCAATGGAAACTCGGCACCCTGCCGCTTGACCAGGTCTCCTATGGCGACTTCTTCCTCGGCAACCTCCCCGGCTGCCTCGGCGAAACCTCCAAGGCGGCGCTGCTGCTCGGCGGCCTGCTGCTCATCGCCCTGAAGCTGATCCGCTGGCAAGTCCCGGCCGCCTACCTCGGCACCGTCGCCCTCATCACCGGCATCGCCCACGCCGCCAGCCCCGCCAAGTTCGCCTCGCTGGAATTCCACCTCCTCACCGGCGGCCTCTTCCTCGGCGCCTTCTTCATGGCCACCGACATGGTCACCTCCCCCTTCACCCGCCTCGGCGGCATCCTCTTCGGCGCCGGCTGCGGCGTCATCACCTGCATCATCCGCCTCTGGTGCAACTACCCGGAAGGCGTCAGCTTCTCGATCCTGATCATGAACGCCCTGGTGCCGTTCATTGACCGCCTCTGCACCACCGGCACGGTCTTTGGCGCCCGCAAGGCGGAGGCCTTCGCATGAAAATCATCCTCCGCCTCTCCCTGGCGCTCGTCCTCTGCTCGGTGCTCGCCGCCGCCATCCTCGCCAGCGTCGCCCGCCTGACCCAAGACGCCCGCGCCCAGGCCGCCAAGGCCGTGAAAATGACCGCCATCGGCGGTGTCCTGCCACCCTACGACGACCTCCAGGAAGCCGGCAACCTCGAAACCGCCGACGGCCGCCAGGCCACCTTCTACCGGGCGCTCCAGGCCGGCCGCCTGGTCGGCATCGCCGCCGAGACCGCCTCGGCCAAGGGCTATGGCGGCCAGGTCACGCTGCTGGTCGGCTTCAACCCCGACCGCACCGTCCGCGCCGTGGTCACCGTCGCCCACAACGAAACCCCGGGCCTCGGCTCGGCCGTGCTCGAACGCACCGCCAGCCGCACCCTCGCCGACGTGCTCCGCCGCACCCCGCCACCCGCCGGCCTCCCCGCCAACCGCTACCTGGACCAGTTCACCGGCCAAACCCTCGCCACCACCCCCGACGCCTGGCGCGTCCGCCAGGACGACGGCACCCTCGACGCCGTCTCCGGCGCCACCGTCTCCAGCCGCGCCGCCGCCGACGCCGTCCAGGCCCTCGCCCGCATCCTCGCCCAGCACCAGGACACCCTCTTCGCCCCGCCCCCCGCCGGAACCGCCGCCGCCCAAGGAAGGGATTGAGCCATGAAACTGCTGCCAGAGTTCCTCAAGGGGCTGTGGGAGGAGAACCCGACCTTCGTCCTGGTGCTCGGGATGTGCCCCACCCTCGCCGTCTCCACCAGCGTCCAGAACGCCCTGGGCATGGGGCTGGCGACCACCTTCGTCCTGGCCGGCAGCAACGCCGCCATCGCCCTGGTGCGCAACTGGGTGCCCAAGGAGGTGCGCATCCCCTGCTACATCGTGGTCATCGCCGTGTTCGTGACGGTGGTGGACATGCTGATGAAGGCCTACGCGCCGGCGGAGCTGAACAAGGCCCTCGGCATCTTCATCCCGCTGATCGTGGTCAACTGCATCGTCATGGGGCGCGCCGAGGCGTTCGCCTCGAAGAACGGCGTGCTGCCATCGCTGGCGGACGGCCTCGGCATGGGCGTCGGCTTCACCCTCGCCCTGGCCGTGCTCGGCGGCATCCGCGAACTGCTCGGCGCCGGCAGCCTGCTCGGGATCAAGCTCTCCGCCGCCTGGCAGCAGGGCTTCCTCCTGGCCAAGCTCCCCCCCGGCGCCTTCATCACCCTCGGGCTGCTGCTCGGGCTGATGAACTGGTACCAGGCCCGCAAGGCCGCCCGGCAAGGGCGCAGCTTCAAGCCACCCGAGACCATGAACTGCGCCCACTGCAAACTTTGCAGCTTCGGCCGCGGCTGAGCCCGGCGCCCGCCCCGCCCCGCCCCGCCGCGCCGCCCCGGAACCGTCCATGCACCTCAACCCCCAGCAGCAGGCCGTGATCAGCCACGGCGAGACTCCGCTCCTCGTCATCGCCGGCGCCGGCACCGGCAAGACCACGGTCATGACCCACCGCGCCGCCGCCCTGGTCGCCCGTGGCCTCGACCCGCGCCGCCTCCTCCTCCTCACCTTCACTCGCAAGGCCGCCGAGGAACTCCGCACCCGCGCCGCCGCCCGCCTCGCCCTCCCGCCCGCGGACCTCCCCTGGTGCGGCACCTTCCATGCCATCGCCGCCCGGCTGCTCCGCCGCTTCGGCCGCACCCTCGGCGTCCCCCCAGCCTTCAGCATCCTCGACGAAACCGACGCCCGCGACCTGCTCGACCACGTCGCCAGCGAACTCTGCCCCAACCGCGGCAAGGACAACTTCCCCTCCAAGGGGCTGCTCAGGCGCCTGCATTCCTTCCAGGCCAACACCCAGCGCCCCCTCGCCGAGGTCGTCGAAGAACTCGCCCCCAGGTTCGCCAGCCAGCTCCCGCTCCTGGAACAGCTCTTCGCCGCCTACAACCAGCGCAAGCGCGCCGCCCAGGCCCTCGACTACGACGACCTGCTCCTGCGCTGGCTCGACCTCCTCCGCAACCCCACCCCCGACGCCGACTGCGCCCGCCTCTTCGACGCCGTCATGGTTGACGAATACCAGGACACCAACGCCGTCCAGTCCCAGATCCTCCGCGAACTCTGCCGCCACCAGCGCAACATCACCGTCGTCGGCGACGACGCCCAGGCCATCTACGCCTTCCGCGGCGCCACCGTCGAGAACATCCTCGGCTTCGAACGGCAGTTCCCCACCGTCATCCGCCTCCAGCTCGAGGAGAACTACCGCAGCACCCAGGAAATCCTCGACGCCGCCAACGCCCTCTGGGAAGAGGCCGAAACCGGCTTCAAGAAGGAACTGACCGCCGCCGCCGGCCCCGGCCGCCAGCCCCGCCTCGAACGCTGCCAGGACGAACTGGCCCAGGCCAGCCAGGCCATCGGCGAAATCCTCGAAAGCTGGCAGCGCGACCGCGTCCCCCTCCGCGAGATGGCCGTCCTCTTCCGCGCCTCCCACCACTCCTTCCTCCTCGAATCGCTCCTGAAAAAATACCGCATCCCCTTCCGCAAGTTCGGCGGCCAGCGCTTCATGGACGCCGCCCACGTCAAGGACACCCTCGCCTTCCTCCGCGTCCTCGAAAACCCCAAGGACGAACCGGCCTGGCGCCGCCTGCTCTGCCTCCTCCCCGGCATCGGTTCCGCCACCGCCGGCAAGCACGCCGCCACCCTCCTCGCCGGCGCCGCCCCCGCCGATTTCTTCGCCACCTGCAAGCTCCCCGCCAAGGCCCAGCCCTACCGCGCCGGACTCGCCGCCCTCTTCCACGCCCTCGCCAATCCCGAGCTGGCCCTGTCCCAACAGATCGGCCATGTGCTGGAGTTCTACGAGCCGCTCCTCCCCCTCCACTACGATTTCCCGGACTCCCGCGAGAAGGACCTCGAGGAACTGCCGCAAATGGCCAGCCAGTTCGCCGGCCGCCGCGAGTTCCTCGACGAAGTCCTCACCGGCGACGACTCCGTCGTCCAGAACCCCGCCTTGGAGGCGGACGAGTACCTGACCCTCAGCACCATCCACTCCGCCAAGGGGCTCGAATGGCGCCGGGTCTACCTCCTCCAGCTCGTCGAAGGCGCCCTCCCCGCCGGCCCCTCGCAGGAGGACGCCGCCAAGGTCGAGGAGGAACGCCGCCTGCTCTACGTCGCCATGACCCGGGCCAAGGAGGAACTGGTGCTCTTCCAGCCGCTCAGCCGCCGCACCCGCGACGGCCAGGCCGAGCGCTGCCTGCCCAGCCGCTTCCTCACCTCCCGCGTCCTGGCAACCCTCCGCGGCGGCCTCCCCCCCGGCGGCAAACGCCCGCCACCCATCACCCACCATCACCACCCGCCGCCGCCACCACCGGACGACGGCGAACTGCGCTACGAACCCGCCGACGACGACGACGCCACCTTCCGCCCGCCCGCCGCCGCCACCACCACCACCACCCGCCGCCGCGGCGGCGGCCGGGGCCACTCATTGCGCTGACGCCGGCCCGCCCGCCACCTCACCGTCCGGCTCCAGCAGGATCTCCCGCGGCACCGCCCCCACCTGCGGGCCGACGACGCCGCGCCGCTCCAGCTCCTCCATGACCAGGGCGGCCCGGTTGTAGCCGATCCGCAGCCGGCGCTGGATGTAGCTGGTGGTCGCCCGGCGGTCGCGGCAAATGACCTCGACCGCCTGGCGGACCAGCGCCTCGTCCAACGCCCCGTCACCGCCACTGCCCGCCGCGCCGGCGCCGGCGCCGGCGCCATCACCCCCAAGCCCCGGCAACTCCTGCTGCCGCGGCTTCAGCACCTCCGCGACGAACCGGGGCGGGCGCTGGCGGCAGATCGCCAACAGCACCTCCTCGATCTCCGCGTCCTCGACCAGCGGCGCCTGGCAGCGCTCGACCCGGCCGCCGCCGGGCGGCTTGAAGAGCAGGTCGCCGCGCCCCAGCAGGCACTCCGCCCCCTTGCCATCCAGGACCACCCGCGAATCCGCCACCGCCGAAACCTGGAAGGCGATGCGCGTCGGATAGTTCGCCTTGATCACCCCGGTCAGCACGTCCACGCTCGGCCGCTGGGTCGCGACGACCGTGTGGATGCCGACGGCGCGCGAGAGCTGGGCGATCCGCGCCAGCGCCTTCTCCGTCTCCTCCCCCGCCTCGGACATCCGGATGTCGGCCAGCTCATCAATCACCACCACCAAAAACGGCAGCCGCGCCGGCAGCGGCCGCCCCGCCGCGTCCGCCTCGTCCGGCCGCGGCACCCGCTTGTTGAACCCCTCCAGGTTGCGCGCCCCCGCCGCCGCCAGCATCTGGTAGCGCGCCTCCATCTCCCGGATCACCCACCCCAGCGCCACCGGCACCTGCCGGGGATCGTTGATCACCGGCGCCACCAGGTGCGGCACCTCCCGGTAGACCGCGAACTCGACCACCTTCGGATCCACCAGCAGCAATTGCAGCTCCTCGGGCGAAAAGCGGAACAGCAGCGCCAGCAGCATCGAGTTGACGCACACCGACTTGCCGGAACCAGTCGCGCCCGCCACCAGCAGATGCGGCGCCCGCGCCAGATCCAGGTAACGGTTCCGCCCCCGGATGTCACGCCCGACGGGCACCGGCAGCACCGCCCGCGGATCGCGCCACTGCGGATCCTCCAGCAGCCCCCGCAGCCGCACCGCCGCCGCCACCCGGTTCGGCACTTCGACGCCGACAAAGCTCTGCCCCGGCACCGGCAGCAAGATCCGCAGGCTCTCCACCGCCAGCTCCATCGCCAAGTTCTTCTCGATCGCGCCGATCGCCTCCACCTTCACCCCCGGCGCCGGCTCCACCTCGTACAATGTCACCCGCGGCCCCGCCACCGCCCCCTTGACCTCCGCGTCGATCCGGAAATCGTCCAACGTCCGCTGGATCAGCTCCCGCCGCTCCGCCACCTCCGCCGGCGTGACGCCGCTGGCCAGGGCCGGATCCGGCCGCAACAGTTCCACGGACGGCCGCTCATACGCCGGCAACGCCAAATCCTCCCCCGCCGCCCCCGCCCATCTCACCGCCTGCTCCCCGGCCGCCGCCGCCGCCATTGCGGACTCCGCAACGGCAACGGGCGCCGCCACCGCCGCCAGTTCTGCCGCCGGCGCAAAATCGTCCGCCCCGTCCTCCCCCCCGGCGGCCGGCGGCCGCGCGGCGGCCCGGGCCGACTCCGCCGCCAGCGCCAGCAGCGACTGCCCGCGCAACGCCGCCGACCGCGCCCGGCGGGCCGCCAACGCCGCTTCCTGCCCCTGCCGCCGCGCCTCGCGCCGCTGCTGGCGGGCGTGGAACCGCTGCTTGAGCCGCGTCGCCAAATCCGCCGCTGGCTCCACCGCCGGGCCGGACGGCGGCGCCGCCGCCGGCAACACCCCCTGCCCATTCCAGACCGCCACCAGCCAGCCAACGAAATCCGCCAGCGGATTCTCGATGCACACCCATTCCAGGAATTGGCCGGCCGCCTGCCAGCCCCGCCGCAGATCCTTCACGAACCCCCGGGTCAGGGCATAGCCCAGCCCGCCCGGCTCCGGCGGCGGCGACGCGGCCGGAACCTTGCTGAGACGGCGAAACGGGGGCGGGGACGGACGGGGCTCTTCAGACATGGCCCTGTAACCTAATCCCTCAACCACCCGCCGCCGCCGGCCACCTTTGCACCAGAACCGCCAGGGTCGCAGAGTTCTGGGGATGTGGTAGATTACTGCTTCACCTTTGACCATTTCCGCGGCGGCGCCGCCCATCCACACCACGCCACGCAAGTTCGGGAGTCCTGGCCATGACCGAAATCACGACCTATGAAGGCAAGCTGACCGCGGAGGGGCTGAAGTTCGCCATCGTCTGCGCCCGCTTCAACGAGTTCTTCGTCGCCAAGCTGCTCGGCGGCGCCTTGGACTGCCTGGTGCGCCACGGGGCCGACCGCCAGGGGATCGAGGTCGCCTGGGTCCCCGGCTCCTACGAAATCCCGCCGGTCGCCCAGCGGCTGGCCCGCAGCGGCAAGTACGATGCCGTCATCGCCCTCGGCATGGTCATCCAGGGCTCCACCGCCCACGCCAACCTGGTCAATGCCGAGGTGGCCAAGGGGCTGGCCCAAGTCGCCATGCAGCAAGGGCTGCCGGTGATCTACGGCGTGGTCACCACCGAAAACCTGGAACAGGCCATCGAACGCAGCGGCACCAAGGCCGGCAACCGCGGCGCCACCGCCGCCGAGGCCGCCATCGAAATGGCCAACCTCATGCGCGTCCTCCCCACGGAGGCGACATGAACCCCGCCGGCGACGACCAACAGCAGCTCGCCTTCCTCCGCGCCCGCCGCGCCGCCCGCGTCTGCGCCATGCGCTGCCTCTACCAGCTCGACCAGGCCGGGAAGGCCGCCGCCGAACCGCAGGAGCTGGAACGCTTCTGGGAACAGGCGCAGGAACTGGCCGAAGAGCTCGGCCTCGCCACCCCCGCCGAGTTCGCCGCCGCCCGCGCCTACGGCAACGACCTCATCCGCATCGCCTGCAACCAGCGCGAAAGCCTCGACACCAAGATCGCCCTCGCCAGCCGCAACTGGACCCTCGACCGCATGGGCAGCGTCGACCGCAACCTGCTCCGCGTCGCCGCCGCGGAAATGCTCTTCCTTCAGGACGCCACCCCCCCCCTCGCCGCCCTCGACGAGGCCATCGAACTGGCCAAGGAATACGGCGACCGCCAGTCGGCCCGCTTCGTCAACGGCATCCTCGACGCCCTGCTCAAGGCGGCAACCTGACCCGGCGCCACCGCGCCCCGCGGCCGCGGACTCCGCAAACCCCATGAAATCGCTCTTCAACATCTTCAAGCACGGCCTGCAGAAGACCGCCACCACCCTCAGCCGCGGCATCCAGGGCATCTTCACCGGCAAGAAAAGCTGGAGCGCCGAGGACTTCGAGGAGCTGGAGGCGCTCCTGATCCAGGCCGACCTCGGCGTCCAGACCGCCAGCGAACTCTGCCGCGACCTGAAAAGCCGCTACGACCGCGGCCTGATCGCCACCGACCATGACCTGCGCCTGATCCTCGCCGAGGACATCCGCGCCATCCTCGAAGCGGCCGCCAACGGCAAGCCGATCGCCACCGCCGCCAGCGGCCCCACCGTCATCCTCCTCGTCGGCGTCAACGGCACCGGCAAGACCACCACCGCCGCCAAGCTCGCCCACCTCTGGCAGCAGGACGGCCGGAAGGTGATGCTGGCCGCCTGCGACACCTTCCGCGCCGCCGCCGTCGAACAGCTCATCCACTGGGGGCGGCGCGTCCATTGCCCGGTCGTCAGCGGCAAGCCCGGCGCCGACGCCGCCGCCGTAGCCTACGACGCCGTCACCCAGGCCCAGCAGCAGGGCATGGATTTCCTCCTGATCGACACCGCCGGCCGCCAGCACACCCGGAAGACACTGATGGACGAACTTGGCAAGATCGGCCGCACCCTCGGCAAGGCCCAGCCCGGCGCACCCCACGAAGTCTGGCAGATCATCGACGCCTCCATCGGCTCCAACGCCATCTGCCAGGCCCGCGAGTTCAGCAAGACGACGCCGCTCACCGGCCTGGTGATCACCAAGCTCGACGGCACCGGCCGCGGCGGCAGCCTCGTGCCCATCTGCCGCGAACTCGCCGTCCCCGTCCGCTTCGCCGGCCTCGGCGAGCAGATGCACGACCTCCAGCCCTTCCGCGCCGACTTCTTCGCCCAGGCCCTCTTCGAAGCCAAGGAGTGATGGCCACCATGCCGGCCGCCACCCCCACTCCCCCCTTCCCCTGCGACCTCGAAATCAGCAGCCCCCAGAACCCCCGGGCCAAGCTCGCCGCCGCCCTCGCCGACCGCCGCGACCGCGACCGCGAACAGCTCTTCCCCATCGAAGGCTACCGCGCCCTCCGCCGGGCCCTCGACAACGGCTTCCCCCTCCGCGAACTCTTCGTCTGCCCCGAACTGTTCCAGGGCGAAAACGAGCCAGCCCTGATCACCGAATGCCACCGGCGCGGCGCCAAGGTCTACCGGACCACCCCCGCGGTCTTCGCCAAGTTCGCCTACCGCGACCGCCCCGAGGGGCTGCTCGCCCTCGCGCCGCAGCGCCACCGCCGCCTCGCCGACCTCGAACTGCCGGCAAACCCGCTGCTCCTGGTCGCCGTCGCCATCGAGAAGCCGGGCAACCTCGGCACCATCCTGCGCTCCGCCGACGCCACCGGCGTCCACGCCGTCATCCTCTGCGACCGCTGCACCGACCTCTACAACCCCAATGTCGTCCGCGCCAGCACCGGCACCCTCTTCAGCCTGCCCATCGCCGAGGCCGACACCGCCGAGACCCTCGCCTTCCTCCGCGCCCGCGGCATCCGCACCCTCGCCGCCACCCCCCACGCCACCCAACTCCACACCGCCGTGGACCTGCGCGGGCCGCTGGCCATCGTCGTCGGCTGCGAAATGCTCGGCCTCAGCGCGGACTGGCTCGCCGGCGCCGACCTCAAGGCGCGCATCCCCATGCTCGGCCAGGCAGACTCCCTCAACGTCGCCACCGCCACCACCATCCTGCTCTACGAGGCGCTGCGCCAGCGCGGCTGGGGCCGCCTCGACACCGCCCCCGCCAACGGCTGAATTCGTGAGATTTTGATTTGTGCGGATTTGGGGGAAATCCAGAATTCGGAAATCACTCGTGGTGGATGGCCCGGCTCAGAGCAGCAGCATGCAGTCGCCGTAGCTGAAGAAGCGGAGGCGTTCACGCACCGCCAGCCGGTAGGCGGCCAGGACGTGCTCCACCGAGCTGAAGCTGCTCACCAGCATCAGCAACGTCGAGCCCGGCAGGTGGAAGTTGGTCAGCAGCGCGTCCGCCACCCGCGGCCGCAGTGGCGGATGCAGGAACAGCCTGGTCCGGCCGCGGCCGGGGCGGACGTAGCCGGGGCGGTCGGGGTCGGCGCAGGTCTCGAGCACCCGCACGCTGGTGGTGCCGATGGCGACGATCCGGCCGCCGCGCGCCCGGGCCGCGTTGATCGCCGCCGCGGCGGCGTCCGGCAGCTCGTATGGCTCCTCGTGCATCACGTGGTCCTCGATGCGCTCGGCCTGCACCGGCCGGAAGGTGCCGGGGCCGACGTGCAGGGTCACGTGGGCGGACTCCGCACCGTTGGCCCGGAGCGCCTCCAAGGTCGCCGGGGTGAAATGCAGCCCCGCGGTGGGCGCCGCCACGGCGCCGGGGCGGGCGGCGTAGATGGTCTGGTACTCCCGTTCGTCCGCCTGGTCCGCCGGGCGGGCGATGTAGGGCGGCAACGGCACGGCGCCGGCGCGATCCAGCAGCCCGAGCACGTCCGGCGTGGCGAAGTGCAGTTCCACCAGCCCCTCGGGCAGCTTCGCGCCGAGGGTGGCCAGCTCCGGTTCCGCCGCCACCCCTTCGATCCGGAGCCGGTCGCCGGGATGCAGCCGCCGGCCGGGGCGGGCCATGGCCTTCCATCTGCCGGGGGCGAGTTCCTCGAGCAGCAGCAGCTCGACCCGGCCGCCACTGGGCTCGCGCCTGGCGAAGAGCCGGGCCGGGATGACCTTGGTGTCGTTGAACACGAGGCAGTCGCCGGGACGGATGAAGCTGGGGAAGTCGCGGAAGGTGCGGAGGGCGCATTCCCCCGTGGCGCGGTCGAGGACCAGCATCCGCGCCGCCGCCCGGTCGGCCAGGGGCCGCTGGGCGATCAGTTCGGGGGGCAGCTCGTACTGGAATTCGGAGAGGCGCATGGAGAGGGGGAGCCGTTCCGGCCGGGGTCAGCGGCCGCGCAAGGCGCGGCGCAGTTCGCGGTCGGCGGTCTTCTGCTTCAGGGTTTCGCGCTTGTCGGCCAGGTTCTTGCCGCGGCAGAGGCCGAGGTCAACCTTGACCAGCCCCTGGTGCAAGAAGAGGCGCAGGGGGACCAGGGTCATCCCCTTCGCCTCCACGGCGCGGGCGAGCCTGCGGAGTTCGCACTTGCGCACCAGGAGCTTGCGCGGCCGCGTCGGCTCATGGTTGAAGCGGCTGGCCTTGCCGTAGGGGGCGATGTGGCAGTTGTAGAGCCACAGCTCCCCCTTGTCGACGGCGGCGTAGGCGTCGGCCAGGGAGATGTCGTGGGCACGGCAGCTCTTCACCTCGGTGCCGACGAGGGCGATGCCGGCGATGAGGGTTTCGAGGATCTCGAACTGGTGCCGGGCCTGGCGATTCTCGACTAAATTGCTGTTGCTGCTGCTCTTGCTCATGGGATTCCGGGTCGCGGCGCGGCGGTCCAGCGCCGCCGGCGCCTGCGAAGGCTGGTAATGTAGCCGCCCTCCCGCCCGCCGCCGGCCGCTGGCTGGGGAACCTTTGGCCGTTCCGCGTGTATGGTGTAGGATGCGGCCGGGGTGCGCGGACGGGCGCCGGGCTTTCCCTTCGGGCGCCGGCCGCTTATACTTCCCCATCCACGGACAAGGCAATGCCGGAACGGAGGCAATGGCAATGGCGGAACTGGACATGGGCTTGCTGGAGCGGCAGGTGCGCGAGGCGGGGGCGTTCCTCGGGCCGCTGCGCGCCGAGGTCGGCCGGGTGCTGGTCGGGCAGGAGGAGCTGGTCGAGGGGCTGCTGATCGGCCTGCTCACCGGCGGCCACGTGCTGGTCGAAGGGGTGCCAGGACTGGCCAAGACCCTGGCGATCCGCACCCTGGCGCGGACGATCGGCGGCAGCTTCGCCCGCCTCCAGTTCACCCCCGACCTGCTCCCCGCCGACCTCACCGGCACCACCATCTACAACCCCGGCGACCACAGCTTCACCGTCAAGCGCGGGCCGCTCTTCGCCAACATCATCCTGGCCGACGAGATCAACCGCGCCCCGGCCAAGGTGCAGAGCGCCCTGCTCGAAGCGATGCAGGAGCGGCAGGTCACCATCGGCGGCGAGACCCACCGGCTGCCGGATCCGTTCCTGGTGATGGCGACGCAGAACCCGCTGGAGCACGAGGGCACCTATCCCCTCCCCGAGGCGCAGGTGGACCGCTTCCTGCTCAAGCTGCTGGTGCGCTATCCGACCCGCCGCGAGGAGGGCGCCATCGTCGCCCGCATGGCCCATCCCCATGCGCCCACCGCGGTCCAGCCGGCGGCGACGCTGGCGCAGGTCGAGGCGGCCTCGGCCTGCCTCGACCGCGTCTACCTGGATCCGAAGGTGCATGAGTACATCCTCGACCTGGTCTTCGCCACCCGCCCCGGCTGCCAGGAGGAGCTTTCCGAGCGGCAGCGCGACGCCCGGCTGGAGGGGATCACCGGGCTGGTCCAGGTCGGCGCCTCGCCGCGCGCCTCCCTCGCCCTGACGCTGACCGCCAAGGCGAAGGCGTTCCTCGCCGGCCGCGCCTACGTCCTGCCCCAGGACGTCAAGGAGATGGCCCCCGCCGTCCTCCGCCACCGGATCATCCCCACCTACGAGGCGGAGGCGGAAAACCTCACCGGCGACGACCTCATCCGCCGGCTGCTGGACGAACTGCGCACGCCCTGACCCGCCCCCGCCCCCGCCCCCGGCCCCCCACCCCAGCCATGCCCGACCCCTTCTTGACGCCAATCCCGCCGCAACCCCCAGTCCGCGACCGCGTGCAGGAAATCCTCGCCCGCATCCGGCGGCTGGAGATCCGCACCCGCAAGGCCGTCGCCGAACTCACCGCCGGCGCCTACCACAGCGTCTTCAAGGGGCGCGGCATGGAGTTCCACGAGGTCCGCGAATACGTGGCGGGCGACGATGTCCGGGCCATTGACTGGAACGTCACCGCCCGCCTGAACCGCCCCTTCCTCAAGCAGTACGCCGAGGAGCGCGAACTGGCGGTGCTGCTGGTGGTGGACGTCTCCGCCTCGGGCGACTTCGGCAGCACCGGGCGGAGCAAGAACGAGGTGGCGGCCGAGCTGGCGGCGACCCTGGCCTTCAGCGCCATCCGCAATGGCGACCGCGTCGGGCTGCTGCTCTACACCGACGGCGAGGAGCTGTTCATCCCGCCACGCAAGGGGCGCCGGCATGTGCTCCGGCTGATCCGCGACCTGCTCTACCATGAGCGCCGCGGCCACGGCACCAACCTCCGCGGGGCGCTGGAGCAGGTGATGCGCCTCGCCCGCCGCCGCACCGTCGTCTTCCTGATCAGCGACATGCTGGACGAGGGCTACGGCCGGGCGCTGGCGGTGGCCGCCCGCCGCCACGACCTGACCGGCATCCGCATCCTCGACCCCCACGAACTCAGCCTCCCCCCCGCCGGCCCCGTGCATCTGGAGGACGCCGAAACCGGCGAACTCCTGACCCTGACGCTGGCCGGCCCGGCCCGGCTCCAGGAACTGGCGCTGGAAGCCGCCGCCCTCCGCCTGGAACAGGATCGGATCTTCCGCGAGGCCGGCGTCGACTTGATTGACGTGACCTGCGGCCAGGATCCCATCCGCCCCCTGATGCGCTACTTCCACACCCGCGAGAAACGCCGCTGAGGGGCATGAGTCCCATGAGTCCCATAAGTCCCATAAGTCCTATAAGTCCCATGATTGCACCCCCGCCGCCGCCCCCCAGCCACCCCCGCCGCCGGACCTTCCTCCTGCTCGCCTTGCCACCCCTGCTGGCGGCGGCGCTGACGCTGGCCGGCCTCGGCTTGAGCCTGGCGCGGAACCCGGCGCCGGAACTGGCCGGCCCGCTGAAGCTCGCGCCGGCCACCGGCGCCCGGCTCGGCGCGCCGCTGCGGGTGGAATGGACGGTGCGGCTGCCTTGGCACCGCTGGCCGCGGCGGCCGCTGGTTTGGAGCGGGCTGCCGGAGCACCTCCAGGTGGTTTCCGCCAGCCGCCGGCCGGTCAGAATCGGCTGGCTGACCTGGGACTGGCGGCTCCGCGCCGTGCTGCAGCCGCTCCAGGCCGGGGCCGTGGCCGGCGTCACCGCCGAGGTCCAGCCCAGTCCGGGCGGCCGCGCCGGCGAACGGCCGCTGGCGGTGCTGCTGCCGGCCTTTTCCATTTCCGAAGGGCCGGCGCCCGCCAGTGGCGAACCGGCAATGGCCGGCCCGCGCGCCGCCGGCTTCTGGCGGCGGCTGGCTTGGTGGCAATGGCTGGCGGCGGGGCTGGGGGCGGCCCTGCTGGCCTGGGCGCTGCTTTCGCTCTTCCTGTGGCGACGCGGGCGGCCAGCGGCGGCCCTGCCGCCGGCGCTGCCCTGGGAGCTGGCGGCGGCCGAACTGGAGCGGCTGGCGGCCGGCGAACCGCACCCTGGGCGCTTCTTCCTGCGGCTGACCGACATCATCCGCCACTATTGCGAATGGCGCTACGGCCTGCGCGCCGCGGAAATGACCACGCCCGAGTTCATCCGCCACCTCAGCCGCAACCCCGTGCTGCCGGAGCCGCAGCAGGCGCGGCTCGCCGGCTTGCTGGAACAGGCGGATGCGGTTAAGTTTGCCCAAGGCCAGGCCACGCCCGCGCAGATGCGGGAGGCGTTGGAGCACGCCCGCCGTTTCGTCCACGAAACGGTGCCGGCGGAACCGCCCGATTGATGGCGAGAGCGGCACAGCGGCCAGCACAGGTGTGCGGAAATGGCATGGCCCGGCCGGCCCGACCCGCGGCGCCGGCTTCCCGGAAAACATTCATCCATTTGGCCACTAAATTGTTAGGGGGAAAGCCGGCAGCTTGGCGCAAAGCCTTCTACAAGCCGGCGGAAATCCGCGGTGCCAGCCAGGACCGCCCAGAAGAAAGGCTGAACCGATGAACCACGACGACGGGAAGAACGAAGAACAGGAACCCGCCCTCCCCGGGATGGAGGCGGAGGCGGAAGCCAAACCCAGCGGCATGGTGCCAACCTTTGGGGAGATGCCCGGCGAACTGCTGCTGCTCCCGGCCGGCGCCAAGCCGGTCTTCCCGGGCATGCTCTTCCCGATCCTGGTCACGCCGGGCCCGATCGCCGAGGCGCTGCGCCACGTGGTCAAGGAAATCCCGGGCCACTTCGTGGGCTTCGCCCTCACCAAGGACAGCGCGGAGGAGGAGAAGGATTCGGTCCGCCGTGAATTCTGCAACATCGGCACCGTGGCGCGGATCCTGAAGTTCCAGGAGAACTCCGAAGGCGCGGTCCAGGCGTTGCTGCAAGGCGAGGCCCGCTTCCAGATCACCAACGCCGACGAGCGCGACGGGCGCATCTACGCCCGCGTCACCTATCTCGAAAGCCACCCCGCCAAGGGTACGGAGATCAAGGCCCTCGGCCTGGCGATCGTCAACACCATGCGCGACCTGATCAAGCACAACCCGCTCTTCTCCGAAGAGATCAAGATGTTCCTCTCCCGCACCGACTGGAGCGACGCGGGACGGCTGGCCGACTTCGCCGTCACCATGACCTCCTCCAGCCGCGAGGAACTCCAGGACGTGCTCGAATGCCTGGAGGTGAAGACGCGCCTGGAGAAGGTGCTCTTCCTCATGCGCAAGGAGCTGGACATCAACGAACTCAAGGAGAAGATCCAGCACCAGATCGAGGAGCGGATCAGCAAGCAGCAGCGCGAGTTCTTCCTCCGCGAACAGCTCAAGGCGATCAAGCAGGAGCTGGGGCTGGAGAAGGACGAGAAGACCGAGGAAATTGAAAAGTACGAGGCGAAGCTGGCCGGACTCAAGCTGCCCGACGAGGCGAAGAAGCGGATCGAGGAGGAGCTGGACAAGCTCAGGCTGCTCTCGCCGCAATCCCCCGAGTTCGCCGTCAGCCGCACCTACCTCGACTGGCTCACCGGCCTGCCCTGGGGGAAGTACACCGAGGACCGGCTGGACGTGGCCAAGGCCCGGGAAATCCTCGACCGCGACCACTACGGGCTGGAGGACGTCAAGGCGCGCATCCTCGAGTTCATCGGCGTCGCCAAGCTGCGCGGCTCGGTGGAAGGCTCGATCCTCTGCCTGATCGGGCCGCCCGGCGTCGGCAAGACCTCCCTCGGCAAGGCGATCGCCGAAGCCCTCGGCCGCCCCTTCTTCCGCTTCTCCCTCGGCGGCATGCGCGACGAGGCCGAGATCAAGGGCCACCGCCGCACCTACATCGGCGCCCTGCCCGGCAAGGTCATCCAGGCGCTCAAGGTCGTCGACGCCGCCAACCCGGTGATCATGCTCGACGAGATCGACAAGGTCGGCATCTCCTTCCAGGGCGACCCCGCCTCGGCGCTGCTCGAAGTGCTCGATCCCGAACAGAACCACAACTTCCGCGACCATTACCTGGACGTGCCCTTCGACCTCTCCAAGGTGCTCTTCATCGCCACCGCCAACATGCCCGACACCATCCCCCCGCCGCTCTTCGACCGCATGGAGGTCATCCGCCTCTCCGGCTACATCCAGGACGAGAAGCTGAACATCGGCGAACGCCACCTCCTGCCGCGGCTGCTGGACAGGAACGGCCTCAAGCCGGACCAGGCCACCCTCACCCAGGAGGCGCTCAAGACCTTGATCGATGGCTACGCCCGCGAGGCGGGGGTGCGCGCCCTCGAAAAGGCCATCGGCCAATGCCTGCGCAAGATCGCCGCCGGCCGCGCCGAGGGCACCATCACCAAGCCGGTGACCATCACCCCCGCCAAGGTCCGCGAATTCCTCGGCAAGCCGCGCTTCGAGGACGACCCGCTGATGAAGAAGGGGCGGGCCGGCGTGGTCATGGGGCTGGCCTGGACCCCCCTCGGGGGGAGCACCCTCTACATCGAGGCGATGGCCGTCCGCGGCGACAAGGGGGTCAAGCTCACCGGCCAGCTCGGCGAGGTCATGACCGAGTCGGCGCACATCGCCTTCTCCATGGTCGGCGCCAACACCAGGCAGTTCGGCGTCGGCGCCGACTGGTTCAAGCAGAAGCTGATCCACATCCACGTCCCCGCCGGGGCGACGCCGAAGGACGGCCCCTCCGCCGGCATCACCATGGCCACCGCGCTGCTCTCCCTGGCGCTGCGTCGGCGGGTGCCCGCCCACTGGGCAATGACCGGCGAACTGACCCTCACCGGCCGGGTGCTGCCCGTCGGCGGCATCAAGGAGAAGATCATCGCCGCCGGCCGCTCCAAGGTCCAGCACGTGATTTTGCCCAAGGCGAACCAGAAGGACTTCGAGGAAATCCCCGAGAAGGTCCGCGCCGGCATCACCCCGCACTTCGTCGAGGACTACCAGCAGGTCTACGCCCTGGTCTTTGGCGCCGCCTGACCGGAATGGACACAGCTCTTAGCCTGGATTATTCGGCGCTTCCGGGGGTTGTGTGAGTTGACGTTCAAGCTTTCGAAAACCGGAAATGTCCACCGCCCGTGGTACAGTATGCCACCCACCTTGGCCATGGTGCGGACTTCGCAGATGAGGCATCCCTCCCCATCCCCATCCCTCGCCGACCTCCGGCTCCACGCGGCCATCGCCGCCGCCGCCGGCATCGCCGTTGCCCTGCTCTTCCCCCGCCAGGCACCGGACACGGAACGGTTCCTCGCCACTGCCCGCAACCTGGCGGAAAACGGCATCTTCTCCCTCGACGGCGCCACGCCGAGCGTGCGCGACTTCCCCCTGCTCCCCTGGCTCCTCGCCCTGGCCCGGAAAGTTGGCGGGGGCGACGGCCAGGCCGCCCTCCGCATCCTCAACGGCCTCTGCCTCGGCGCCACCGCCCTCGCCGTCGCCCGCGGCACCGCGCTGCTCCTTGACGAGCGCCAACCCCACCTCCCCGGAACTGGCTTCGCGCCACCCTGGCTGCCGCCGCTGCTGGCGCTGTGGGGAACCGCACTCTGGCCAACCCAGCTCGGTTCGACCCTGTTCGTGCTGACCGAGCCGCTGTTCACGGCGCTCTTCCTCTGGGCAAACCTGCTGCTGGCGACGGAAATCGGCGCGGCGGCCGCCGCGGGGCCACGGCCGGGCCGCTGGGCGCTGGCGGGCACCATCTTCGGGCTGGCATCGCTCACCCGCTCCCTCGCCCTGCCCTATGCCGCCCTCGCCCTGCCGCTGGCGGCCGGACTGGCCTGGTGGCAACAACGGCGCCGCCGGGGCGGGGCCGCCAACGGCAACGCCATTGCCGGCCTCCGGGCGGGGGCGCTGGCCGGGCTGATGCTCCTGTGCATCGTCGGCCCCTGGAGCTGGCGCAATTACCGGGTGACGGACGGACGGTTCATCCCCGTCAGCGTCGGCGAAGGGCTGGGGCTGGCGGTCGGCGCCGCCCAGGAATGGCGCGGGGAATACCCGGACGACCTGGATCCGCGCGACCCGCTGATGGCCGGAAAGGGGCTGACCCTGGCGGCGGCCGACGCCGAGCTGAAGCGGCAGGCGTGGGCAACCATCAAGGCCGACCCGGCCGCCTGGCTCAGGCTCGCGCCCCTGAAGCTGAAGCGGCTCTGGCTCGACGTCCCCGGTGGCAAACGCCAGATCCGGTCGGGCTGGCTGGTGGCAACCCTGGCGGCCCTCAACCTCGGGCTGCTGGCCGCCGCCGCCGCCGGCTATTGGCTGGGGCGGCGGCGGTTGCTGACCGGGTGGTTCCTGCTGCCGCCCCTCTACTTCAGCGCCGTCCACACCCTCCTCTTCGGCATGGCCCGCTTCCGCATCCCGGCGGAGCCGTTCCTGATCCTGGCCGCCGCCGCGGCTGGCGGGCGGCTTTTGGCCACGGCGGCCCAGCGGGGGAAACAGGATCGGCCGAATCCGCCAGACCGGTCGGATCAGACCGATCGGACTGATCAGCCGGATCCGCCGTAGTGCCGGAGCGTGCCACCGCCGCGCTCACGGGGGCGGCACCACATGGCGGGGATCGAATTCCGCATAGGAACAGGTCGCCGGCCGGTTCAACCGCCCCAGGTCATACTGCCCACCACTGGGACAAGCGGGAATCCAGCGCAGGTAGGACTGGAGATCCTCGGCGTTGAGCTTGGCTTGGGGATCCCGCTTCGTCTCAAAGGCCAGGAGCGCCTTGGCGTCCTCGATCCGCCGCAGGTTGCGCTGGCAGATCTCCGCCTGCGTCGTCGCCCGCGACTTGAGGTACCACGGCACCAGCAACGCCAAGACCAGCCCGACGGCGGAGAGCACCACCAGCAAGTCGGCCAAGGTGAACGGCCGCCACCGCCGCCTCCCACCACCGCCGCCTCCCACCACCGCGAGTGGCAACTCCACGGAACCCATTGCAGCCGAACGATAAAGCATGAGCGGAAAGATAAGCCCCCTTCGCCTCCCGTCAAGTCACCGCCGAAGCTTCCCCTCCGCCCCTCCCCTGGCCGGCTTGACCCTGAATTTTTCCCCACGCACCTTCCCAAAGTCCGATCATTTTGGGGCCGCGAATTTTCGCGAATCTCGGACTTTTTTCGTGTGGTTGAGTGTGTTTAGTGGGCAAAAACGGTTCGGAAAAGTTGTGGGGTGGCGGTGTCCGGGAATGGGCAATCACGGTGACGCCGGCAGGGCGTGCCGGGGGTCTTCCGTCGCATAGCTGCACTTCGGCGCCTCGCCGATCGAAGCATAATCATAAGTGCCGCCGGCCGGGCAGAACGGCTTGGTCTTGATGTATTTGTCCACGTCCGCTTCCGACGGCACCACCTCCTCCTCCAGCCGTTTCTCGAGCGCCAGGATGCTTTTGGCGCTGTCGATCAGCCGCAGGTTGTTGACGCAAATATTGGCCCGCGACAGCGCCCGCGACTTCAGGAAGCTCGGGATCGCCAGGATCGCCAGCAACCCGATGATGGTCACGACGATGATGATTTCGATCAAGGTGAATGCCCGCCACCTAGCCATGGGTGCCTCCTGGGATTGAATCTTCGCATTTTTGATAGCAACATTTGTGCCAGGTTCCAGCCACCGCGACCGCGCCGCCGCGGCCGCCAGCCCGAGGGTCAGCCAAAACAGCGGCAAGACCATGATCACATCAATGCTGAAGAGCCCATGCAACAGGTAGCCGCCCCCCATCAACCCCCAAGGCAGCCAGCCCGCCACTTCCCATGGCCGCAGCACCAGCGCCAGCAGCGCCAGGTAGAGGAGCAGCGCCGGCACCCCCGCCGTCACCGCCAGCTCCAGGAAGATGTTGTGCGCCTTGTCCACCCAGGCATCCATGTGTTTTCCCGGCAGGCGGATGCCCTGCCTGCCCAAATGGTCCAACCCCAGCCCCAGCGCCCAATGGGCCGGAAGGCGCCGCAGCGTCTCCCGCCACATGAAGATCCGGGAGGAGCCGGCCTTGGCCTCCAGCCGGCCGGCGGCCGAAACCTCGGCACCGATGCTGCCTGCCCGTTCCCGCAACGGTCCGGAGGCCAGGATCAAGGCAATGGCAACCCCCGCGGTCACCGCGCCCAGCGCGGCTAGCCGCGGCCGCGCCGCCGGCCGCCGCCAGGACGCCGCGGCGAACCCCAGCGCCACGCCCGCCGCCGCCAGCCAGGCACCACGGGTCTGGGAGATGAGCAGCGCCCCCGCCAGCAGGGCCGCCGCCGCCAGCCAGCGGGCGTCACGGGTGCGGAGATAGAGGAACCAGGCCGCCGGCAGCAGCAGCACCACGTAACCGGCGAGGAAATTGGGGTTGCCCATCGTCCCATAGCCGTTCAGCCAGCCATCCCGGAACGGCTCATGCGGCACCAGGTTGAGCCCGGCGTGCTGCAGCCAGGTGAACACGGCGACGGCCATGCCGCCGCGGACGAGGGGCGGCAGCAGCGCCGCCGGTTCCGGCTGCGCGGCGGCCAGCAGGAACAGCAGCCCGCAGAACAGCCAGGTCAGGAACCCCGTGCAGCGATGGCTGCCGAGCCAGGCGGTAGTGGCATCCGGTGCCTGCAGGGTGGACGCCAGCAGCAGCAGGAAAAAGGCGGCCAGGGCGCCGCCGGCGGCCGGCGCCAGCTTCAGCCGCCGCCAGTCGCCGCCGGCCCATCCCAGATAAAAGGCCGCGCACCCCACCACCGTCAGGACGAAAAACCGCCCCTGGTAGAAAAACTCGTTCCCCACCGGCACCACGACGAGGGGGAAGAGCAGCGCAAAGAGCGACAGCAGCCGGGTTGTGGAACGCTCAGGGTTCATGATGGGGGTACGCGTCCAGGCGTGCGTGGGCAACAAAAAAGGCCGCTGTCGAGCGGCCTTTTGAGTTGGCTTCCGCCAAAGGACAGATCAGTCGCTGGCCGGCAATTCATGGCCGTCAATGGTACAGGTCGGGACGCTGTCGGTACCTTCGCCAAACGGATCAACCGGATTTGCGTACGTTCCGCCCCCCGGGCAGCTCGGCACAACCTTGCCCTTGTAGTACTCCGCCAACTCATCACTGTCGTACTCCGGCACGTCGGCAACCTCTGACAGGTTGTTCTCGATGATGTACTGCTGGATGGCGCCGTCAATCTGCCGCAGGTTGTTGATGCAGGCGTTCTTCCGGCTGGTTTCACGAGCTTTGATGAAGCTCGGGATGGCGATGGCGGCCAAGAGGCCGATGATCGCCACGACGATCATGATTTCGACGAGGGTGAAGGCTCTGCGCTTCATGGTGGATCTCCTTCCGTTTCCGTTGAACTGACGTTGTTCGGGAACATTCCCCAACACTGCCGGTAGTGTAGCACAGCCCATGCCAAGGTGCAATCGGGCTCACAAAAAAATAATGGCCGCCCCGCCTCCCCACCGAATCTTCCGCCGGCACTGGCTCAATGGCGAGACAGCGTGCCGCCACACTGTCCCAAGACTGACACAAAAGCGGCCGGAACCGCTTTCCCACGTGGCCCAGGCGGCGCGGCGCGCCCGCCCCGCCACGGCGGGCTCTGATGGCCGAGATGGCCGGAGACGGACGAGATGGGCGGGGGGAGGTGGGAAGGAGGCCCCGGCGGCGGCCGGAGAATTGAGCCCCCGGCTTCAGCCGGGGGTTCGGGGGTTGTCTCCCTTGCTTTTGCGCCCCACCGGGGTGCGAGTGATGGCCGTTCCAGTTCGCGCTGGGGGGTTCGGCGGATATACTGTATGGCCGAATCTGGACGGGACACCGATTGCCGATTTTCGATTGCCGATTGCCGAGTTTCCAGTTTCCAAGCCCATGCCCCACCACGACCTCCACCACTTCTATCCCCGCGCCGAACAGCTTGTCCGGGAACGGCTGGCCAGCCTGCCCGGCTGCCACGACTGGGACCACACCGAGCGGGTGCTGCACAATGCGCGGCTGATCGCCCGGGAGGAGGTGGCCGACCTGGTGGTGGTCGAGTTCGCCGCGCTGCTGCACGACATCGGCCGGGCCCGGGAGCTGGCCGACGAGGGGAGGACCTGCCATGCCCGGCTCGGGGCCGAGCTGGCGCGGGAGCTGCTCGCCGGGATCGGCATCGCCGACGAAGGGTTCATCGGGCACGTGGCGGCCTGCGTCTTCACCCACCGCTACCGGCGCCGGGGCGAGGAGCGGCCGGCGACGCTGGAGGCGAAGGTGATCTACGACGCGGACAAGCTGGACTCGATCGGCGCGGTCGGCATTGGCCGGGCGTTCCACTTCGCCGGCCGCATCGGTGCCCGGCTGCACAACCAGGAGGCGGAGGCGCTCCACGCCGCCAGCTACAGCCGGGAGGACACCGCCTACCGGGAGTTCCTGGTCAAGCTCCGCCACCTCCACGAACGGATGCTGACGCCGACCGGGAAACGGCTGGCCGCGGCCCGCCACCGCTTCATGGAGAGCTTTTTCCAGGAATTCGAGCGCGAGATCCGGGAGGCGCGGTGAGCGGTGCGAGCCGTGGGCGGCGGGCGGCGGGGCTCATTTCGGGGCGACGGCGAGGGTCCAGAGGGTGAGGAGCAGCAGGGAGGCGAGGGTCACGGGCACGCCAGTGCGGGCGTACTCGCGGAACCCGATTGCCACGCCATGCCGGCGGGCGCCTTCGAGCACGATCAGGTTGGCGATGCTGCCAATGGTGATCAGGTTGCCGGCGAAGGTGCTGGCCAGGGCGAGCACGTAGCCGTGGACGGGGGTGGGCGCGGGGAGGGCCTTGAGCAGGAGCATCACCGCCGGGACGTTGCTCACCAGGTTGCTCAGCAGGAGGGTCACGGCGCTGAGGAGGTGGAGGTTGCCGAGGTTCACGCCGTGGCCGGCGAGGGCCCGCACTGCCTGGGCGGGCAGCCCGGTCCGTTCCAGGCCGTGGATGATGACGAACAGGCCGCAGAAGAGGCTGATCAGGTGCCAGTCCACGCCGCCGAGGAGCGAGCGGCTGGCCATCCGCCGGCTGCAGAGGAGGAAGCCGGCGGCGGCCAGGGCGGTCACTTCGCGCGGGGCGGGGGTGAAGAAGAGGGCCAGGAGGATGACGCTCACCGCCACCGCCTTGGTCATCTGGTGCGGGTTCGGGTCGGCCCAGCCCTCGGGGCATTCGCCGCCCCCTCCGGTGGCCGCCGTGGCGGCGGCGGTGGCGGTGGCGGGGGGGTGCGGACTCCGCAGGCGGCCGCGGTAGTTCCAGAGGATCAGGGCGTAGGCGGCGGCGAGGCTGGCCAGGGCCGGGGGCAGGCACCAGAGGAGGAAGGGGGCGAAGCGGAGCTGCTCCGCCTGGCCGATCAGGATGTTCTGGGGGTTGCCGATGAGCGTGGCGGCCGAACCGATGTTGCTGGCAATGGCCAGGGCGAGCAGGTAGGGGGCCGGGTTCAGCCCGGCCCGGAGAAGGCTGGCGACGAGGACGGGGGTGAAGGCGAGGCAGACGATGTCGTTGGTCAGGATGGCGGCGAAGCCGCCGCCGACCAGCATCAGCAGCAGCAGGAACCGCCGCGGCCGATCCATCTGGGGAGTGATCTGGAGCAGGGTCCAGGTGTAGAAGCCGCTGGCGCGGAATTGGGCGGAGACGACCATCAGCGCATAGAGCAGCAGGATGGTGGGGGCGTCGATCGCCCGGAGGGCGTCGGCCAGCGGCACGGCGCCGGTGACGACCAGGGCGATGGCGCCGAGCAGGGCGAAGCCGGTGCGGTCCACGGCCAGGCGCGGCAGCGCGCCGAAGGCGACGCCCGCATAGCTGGCCAGGAAGATGAGGAGCGTGAGGGTTTTCATGGAAACGGCCGGAATATAGCCCGCCGCCTGGCCACCGCGGGCGGCGGGCAACAAGTCGCTGGCCAGCGATAGCCCGCGAAGCCGGCCTTGCCCTCCAAAACCCCTTCCCCACCCGCGGTGAAAACGGTTTTGTGGGGAAACTCGGGGTTCGGAAATCAATCCACGATCTTGAGTTTCGCCTCGGCGGAGTTGGCCTTGAGTTCGGGGGCGTACATCGCCGACGCCTTGGCCGGCAGCGCGCTGAAGCTGCCCGGGATCTCGGCGCGCAGGCGGTAGCTCAGGCTGTGCCGGCCGCGCGCCAGGGCGCGGACGAAGAAGGCGACGCGCTCGTCGCGGAACTCGACGTAGGCGCCCATCTCGTTGCCGGTGTAGCCGCTGCGCACCTCCACCGGCTCGGTCCCGGCCGCCTTCAGATCCTCCAGGATGATGTATTCGTAGTCGTTCTTGCTCTCGACGACCAGCTCGACCTCCAGCAGGTCGCCGCTCTTCAGTTCCGCCAGGTCCTTCAGCTCACGCCGCTCATACTTCTCCACCTTCTGGTCCAGCGCCTGGCCGCGCACCCCCTCCGCCTTGATGCCCTTGGCGACCGGCACGAGCTTGTACAGCTTGCGCTCGATCTTGACTTCCAGCCCGGCCTTGGCAATCGGATCCTCCAAGGTGAAGTTGGTCAGGTAGGCATTGAAGTAGAGCGGGCCGCGGCCGGCGACCCGGCGCAGCTCGACCGTGTGCGCGCCGGCGGCGACGCCAGCGCCTTCGAGCACCAGCTTGTTGTCGAAGCTGAAGAGGTTCGCCTTGGTGATCGCCACCCGCTTCGCCTCCCGGCCGTCCACCAGCACGGCCACGGTCAGCTCCGGCGCCTCCTCGCCGCTGCCCTGGAGGAACTCGGCGAAGGCCTCGATGACGTAGGCCGTGTCGCGCGTGCTGTTCCAGTAGGTGGCATGCCGGCGGTTGTTGGCCAGGTACTTGACGATGCCGGCGGCCTTGTCGCCCGTGGGCTCGACGGCGGCCAGGAGCTTCAGGTACCAGGCCATGGCCTCGATGTCGCTGCCGTGCCAGCACCACCACCAGGTGCCTTCCGGGAGCTTCAGGTGGGCCGACTGGTTCTCGGCGTCCTGGACCAGGTACTGCTCGACGTTGCGCCGGAGCAGGTCGCGCTTGCCGGGGTCGCCGACGCGGTGGCAGGCCAGGGCCGTCATGGCCTTGGCGTAGACGGAGAGTCCGTTGCGGTCGCGGTAGAGGAACTCCCGCATCGCGGGGCTGTCCGCCTTCGCGTCAACCAACACCAGGTAGAGCAGCGCGTCGAGGTCGTCGGCCTGGAGCTTGTGCTCCTTGTGGCCCTTGGGCAGCTTCAGCCGCCGGAGCTGTTCGGCCTGGCAGGCCCGGAGCCACTCCTCGCCCCGGCGGAGCATCCCCTCCGGCACCGCCGCGCCGCAGTCGCGCGCCAGTTGCAGCCCATGCACGACCACGGCGGTGGTGTGCGGATAGGAGCGTTCGCCCCAGCCGCTGAACCAGCCCCAGCCGCCGTCGGCGCATTGCATGGATTGCAAGCGCTCGATGCCGGCCTTGACCATTTCCGCGACCGCGGCCTCGTCGAACACCGGGTTGCGCTCCGCGCCGGGGTTCGGCGGATTGTTCCGCCGCCAGTCGGCGGCGCGCTTCGCGTCGTCGCCGATCTCCTGGGCGTTCAGGTTCGTCCGCTTTTCCTGGATCGCCTTGAGGTCCAGCCCCAGGCGTTTGAGCGTGTGCTGCGTCACCACCGTCGGCAGGAAGCGGTTCAAGGTCTGCTCCGTGCAGCCATAGGGATAGTCCACCAGATACGGCAGCGCGTCCACCATCGCGCCGGCGAGCGTCGGCGAATAGCGCAGTTCCAGGCGGGTCTGCTCCGGCCGGCGCTCCCGCGGCACGGCCAGCTCGATGCGTGCGGAGTCCGCATCCCGGCGGAGGACGCCGCTGAAGCTCTCCGTCTTGAGCATGCCGTGGACGTAGACGGGGAAGGTCAGCTCCATGGCGTCCGATTCCTCGTCGGTCAGCGCACTCATGCGGACGGTGATCCGGCCGGGCTGCCCGATGCGCACGCGCCAATCCACCCGCTGCTCGCCACCGGCGGCGACCGTGACGGCCTGGTCATGGCGCCACCGGTCTGGCTTGGCACGTTCGATTTTGGCGTCAAGCGCCGTGGTTTGGGCACCGTCGAGTTCGATGATTTCCAACCGCGCCGTCACTTTCTTCTTGGACTTCAGGTAATTGTGGATGTTCGCCGAGAGCGTCACCTCGTCCTTCTGCACAAAGAAACGCGGTGCCTGCAAGCGCACGATCAGATCCTTGGTGGTGACCGCCTCGGCCGTGCCTTCGCCGACGCGGCAGCCCTCGCCCATGGCCCAGACCCGCGCCTTCCAGGTGGTCAGGTTCTCGGGCATGGCCAGCTCGGCCGTGGCCTCGCCGTTGGCGTCGGTGTCAAGGGTGCCCACCCACAGGGCGGTGTCCGCAAACTCGCTGCGCACGCTGGGCTGGACCAGCGCGGCGTCCTCCGCCGCGCCGCCGCCGCCCGGTTCGCCGGCATCGGCCTTGGCGGCGTCCTCGGCCAGGGCCATCGGGGCCGCCGGGGCCGCCAGCGCTTCCGCCATCGGCGCCGCCAGGCTCATGCGCTTCATCACCCGCGCCTCGCCGCGGAAGAAGCCGCCGCCACGCCCCGGAGCGCCCGCGCCGGTGGCCAGGCCAGCCAGCCCCTCCTCGTCCGCCAGCGAAAAACCGAACACGCCAAGCCAGGCCATCGGGATTTCGTTCGACTTCAGGAGGTTGCCGCTGCCGCGCCCGAGGCTGCCCTCGCCCCGCGGCTGGTGCGTGCGCCGCCATTTCCAGAAGAACTGCTTGATCTCCGGCACGTTCGAGCCGCCGGCGATGTATTCGACACTCTTGTCGTAGACCGTCAGCGCCGTAGTGCCGACAAACGGCCGCCCTTCCAGGTCGGTGAGCTTCACCGTGAGCCGCGCCTTCTCCCCGGGCCGGTAGGCGTCCTTGGAGAGGGTGGCCGCGACGTTGAGAACGCGGCTCTCCGGCGGCACCGCGATCTCGCGCACGTCGCTGTAGAGCTTGCCGCCGCTGACCGTCACCGCCTCGACGAAGAAGTTGGGCATGTCCTTCTTCGTCACTTCCACCGCCGCCGCCGCGCTCTTGCCCGCGAGCCGCAGCACCTGGGGCGGCAGATAGACGCCGTTGGCCGGCCGCACGAAGAGGAGCACGGTGGAATCCGCGCGCTCGGTGTTGACCCGGAGCTGGACCGTCTCGCCTGGCCGGTACTCGGCGCGGTCGGCGGCCAGTTCGATGTCATTGAAGCGGAAACTCTCCGCCGCCGCCGTCTCGCCCATGATGCAGAAGAGGTGGCCGCCCTCGATCTCATGCCCCTGGGCGTCGCGGATCCGGAGGCTGAGCCGGTATTGGCCGGCTTGCACGGCCTTGATCGGCTGCCGGGCCTCGCCCTGGGCGTCCAGCGCCACGTTCCAGCGCTCCACGGTCTCCTCCACCGGCGGCTGGCCGGCCACGTGGCGGAGCCGGAGCAGGCGCAGTTCGCCCCGGCCCGCGACCGGCTGGCGGTCGAGGGTCAGCGCCTTGAAGCTCGCCTGCACCACGTCGCCCGTCCGGTAATGGCCGCGGTCGGCCCAGGCATATACCTTGAACGGCTTGCGCGCCACCAGCACGGTGCCAGTGCCGACAATGGTGCGGCGCGAGGCGTCGGTCACCTCCGCGGTGATCTCGTACTTGTGGTCCTGGTCGCCATGCATGAGCTTGGCCGGCGCGGTGTCGAACCGGATCGGGAACAGGCCGTCCTTGCCGATGGGCGCCTCCCCTTCGGCGACGATTTCGGGCGGCACCGGCGGCGACCAGAACCCCGGCCACCAGCCGCGGGCCGGCCGGGCCGTGCCCCACTCGCGCCAGCCGGGGTACCACGGGGTGTCGGCGGCGAACCACCAGTAGCCGGGGCCGTAGAACCAGTCCCACCAGCGCCAGGGAAACCAGCGCGCCGCGTGCGGAGTCCGCAACACCTTGTATTTGACCTTGCCTTCGGCGACCGGCGCACCAAAGTAGTACTTCGCCTTGACCGTGGCCGTGACCGCCTCCCCGAGCATGACCGGCGCCGTCGGCGCCGCCACCGTCACCTCGAACTCCGGCTTCTTGTACTCCTCGACCCGGAAAGTGCCGCCGCCGACCCCCCGGAACTCGATGCGCCAGACGCCGAGCACGGCATCCTTGGGCAGCGCCAGCTCGCCTTCGCAGCCGCCGTGGCCGTCGGTCAGCAGCGTCTTCTCATACACCTTCTCATTGCGCGGGTTGCGGATGACGACGCGGCTCTCCTGGTTGGCGTAGACGCTTGCGCCCTCCTTGTCGTACTGGGCCCGGTCAGCCCAAACCTTGAACTTCACCACCTGCTCCGGCCGGTAGACGGGGCGGTCGGTCATGACGAACACCTTCTCCTGCCGGTACTCGCGGTCGTAGCGCTCCGCGCGGGTCTGCCACCAGACGTTCTGGAAGCCGAGAAAGGCCAGCCGCCCGTCCGCCGTGGTCGCGGTCACCAGCCACTGGTAGCTGCCCGAATCCAGGCCCTTGGGCGGATTCCCGACCTGGAGTTCGGTGGTGAAGAGGCCGTCCCGGTCCGTCTCGCCCGCCTGGCTCGCGGTGTGGATCTCGTGGCGCCCGCCATGGCCGACGGCGTTCGGCCGCCAGCGTTGGGCCCAGCCGAAGAAGTCGAGCCTCGCCCCGGGGACCGGCGCGCCGGTGACGGCGTTGGCGACGAAGTAGAGGTTGTTCCCCGCCAGCGGCTTGTGGACAATCGCGGTGTCGGCCAGCCAGAGCACGATCCGGCTGACATTGCCGTCGGGCAGCGTGGCGGTGAGCAGGTAGGCGCCGGCCTTCCGCAACGGCGTCTGGACGGTGATCCGCCGGTCCCAATGCCCCGGCCGCGGCGCCAGCGCCAGCTCCCACGCCGCCACCGTGCCCCGCCGGTATTTCCCCTGATCCTTCTCGACGATGCGCCAGCCGATGTTGGCGAGGTCGAGGCGTTCCCATTCGAGCTGCCGCGGATTGGACGCGAGATAGGCCTTGACGTCCGCCAGCAGCGTGGCCACGTCCAGCTCCACCGCCTCGAACCGCGCGGAAGGCGCGTTGCGGAAGCGGAACTCGACGGTGGCGCCCTTGCCGCCGGCGGGCTGGGTCAGGACCGGCTCGAACTGCCCCCAGTTTTTGCGGATCTGGTCGAGCTGGCGTTGGGCACGGTCGCGCTGGCCGCTGTCCCGGGTCGCCTGGCGCAGCGCCTCCCAGCACTGGGCGGCCGCGTCGTACTGCCGGCGGTTCTCGAACTCCTCGGCGAGGGCGCCCCAGGCCTCGTCGCGGTAGCCCCGATCCTGCCGGGCCAGCTCACGGTAGAGGCGCAGGAAATCGAACTCGGGCGGCAGGGTGAAGCGCTTGATCCCCGTGGCGAGCTTGGCAATGGTTTCGTTCTCCCGGAGGGTGTGCAGCTCCCAAGTGCCGCTCTCGTCCTGGCGCGTCTCGTCGTCGCCGGCGTCCTGGCCCCGGAAGAACCAATTGTACTCCGCCAGGGTGGCGACGCCGAACTGGCTTTGCAAAAACTGCGCGAACTCGTACTTTGGCGCGGGACCAGTGCGGCGGGAGAGCGCCCAACGCCAGCGCTCGCCGTCGCTTTTCGCATCCGCCCAGCTTTGCGGCAAGGCATGGAGGACCGGCGTCCCGGCCGCGGTCACCGGCGCGCCGCGGCGGCCATCGTTGCCGTCATAGCGGAAGCCGTCCTCGTAGTCCGGCAGCGTGGAAAGATCCGTCAGCACCTGCAACTTCCAGGCGCCCTGGTAGCCGCGGCCGCCCAGGAGCTGCCAGCAAAGAGACTCATACAACTCCTCGTAGCCGCCCGCCGGCGCCTGGCGGTCGGCTTCGGCCAGCCGCAGCGCCTGTTCGAGAAGCTGCAAGGCGCGGACGCGGTCACGTTCGCCGGCGTTGACCGGCTTCGCGGTGCCGCCGCGGTGCCCGCCCCGCTCGAACGCGCCGGCGACCAGGAAGCCGTTGTGGTTGCCGTCCCCGTAAAGCCGGGCTGCCCGCACCAGCAGGCGCCAGTTCCCGGCATGGACCGCAACCACCTGCTCGACCAACGCATCGGTCTCCTTCTCGTTGCCTAGGCGCCGCTGGCAGGCGACCGCCTTCTCCAAGTCCGCCGGCGCCAGTTCCGGGACGGCCCGCGGCTCCAGCGCGAGCCGGGCGAAAAGCGCCTGGGCCTCCTTGAAATTGCCGTCGCCCATCAGCTTCTCGGCCTGCTTGCGCAACGCCGCCGCGGGCTCGGCCGTGCCGCCCGCCGCCTCCTGGGCCAGCGCCCGCGCCGGCAGCCCCAGCCCCAGGCAAACCAGGAACAGCCCCAGCCACCCGCCAAGCCGCCCCGTAACCGTCTTCATGTTGACTCTCCTCCGTGCCACAATTCTGATTACCGGTCAAATCAAGGCGAAGCGAACGAGGCGATCGTTTCGCCGCCCCCGCTGGAGTTCACGCTTCAGCGTGGGATCGGAAGGCGCCGGCCCAAACAGCCCCACGCCAAAGCGTGAACTCCAACTTCGATCCCAAAAGATTTGGCCTGATCGCTTCATGGGAAGATGAAACCTGAAACCAGGGAATCGGACTTCGTGGCCTTCGTGACTCGTGGTGAATAATTCAGGGCCAGCGGCCAGCGCGCCATCACCAGGAAGACGCCGGCGCCGGCCATTCCTTCACCGCGGCCGGCCAATGGGCAGAAGATACAGGGGTTCTTCCGCGATGCCCAGCGCCGCCTTCAGCTCAGCGTCATCGAAGGCGCCGACGGCGCAGGTGCCCAGCCCCAGCGCCACGCACTGGAGATAGACATTCTCCCCGGCATGCCCCACTTCCATCTGGACGTAGCGCGGCGCCCGCGCCCCATACCGCCGCGCCGTGCGCCCATACTCCGCGGCCAGCACCAGCGTCGCCGGCGCCACCGCGAGCATCTCCTGCCCCAGCGCCGCGGCCGCCACCGCCCGGCGCACGTCCCCAGCCCGGACCATGATGAGTTCGTGGGATGCCGGCAGGTAGCGATAAACCCCGGCCGGCAAACCCGTCACGGCACCGGCCACCAAATATGCCTCCAGCGGGTAGGTCGCCCCGGCGCTCGGACACGTCCGGAGGCCATGACGCTGGTCGCTAAGGCCCTGCGCCGCCCACAGCAATTGCCCCGCCGCCGCCAGGTGAAGCGGCTCCTCCGTGAAGCTCCGCCGGCTCCGGCGCGTCGCCAGCGCCTCCGCAACGCTCATCCCCCCAGCCACCCGCGCCGCCGGCAGCTTCACCCGGTCGCCAGCCAGCGCCTTCCCCTCCCCGCCCCAACCGGCCGCCAACCCGAGGGCCAGCCACGCTGCTCCGCCTACCCGCGGCAACCATCCTGACGGTTTCATGCCCAACCTCCAGCACCTTGTCGTCCAGACATGGACTTACCCTAGCCCCAAACCGCCCGTTCCGCCACCGCCATGGCGCCCATGAGAGTGGCGGGAGATGGCGCGTTCGGGTGTGGCACCGGGGACGGTGCCACCGACTTTGGGGCCTGCCGTCCAGCCAAAAAAGACGCCGGGCGGAAGATGATGCGTTGAACGGGGATCGGCCAATGCCGCCCCGTCATCGGGCGAACCATCCACGACTACCTGGCCGCGGCGACCTCCGCCACGGCTTTGCCCGCGTCCGCTGCCCGCGCTGCCACCACGAGTTCTTCGTTGCCATCTCCGGCCGCCGCCGAACGCCTTGTCCAGTACATGGCCCGCTGCCCCTTCAGCCTGGAACGCTTCGTCAACGTCAGCCCCGAAGGCCAGGTCTTCTACCGCACCGAAAACGCCGAGTGCCGCCCCTTCGCCGACGAAAACCACGAGGGCGAAAAATCGCATCCCATCAAACGCAACTTCCAAAACTTCAAGCACTTGGACTTCATCGCCGACCTCACCCCCCGCCCCCATGCCGCCGCCATCGAGAAGATCCTGCGCCACACCGGCCTCTGGCGCGACCCCCAGCCCCGCGCCCCGCCGCCCCCGCCCAAGGAGGAACCGCTGCCCGCAAGCACTCCGCCGCGGCTTCCCCGCCAGCGTCCTTCTTCCCCAATCCCCAACCCAAAATCGGCAATCCAAAATCCAAACCGGAGTACGACTGACCTGGGCGCTTCATGAACCGCACTCCGCGGCGTCCTCCGTGCCCCCTGAGACCTCTGTGGCGAATAATTTCAGGTCACAGGCTTGACGCCCCGATTCCGGCATAATACAGTTCCCCCCATGCATCGCTACCTGTGGGAACCGCAACCGTACGCCCGAAAACCGGCCGGGAAGATGCCAAACCTCACCCAAAGCCCCACGCCGACCCATTCCCCCGCCGGAACCCTCTCCGGCGTCGCCGCCACGCCGGCGGAATCGCCGATTTCGGGGTCAGCTTCACCCTCTCACCCCCCGTATCCCCCCCGTCCGACCCGCCCCCTGAAATCAAAATTCCTATCAGTTTGGCGATAACAAAGAGGCAAAAGGAGTTCAATATGGCAACGTGCAAAACCTGTTATGGACGGAAAACATACCTTGTCCTGTATGTCGTGGACAGGGGAAAGTATCAGGAAAGACCTGTCCAAATTGTAGTGGCGTGAAAATAGTAACTTGCCCGACCTGTCGAGGCACTGGCAAACAATAAGGCACACAATGAAGGTCAAACCTGACTTGGTTGAGTACGTCATTAAGAACTTCGACAAAGATGATTCAGAGTCAAATGTTCGTGCAATTCTTGACTGTATGAAGGTTGAACTTAGACGCGACATGAAAAAGTCCCGTTCGAAAGAAGAGGCAACCTTCTGTCAAACGTTGATTGACCAAATTGAGACACCTGATTTCTGGTATATGCTCGATTGGGCAAATTATTTTGAGTTTCAGGGGCCATGACGACAATGCCGGTCGAGGTGTCTCATCATGCCTCGACCGGCAAACTGGAAGGGTTCGATCAATGGAACACAAGATCAAACTTGCGGAGCTTTTTGACCTTCCCAATCCGCAAGAATATAAACTGCACCTTGCGTGCCGAAGTGACAATGCGCATCCTCTAGATGTCTATGTGGCTGATCGACAAGAATGGTTCGCGTGGAACTGCTGGAGAGGCAATAAGAACGATTGGACACGGAAATTTATCCTGTCGTTTATTGAGTTCTATCCCATTTCTGGCGCCTATCTCTTTGGAGGTGTGTTTGAGGTGAAACAGCGAAATCAAGATGGCTATGTATTAGAGGAAGTTGAGGCCTTTAAGAAATGGGAAGGTCGTCTCATTTGCACATTTTACCGTTATCAAGGGCTTAGAGGCAGAGCGTACTATCTTGATCGTATGCTCGATTCTTTTGAAGTACACTCACTATTGCCTGAACGGTACAGTGGAGAAAGGTTTTGTGGATATGAGAACGTCAATCACCCCTTTTCAGTGCTACGCACAATAATCTCAAGCGAGAAGCCAGACTGGAAGGCATCGCTTATGGCGGTTAAAGGGGTGTATTTAATTGTGGACACAAAGAATGGTAAGACTTATGTGGGGTCAGCATCTGGCGATGCTGGCATTTGGTCGCGACTGTCTTGTTATGTCTATACGGGACATGGTTGTAATGACGAGTTGGTCAAAACGATAAAAGAGCAAGGCATCGACTATGCTTTAGGAAACTTCAAGTTCAGCATCCTTGAGGTGTGTGCTTTCAACACGTCCGATGAAACAATTTTTCGGAGAGAATCACACTGGAAGAATGTTATGTTGTCAAGACAGTTTGGGTACAACAAGAATTAGGGGCGAACAAAGCGGTGGAGGCGACGGGATACCGCCGCCTCACCGCTGACGTTCGGCGAAACGAAAACAGCCTCGTCGTGACGCCGATTGGTAAACAAAGAGGCTTGGAGAGTTCAAAATGTCCATATGCAAGACCTGTCACGGCACCAAGACGATCAGATGTCCCGTCTGTAATGGCAGCGGCAAGGTAAGCGGGAAACCTTGCAGCAGTTGCGGTGGGGACAAAAAGATCATCTGTCCCACATGCAGAGGAACGGGCAAGTAATCTCTGTTTCGGGACGGAGCAGGGTTCCCCCCTGCTCCGTCCTTTTGAAAGGAACACTTCATGTATTCAAAGGTCTTTTTTGAGCCTTGGGTGGGGATGGATTACGGTTCGTCCAAATCGATATTTCAAAAGAAGATATTGGTTCTTGGTGACTCGCACTATTGTGGGGAGTGCGAAACATGCGGCGACAGAGATGTTCATTCCGGTTGCACACAGTTTACCCAAGACACAATCGGTGTCTATCTGAACCCGAACGAGCACGGGAAATGGAAGAAGACCTACTCAACCTTCCTAAACAGCATATTCGGGAAAGGAACCTCATTAACCGAAAGGACGCGGTTCTTTGATTCTGTCGCATTCTACAATTTCTTGCAGGTTTCGGCGGGTGACAACGCAACTTCAGCGAAGGCCTACAACTATGGTGACCAGAAGCATCTCAATGCGTATTATGAAATGCTAAGCCATGTCCTGCCCGACATTATTCTTCTTTGGGGCAATAGAGTGTGGCATCTCTTGCCGAATAACTGGGGCGATGGCGAGGCTAAAAAGGGAGACCCCATTCCCGTCAAAAACTCGACTTTCCCGAAGTACATGACATACCCATTTCAGGGAAAAGAAATCGTCTTGGTTGGCACTCATCATCCGTGCAGTGGTTTTCCGAGCGAGTTTTATCATGAGGTCTTTTCACGTTTGGGAGTTGTCCCGACCATGGGAACTGGGAACTGATTGCGGCATTTGATTACTTGACTTGAGAAACACACCGTGTTGATGGTATAGTCTTGGCGTTGGAGGTGCTATGGGCAAATACGCAAAGGTATACGAACACATCATGACGCGGCGTTCGGACTCGAATGTTCCGTTCGATGATCTGTGTGTTTTACTGACCCGATTGGGGTTTGAACGCCGGGTGCGTGGCGACCACCATATCTTCACTATGGAGGGCGTCGAAGAAATCATCAATGTTCAACCAAAAAACGGGATGGGCAAAGCCTATCAGGTCAAACAGGTTCGCGATTTGCTGTTGAAGTACAAGCTGCGGATGGAGGACTGAACCATGGAAAACAAATACGAAATCATTATTTTCTGGAGTGAGGACGACAAGTCCTACGTAGCGGAGGTTCCCGAACTCTCCGGGTGCATGGCAGATGGCCTGACCTATCAGGAGGCACTCTCGAACGCTGAACAAACGATTCGCGAATGGATTGCAACGGCATCTGATCTCGGAAGATCGATTCCGCAGCCTCGCGGACGCCTGGCGTATGCATAATTACTGCCGAACCAGGCGGCGTACCGAACGCGAATACGCGCCGGTAGCCGCTGACGTTCTGCAAGAGGAGAAGAGATAATGAAATGAATTGTTACGGTTGCAATGATGGTCACAGTCGCCACCGCTTTCGGCGGTTCTGAAGTCAGTCCGATCTATGTGCTTGCTCTTCGAGACGCCAAACCGGTTTCCGTCGCCCTTGTCAGGACGGCGGATTATGTGGCAATTCCGGTTTCTGTTGTGAGTTAGCAGAAGGATCAGTCGCAACGATTCGATGACATCCGAGCGGCCAAACGCTTGATGCAAGAGACGGCTAAGCAAAACAAGAAGATCACAATCAAAGACGGGCCTCTTTCGCTGTCGGCCCGGCCCTCGTCAAAGATGAGCTTCATTTCCTCCTATTCATCGTATGAGCAGCCGTCAACGGCCAATCTGACCATTATGATCCCGCTTGATCCGCAAGCGCCAGATGTCTTCGCAGCAGCGGGCGAGATCACTCGGTTTGTGAACGGGATCAAGTTCGCGGACAAGACGCATTGCAATCTCGGACAAGTCCAGCTTGCTATGTCCGATCCAGAGCAGTATCGTGCATCCCTCCTCCAACTCATAGCCCAGGACATCCGAAAGACCAAGGAACTGATGGGAAGCAAAGGGACTCTCGCTGTTGAAGGGTTGCAAAGTCCCGTCATCGTTAGGCAGATGGACGAAACCAAAGTGGAACTGTTCTTGAACTACTCCGTAACGTTGAACGGCACGGAGTAGGGGATGAGAAAGCGCAGAACCACAGCCTCCTGGGTACGTCGCTGACGCGCCGACCCAGAGGCGGACGTTGTGCAAGACAAATGGAAAACTGGGTGGCTGATTGACTCAAGTCTATCGCAAAAAGGCCTTGAGCCATGGATGCGGCGCACTCGGAGATCGCGCCCTACCTTGAAATCTGCGCTAACCGGACTTTCGCGATTCGCGCGGAATCAATGGCGTTATTCCCCCCGTCCGATCCGCCCCCTGAAAGCAAAATTCCTATCAGTGGCGGCAGTGCTGACGGCGCTGCTGCTGACGGCCGCCTGCCGGGGCGAGGCCGGCGAAGGAGATGGCATGACCAACCCAGCGGTTTCTTCAACGGCCTCCCCTGTGCGGGTGCGGTTGCTGACGGCCGATGGACAGCCGGGGCCGGCGATGGACGTGCCGCGCGTGGTCAAGAGCGAGGCGGAGTGGCGCGCCCAGCTCACGCCCGAGCAATACCGGATCGCCCGCGGCAAGGGCACGGAACGCGCCTTCTGCGGGCTCTTCAACGATCACCATGAGGACGGCTTTTATGTCTGCGTCGGCTGCGGCCGGCCCCATTCCGGCCCACCCCTGAACGTGGCAGCCCGGCCCGACGGGTGCCAGCGCCACGACGGAGCTGACCACCGGCGAGGACGTCACGCTGAAGCTGGAGTCCGGCGATGCCGACGCGACTACGCGCGGCAACTCAGGCGGTGGGGCCGGCGGCACGGATGAGAGGAAATGCTTGAAGAACTTCATGCTGTCAGTTCCTCATCTCCTCATCGTGCGTCGCCCAGATGCCTGTTCTTGCCGAACAATTCGTTGTCTCGTTGCCGCAACCGCAACCGCAACCGCCCCTCGCGGGGCGCATCCTCAGCGGTTGAAGAGCTCCTTGAACACCCGGAGGTAGGTCCGGAACTGCTCCAGCGAGGTGTCCGGCGGAATGCGGTGGTCGGGCATGGGGATGAAGCCGCCCTCCGCGGCCAGCGGCCGGAGCGGTTCCAGTTCGGCGCGGATCGCGGCCTCGCCCAAGGGGATGACGTGCTTGTTCACGCCGCCCATCATCCGCAGCCGCTTGCCGTACTTTTGCCGGAAGGCGACCGGATTGCCCTTCCAAGTGCCGACCTCGATCGGGAAGACAATGTCGAAGCCGCTCTCCAGCCAACACGGCAGCAGGTCGTCCACCTTGCCGTCGGAATCAATGAGCATGAACGGCACGCCGAGTCCGCGGTAGGCGGCGATCATCTTCCGGTAATACTTGTCGTAGAATTGGCGGTGGAGCGCCGGCGAGATCAGCGGCCCGGTGTTGAAGCAGTTGTCCTCGAAGAAGTAGGCGAAATCGAATGACACCTTTTCCAGGAGCGGCTTGTTGATGGCGATGTAGTAGTCGGCCTGGAACGCGACGATCTCCTCGAACAGCGCCGGATCGTCGTAGGCCAGACAGGAGACGGCCTCGACCCCCAGCCAATCCCGCATCTTGCCGTAGAGGCTGCCGCCGAAGAAGCAGGTCATGTGCTCGCGGGCGTTCAATTTTGCCGCGCGCGCCTGCCAGTCCGGCTTCCAGCGGGCGGGATCGGCCGGATCCAGGAATTTCTTGAACCGTTCCCAGTCGGCGCGGGTCGGTTCCAGGTCGTGCTTGAGGGTGTGGGCGATGCTGCTGCCGAGTTTGCTGTTCTGGACAATGCCGCCGAGGGGGGAGCGCACGGTGCGGGTCTCCGCGTCCTCGGCAATGGTTTCCCACTTGCCGGGGGCGCGCGGCCAAGGGTCGCGGAGCCCCTGGTTGTCCCAGATGTCGCCCTTGCCGTCCGGCGCGCATTCCCAGTCGGTGTCCATTTCCGGCAGTTGCGGGCCGCCGTTGCCCCCCTCCTGCATCGGCGCCGTCAGCCCTTCCTGCCGCCAGCGGATCTTGGTCTCCGGCCAGGTGCCGAAGTAATAGAGCGGCAGCCGGTCGAATTCGCCGTAATTCATGACGGCATGAAACCGTTCGCGTTCGTTCATGGAAAAACTCCTTGGGGCTGAATCAGAAAATCTCCCATCGCACCTGTCATGATTCACCACCGGAAGTCGGGGGATGGCATCCTCCCATCCCCCGAACCCCCTGGAGGGTGGCAGTGGCCACGTTTCCATTTGGGAAAACCGGAGTTGCGAAGTGCGCCGGCGGGCCAACGCGTGGTCATCTCGCCAACGTTTCATCCGCCGGCGGACTTCGCAACTCCCGGCTGTTCAAAAGGAAACGGGTCAACGACCCTCTCCAGAGGGGTTCGGGGAGAGGGGAGAATGCCCTCTCCCCGATTACGGGGCCAGGCGTTGTTTGAGGAACTCGAGGAAGGCCGGCTTGTCGTTCCAGCCCAGGGCGACGTCCACGGGCTGGCCGGCGGGGTCTTCGCGGGTGAAGCCATCGTCGGTCACAATCAGGTCCAATGTTTTCATTTGCAGCCACTGGCGGCTGAAGGCGAGGAAGACGGCGACGGTGTCGAAGAGGACGGAGGTCTGCTCCGGCGGCGGCAGGGCGGCGGGGCTGTCCACCTTGGCCTGGAAGGCGCGCCAGACTTGCCAGCTTTCCCAGACGTCGCGGCAGAGCGGGTCGCGGCTGGCGGCCATCTGCTGGCAGAAGGCGGCGTCGAGGATGATGTCGCCGCAACTGTCGAGCGGCGTGATCGTCTTCGGCCAGGGGGCGGCAAAGGTGCGCTGGGCGGCGGCGACGTCGCGGACGACGTTCCATTCGGCGGCGACGCCGGGCTGGCCGTCATAGGCGACGGCGACGGAACCCTGCATGCCGACGAAGCGCGCCTTCTGCGCAATCCGCGGCTCCAGCGCCAGGGCGTCGCCGATGTTGGTCAGCGGCGCGATGCCGATGACCGTCACCGGTTGCGGACTCCGCATGACGGTCTCGACGATGGCGGCGGCGGCGTCCGGCTTCAGGTTCGGGTAGGCTTCGAGCTGATAGCCGGCGACCCAGGGGAGGAGGGATCGGGCGTGATGGGGATCCCCCGTGTCGCGGCCGATGGCCACGGGGATGTCGGCGCGGCCGGCGCGGCTGAGCATCCGGGCGGCAATGGCGGCGCGGTAGCGGGTGTCGCCGGCGGCGGCGGAAACCAGCTTGAGGTCGAGTTCGGGACTCTTGAGCAACATGGCCAGCGCCCAGGAGTCGTCAATGTCGGTGCCCAAGTCGGTGTCGAGGATGACGGGAATGCGGTTCATCGCCTGAAATCCTTTCTTTTCCCATTGAACAGACAAAACAAAACGGAAGTTCAAGAAAAGTGGGGAAAAAGCTCGGGGCTTCCTGCCTTCGTGCTGAAATTCCCCCGCCCCGGCTCAATGCCACCCCTCATGCCAGGCCGTCTCGTACATCGCGACAATGTTCGCGATGGGGGTGATGGGCTGGAGGTTGTGGCAAGGGGCAAGGATGTAGCCGCCGCCGGCGCCCAGTGTCGCCAGGCAGTCGCGCACTTCCCGGCGCACTTCCGCCACGCTGCCGTGGGGCAGCACGTGCTGGTTGTCCACGCCGCCATGGAAACAGAGCTGATGGCCAAAGTCGCGCTTCAGTGAGGCCATCTCCATCCCCGGACAGACGTGCTGGATTGGGTTCAGGATGTCCACCCCCACCTCGACGAGGTCGGGAATGATTTCCCGGATCGCGCCGTCGTCATGGTGGAAGACAATGGCGCCGGCCTGGTGCGCCAGGTCACAGAAGCGCTTCTGGATCGGCTTGAACCAGCGGCGGTAGGCGGCGGCACTGACCAGCAGTCCGTGCTGCGAGCCGAAGTCGTCGGTGACCTGCATGATCTGGATTTTCCCGCGCCCCGCCTCGAGACAGCGGCTGGCGAACTCCCAGCAAAAGGCCGTGATCCGCCCCAGGACATACTCGGTCAGCTCCGGTTCGGCGATGAGGTCAATGCAGCTTTGCTCCAGGCCGCGCACATGGTTGTGCCAGAAGAAGGGGGAGACCATGTAGCCCATGTCAATGGCGTTTTCCGGCCAGGCGTCGCATTGGGCTTCAATGGTCGAAAAATCATACCAGTCGGCGCTGGGCCATTGGAAGGCCTCCAGCTCCGCCAGGGTGGTGGCATCCTTCAGCGGCCAGTCCACCGGCTCGTCGTAGGCGCCGCCGCCGTAGTCGGTCGTGCGCAGGGTTACCCACCAAGGGGGGGCCTGCCGCGAACCGTCGGCCAGCCGCCGTTCCGGCGGTCCGACGTAGCGGGGGGCGACGGTGATGATCTTGTCAAGGTGGAGCCGCCGCCACAACTCCGGCTCGGTAGCCACGCCGAAATGGCGGAGCAGCGCCCGCTGCACCTCCGGCGTGTACCAGATGTCCAGCGGCACCCGGTCGGCCTTTCCCCGGCGGGCGGCGGTCAAGATGCGTTCCTTGGCAGTCAAGATGGCTTCTCCTCGCGCCCGGCTGGCGCCTTTGCGAGTACATTACTCTGAAATTTAGGGGCGTAAAGGGAGAAAACTCCGGAAATCAAGCACAATACGACTGAACTGGACTGGCCGCACCCCCGGGCCCCCCCCGCACGCGCCTTCCCCGCCGGCGGCGTCCAGCCTTTCATTTCTGGTCAGGGGCCGGCCGCCGCCGCGGCCGGTTCCTGGCCGGAAGCGCCGGCCGCCGCCGGGGCGGTGGCCACCACCGCCTCCTCCAGGATCGGGGCGACGTAGGCGTCGGCGCCATGGCGCTTCCAGTGCTTGTAGAACTTGAGGTAGAGGAGGAAGCTCGGGATGCTGAAGCCGAAGAGCCAGACGGGGCTGAAGAGGTAGGCTCGCTCCCGCCCGACCGCCGGCGTGATCAGGTCGAAGAAGCCGCCCGCCAGCAGGCCGCCCAGCAGGCCGCCGGCCGAGCGCCAGAGGTTGTTGGTCGCGGCGAACTGGCCGACCCGCGACACGGGGAAGGTGCGCGCCAGCAGCACCGGATCCCACATGTAGACGAGCGCGGTGACGGGCGCGCCGATCCCGACGTAGATCAGGAAGGCAATGAGGAACGACTGCTGGATTTGGAAGGCGGCCAGCCCATGGAGATAGGGAAGATATTGCAGGAAGGGCAGATGGAAGGTCCAGGCCGCGGCGGGGTCTGGCCGCCAGAACAGCCAGACCATGCTGGCCGGCAGCATGACGCCCATCCCCAGGATTTGCGCCCCCAGGACGACGCGGGCGGGATGGTAGCGGTCCGCCAGCCAGCCGGCGCCGACCACGAGGATTGCAACCGTGATGCTGAGGGTGCCGGCGATCTTGCCGATCTGGGCCATGTCCAGGCCGATGCCCTGCTTGAAATACAGGTCGAACACCGCGGCGCCATTGCCGATCGAGCCGATGAAGGTGCAGAGCCAGAGACACCAATAGATCCGGTGGGAATGACACTCGACGGCAAAGGTCTTGGCCGCCGCGACCACGCCGGTTTCCCCGCCCACGTACGGCGGTGGCGGCGGGTATTCGCCTTCGCGGACATTCAGCAGCATCAGCCCGAACCCCACCAGATACAACCCCGCCGCCCCCAGGAAAATGGCGGTGGAGTGCGTGCCGGAATAGGGGAAGATGAAGTAGCTGTAGCCCGCCGCCGACAAGGTGCCGATGACCCGGAACCAGGAGAGGAAGCGCCCCAGCAGTTCCTCCGGGACCACGTCGCGGAAGAGATACCAGAAGGAGGTCGTGCCGAACGTGTTCAGGAAGGCGAAGGTCACCAGCAGGAGCCCGAGCGTCCAGATGGTGACCGTGTTCAGCGAGAGCGCCGGCAGGTGCAGGTGCGTCCGGCACCAGGGTGAATTGACGAGGGCATGGGCCTGGACGCCCAGGCCGTCGCCGAAGGCCAGGCCCACCAGGGCCAGCACCAGCAGCGGCAGGAAGGCGACGAGGAAGGGGACGCGCCGCCCCCAGCGGCCGCGGTAACGGTCGCTCTTGAAGCTGACAACCGGGTTGAGGACCGAGCCGATCAGCATGGGGATCGTGGAGAGGATCAAGGCGACCTCCCAGTTCGAGGCGCCGAGCCGCTCGAACTTCTTGAGCATGATCGGGCCGGTCACGCTTTCCATCAGCGTGAAGCAGACGTCGCCCCAGAACAGCCAGAAGAAGAGGATCGCCAGCGCCGCCTTGGTGTAGGTCAAGGTGCCGCAGCGGTACAGCTTCACCGGCTTCGGGGCAGGTGCAACGTCTTCCATTTCATTCTCCAGTGGGGGCGGTTTTTTCGCTTCGCAAACCTGGATGGGGGCGCATCTGCCGCCGCGCCCCGAGTCACCGTCATTCCATCTTGCCTACGGCGCCAAAATCAGGTCGCCGATGGTGTCCACCTGCTTGCTTTCGACGTCGCCGAACCAGCCCATGAAGGCCTGGCGGCCGGCGCCATCATCCTCGTTGAGGACCATGCACAGCCCGAGGTTCGCGCCGGCAGCAGGCTTGAACGGGGCCAGCCGCGACCAGGGGATGGCGATCTCGTAGGCGATCCCCCCGGCGCCGGGCTTGGCGGCGACCAGGATGTCCTTGGTCTCCCCCAGCGGCGCGGCGGCGTCGGCCGACATGAAGCACCAGGCCTGGGGGCCTTTCCTGGTCAGCGCCATGCCGAGGTCGTACTTCCCCACCTTGGTGGCCTGCGCCCGGGCCGGGTCAACCAGGAACTGCAAGCCGTCGCCCGCCCACAGTTCGCCGTCCACCTTGGTGTTGGCGAACACGTCATCGCGCACCTGCACGCCGACATACAGGCACTTCTCGTCCCAGAGGAAGCGGAGGGTGGCGGAGAGGTCATTCGTCCCCTTCCACTCCTTTCGGTCCTTCGCCTCCCGCCCATAGGCGAAGTACTGCCGGGCCTCGCTGATCCCCGCGGCCGGCGCGGCTTGCCAGGCGGCTTCGTCCAGGGAACCGTCGAGCGTGAGGGCGGCCTTGGCCCGGGGCACCCGCACGAAGCCGGCCATGAAGCGCTCGTCGGCAACCGTGCGCCCCTCGGCGTCCGTGACGCTGCCCTTGACCCGATAGACATCCAGCGGATTGACGCCCGCCAGCGGCACCACGATCTCGGCGGCGGCACCCCCGGCGACGCTCGTCCGCCCCTCCGCGGCGTCGGCAAAATAGGCGGTCGCGGCGACCGGCAGCTTGAAGCGCCCTTTCGCCATCGCCATCTCGCCGGTCAGCGCCAGCTTCCAGCCCACCTCCTGCCGTTCCGCGGCGTGGTTCTCGATCCGCAGGCGCACCGCCGGCGGCTGGCCGCCCATGCCCGGCTCGGGCAGCAGCCGCGCCACGAGGCGGCCGGTGACCGGAATCAGCGCCCGCAGTTCGCCGCAATGGCCGCCCTTTCCGTCCTTGATTTTGACAACCAAGGCGCCCTCGCGCGCCACGCTCCCCGCCGGAGCCGTGACGGTGAAGGCCACTTCCCCGCCAGCCCCGCCCCGGCGCGCCTGCCAGAAGGCCGGGGTGGCCAGTTCGACCGCCGCGGGCGACAGTCCCTTGGCCAGGGCGACCTGAAGCATGCCCGAACCGCCCTTGACGATCCCCTCCGGCAACGCCGCCACCCGCGCGGCCGGCGCGCCAAGCCGCTCCGCCAGCGGGGCGGCGGCGGAATCGTACAACAGCAGGATTGGGTCTTCGTTGATGGTCAGCGTCAGCCCCTGGCCGCCGGCGTCGAGTTCGCTCCGCCGGCCGTCAATGTCGATCGCCGTCACCTTGCCCACCCCCGGCAGCGGCAGCATTGCGTCCCGGCGTCCCTTCTCCTTCCAGAGCACCTGGAGGCAATGGTTCTCGCGGTCGCGGAAGAGGAAGGCATGGATGTCCGGGCCGTAGAGCTTCTGGCCGACCGGCTTCTTGACGCAGATGCCGTTGATCATGTTGTAGTAGGCGATGGCGTCCAGCTTCGGGCAATAGCGCGGCGCGTAGCGGCAGTCGAAGAGGTTGCCCGCCGTCGTGGAATCCTCGACGAGCTTGGCGTCGGGGTCGGGATAGCCCAGGCAAAACCAACTGATGTTGGCGCCGCCGCGGGCGAAAAAGCTGGTGACCTTCTTCACGACCGCCCGGGCCACGGCCTGCCGGGCGAGCCCCTGGCAGCTCAGCCCGATCTCGGTGCACCAGACCGGCTTGCGGTCGCCGTACTGGGCGAACAGCCGCTCGTACTCCTGGAAGATCAGCGGCACCTCCTGCCAGTCCGTGTAGCCATGGAAATCCACTGCGTCGCAGTACTTGTGGTAGCCGGCCTTGAAGAACGCCTCCACCGGCCCCACCGAGCTGCCAACCACGAAGATGCCCGGATCCACCTTCTTGATCTCCTCGTAGAGCGCCTTGTAGGCCGCCACGTCCGCGGGAATCCGCTCCGCCAGCACCGGCGGCTCGTTGCCCAGGGTGAAGTACAGCGGGCGCACCTTCCCGTACTTGGCGATCCATTCCCGCACCCCCGCGCGCAGCGCCTTCTCGTCATACTTCTCCCAGCCGGGGAGATGGTGCTCGATGGCGTGCGCCTGGGTGCTGCTGAGCGCACCCATCCCCAGCTTCCCGCACACCTCGATGCAGGCCGCGGTGGGGTTGTACGGCGGCGCCGAAGCCCAGCCGCTCCAAATGTTGGAAATCCGCACGCCAAGGCGGTCCGCCAGACAAAAGAAATCCGCGACCCGGCCGTCCCAGTTGCGGCTGGTGAAGGGAATCTCCTCCGGCTTGTACTGTTTCGTCACCGGCGGTGGCAGGATCGCCAGCGAGGTGTAGTTGCGGAACGGCTCCGCCCCGGGCTGGGGCACCGCGGCGTGCAGCTCGTAGTACCGGCCGCCTTCCAATGGCAGCGCGCCGAGATCAATTGTCGCCTGGTAGACAATGTTTTTCCCCTGCGGCTTGCCGCCGCCCAGCTTCACCGTGCCCACCGGGCTGCATTCGGCGCCCCAGTAGTCGCGCACCTCCCACGCAAGCTGAAGCTGGCTTTCCTCCAGCGGCTTGGTGGCCACGACCGTGACCGCCACGGTGCGCCTGTCCTCGGGGAACAGCAGGTTGCCCATCTGGGCGGTGTCGAACATGATCCGGTCGATCCGGCGCCCCTTTTTCGCCACGGGCGAAACGAAGGCCGCCGCCAGTTCGTCAATCCAGAAGCGGCCGGACGCCTTGTTCAACTGCGCGTGGAAGCGGGCGGCCGCGGCCTGTTCCGGCGCTTCCAGCCGCTTGCGGACCGGCAGCCAGTTCCTCTGGCCGACGAGATCGGCCAGCTTGACGCTTTCCAGCACCTGGCCGGCGCCGTCCAGCCACTCCAGGGCCACGGTGCCGCTGAAGGAATCATCCGGCGACTGCAGGTCGCTCTTGCAGGCCAGGGCGAACTCCCAAGTTCCCGGCGTCACCGCGAACTCCGCGCTGGTGACGGCGCAGGGCTTGTCCACCGCCTCCGGCGCGCGTTGCAGCAATGCCGAATGCCGCCCCTTGAAGGCGGCCTGCCGGTCAACGACGACATCCCCCTGGCGGCGCCAGCCGGCGGGCAGCCGCTCCCCGGATTCAAAGCCGGCGCCCAATCCCTGCGCCTGCGCCCTGGCGGCCGAAAGTGCCACGGCAAGAGCCATCACGATCAAGGTTGCGATGCGACGCATGGTTGACACTCCTGCTTTTTCCTTCCATCCTGCCGTCCTGCCCAGCCGGACAGCCCCGCGGCTTTTCCGGAGATTGGCAGTACGTTAATGCTGGACAAAATGACTTGAAAGGGAGAAACAATGGAATTTCAGCACAAAACAACGAAAACCAGGCGCATCCTCTTCCGCACCTCCGGAGTCGCCCAGCTCGAAGCGTGCTGAAGGGCTTCCGCCAATTGTCGTTTCCAACCCAGGGCGGTGCGACGCTTTGCCCTGGGCTAACGCTGCCCCTGGGCCTTCAGCCTGTCCGCTCCATTGTCCTTGCCGTTGCGGGATGGCTGGGTCATGCTTTCTCCCTTTCCGCCTCGACCCAGGCGCGGGTGGCCTCGATCTGCCGCCAGTAGTCCGGGCAGTCCACCGGCAACGGGTCCTTCCGCAGCGCCTCCCGGAACTCGCGGATGTTCACCGCAATGCCCGCCGCGTCCAGCCGCCGTTCCTGCTCCCGCGCCGTCTGGGCCGACCAGCCGTCGGCGAACAGCCGTGCGGCCAGTTCGTCCCGGATGCCGGCGCAGGCCGGGTCATCCGCCCGGTTGCGGGTCTCGCCCGGATCCTCGGCGAGGTTGAACAACTCGGAGGAATCGAACGCGCCGTAGTACGAGAGCTTCCAGGGGCCGCGCCGCAGCATCCGGTTGGAGTTCAGCCCGCCCTGCCCGGCCGGCCACCAGGTGTAGGTCTCCGCCGTCACGTCATGTTCCACCGGGTTGCCGGCGAGCGCCGGCGCCAGCGAGACGCCATCAATGCCCGGCGGCGGCCGCACGCCCGTCCAGTCGCACAGCGTCGGCAGCAAGTCCACCAGCGAGCACGGCGCCGCCACGCTGGGCGGGAGGCGGCATCCGGGCTGGCGGACGATCAGCGGCACCCGCGCCGCGTCCTCGTAGAACGCCTCCTTGTGCCAGCGTCCGTGCTGCCCCAGCATCTCGCCGTGGTCGGAGAAATAGACGACCACGGTGTCCTCCCAGAGCCCGTTGCGTTTCAAGGCGTCCACCAGCCGTCCGACGTTGCGGTCCAGCAGCTCCACCATCGCGTAGTAGGCCGCCGCCGCCGCGTCGAGGTTCGCTTCCGGGATCGCGTCAATTTCGATCACCTGGCGGTACGCCTGGTGGAACGGGTGCAGCGCGGCGATTTCCCGCGGCGCCAGCCGCGGGGCGCGGACCTTGCCGCGGTATTTCGCAACCACCGCCGGCGGCGCGATGAACGGACAGTGTGGCAGGAGGAAGCCCGCCTGCAGGAAGAACGGCGGCTTCCCCGCCGGCGCCGTGGCGTAGCGCGCCAGCCAGGCCACGAGGCTGTCGGCCACCGCCTGGTCGTACTCCACGAACGGGTTCCCCCCGCCGCCGACGTGCAGCAGCGGATCCGGCCGCGAGCAGTTGCCCAGATCGCCGACGGACAGCCCCTGGCTGCCGGCGCCCGTGCCGTTGTACAACGCCTCGGCGCCAACCTCGCCCACCAGCCGTTCCAGGAAGCCATGCCGTTGGTCTGGCCCGCAGAAGTGCATCTTGCCGGAGAGCACGGCATGGTAGCCGCCACGCACCGCGACGTGCGCCAGCGTCGGCAGCCGGCTGTCGAGCACGTCCTGGTTCGACAACACCTCGCACCGGAACGGCAGCCGCCCGGTCATGAAGCTCGCCCGCGACGGCACGCAGAGCGGGCTGTTGCAGTAGCAGGCGTCGAACCGGCAGCCGTCCGCCGCCAAGGCGTCCAGATGCGGCGTGGCGACGACCTGGTCGCCCGCCGCCCCCAGGACGCGCGGCGTGTGCTGATCCGAACAGATCATCAGGATGTTGGGCGGCGGCGGCATCGTTTCCATTCCTCATGTCTGTAGTTGAAGCCGCACGGCCACGGCTGCCGACCGTATCTGTTCCAAGCCTTCGCCAACCCGTTGGTGGAAATTCAGTTCGCCGGCGTCCAGCGGATCGCCACCGGGTTCGACCCGACCGGCACGCCGGAGAGCGTCACCAAACCGCTCGTGTAAGTCATGGTCACCGGCACTTTCTTGCCCGTTACCACGTCCTGCGCTTCGACTTTGGCCACCGTCGGCGAGTTGAGCCAGGTCAGGGTGCCGTCCGCCGGCGGCATGTCGGCCACATACTTCCCGGCGTTCCAGACAAAGGTGACCCACTCCTTGCCAACCCGGAACCAGTAAACCTGCGGGCCTTTGACGCGGCTCTGGCCGACGGCGACATCCGGCTCCGGCACCAGGTCAAGCCGGCACTGGACGTCCGGGACGGCCTGCCAGTCCGGACCCATGAAGCGCGCCGTGCGCTGGAGGGCGTAGTAGGACGGCGTCGGCTCGAGCTTGCCGCCGCGGTTCCATACCAAGCCGGCACTCCCCTCGACGATGAACGGCCAGACGCACCATGCCTTCGCGCCGGCCGCGACGCCTTGAATCAGGCCGCGGACTTGATACGCCGCCTTCTGCTCCTCGCTGCCCTTGTCGAAGCCTCCGCACTCGGTGGCCCAGACCGACAATTCGCGGCCCAGATGCTTCTTCGGAAAAGCGACGGCGTGGCTTTTCAGGTATCCCACCATGCTGCGCTCCGTGTCGGTCACCGGCGGTGCCCACGGGCTGCGCTCCGCGGGGTTGATGCCCGTCGGGTACGGGTGGCAGACGGTACCGTCAATCTGGGCGAAGTCGGCCGGATGATCCCTGAGTGCGTCGAACCAGAACTGCACTTCGAGGGTCTGGAGGATCGGCGTCTTCGGGTCAACCTCGCGGATGGCGGAAGCCGCCTTCCGCGCCATCTCGCAGTACTTGGCCAGCCACACCTCCCGCTGGCCTACGTATTGGGGGAAATCAAAGTTGCACGGCTCGTTCCAGAGCTCGTAGGCGGCAACGGTGGGCGGCGTAAACGTCTTGGCCATGAACCCGGCATACTTGGCGTAGGCGTCGGCGTCCATCCCCTTCGACTCGGCGTAGAGGGTGTTGCGGCGGAAAAGGAGCAGGATGACCTGGATGTTGGCCTTGCGCAGGAGGTCGTAGGTGCGCTGTCCCGACTCCGGGATGACGTACTTGCCCTTCTCCTTCTCGATGCCGGCCCACTCCGCCGGCAGCCAGCGGACCACGCTGACGCCCATCCGCTTCATCAGGGAGACGGCCGCTTCGGGATTGTTTCCAAAGCCCGAGTTCACCGCCAGCCCGCGCATCGGCGGCGTGGGGAGCTCAGCATCCGCCGGCACGGAATCGGCCGCCCTCACAATGGCGCCACCCGTCAGCATCAGTAGACACGCTATCGTCGAATGAATGAATCGCATGGCAGATTCCTCAAGAACGCTCTTCCCGGATTTACGGTTTGGCTTGGCCCAGGAAAATCTTCTTCAGGGCCTTCGCCGCCGGTTTGAGCTTTCCTTCAAAGTCTATTATGGAAGTGTTGACCGTACACGGGAAACTGTCATGCCCCATCCATACAATGAATCCTCCGCATTTCGGGAAACGGGACTTTGCGGATTTCGCGGCAATTGAAAGCGCCTCCGCCTGACGTGCCTGGCTCCATTTCACGTATTCCCCGAGATTTCGGGGGTTGCGCCCCTTCTCCTTTTCGAATTCGGGCCAGTCAAACCACCATGACGTCCTGTGCCAGAGCGGATTCTCGAGTGAGACCGGCAGGGGTCCTTTCCCACCGGAATATTTTTCCAGAATGCGGATCGGACTTGCTCCAGGGCATCCTACCTCTGAACGGAACAGCGAATCGTCCTTGCTCCAGTATTCCCGCTGTCTTTCCATCCTGTTGCCGACGACACCCCAGGGACCATGGATGTCCCAGTGCAGGCCTTTTCCGTAGTTCTCCTCACCGGCATAGAAAAGCGGACCGGAGGACGAAGTCGGAAGGAATCTGCGTCCGGGATCAAGCTCCTTCACGATCTCCGCGAACTTCGCAATCGCTGGATGCGAAGCGTCAATCGGCTTCCCACCGCCGGGACTTCCGTCCATCCCGGTCTGGAGCTCATTGCCGCCGCACCATATTATAAGGGAAGGATGATGCTGCCGGCGAAGGAGGTAGGAACGGGCGATGGCTGAAAGTTCGGAAATGGATTTTTCATCATCCGGCGGATGGTTGTCAATTCCGGACGATGACAGCGGGAACTCCTGCCAGATCATCAGGCCGAGATTGTCGCAGGCTTCATAGAAGGATTCCCTTTCAAGAGTGGCTCCGCCCCAGACACGGAGGAGATTGCAGCCCATCTCCTTGTATTTTCTGATGAGCTTCCGTGGGGCGGCTCCCGTGACATCCGCGAAGTTCGGGAGCAAGGGAGTCCAGTTGATTCCCTGGAGAAAAACAGGTTTTCCGTTGACGACGCATATCCAGGGATCCGCCTTTTCTGGAGCGCCATCGCATTTTTCCCATTCGACACTACGGAAGCCGATGACACGTAACGCCTTGTCTTCAACGGTTCCATGCCTGGACATCAGCTCAATTTCCAGCCGGTAAAGATTTTGTTCTCCGAGTCCGTTCGGATACCATAGGGAGACGGGGATTTCATCTGACACGAATCCATTCTTGGAAAAATCCGCGGATGATATCGTAGACTTGAATATTTCCTTCTTCTTTCCATTCGTAAGGGAGAGCTTCAAGATGGATGCTTTTGGATTCTCGATTTTTCCATGAATCTCGATGCGGCCGGTGCTTTTCCGGTGATCCGCATGTGACACACAGCGCAATTCAGCGATTGCCGATCCATTGCTGATTTCAATACGGGCGCCGTCCCATATTCCGATCTGGACAATGCGGCTGATCCAGTCCCAGCTATAGTTGAAGCGCGGCTTCCACTGTTTCATTTTTGAAGTGTAGCCGATCTGGCCCAGCCAGCGGGGAGGAGGTTCAAAGACGATTTCGAGCCTTGCCGGTTTGCCTGGAACAAGATGTCCGCCAAGATCTATCTCATGGGGGGTGAAAGCATTGTCGAAGGCGCTGATTTCCGAGCCGTTCACCAGCACGCGGCCGTTGCCGTCGAGGCCGTCGAGGATCAGGAGAGCGGAAGAATCCGGACCGCTTTCCCGTGGTGGAATTTCAGTCCGGAAGATCCAGTCGCGGTTTTCGACCCATTCGCAGAGGCGGGCATTCATGCCGATGTTCCAGTCGGGAATGATTCCGGCATCGCGCAGGGCTTTCTGGACGGAGCCCGGAACTTTTACCGGGACCGGTCCGACCTCAGCCCTGATGGAGACGCCCGTTTCCACCGAATACGAGCACCGCCATGCGCATGGCATGAAGCCGCGAAGGGACCATTTCAGTTTCGACAAGTCAATTATCGTTTTCATGAGAAGATGACCTTCGCTCGGACTTCGTGCCCTTCGTGGAATCCGTGGCTCGAATGCCGCCCCCGCCCCACCCGCCTTTCATGGCTTGCCCACCCGCACTTCCTTGATCAGGAACTCGTTGGGCGAGGCCAGGGCGTCAAGGCGGAAGTTGAAGCCCCACTGGCCGACGAAGTTGGCGTCGGTGAGCTTCCACGTCGCCTCGTGCCACTGCTCGTCCGCCGGGATGGTGTAGCGGCCCCCCGCCTGCCGGTAGCCCTTGAGCGATTCGTAGCAGAGGTCAACGGCGGCGGGCTTGTCGGCCGCCAGACGGCGCACGACGGCGGTGACTTCGAGGGTCGTGATGCCGAACGGCGCAAACTTCGGATCGGTGCGGAAATAGACGTAATGCCCCTCCCCGTGCAGGGCGGGATTCTTGAAGTTCGGCCGACGCCAGGACTCGACCAGGTCGTTGACGACGGTCGTCGTCTCCAGCTTCTTCTGGATGAGCCCGTCCTCGATGTTCGTCACTCCCAGCTTGCAGGTGACCACCTTCGCCCGCGAATAGTCGCCGCCCCAGGGATAGGGCTTGCCGGCGTTGGCCTGGGCCTGCTGGACCAGGCTGGCCGGCACGTCCAGGATGAACACCGGCCGCCGGGCCAGAGTCAGTTCCTCTCCGGCCGGCAGCGCGGTCTCCTTGCCGGCCAGATCCACCACCTTCACCGCGGCGGCGAACTTGAGCTTCAACTCCTTGCCGGAAGGCGCCCAGGCGGTCAGCACCGGGCCATTCGCCCCCTGGAACATGAAACCATAGCCACTGCCGTCGGCGCCCACCTTCAGCCAGCCCACGCTATGCGGCGCAACCCCGAGCAATCGGGTCATGGCCTGGTAGGTGTCGTACGCCGGCCGCGGCGTCCAATCCGCGCGAATGATGCTGAAGGGATCGGCGGGATAGCGGGCCTCGAACCAGTAGATCTTGCTGAACCCCTGCGCCAGGGAGAGCAGATAGGCCTTGGCCAGCATTTCCGCCTGCCTGGCCTCCTTCTCCGGCTCCACCTTGGCCGTTGCCCCGCCCTCGCCGCCGATCTCGGTGATCCACAGTTGGATGTCCGGCCGCTGCTGGTTGTCCGCAAGCATCTTCCGCAGGCTGCCAGCCATGCTCAGGTAGCCGGCCTCGCCATTGTCCATCGCGGCCACCAGGTTTTCGTAGGGATGGACGCAGACGAAGTCGAAATGCCCGGCGGCCCCCGCCTTGATCGCCGCGTCCAGGAAGGCCACGTCGAAGTTGGCCACGCCGATCCCGACCTTGACGCTCGGATCCGCCTTCTTGGTGGCGTCGTAGGCCGCCACGGTCAGCGCGGCATAGTCCTTGACCTTCTGTTCCCAGGTGCGGCCGCTGTAGAACGTGCCGTTGAACTCGTTCCAGACCTCCCAGTACTTGATGTCGTGGCGATAGCGCTCCACCGTGGCGCCGACGTAGTCCTTCCAGAACTGGATGTCCTTGATCGGGCCGGTGCGCGTGTCGCCGGTGGCCGACGCCCACGGGGCGAAGTAGCACCAGCCGCCGGAGAGGTGCAGGTTGTTGGCCTTGGCGTTGGCCACCAGCGCGTCCGCCGTCTCCCACTGCCATTCGCCTTTCTTGGGCTGGATGCCGCTCCATTCGGGGAACATGCGAATCCATTTCACCCCGGCCTTGGCCAGCGGCGGGTTGAACTTCGGGTAATCACGGAACGACTCGCCGCTGGAGCACATGCCCCATGGACTGGCGTCATCCTCGGGACTGAGCTCCGCCGCCGGCAATCCCCTGCCGGCCAGCAGCAGGCCCAAAGTCAACACCGCCGTCTTCAACATCTGGCCACGGTTCCGGTTCATCCGCATCTTGCCTTCTCCTTGCCGTTTCGGGTTTCCCAGCCAAAGTTTTCCCCACAAATCTTCACAAATCCCCACAAATCCTTTTGCCCACCAAACCCACGAAACCACACGAAATGTTGTGAAAGATTTGACGGTTTTTATTTGTGTCGATTTGTGGGTACAATGGATCGGATTTCCGCTGTTGCTTCGTGGGTTCCGGGGGCAAAAAAAACGGGCGGCATCTTAGTGGTCATTACATTGGCTACGGGTAACGATTGATGTAGATGCCCCATTGGTTCCAATAAGCGTCAATCCCCTGCTTGGCCGGAGCCGTCCTGTTGTAATTGGAAGTCCCCAGCAAACCAGATTCGTTGCAGCTTGAGCCATGCCCATCGGCGAAAACGATGTTGCACCTGCCCCGATGGGCGCCCAGCCACAGGCCGTGCCGTTGCCCGCCCGAATTGTAAAGGGCATGGGAACTGAAGGCGCTGCCGCCATAGGATTTGCCAGCGTAAGTCGGAGGGACGCTCGGCAGGCTGCCGCCCACCAAGTCTCCGAGAGCCATCACAAAACCATCCGCGACCATGGCGAGAGTTGCCGGCTTCTCGAGGGCGGAAAGTCTGATCCCCTTGAATGCCAAGGGCCCCGGGGTCGTGAAAAAGCCCGGCTCCACCGAAGGATCAGGGTCGCCCACAATGACCGAGAAGTAGCCAAAATCGGCTTTGGAACAATGGAAGTTATTGCTCGACACGGTGGTCTCTCCGCTATTGGCAAGGGCCGAGTACCAGTAGTATTTTGCCCAGGTCGAGGTGTCGTCCCAACTCCCCTGGGGCGCAACCCCGTCATAATCGGCCGCATACACCTGCAGTGCCAGGCTGGCCTGCCGGGCGGCGCTCAGGCAGGAAATGGCCTTCGCCGCCTCCTTCGCCTGTTGGAGCGCCGGCAGCAGCAGCGCCGCCAGGATCGCGATGATCGCGATCACCACCAGCAGCTCGATCAGGGTGAAGGGGAAACGCCGGCTCATGCTATCCACCAATTGCACGAATTTCCACGGATCTTTTTCCTCGGGGCCGCAAGGGCGGCCCTTGGGATCGGTCATTGGTCCCATGGGACTCATGAGACTCATGGGACCCATGACGGTGGCGGAAGTGGGTGGCACCGTCCCCGGTGCCACCCTGGAGCGGGCCGGCGGCCCCGGCAATTCCTGACGCCGTGACCCCATGACTCCGTGACTCCCCCGGCCGGCAGGTCTACCGCCCGGCGAAGACTGCCTGGACGGCAGGTCCCACACTGAAGTGTGAACTCCAGCGGGGGCGGGTCCGGAGTTGGAGTTCACGCTTCAGCGTGCGGCTGTTCGGCTGGGCGTTTTTCTCCTGTCCCTAAGCTCACGCAAGGGCGGGCCTTGGGATCGGTCATTGGTCCCATGGGACTCATGGGACTCATGGGACTCATGGGACTCATGGGACTCATGGGACTCATGGGACTCATGGGACTCATGAGACTCATGGAACCCATGACGGTGGCGGAAGTGGGTGGCACCGTCCCCGGTGCCACCCTGGCTCTTCCTTCAGGCACTATCTACCGCCCGGCGAGTTTTTTTGGCTGGACGGCAGGTCCCTGGCCGGCAGGTCTACCGCCCGGCGAAGACTGCCTGGACGGCAGGTCCCCGGCGGCTGCGGAGGAGGCCGACCGCGCCGAGGCAAAGCAGCGCCAGCGCCGCCGGCTCGGGCACGACCTGCAGCACGCCGGTGCTGTCCGTGAAGGTGTAGGTCATGCCAGCGTTGGTGCCGCTCCACACCCCGGAAGCACCGGTCAGGCTGAAGCCGTCAACCGTCACCGTGCCGAACTCGCCGGCGTAGCCGCCGGTGAAGGTGAACAGCTCGTAGCTGCCGGACTGGGCGGCGACGTTATAGCTGCCATAGGACACGATGTCCAGCAACCCGCCATAGGTCAGGCCACCGGCGGTGGTGACCGTCACGTTGTCGTAGCCCGTGCCGAGGGTGGCGCCGCCGATCTCCATCTGCGTGGTGGAGCCCGCCCCGGTGGAGGTCAGGGTCAGGGAACCCACGGTCAGTTGTCCGGGGCTGGTGCCGGGGGCGAGCTTGCCGCCGGCCTGCACCGTCACCGCGCCGCCGAGGGTGCCGGAGCCGCCGAGGGTGGCGGTGTTCTTGACCGTGACCGCGCCGGTGGCCGCGGACTGGTTGCCGTTGACCAGCAGCGTGCCGCCGTTGACGTCCGTCGCCCCGGTGTAGCTGTTCGCGCCGGAGAGAACCCAGGTGCCGGTGCCGCTCTTGATGAAGCTGGTGGCGCTGGCGCCGTTGTCGCCGATAACGGGCGCGAAGGTGTTGCTCCCGGTGTTGGTTCCGCCGAGGGTGAAGTTCTGGGTGGTAAAGGGCGGAAGCGCCCCGGTGAAGGCCACCGCGCCGGTGTTGGTGAAGCTCAACGCGCCGGTGCCAGTGTTGATAATGGCGGGACCAATCACGGAGAACGCGCCCGTCGGTCCGAGGGTCATGAGCCGGTCGGTGCTGTCACCGCTGCCGGTATAGGTCAGGGACGAACTCTGCCCGATTACCAGGTTGGCCGCCGCGTTCGTGGATGCGCCGACGCCGCTGGCGTTGCCGCCGTTGTCCAGCTTGCTGACACGCAGGTTGGCGCCGCCGCCGAGGATCGTCGCGCCGGTATAGCTGCTGCCGGTTCCCGTGAAGGTGAGGATATTCGAGCTTCCTCCCGACACTCTGACACCCAGGACATTGGTCCCGCTGTTCGGATTGACGATGTTGGAGCCATACGTATAGGTGGCGCCCCAACCTCCCTGGTTGATGTCGAGGCCCAGGAACGCGCCGGATTCCAGCCCGCTTGAGGCCGTGGAGGCGCCGAGGTGGGTGCCGTCCAGCAGGGTATCGACATCGGCCGCGAGGAAAGTGCTGCCTCC
>Ga0265297_10000796_pt1 | contig 86644 bp, 79 predicted proteins | sample Munlanlwell13791_FD_192502 | JGI IMG/M metagenome (GOLD analysis project Ga0265297, IMG submission 192502) | Leachate microbial communities from a municipal landfill in Southern Ontario, Canada - Leachate well 137-91 | ecosystem: Engineered > Solid waste > Landfill > Unclassified | place...
CGTTTTTTTTGTCATAATAACGGTAATTTTAATGAATTATCCCCTTAAGAATAGGATAATTCCTGATATTCTTCCAACCTTAGAGAAAATCCAATATTCTTAGCAGTCGCAAAAGGGGACGCTATCTCTCAATAAACTATTGACAATTATAACCAAATATGCTATAATGCAATATTCCCTACAAAAATGCCTCAAAGGAGTTACCATGGCTAAAGAACTGCATAAAAAGATGAACGACGAAGACGAGAGACCACTATTGGACGGAAAAAATGAATATATTATCACGAGTTCTGACCGTTTCGGTAAAATCCACGAATCAATCGTATTTGCCCAAAACTGCCAACAGGCAGAGGAAAAATTTAAAAACTCCCTATTGGGAGCAAAAAGAACATTAATAGAGACCGAAGAAATAAAAATAGCGCAGCCAATAATCGATCAGGATCTGATCGCGGCGCCTTATCAACCCGTGGCTGCCTAAAAATATTTTCAAAAAATATTAAGGGGGATTCATCCGAGTCCCCTTTTTAAATTTCTCAAAATTTTGTTATAATTAAGGCATGAAAAACTTTGTCAAACTTATTGCGCTTTTTACCCTGCTTTTATCTTTAAGTCTGGTTATTAATTCGGTTTTAAGTGTCAGGCCAGTAGCTGCGCAAGTTCCTTTTGCTGGTCCAGGCACAATAATAGGTCTCTGTACAAATACTGCCAGTTTCCTAATTGCCGTAGGACCTCCAGTTCCTGGACTTTACATGATACGTCAGCTGCCAAGAGGCATCTGGCTGGCAGGCCTTTTTGTCCCTACGCCAATACCTTGCTTTTTTGGCAATGTCCCACATGGCGTAGCTTTCCCCGTAATTCTTTTCGGTTCAGGTTAAAAAATTATTTATAATAAAAAAAAGGACTCACTGAGTCCTTTTTTATTATCACGTTTTGTCTTTTATCTATTTTTCTTCTTTTTCACACTGGTCAATGAAATTTCTAAGAAATTCTTGACCAAAAGTCCCTGTCGCCACTCCATACCCAAATTCCCAAAGTATATCCATACCAATTTTGACATGATTGATGTCCCAGGATTCGGCAAATTCAGATGCTACTTCAGCTAAGGCTTTATTCACATCAGGGTCATCATGAGTCTGTGGCTGATCCTTAACAACTATCAGACGCTGATCAATAGCCTTTTGCAATTGTCGGCAAGAAATCTCGCGATTTTTTATCTTTTCTGACAATTTCATTAGGACTGCAATTAATCCTTGATTTCCATCCATAATTAACAACCTCCTTTCATCTATAATAAACAATAAATCTAATTTCTGTCAAGCCTAGCTGTTTAACTTCCTTATCTCATCCCGAATTTCTATAGCTTTCTCAAAATCCCCTCCTTCGCTCCTTCAGAGCTTCGGAGGGTAAATTCCAATAATTAACTACTTAGTTTTCTTATCTCATCACGAATTTCAATTGCCCTTTCAAAGTCAAGATTCTCGGCCGCGATCTGCATTTGTGTTTCCATTTCAATAATTAATTCTTCTAATGAACCGACCTTCTTTAATCCAAACTTATCAGCTTCTTTTTTAATCGTGGCTGGTTTTTCTTTAATGGCTTTAATAATTGAAGCTGGAGTAATGCCATGCTTTTCATTATATTCCACCTGAATCTTGCGGCGACGATTAGTTTCTCTGATTGCCTCTTTCATTGAGCCAGTCATATTATCCGCGTACATTAAAACATAAGAATCAACATTGCGGCTGGCACGACCAATGGTTTGGATTAATGAACGGGCATCGCGTAGAAATGATTCCTTATCAGCATCTAAAATTGCTACCAATCCAACTTCAGGAATGTCTAACCCCTCACGCAGTAAATTAATGCCTACTAAAACATCATATTTACCACGGCGCAAGTCAGCAATTATTTCTGTGCGCTCCAAAGTGTCAACTTCAGAATGCATATAATTAACCTTCAAATCTTTTTTCAAAAAATAATCAGTCAAATCTTCTGCCATTTGCTTGGTTAAAGTCGTCACCAAGGTGCGATTGCCCATTTCAATCGTCTTTTTAATTTCTGCAATCAAATCATCCATTTGCCCTGCGCTAGGCCTGACAAAAATTTCCGGATCAATTAAGCCCGTTGGTCTAATGATCTGTTCAACAACCTGCCCAGAATTTCTTGTCTCATAATCTGAAGGCGTAGCAGAAGTATAGACCACATGTTTTAAATATCTTTCAAATTCTTCAAATTTTAAAGGCCGGTTATCATAAGCTGAGGGTAAACGAAAACCATTGTCAATTAAATTTTGCTTCCTGGATTTATCTCCTTTATACATGCCATGAACCTGGGGCAAAGATTGATGTGATTCATCAATAATAAATAAAAAATCTTCAGGAAAAAAGTCCAGTAAAGTTTTTGGCGGCTCACCAGGCGCGCGGCCATCAAAATGGCGCGAATAATTTTCAATGCCCTTGCAATAGCCAAGTTCGCGGATCATTTCCATATCATATTTAGTGCGTTTTTCTAAACGATGCGCTTCCAGCTGGGGTAAAGTTGGTAAAACTTCTTTAAGTTCTGCTGCAATTGATTTTAAAGCGCGTTCAATTGAATCTTTGGATGTCATAAAAGGCGAAGCAGGAAAAATATCCAGCTTATCAATTTCTTCCAGGACTTTTAAATTAATCGGCTCAATAACTTTAATAGATTCAATCGTCTCACCCTTAAAATTTATTCTAAAAATATTCCGGCCATAACCTTGAATTAAATCAATGGTATTGCCGCGCACGCGAAATCTGCCAGAACGCAAATCAGTATCATTGCGTTCAAACTGAATCTGAACCAGGGCTTTAATTAAATTATCGCGGCCCAATTCACGACCCACATTTATTGTAAAAATACCTTGTTTATATTCATTAGGATCACCCAAGCCATAGATACAGGAAACAGACGCCACCACAATCACATCTTCGCGTGAAACCACTGAGGACGCGGCTTCCAAACGGAACTCCTCAATTTTTTCATTCACTGCTGTATCTTTTTCAATATATGTATCTGTTGAAGGCACATAACTTTCCGGCTGGTAATAATCATAATAAGAAATAAAATAACAAACCTTATTTTCAGGAAAAAATTCTTTAAATTCTTCATACAATTGCCCAGCCAAAGTTTTATTATGCGCTAAAACCAAAGTCGGCCGCTGGACTTTCTGAATTAGGTTGGCCATGGTAAAAGTTTTGCCAGAACCAGTTACACCAAGCAAAGTCTGTTGCGGGTACTTTAAAAATCCCTCCTCAAGTTTCTTTATTGCGGAAGGTTGATCTCCTGTAGGTTTGTAGGTTGTTTTGAGTTTGAATTTCATAACTATTTACTCTTCTAATTCTTTTGGCATTTCTTTCTTGCCCAAAAAATTATTTTTAGAAACAATTGGCCGCTTTAAACGCTTTTCCAATTGTTTTCTGGCACCACCGGCAATCTTACCGCCTGTTTTGGCATCGTTCTTTAATTTGGCGACACCTGAAGACTCTTCTGTCCGGTGAATTTCCGTAGTAGCCCTTTCGCCCAGCATGGTAAAAATTAATTCCAAATCATCCATATGGTCGCGTAAATTTTCCCTTTTTAAACTTTTCAACTCCTTATATTCTGTTGGCGTAATGCCAAAGGTTGCTTTAGATATTTCCGCGGTTAAGATTTCATAATCTTTTTGTTCCTCGGCGCCGCGTTTTGACCATTCATCAGTTAATTCCTCGCGAATAGCAATGCCGCGCATTCGCTTTTCAATCCAGCCATCAGGATAGCCTTTGAGCTTATAGAGCAATCTAGTCCTTTTAGTCGCCAGTTCTGGATTTTCAATTTCCTGCACCCGTTCATAGCCCACACGAGCCAACCAACGTTTGAATGGTTCGGCTTTGGGCGAAGGAATTGATTGAATGATACGAAATATACCTTCTGTATCAGCGCAATCTGTTTGATAATTTTTGCCGTCATTAGCCAATAATTTCAGTTGTCGACAGATTGTCGATAACTCAACTTCATCATCAGCTTTAACCCGAATTTTCATTTTATACCAATAATCATTGGGATTGACGCTATCTGTTAATGCTTCAATAACATCAATAACCGAAAACCACCACTCATTATCAAATAGCGTTCTTCTTATTTTTTTGTCTTTAAATAAAACAATTTTTGTTGAATCCATAGTATTATTATATCAATATCTTAAGATTAGTTTAATAAGCCGATTTACTTCAAAAACAATCTCTTGTGCTAATTCTTCCCATTTTTCTAATTTCATAGTTGATTTTTAATTGAATTTTATACTTTAAGCTTAACAAAACTTAATGTGCTTGACAAATATCCTTGAGGCATATAATATTAAAAATCAAACAAACAAAGGAGGATGACATGAACCCTGAAATTGTAGAAATACAGAATATGGCCTTGTTGACAACAGCCATGGGAACTTTAAAAAAAACCAGAATTGATCTCGGTGATGGTGTGGAGGTACCATTCCCCAAAATACTAACCAACCTGGTTGAAGTCGGAGTTAATCTCAATCATAAGATAAGATTGCATTTTCAATTTACTGAAAAAATCGGTCTTCTCTTATATTTAGTGGACTTTACCAAACCTGACGAGGAAGATCCTGGAGATACAAGAGAAAATTTCCGAAAAAGGATCGCTGCGTCGCTTCACGCTCACAAAGTCGCGCCTGAATCTTACGCTGAAAAAATTGAAGCGTCAGAAGAAAAGCCAACCTGGGGTTGGTACTTAAGTGTTTTGCCTTTTCCAGTGAAAAGCCTACACGCAACGATACATCCGCAAAATTTACAGCAAGTAAGCAAAAAAATCTCTGAATTAACAAAATGACTAGACCACAAGAGACTCGGATCAGCGAGTCTCTTCTTTTTATAAAAAACTTGCCATGCTATAATTCTCTTATAAATTTATGCAAATATCCAAACGAAAATCTGAAAATAACAGCCAAGGCAATTATGACCCGCACATCACCAGCCAAAAAGCTGAGGAAATGAGGAAAGAACTTGAACGATTAATTAAAATTGCCCGACCGGCTGCGTCTAATGAGGTTGCCGAGCATGCCAAGCTCGGTGATTTTTCGGAAAATGCGGCTTATCAAATGGCTAAAGGTAAATTGCGCAGTATTAATAATCGCATTTTGATTTTGCAGGACAAGTTAAACAATGCCATTATTATTGATTGCGCGCCGGGCGAGTGCGTGCAATTGGGCAGCCAAGTGACCATAGAAGTAAACGGCGCGCAGAAAAATTTTCAAATCCTGGGCTCCCAGGAAACAAATCCGCAAAAGGGCATAATTTCACACCTCTCTCCCATTGGCGCGGCCTTGCTTGGCCATAAATTAAACGACGAGGTGGAAATTGAAATTAATGGCCAAAATTTAAAGTACAAAATTATTAAAATAGAATAAATAGTATAGTACAATAGCTTGACAAGCGCCAAAAATAATGATAAATTAATAAATCAAACAATAAAGGAGGTAGTAGATTGAAAATATTAATAACAGGATTGGGAGTTACCGGTAAAAGCAGTCTGCTTAAATGGCTGGATAAGATTCATCCGCCAATACCCGATGCAATCTTTCTTGACCTGGATCATGATCGGGCAGAATTGTCCAGGGAATTTTCGCCATGGGACTACTACTTTCTGGAGGATGTACACGGGCCAACAGCTATGGCCGTCTACCCCTTGCCTGTCTATGACCTGGTGCTTTATGTGCTGCCTGGTTGGTTCACTCATTTGCGCTACTGGCTCAGCCGCATGCGCATCTGGTTTGAGAATGGTAAATACGCCTGGGACCCTGACCTTAATTGCAATTTCGGTACTGGCCAGCCGCAAGATTGGCGCAATCTGCCTGGAATTATAAAATATTTCTGGCAGCATTTTCCCAAGCGTGGGCAAACCATTAGTGAAGACTTAATTGCCCTCAAAGCTTCGAGAATCAAAACCTTTTTGGTCATTCCCAAAGGCATTGGCGCAAAAATCTCCTTCACTTTTAAAAAATTTTAGTCAAAAAGGAGTCAGTTATTACACTGGCTCCTTTTAAATTTTTATTTGTTTAATCTGTCGGAACAAACTATCTCGGCTAAACTTTTCGTCCTCTTGATCAGGATTATCAGAGTAAATATATTTTAAACAAAAAGACAATGCCCTTTCCAAAATCGCAAATTTAATTGCTGGCACTAAATATTCTTTTTCCAAATCACTTAGCTTCCTTTCAGTTTCATAGCCAGCTAAAAGTATTCTGGTATTATCTTTGCTCCACTTTTGCCAATTATCTTTAAAACACCAGCCTCGCAAGGCTTGGCCTAAATCTAAAATCAAAGATCCGAAATATGAACGATCAAAATCAATAATGGCCGCTATCTTATCGCCTTGCCAAATCACATGGCGCTTTCCCAAATCCTCATGGAGCATGCCTTGGGGCAAATCTTCTGGAAAATTTAATTTAACTATTTCTTCATTAAAAACTTCTACAAATTTATCCGCTTCCTTAAAATTACTTTGTAAAATTTCTTCCTTATGTTCCGCAAAAAATTTTCTTGTCTTTTCTAAACCCAAATTTATATTCTTTCTTTTCTCAATTTTGTAATTTTCTACTATATTATGATATTGACCCAAAAATTTCCCCACTTCGGTTAATTGTTTATCTGTAGGATTACCTTGCACAAAATCGCCTGTCAAATATTTCCTAAAATAACCATTATGATTTTCTAAGCTTACAACCCGTTCCCCAGTTTTAGTCTTCAAATAGTCAATAACCGGGAAATTATTAACTTTTAATTTATCCAGCAAATCTAATTCGCCTTCAATTTCTTCTTTACTCCTAAATCTGTTTCTTTCCCCGCACAAACGCAAAAAATATTGGCCCAAATCTGTGGTAACTAAAAAACTAAAATTGCCGCTGGTTTGAATCGGTTCAATAGCTTTAATCTGGCCAATATTATATTGGTTTAATAAATTAATTATTTCTGGTTGTTCAAATTTCATATTGTTACTAATTTACTAATTGGCTTCTAATAATACTAATTGGTATTATTTGTATAATATTAGCCTGCCTGCCGGCAGGCAGGTACATTCGTATCATACTAACAGCTTATCATTTTTATCCAAAAATAAAAACCGCCCCGTTTAAGCGAAGCGGTTTTAAATACTTTTATTAAAATTCTATTTCTTTTCTTCCAATTCAACTTTAATCCCGCCGATCCAGCCAGCAACTAGATTGTACAAGGCTGCGATTATTGCTCCACAAATAAAGCCCATGACAGCATAGATAATCGGGGTGATAATAATAGAAGCAACGCCCCAGCCACCCATATATCTGCCGCCCATTGAACCGATAAGCCCGCTGAATAAAGCAACTATAATGCCCAAAATCAGGCCAAAAATTGCAGCAATGACAGCATGGACTTTGGCCATAGACATTATGTCTACTTTTTTTACAGTAGTCATACTTTTAAATTAAGAATTAGATACTATTATTATACTGCCATAAAGAAAAAACCGCTACCTTCCAAATAGCGGTTATTTTATAAACCTGGTCTTATTTTTCCATTCCCTAATCATGTAAACCTGGCTTGGCTTTAATCTGACCTTGCCATCTAAATAATTCAAGAAACAAAAAGCGCAGATTGTTTTATCTTCATTGGCCCAAATCTGCCTGGGTTTATGGCAAATTGTACACTCGTATAATTCATTTGCCTGGCATTGCTGGCAATTATAAATTGCCCGATTAAATCTGCCAGTTCTGACTTTAACCAATTTTCCGCCACAGGCTCCGCAGACAAATTCCTGACATTTCATTAAACGCCTCCTTTTATGATTATTAATCATCATAATAATAAGCAAAAATGTCAATGGTCAAAAAATAAAAGCGGCTTTTTATGGCCGCTTGCGCTTAAAAAAATTGGCTTAAACTTTTGTTTTTAACGGGCTGAGTATGATTGGCGGCACAGCCTTGTTTTTCTTGGCATGGAGCAGAGCCTCTGCCGGTGTTTTAAAGCCATTAAACCTTTCCGAATTCCCATCCACCCAGCACCAGCTGCCTGCCTCACTATGCCTTTGCTCTAACCCAGCGCACATTTGTTCTTCTTCAGGCGTTAAACTCACTTCCTCGCTCATTATTCCCTCCTCATTGATTGATATTGCCAACTATATCTTATCTTACTATATTCAAATAAAAAATCAAATTTATTTTTTTGCCAAGGGCAGGCTGAATTTAAAGGTCGCACCTTGGCCTGGCACAGATTCAACCCAGATTTTACCCTTCATGTTTTCTAAAATAATTTTACAAATATACAGTCCCAAACCAGTCCCTTCCTGTTTTCTGGCAAAGCCGGTATCAAGCTGGGAAAATTTTTGAAAAAGTTTATCTTTTTTATTAGGGTCAATGCCTGGGCCCTGATCTTTGACTGAAAAAATAAACAGTCCCTTCTCAATCTCGCTGGAAACGAATATTTTGCTTTTGGGAGGGCTGAATTTCAGGGCATTATCAATTAAATTATAAATCACCTCTTGAATTCTATCTGGATCCGCACTGACAAGCGCCCTGCTGCTTGAGCATTTGTGGACAATAGACACGTCATTATTTTTTGCCAAAGATTGCAAGCTTTCTATAACTTTGGGCACGAGCTGGCAAACATCCATTTTTTGCATGTTAAAAATTGCCTTTTTGGCTTCAATCCTGGTAATGCCTAATATTTTTTTTATTATGCCCAAAAGTCTGTTCGCTTCATTAAAAATTATACTTAAGCTCTTTTTCTGCTTAATATTTACACCGCCCTGTTTTTTAAGCATTATTAACTGCGACAGGCCGATAATTGAAGTCAAAGGCGTCTTTAACTCATGAGCGGAAATATTTAAAAATTCATCCTTCATGGCATCCAGCCCCTTTAATTCATCAAAGGCTTTGCGTAACTCTTTTGTTTTTTGCTCAACTTTTAAATCCAACTCCTTGTTTAATTCCTCCAATGATGCTTTAGCATGGATAATTTTTTCCTCGTTAATCCTTTCTTGAATCATGTCGCGAAAAACCAAGACCGCACCGTTAATATTGTTTTCGCTATCTTTAACCGGCGCCGCACTGTCAGCAATAGGAATTATCTGTCCGTCTTTGGTTTTGAGCACAGTATGGTTTGACAAAATAGATATTTTGCCTGTTTTTAAAGCGGCTGCTATTGGTGATTCACGCTTTTTCATGCTTGCTTCATCATAGATATTGAAAACTTTTTCCGCAAAAGTTCCTTGAGCCGCAGCCAAGCTCCAGCCGGTCAATTCTTCTGCCGCAGGATTTAAAAATTCTACTTTCTGTTCATTATCCACAACCAAAACCCCGTCGCCTAAACTTTTTAAAATCGTATCTATCTTGTCCCTTTCTTTGGTTGACTGGTCCCTCTCTTGAGAAACGTCTTCCAAAACATTTAAAATAGCCAGCCTTTGTTTTTCAATATCATTATTTTTCCGAATTATTTCTTTGGTTTGATCTTCAACCTTTCTATTTATCTCCACACGTGATTCTTTTATCGCAGATGTCATTTTATCAAAATCTCTGGATAAATGCCCGATTTCATCATTTGACTCTGTGCCGACACGATGGTCCAAGTCGCCATTTTTTATAATCTGCACGCCATCTCGCAATTTTTTAATGGGGTCAACAATCGTTTTTAGCAATAAATAACCAAGGAGGATCACAAGAAAAATAATTAGGATTGAAAAAAAGATGATTTTTTCCGTCAAATCGTAAAACAGCGCGAGTGCTTCATTACGGTCATATTTAGCTATAAGACAGGCATCAAAATCTTCCAGCCAATTATAAACGGCAATGACATTTACTCCCCTATAGTCTTTGGCATAAATCTGGCCTGAATTTCCATTCAAACAATAATTGACAGGATCAGTTGAAATAGGAACAGGCATTGCCTCTTTGGTCGTAAATTTTAGAGCGGTTATGGGAAAATGATAATTATTGACCAAAAACGTCTCGCCTGAAATGCCCAAACCAGCGCGTTCTGACATTATTTCAGAAATTCCCTGCAAATCTATTACGCCAACCAATACCCCAATCGTAACATTTTCATTATTTGTCAAAGGCATTGAAATTGTGAGCCCGGTCTTTTTTGTGTCCTGGACATAATAAAAATTGCTGACATATACGGCTTTTAAGCCGTTTAAATAATAATCTTTATCGCTAAAATTCTTATTTTCCTGCAGATTGTCAGTAGACACGACGGCCAAGCCGCTAAGATCTAAAATAAAAAACTCTCTGAAATGCCGGCAAAAGCTCAAATTTCGCTTTAAAAAATTTAAAAAACGAACATCATGAAAATCAGGAGCCTTGTCTGAAATTTTTCTATCTGTTTTTGTTGCCTCGTTTTCCGTTGCAAGCATAGCCATCAAGTCTGCGCCAGTTTCTTCCACCTTGAAGCGCTGTTCATGAACAAAATAATGTATTTGGTTTTCTTTTAAAATTGCAACGCTTTTTAATTGTTCGCCGAATCTTTCCAAAACCGACTTTTGTCCGACATAAAAAAATAAAAAAGTGCCAGCGCCAGAAGCGAGCAGCGTGGCTAATACAACTATAATTATCAGCTTATATATAATTTTCACAGATAGAAATTTTTAAATAAATAAAATTAGGCTATTTTCTTGTTTGCGCATAATTTCTGCTTTTTTTCTTTTGGATTTTTAATCCGATAATTTTTGTATTTTTAAGATTATAAATTATCCTTTTTTATTGATTTCTCTAGCTCTGCGATCTTTTTCTTTAAATCTATCATCTTAAGCTCCCTGCCCACAGCTATTTTATTAAAAAGCTCAAGATCCTCATTCTTTTTCTTGAGTTCTTCTTCTGATTTTTTTTGTTCCGTTATATCCCTGGCTATGCCGACTATTCCAATCAGCTGTTTTGCCTTATTCTTAATGATCTTTAAATTCAAACTGACAGGGATTTGCTTGCGCGCTTTTGATAAATAAAAGGCTTGAAAATTATAGAGCTCGCCTTTTTCCAAGAGCTCTGCCAGGATATTTTTTTTAAAAAAATCACGAGTGGCAAATATAAAATTTACACTTTTGCCATATAACTCATCTTTTTCATACCCAAGAAGTTTCAAAGTCGCTGGATTAACCAGCATTATTGCTTGCTCAGCCCCTAAAACGAAAAGGGAATCAGACATGGCATTAATTATTGTCTCTGCGGCAATGGCAGAAGAGATAGACATCAATTTATATTTGCCGATCGCATAAGCGATAATTATTACAGTGCAGGTAGTCAAGGACGAGGTTAAAGGTATCATGCTAAAATTAAATAATTGAGGAATAATTTCCGTAAATGTTCCCCCTACAAGCAGAATGCTTATGGCCAGGATCATTAATTTTGCCTGTTTTTTCTCATTAAAGTTCTTTGATCGCTTATAAAATCTGTAACCCAAAAAAAGCCCGGCTATCGTGCATAGCAATATATAAATGACGTATGCTCCAAATAAAACTCCGCCTGCTGATTCATAGCCCCACCAGGATAGACGCACAGATTCTGTAACTGCATTAAATTGCCAATCCATGATTGAAAAAAAAAGAACAGGCAATAATAAAACAGCAACCGCTATTTTTTTCCTGGCTAATTTATTTTTTACAAATTCTAAAAAAAATAAAAGCAGGAAAAAAGCAGCCAAGCCGGCACAAATGGTGCTGATTCTAGCCCAAAATAAAGCGTCCTGGCCAGAATCTGAAGAAAATTGAAAATAATCGGCTGCTGACCAAATAGCCAATGTTGAAGCGAATAAGCCGTATAATCTATTTTCCAAGTTGGAAGAATTTTTTGAAAGAATATATATTGCCAAAATTACATTGGCAAAAAAGCCCATAAAAGGCAAAATGACGTAAGGGTTTTGAAACAAATATATATGCATTTTTTTAGTTATTTTTTAAAATGGCTTTCCAGCTTTTTAATTTTATTTTTCAGCTCAATCATTTTAAATTCACGGCTGACAATCAGTTTATTGAATTTTTCCAATTCTAAATTCTTCTCCTTTGTCTCTTCGTCTATTTTTTTACGCAGACTGACATCTCTGAAAAAGCCAACGTTGCATTTTTTTCCTTCAACCATAATCAAACTCGTATTAATATCGCAATAAATGATTTTCCCGCTCTTTTTTACACAAGGAATATTTTCCGCCAATGTTTTATCTCCCCTGGCTTGAGCCTCAAACTCGGCCACAATATCTATTATTTTATCCGGGGGATGAATGTCTTTAAGACCCAAGCCAATCAGCTCTTGCCGCGAGTACTCCAGTATTTTGCAGATAGCCGGGTTTGCATCAATAAATTTTTTTGTTTCAATGTCCGCAATAAGTATGCCATCGGCACTGGCTTCAAACAGCACCTTATACCTTTCTTCTGATTCTTTTACCTTTTGAGCCGCGAATGTTGAATCAAAAAGTTCATTTTCAATCACTAAAAAATATTTCTCGTCATTTGATTTGGGCAGGTTATTAATAAAAAATTGGAAGGCTTTGCTTTTATCAGTTTCATTTATTTGAATCTTACCCTCCCAACTCCCTTCTTTTAAGCTGTCCAGGATTTTTTCTTTTTGCGCGCTTGGCGAATATTTAATAAATTCAAAAAAATTTTGGGCGGTAATTTCTGTCCTGGCGCGGCCATGGTTTTTTGCAGCCGCTTCATTGAGGTAAACTATGTTAAAATTTTTATCCAAGATAAAAATGCCGGAAAATGAATGTTCAGTAGCGCTATAAAATCTTACTAAAGAATTAGTAACAAAAGCTTTTTCCTGCAAATCAGCTTGGTTTTTTTTATTTTTGGCGAAAGTTTTGTTATTATTTACCGGCGCTTCCATAAATATCAAAAGTAATTATTTCTTTAATACTTTAGCAATCTTTCCCAGAAGATCATCTAGTACAAACGGCTTTTCAATACTGCCTTTGATATTGGGCAAATCTTGCGTTTCTTTTATAGCATCTTTAAAATTGCGCGATTCAACGGGCAAAGCAGAAATAAAAATTATTGGAATTAATTTATTTTTATCATCAGTAGCCAGTGTTTTGGCCACTTTAATGCCGTCAATTTCCGGCATCATAATGTCCAATAGAATCAAATCAAATTTTTCCTGCTTAATCATATTTAAAGCTTTTTGCCCGCCTTCGGCCTTAACTACTTTATGACCGCCTGATTCCAAACTCAAGCAAATTGTTTCCAAAGTGTCCAAATCATTATCAACAACTAAAATTTTAGCCATATATTTTAAATTAATAAATTAGGCCTTGAAAAATTTTAAAATCCCTCTAATATTAAAATACTTCTTTTGCAGTTAAATTAAATTAAAAACGAAATTAAATTAAAATTAAAAATACGGCCGTCTCCGAGCCGTATTTAAAAAATTATTATTTTTTTGAAAAATATTCGCTGACACTGTTCAATAATTTGGCGGTCTTTTGGTATTCAATCTTATCTTCAATAGCCACTGCTTTCTGTTCTCTAAAATTCAGAGCCTGCTCGGACAGTTTTAAACCGCCATAGCCCAAATCTTTTTCATATTCCAAAGTTAAAAGCGTAACAATTTCCATTGGCTCTTTCTCAAGACTCAAAACTCTGCCCAAATCAGAAACCTGCAATCCGCCTATCTGATTAGCCAGCTTGATTGCCTTATCGCCCATGTGCAGACGCATAGTCAAAATAATATCGCTGATTAATTCATAGTATGGCTTAAGCTGGGGGTTAACATCCTTATAATCAAATTGGGAAACAATGATTTTCCTGTTTTTATTAATTAAATAAGAGACCAGTAAAATTAAACTAACGCCGACAAAAATAACCAGCCCAAAAATTTTCCATTGCCCCAAAAAGAATCCTAAAAATTTATGCTCAATTTGAAAGGGCATTTTTGAAACTGCAGGCACTTTCTGATCAGAATATTTCATATCAGCCACCACAAAATATTTGCCTGGTTTCAAATCAGGAGGTATTTTGACCTGTTTGATAAATGAGGCAGTGGTCTCCACTGCCACTGTTTCCAATTCTTCAGTTACTATTTTTTTGTTAATGTCTTCAATCCTATAGGTTATTTCAACATCTACTCTGCCACTGCCGCCCATATTAAATAACTTCATGGAAACAGGCAGACTTTCGCCTGGCGCGACCTTTTGGAATTGATCAATGGTTGTTACCTCAATTTTACTTAATTCTTGAGCCGAAACAAAATGATTAGCCCAAAACATAGTTGGACTAATTAACAAAAAACACAGCAATAATCTCATAAATATTTTGTTTGGCATGAATTTTATCTTTTACTTATACATTTTAAATGTATCAATTTTTTTCTCAACTTGCAAGTTAAGTGAGAACAGCAAGCCAAAGGCACTAATGCCCTTGGCTTATTTTAAAATTCAAGACTTTGTAATCTTCGCCAAAAAATAATTATTTTTTGCTTTTTTGGGTAATCAGCCAAATAATAATGGCAGCAAAAATTATTACAATTACTCCGAGTACGATATAAAATTCTAACCATGATCTTTTAGCGGCACCGGCCTGAATATCAAACAGGGTGGTCTTTTCATTCAGCATCTTTGAGGCTATTTCTTGTTGGTTGGCAATGTAGTCAGCAATTGCTAATGCGCCGACGCTTTCATTGCCGGCTTTGTCCACAGCCTTGACAGCAACTAATTTTGCTGTCCGCTCACTTTCATTCAGAATATATGGACTTGTGGCATCTTTAAAATCGCCATTATCAAATTTTATCTGGTAATAATCAACGCCAGAGAGAGCATCCGTTGTATTAAAGAAAATCTGATACTCATTTGAAACATTTGCAGTTGATCTGGCTTCAATTGAAGGTTGCGCAATCAAAGGCGGAATTGTATCAATTTTCAGGGCATAACTAGCCAGCTCGCTAAAGCCAGCCTGATATTTTGCCTTAAGATAAAAAATCAGGATGCCATCTTCAATATTATTATAAGTTATGGCATTATCTTCAGTTGTTACTACATCCCCAATATCTTCTAAAGTATCGGCTGATAATTTTGTCACATAACCAAGTGCATTCGCTGGTTTTGTCCAATTGAAAGTGACATTTTTTGATTTTGACCAGGCATCTTCAGAATTGGTGGCTGAGGAAATTTCCGGGGCAGCTAAAATTATTTTTTCTTCGGGTTTGACCGGGTTTGCTTCTTCTTTTGGTTTTTCAACAACACCCAGAGCCAAACTAATACTATTGCCGCCGCTATAAATATCTTTTGGTTCAGCCGTAATCATCCTGGAGCCGGCAATTAAAGCTAAAATTGCCTTGCCATCCTTTAAAACTTTAAAAGTTGCAGTGCCTAAGGCGCCATTTGAGCTTGTGCCTTCGCCTATGCGATAACCGCCCACATAAAGCGTACCCCCGCCAATAGTTTCACCCGGGCTTTTTTGCGGGAAGAGCGAACCCAGGGCAAAACCTTGAGCTTGCAGCAAATCAGCCGGGTAAGTTACCTTAGCCCTGACCACCTGTAGCAGATTGCCCCCGCTATTTATATTTATGGTAACTTTAAACACATCGCCAACTTTATAGCTTGTTTTGCCTGCTGTTAGGGATAAGGTGGCAGAGGCGGCAGAGGCTGGCAATGAAATTGAAGTTAAAACCAATGACATTACTAAAATAATGAATATTTTCTTCATAATTTTACAGTTATTTTAAAAATTAATAATAATTTTTTTAAATCTCCCAATGGCTGACCAGATAGGCCAAATCAAGATCATCAATTATCCCGTCCTTATTAAAATCGCCGTCCGACCAATTTTTATTCCAATTAGAAACTAGTTTAGCCAAATCAAGATCATCAGTTATATTATCGCCGGTTATATCAGCAGAACCAATGCGGCTGATAAAAACCGCTACAGTTCCGCTGCTAGTGCCAGCTGAATTTTTGGCAATTAGAGTAAAAAAATTTAGTCCTATTTCCAAAGAAATTGATGCTTGCCAGGTTGTGGCTGTTGGATAAGATACGGAATCATCTAAACTATTAATAAAAATCGTGGTATCAGCCTCTCGGCCGCCGCTTAAAACTAAGGCTGAATTGCTTGTTGGGCTGGCAAATGCATCAACTGTTGGGATAGGCACTTCAAGCGGCAAATTTAGATTAGTATTAACATTTTCATTGCTATTTGTATTTGTATTGGTATTTGTATTGGTAGGTGGTATATAAACGCCGCCTCCTCCTCCCCCGCCGTAACCAAAGGCAGTTTTAATGCCCCAAAACAGTCCAGTGCCTAAAAATCCAGACAAAACAATAATTGTGATAAAGAGAATAAAAAAACTAACAAATTGAAAAATTGATTTAGTCCTCATATTTTTCCAAATTTTTTATTAATTTAGAGTATTTAAATCTTTGTTTAATTATCTGATTTTTTGAGTTTAAAGTCAATAAAAGTTATCCACTTTTTAAGCTAACCTTAGCTTAATTTTTAATTTATTTATTTTTAATTTATTTTTAATCAACCACGAGAGAAAAGATTAAAAATCAAGCAATTCATAGAGAACAATTTCACTGGAATCATATATTTTCCTGATTTTATCTGAGTCAAGAAAAAAATATTTAAAAATATCTTGATTTTTTAAGTCCTGTGCAAAAATAATATATTTGATATTTTTAGCTTTTAGGTCACTAATAACTGTAAGAGCTGGTAAATTATCAGGGGTTAAGACCAAATTATTTATTTCTTGATATTCAGTTTGGGTGGATTGGGTTAAAATATTATTAATTTCCATATTTTCACTTTGGATAATTGGCTGATCAAAAAAAGCAAAGGCGGGATTAGCAATAATTAAATTGTGATTAAAATTAAAAGACAAATATTGATGCCAGGGCAAAAATAAAACTTTGAATCCTGATTTGTCTTGATTCAATATCTGATTTACTTTGTGCCAGCTTTGAGGATACCAGACAGGCTGTAATTGTCGGGCAAAACCGCCTAAAATCGGATAAGTGTATAAAAGCGGAATTATAAATAAAGCTCCCAAAATTAAATTAAAGCATTTAACTCTTTTTAGCTTTAAAAATTCTGTTATTGCAATTATGCCCAGCCCGCCAAAATAAGCATAACTTAATGCCAAAAATCCGCTGAATTTTTGCGTGTCGCGAAAACCGCGCCAGAAATTAATATGTTCAAACAGCCAAAGATTTATAGCTTTAAACCAAGTTTCAGCTAAGCCGGCTGAAAGAATAAAAGCAACCAGGCCCAAAATCAGGAAAAAAAGAGTTTTGTCTCTGTGTTTATCGTTTTTAATTCCATAAATCAAACCCAAGGCGATAATTGATATTAATAACGCGCCAATAATTGACCAAAAAATAAAATTATCTTTAGGCCAGAGCCAGTAATCGGTCCAGGGCTGGTTTTCCTGCCAAAAACCATAAAGAACTAAAACATTCAAAGCGGTTCCTAAGCGCGGATCATTTGAAGTCTTAAACAATTTAATGTTTTGCTGGCTAAAACTATTCAGGACTGATTGTTCTTGATTAATTAAATAAGGGATCAGCCAATAGCTGTTTAAAATTAAAAAGATAAAACCTAAAATTATGCTGAATTTTAAAATATCTTTAGCTAATTCTAATTTTTTGGCAATCAGATTTTTGGCTAGTTGATATAATAAATAAATTACTAAAATCAAAATTGCCATGACTAAAAAATGCAGAGAAAATATGCCAATTAAAAATAACCAGCCTAAAAGCCAAGCTGAATTTTGCCAGCCGGGGCTTTTCGCAAATTTAAATAAATAAAAAATAAATGGTGGTAAAAGGGCGTAAGCAAAGAGATGCGTCCAATGGCCGGCTATAAATCTTTCATAAACAAAAGGGTTTATGGCGTAAAATAAACCGGCCCAGTAATTAACGTAATATTTTTTTGGTACTGGCAAAAATTTAGTTGCCAAATAAAATAAGCAAAAGAATAACGCGATAAGCATTATTTTTTGTATAATCCAGCCATCCAAAAATAGATTTAAGAATTTGAGTGCATATTTGAGCAGTAAACTATTATAAAAAGAACCATCGCTGAATAATGTGTTTAGTTTGGGAGTAAAAACCATATCTAGAGTAAGAATATAGCCCGGTAAAAGCATCTGCCATAAAATTAAAATAACAAAAATTATAGAAAGATAGATTACGCCAGGTATTTTTTTTACCATAAGTTTCTGTTTTTTAGGTATTCACCAAATTTGTAATCAATTATCTGTAAAATAACAGTCATGACTAAGAAAAAAAATGCGTAAACAGCCATTTGCTCTGCCAGCGCCTCCTTTTTTAATATTAATAAAATCGGGCTGACTGCCAGGGAAAGCAAAGCCAAAACCGCGATAATCCTATTTTCCCAGCCATAAACGAGGAAAACTAGAAATAGTAGCCACAAAATCGCATTTGATAACCCCCAAAGAAAAAATGCCACGATAGTAAACGCAACAACAATTAAACCCTGCCATTTTTTATATTTAATATCAGCTAAAATTTTTCTAAATATGTTTAATAAAAAAACCGAGGCAACTGTCCGATATTGTAAAATCACTTTTTTAAAAAAAACTAAAATTTTTAAATTAACTTTTTTGGTAAAAGTCAGGATTTCTCTAACGCTGGGGATTTTAAATTCAATTTTTATTTCTTTAGGCATAGTTTACGCAGTTTTTATTTTTTTATTTTTTCTTTTTAATCTTAGACTCTTTATCTTCACATAAGCCAAATATCCCAAACAACCGGCTAAAGTTGTACCGCTAATAAGTAAGCCGAAATAAAACCATTGTTTGGGCTGGAATTCAATCATTAGTTCAAAATTATAGGTGTTGTCAGCATTCTTGACGCATTGATTTGGTTTTTGGCAGATTTTTTCAATCTCTAGCCACCAAGAATTAGCGTAGCCGTTGGCTAGAAAATGGTCTTTTTCGGCTAAGATATTGTTCTCAAACCATTCTTTAAGTTTATTTGCTTGCATCCCGCGAGGCGATGCTTTCCAGCCAGGATTGAATTTTTCAGAAAACACAAGCAGAAAATCATCAGCAGCGCCCGATATCTTCACTTGATATTTGGTGCCGGAAATTCTCTCGAAATTATATTGCGGTAAATGTTTGATTTTGTTAGATGAGGCGATTTCATAGGTGTTTAAAAATAATTTATCGTCCAGATTGTTTTTGACAACTACTGTTCCCTTGGAACCGGCTGGAATTAAAAAACCATTGTTAACTTCTTTGGATGAATAAACATTGTTATCGCAACTGGCAAAAATTATGGGCTGATCATCCCGTTTTTCGCTAAGCAAATTCTTTAAATTTATAACCTCGCTGCTTTTATTATTAATCTCCAGATATGTGTAGCTTGCATTTTCAAGATTGCATTGCCCAAGTTTATGCGGCAGTAAAGTTTCTTGATCGTCAAGATAATTATAGGCGAAAATTTCCTGGCTATTGTTTTGAGCGCTGAATTTATTGCTTTGGCAAATAAAGTTGTCAGTAACAATATTGACCAGGGGTTCCAGATCTTTAGCGTCAGTTAAATAGGCAATTAATTTTTCATCAGCCGGAATGGTTATGGGGTAAGATATTTCTTTATCAAGCCCAAGATAGCCGTCAGGTAGAAAGCTGCCAAAAACAGCAACCGGCTTAACTTCCTGGCCATTGCTTGTGAAGCCTTTTATAATTGTTTCCTTAGAGCCGTTTTGCAAATAAACCAAAAGACCGTTAAAGACATTGAATTGCGTGCTGGAATATTTTTTCAGTAATTTTTCATACGGGCATGACGCGTCTTTTTTCCCAAGCCGCAAAAATTCATCCCCCTGCTGGCAATTAATCACATAAGCCCATTGGTTTATATTGTTTTTTATTAAAAAGGTATCGGGCTTTAAATCCTGCCAAGACAGATTAGTATCATAGCTTAGTTCTATTTGCGCATTGCTATCGATCAGACTATCTATTTGAAAAATAACTTTTTGTTGCGCGGGTATTTTGATAATTTGCGGCATTGGTTTTGTTTCCATGCCGTACCAGCCCGTGTCCCAAAATACGTGTACCGGCCTGATTAGTTTCCTTTCCTGGCTATTACTGAGGATAAAGCCGTTTATGGCCAGCTCAGTATTGCCTGTTTTCAGATAGATTAAGCTGGAATCTTTGGCGTTCCACGCCTCTCGGCTGAAAGAGGGAAAAGTATAGGGCGCTGATTGCGGATTGTTAAATGAGAGAATAGAATCTTTGTTTTGGCCATCTAGACGAATGATATTTTTCCATCCCGGATAGCTTTTAGCAATATATTTCCGTGAATTTAGGCTTTGCCACTTAAACTCTTTTTGGCTAAAAACTTGCTTATAGATTTCAATTTGCTTAGACAGAGTTTCATTGGGGCTAATGGTTTTAATTTCAATTTCCCGACTGTTTATTATTGTATTTTGTTCTAACTTGGCAGAGGCGGAGTTTTTAGGATTTTCATCCATAAAGATAACGGCGCTTTGATTATCGAAATTTTTGTTACTTAAGATAAATGGTAGGTTTTGGTAGTCGCCATCAGCCAGAAATATTTTTTCCGGCACATAAAAGCGCGGCAAATACTGTTCTCTTTGGAAAACTTGGAAAATATTATCCTCGTAAATCTTTTTGTTCTCAGGGAAAGAAACAAGTGATTCGTCAAAGCTATAGAATTTACCATTATTGTCATAATCACTGCGAAAAATTACCTGTCCGATATTAAGCAGATCGAGCATTTTAGTCAGGGTGGTCTTATCGATTTTGGCAAAAAGATAAATAAGGGGAACCAATCTTTGATCCGAGATGCTGATTATTTCATCCGCTGCGATCTCTTTTATATAATCAGATCCGGCGTAACCCGATTTCCAATTATTATAATAATTATAGAAACTGGCAGTGGGGAAAACTAAGCTGCGGCCAATTAGGTCTTGCTGATGTAAAAAATTTCTAAGCATTTTATATTCAGCAGGGACTTGGGCATAGTATTCTTGCAAATATTTCCCACCTTTGTAAATGACATCGCCGGTTATAAAAGGGTAGCTGACTATAAAGATTGGAATTAAAAATAGCAGGATGAAACTCTTAATTTTTCGCCGTAAAAACTGCAAACCAAATGCCAATAGTACGGCGAAGGCTAGGGTGTAAATAAACCCATATTTCGTACCGCCGGCACGAAAGGCTCTTTCCAGAAACGGAAATTTATCATAAATGAAGAATAGAGCATCTTTTAGCGGCGAGGAGCTGAAGACATTGAGGGTGAAAAAAATCAGGAAGGTGATGAGCCAGAACGTCTTGTCCTTAAAATTATTTTTTTCTTTATAAAATAATGAGAAAAGCAGGGCGATCGCAGTAATAAAAGAAAGAAGAATAAAACCGGTTTTTCGATAATTTTCATGCCAGGGATAATAATAATCTTTATTTGTTTCCGCGTGAAAGCTCCATAGACCGAAATTACGCCAATTTTCAAGATTGGAAAAACTATTTAGCGCAATATTTTCTTTATCATCAATGGTATTTAGGCCAGACACATTATCGGCGCTAACATATTGGTTGTTCAAATCAAGAACAAATGGCAGCAGCCAAAAGCTGTTAAGCAGCAGGAAAAAAATAAAAAACCAAACTGTTTTTTTGAAAATATTCAATAAACCCTGGCGATTTACGATTAAGTTAGTAAGCACGTAGATAAAAGCAAGGGCAGCGATTAACAATAAAAATGCCGGGTTGCCGAAAGTTGTCGCGAGTGGCGTGATAAATATTAAGATTAAGGTTATGGCTAGGTTTCTTTTGCCCTCCACATAGTCAAGGAAAAGGAGCGTAAAAAGAGGGAGAAAGGCATAGAAGGGGAAGTAAAACCCTATTGACAGATACCAGACGGTTATGAGGGCGAAGGGGGAAAACATGTAGAAAATTGCGGCAACAAAGCAGACCAGATTATCTAATTTATAGCGCCTAAGTAGCAGATAGGCGGACAGGCCGGAAAAAACAAAGCAAATATAAAAGAAAAATATTTCATAAATCAGGGAGCTGTTAAAAATTGCAAAAAAAGGAATCCCTGCGATAACAAAGGGGAAAAGATAGGCGTATTGCCGCAGATTGTGGCTGCCGAACAACTCGGCTGTCCGCCAGCCGGCGATCGTGTCTTTGAAATAATCCAAAAAATTTAGCGGCCAATAGAAGCTGCCTCCGGAGATAAAACTCTCATTTTTGAACCAATGAAAAACCAATAATCCCAGAATAAAAAAGAGGCCGATAAAAATTTTGTTTTGTTCCTTAATGACAAACTCCCAAATTTTTTTCATAAATTTTTTTTATAGATACATTCGTAATTCAGGGTCATTGTTTTATTCCTATCCAAAAAATCCAGCAGATAGCAAGCGGAATTAAAAACCAAGATAAACGGAGTAAAGAGCGCGATATATATATGATATGGCAGGCCCTTTTTAAAAAATAGTTTTATGCCCAGAGTATCAAAGATTAAGGCAATCACCTGAAATATCCCGCCGTGCGGCGCGAGATGTTCCAGGGTAAATCCGCTTGATTCTCCCAAAAATTTTAGGCCGTATTTGGTAAAGCGAAAATAATCATAAGGAATCATGTGTTCTTCAAAACAGAGATGCGTTGTTAAAAAAAGTTTACCTCCGGGCTTTAATATTCTATAAAATTCAGAGAATGCTACGTGCGGTTTTTTGATATGTTCTAATACTTGTGTGCACAAAATGTAGTCAAAGGAGCCAGTGGCAATCATTTTTAATCCGTCGTTAATATCCCCGACATAATCAATGCTTCCCTCAGTGTTTTGCGTAATATCCTGCGCAAAATACTGCAAATTTTTAAAATACGGCTTATAGGGTGTTTCCTCCGCGCCGATGTCTAGCAACTTTTTGCCTGCGACATCGCATTCAGCAACAACTTTTTTTACAAATTTTAAAATGCGATAGCGATGGTATCGGATTATTTTCATGGGGAAAATAAAGAAATATATTTTATATAATCGTTCAAGACGCATGATATTTATTTAAAAAATAATTAAAATTAAAAATACGCAAAAGCAGGAACTGATTATCCCGCTGTCCGCTCAAATGTTCGCGAAATATTTTTTCGACATACGCTCGGTTGAAAAAAGGAGAAGGCTTTAAAAGATACTCTTTGAAAAGAGGCTCTAATTCTGTTTTGATCCATTTGTCGAGAGGGACGCCAAAGCCGCCTTTGGGCCGATAAATTATTTGCGGATCAATATATTGAGCCGCGATTTTTTTTAAAACATATTTTGTTACGCCATTTCGCACCTTCCATCTGCCGCTTAAGCTGAACAGGAATTCTGCCAGATCTTTGTCCAGAAATGGGTTTCTCATCTCGAGCGAATTACACATTGTGGCACGGTCGCCTTTGACCAAATACCAGTCAGGCAGCAGAATTTTGCAATCCAGGTAAAGACTTTTGTTAATGGTATCGTTTTGCTTAAATTCTTGGGAGAGATTAATTGCTTCTGAAAAAATTTGGTTTAAATCTAAAGATTTTAAAATTAGCAAGTTTTTTATTTCATTCGGTAAAAAGCCTCCGCTGCCCCAAATGAATTGCCTGATGGGAAAATCCAGGCCGAAAACCTTTAAGAATCTTGAATAATTATTACCCTGAGGAATAATTGCTCCAAGCAGGCCGGCGAGAAATCCAAAATATTTGTAATCTTCTGCAAATTTCTGCGCTTTGTATTTTTCATACCCTCCAAAAACTTCATCGCCGCCATCGCCGCTTAAAGCTACTGAAATATTTTTTTTAGCGAATTTGGCAATGAAGTGCAGCGGAATAATTGCCGCGTCAGCCATGGGTTCGTCAAGGTAATCAATAATTTCAAGAAAATTCGACTCAACAAGGCTGTCTTCAAATTGGCAAAGATGATAATTAATGCCCAGTGATTTTGCCGCCTTTTCAGCATAAAAAGATTCATCCGCGAATGGAGAGTCTTTGTAGCAAACCGTGAATGAATTTACATTTGAAGAGTTTTGAGACAAGTAATAAGATATAATACTGCTATCAACCCCGCCGCTTAAGAAAACTCCGAGAGGAACATCGGACATGAGCCGTTTGCTGACAGCATCTTTAAGCAACTTTTCCGTTTTTTCTAAAATTTCTTTTTCACTAATATTATTATTTAGCTTGATATCTTCAAGGCGCCAGAATCGATATCTCTTAATAATTTCCCACTTTTTGACATCAAACTGAAAAGTCGAGGACGGCTCCAGTTTTTTTATCTGTTCAAAAATTGTGTTAGGGGAAGGGATGTAGCCATAAAATAAATATTTAATTAAAGAAGCTTGATCGATTAACAGCCTCTTTTTGATTTCAGGATTCATAATCAGCGCTTTTAGCTCAGAAGCAAAGCAAAAAGTATCTTGATCGTGATAATAATAGAGCGGTTTTTTGCCAAAGTGATCGCGAGCCAATGTCAGAATTTCTTTTTCTTTATCATAAATACCAAATGCAAACATGCCTTCTATTTTTTCAACAATTTTTTGTCCAAACTCTTCATAGCCATGAATTAAGACTTCCGTGTCTGTGCGGCTTTGCCATAAATGCTTTTGTTTTAAGTTGCGCTTTAAGTCCTGATAGTTGTAGATTTCGCCATTAAAGACAATGGCAATTTTTTTGTCTTCATTAAACATGGGTTGCCGGCCAGCTTCAGATAAATCTATTATTGACAGTCTTTTGTGGCCTAAAATTATCTTTTCATCCGTATATATGCCTTCTTGATCGGGTCCTCTTTTTTTAAGCATATTCAACATGCCCTGAAAAATTTCAAGATCTCCGCTATTAATTCCATTTTTTTTAAGCAGACCCAAAATACCACACATATATTTATTTTAGATAAGAAAATCTTAATTTTTTAGTAAATAGATAAATAATTCCGTCAATAAATCCCACCCAATACGAACGCATTAAATCAAACCTCCTGTATTTTAAAATTAATAAAGTATACAGCAAGGGCCATAACCATGAAAAAAATAAAAAATATATTATTTTGTGATAAAATCGTCCATAACGTGAAACAATTACTGTTCTGTTGCGTATTAAGCAGTAGGATTTTTGACTAAATGTGCCACCCAGCATTCTGGGCGTGAATTGTCCATTGGGCAATACATCGTGATAGGTTAGCGCTTTCGTAACAATGCCGCATTTGAACCCGGATTTTTTGGCATTAAAAGCAAAATCCGGCTCGGTGTAGGTTTGAATCAATCTTTCATCAAAATAACCGCACTTGTCAAAAATTGCTTTTTTGATTAAAAACACATTGGGGACGCCATCGCTGTCACAGATTTCTCTTTTTTTGGCATCAATCTTTCCCGCAGTTTTTCCGGTAAAAAAACTTATTTTTTGAAAATCGAGATACTTTTTGCAATTCTCGAGAAAATACATGGACGGTCCCAAGATTCCGTACTCAGTATGCTTGTCAGCCGCGTAAACCAGGCGCGCAATCATTTCCGGGTCGATAATATTGTCATCATCGATAAATAGGACATATTTACCTGTCGCAAGCCTGGCGCCAATGTTTCTGGACGAAATCATCATTCGCTGCTTTGAATTGTGGACAAACTTGCAATTTTTGATGTTCATATCGGTCGAGCAAAGAGTTTGAGTGCCGTCAGAAGAGTTGTCGTCAACGATAATTATCTCCCACTCAAAATTCAGATCCTTTGATTTTTGGATTGACTTAGCGCACTTCAGTAAATTGTCCTCTCTGTTCCTGGTTGTAATAACTATTGAAAGTTTCATGGTAGATTATTTTTTGCCTATAACTTTAACCATCGGCCAGAATAATTTTGAATTACTTGCCAGCCGAATGCACGTGCGCCTTAAACATTTAGGAATAAAATCAAACACTAGATTAACTTGGAATTTTTCAACCACTACTTTTTTAAACCCCGCGTCTCTATGGATGTTTTTTAGGGTTGAACCCAGAAACGACATTTCATAGCCAAAAACCATGTGTCTTCCCTTTAGTAGCTTTATATGAATAAATTCTGCTATCTGCTTTAGGACAGGAAGGTTGGGGATATTACCCCAAATTTGCCTATAAGTTAAAGATCCCAGATTTAAATAAGGGACTGTATTAAAACTTATTCCATTTTTTTTTAACACTCTATGCAATTCATTAATACATATCTGGGTATTTTTAAAATGCTCAATTACCCCTGCTCCATAGATTAGGTCAATTACATCTTCTTTAATTGGCAGATTTAAAATATTGCCTTGTATTAATAAATAATTCTTACAACCTTTATCATCCAGCATTTTTTTGGCAATTTTTAGCGCGGACGGGCAAAAATCAATGCCGATTATCAGCCTGCATTTATTCGCAATTTCTTGGCCAAAAAACATAGGGCCGCATCCAATTTCTAAATAGACTAAATCACTATCTATTTTTTTGTATTCATCTAGCTGTTGATACACGTCTGTGTTATATCTTTCTTTATAATCTTCTTCGGCCTTTATATATATTTTCCCCGTTAACTGCCTGCTATAAGATTCATCCCATTTTTTTATTGATAATTCTAAGTCCGCGGCTGGATCAAGCGCAATTTTTATAATATTGCCTTCAATTATTTCGTATTGCTTGTCACATTTTCTGCAAATTAAAAAATTATTTTGATTCAATAAATCTGATTTGCATTTCGGGCAGCAAATATATTCCATTATTTCTTTTTCATTTTTCATTTTTTGTGCAGATTATAATATTAAAAGCATTAAAAGTATTTAATAAGGGAATTTGATTTAATAATCTATTTAATTTTTCGAAAAACATTGAATAATTATATAAAGACGTCGGCAAGAAAGCATATTTTTCTGCCTCGTCAATTTTGAAGCCATTATTTAATATAATTTTATTTAAATTAAATATATTGCTGCGCCAATACTCAAAATTTAAATGGCTTCTAGTTTGCCCCAGGCGTATTAAAAATGGTATAAACATTAAATTAAGGGGGTTAAATTCAAAAATAATTAATTTTCCATCATGTTTTAAGGCTTTTTTTATATTTTGCAATATCAAATTTTTATCTTTTGTATGATGGAGCATGTTAACAACTAAAACATAGTCAAAGTAATTAGAATATAGAAAATTCGTAAAATCACCGACAATTCCCACGAAATTATTTATACCCTCGCGTTTGGAAATATGATTGGCTGTTTCTATAGATTTTTCTGATATATCATAACCAACGACTTCTTTCGCCTTTTTTGCTAATTCCATTGAATATCTGCCAGTGCCGCAACCAAGATCTAAAACTGATTTATCGTCTAATTTATCGCCCATTTTACCCAAAATTTTCGCATACTCAAATTCCGAGGATTTGTTTTTTTTAGCAACAACGTTTTTTCTTAAATTGGAAAATTTATCAAATTCTTTGCTTTGGAATTTTGAAAACTTATCATACTTAATTTCATTTAAAACAAATAATGAGTTCAGTTTGTTATCATATATCTTTTTATAACCAAGCTCAATTAGAAATTTTTCATGATTATCTTCCTTTTTGTTATCAGAATTATTAATGTCGTGCGAGACCGATTCGATGCAAATAACTTTGGGTTTAAATTTTAACCAATCATTGCTTTGCAAAACCTGCATATCAAATCCTTCGGTATCAATACTAAAAAAATCAATATCTTGATTATTGCAATATTTTGCTAAAATATCACGCAATTTTATCGTTTCAATTTCCATTTTATCAACTAATTTATAGCCCTGGGAAATATATCTATCGGCTTCTTTCATGGAAAAAGTAGATAATGTATCCGGCATAAACTTATAAAAAGTTGCTTTGTGATTTTCTACTCCTATGCCTATGTTTAAATTTATATCACGAGCTCTTTCACACTTGAATTTATTATAATTATTAAAATCCGGTTCGATATTTATACCATGCCAGCCTTTTTTATAGAATCTCTTTGTATTGCTAAATCTGTTGGGATCGTTCGCCCCAATATCAACATAAAAACCGCTTCTCTTATTGCCAAGAAAACGATCAATTGCCAAATCTTCTCCTTTTTGGCTGTATGAGTTTCTTATTATTCGCATAAAAATTTTATTTTTTACTTCATAAAGGCAATAAATAAAAAACTTTTTTACGCCATACATTTTAAATTTGTCCTTCAAATGCTTCATAATATCTTGCTCAGGTTTTTATAAAAAATTAAATTCCAATCAAACTGTTTGGCATAATTTAAGGCGTTTTTGCGAAATTGTTTAAGTAATTCTTCATTTTTCATTAGGTTAATAACAGCTCGAGTAATATTTTCCTTATCATCATCTATAATTAAACCGCATTTTTTATTTAAAATTTCTTTTGAATTATGGGGCACATCAGTAAGCAAAATCGGTACGCCACAACCCAAATAAACTTTAATTTTGCTCGGATCGGCGAAATAGGTGAAAGTTAAATTGTTATTTTGATCGTATTTTTCGTATAAAGCAACCGCTAAAGCAGATTTGGCAAGCTTATTTTCTATATTCGCATGATCTTTTAAGTAGCCGGTAAATTCCAGACATTCATTTATTTTAAAATCCTGAGCCATCTTTTTTAAATATTCCGCATAATTACCATCGCCTATGATTAAAAATTTAAAATCAGGTATTTCTTTTAAGATGCCGGGGATTGCCCTTAAGACATATTGGATGCCTTGTTTTTTAATCAGATGCCCCATGAAGACAAGGGTATGTTTATTGATCTCATTAAAATTATATTTTTTTATTCTTTTAAACCAAATGCCGATAGGCACGATTTTTTGTTTTTTATCGGCAAAACCAAAATATTCCAGGCGAGCTTGCTCCATCCGCGGAGATAAATTCCAGGTTTCATCGCAATGCCTGACGCAAAATTGATCTACCCAATGATAAATTTTATTTAAAATTTTGCTTTTAAATCTTTTCGGATTATAATCAATAACATAATAAATTACCTTATTCGTTCTTTTTACATATTTTAATAAAAGGCCGCTGAAAGCGTTTAGATTATTACTGCCGATATAAATATCCCACTTTGTTTTTTGCTTGAAAGACCAGTAAAAATTTAAAATTATGCTTTTAAGATAACTCCACGGTTCCCAAAGTTTTTTGATTTTCTTATATGTCTCTGTAATTTTTTTGCCCTGTTTATATATTTCGTAACCAGAGCCGTTAAGTTTAATGTCATAAAATAACGGATGGCCGACAAATAATAATTTATTGATTTTATTTAACAATAAAAATTCTTTCAGGTCCTGGGCAGGGCCGGTCGCAAAGACATGGGTTGCGATGATAATGTTTTTATTTTCTAATTTGTTCATAATTTTTTATAAACCATTGATAGGTCTTTTTAAGGCCTTCGTCTAAAGGAGTTGGGGCTTGCCAACCCAAAGCACTTAATTTGCCGACATCAAGCAGCTTTCTCGGGGTGCCATCCGGCTTGTTTGTATCCCATAAAATTTTCCCCTTGTAATCAACGATGTCCTTTATTTTGTAAGCAAGCTCTTTTATTTTCAGATCAATCCCTGTGCCAATATTGATTATTTCTGAATCGTTATAATTATTCATTAAATAGAGGCAGGCATCGGCGAGGTCGTCAACATATAAAAATTCTCGATAAACTTCGCCAGAACCCCATAAGATTATTTCTTCTTTTTTTTCTATTTTAGCTTCATGAAATTTTCTGATTAAAGCGGGTAAGACATGAGAGTTTTCTAAATCAAAATTATCATTTGGCCCATAGAGATTAGTAGGCATAATTGAAATAAAATTAGTATTATATTGTTCATTAAAACTTTGACACATTTTAATGCCGGCAATTTTGGCAATAGCGTAAGCATCATTTGTGTCTTCAAGTTTGTCTGAAAGTAGATATTCTTCTTTGATAGGTTGAGGACAATTTCTGGGATAGATGCACGAGCTGCCTAGAAATAAAAGTTTATTAGTCCCAAATTTCCAGGCGTAATAAATTACATTGTTTTGGATTTGCAAATTTTCTAAGATAAAATCAGCCTTGTTGAGTTTATTGCTCATGATGCCGCCAACTTTAGCTGCGGCTAAAAAAACAAATTCGGGTTTTTCTGACCGGAAAAAGTCTGAGACAGAATTTTGATTTAGCAAATCCAATTCTTGTCTGGTTTTTAAAATTAAATTATTATAGCCATCAGCTTGGAGCCTTCTTAAAATAGCAGAGCCAACCAAGCCGCGATGGCCAGCGATTAAAATCTTTGAATCACTATTCATATTATTTATTTTTTTGGTGGGTTTTAAAATCTGCTTCTACCATTATTTTGATTAATTCATGAAATTTGGTTTTTGGCTCCCAGCTTAAAATTCTTTTTGCTTTGCTAGCGTCGCCGATTAAAAAATCAACCTCTGCTGGTCTAAAATATTTTGGATCAATTTCAACGATCACTTGTCCGCTTTTTTTATCAATCCCTTTTTCATTTAAGCCTTCCCCCTCCCAGGCGAGATTAAAATCCAAGAGTTGAGCGGTTAATTCAACAAATTCCCTGACCGAATGAGTTTCACCTGTAGCTAAGATATAATCATCGGGGTTTTCCTGTTGCAGCATTAAATACATTCCCTCAACGAAATCTTTGGCATAGCCCCAGTCGCGCTTGGCTTCTAAATTGCCCAGATAAATTTTTTCCTCCAGACCCAATTTAATGCGGGTCAAGCCCCTGGTTATTTTACGGGTGACAAAAGTTTCACCGCGGCGCGGCGATTCATGATTAAAGAGGATGCCATTGCAGGCAAAAAGGTTATAACTTTCCCGGTAATTTTTAGTGATCCAATAAGCAAAAATTTTAGCGCAGCCGTAAGGACTTCGGGGATAAAACGGCGTCGTTTCCTTTTGCGGAATTTCCAAGACCTTGCCAAACATTTCAGAAGACGAAGCCTGATAAAATTTTGTTTTAAAGCCAGTTTCTTTGATAGCATCTAAAATTCTTAAAGTGCCTAGCCCAGTCACATCCGCTGTATATTCGGGGATATCAAAACTGATCCTGACATGACTTTGCGCACCCAGATGGTAAATTTCATCTGGCTTTATTTTTTCTATTAAGCGGGAGATATTGCTGCTGTCAGTTAAATCTCCGTAATGCAGAGTAAGCCGCACGTTGTCTAAATGGGGGTCTTGGTATAAATGCTCTATCCGATTGGTATTAAAATTGCTGGAACGCCTGATGATTCCATGCACCTCATAACCTTTTTCTAAAAGCAATTCAGCCAGATAACTGCCATCTTGGCCGGTAATCCCGGTAATTAAAGCTTTTTTCATAATTCCTAAAAATAATTTATATTTATTGTTTCCAATTATTACGATTAAATTCACCCTGATTAAATATCCCGACAAATTTTCCCCAGCTATAGATAATTAGAGTTGCCCAACAGGCAGGGATATGGAAAAACCAGGCCCAATCCCTTTTTTTATAAAAACCTTTAAGCGCCTGAAATAAAAGCGGGAAAGTTAATATGGTATAAATAATAAATTTATATAAACCTAAGGAAGAACGGCCGCTGATTTCAAATTGATCCCAATCAAAAGTTCTGGATTTATTTTTTTTATGATAAATATAATCTTTAATCCGCCTTTTTTGCTTTCTAATGAATTTTTTGAAATCATTTTCGCAAAAAGTATGAATAATGCCCGTTTTAACCTTGGCGATAAAAATGTGTCCATTAATTTTAAATTCATTGGCGATTACATCAATGTCAAATAAATAGTTGGAGTTATTAAAATTTTGTAAAAATTCCCGGCGAAAAATCGTGCCATTAGCACCGACCGTGGGTAAGCCATTAGCTGTCAATTTTATTTTTAAATAATTACCAATATCAGCTTCTTTATGCTTAACTTCTGTCCATTTTTGCGTTAAGAAATTCCAGCGGTCATAATTACCCAAAAATAAACAAAGAGGATCATTCATGCCGATTAGCGCGCAATAACGTTCAATACACCCGCCTTCTTTTCGCCAAGTATATAAAATCGGCTCAGCCAGTTTTATCTGCGCATCTTCAAATGGTTCCACCATTTTACTTAACCAATTTCTATCAGGCAAATAATTATCGGAATCAAGAATTAAAATTAAATCATGCTTGGCAAATTTAATTGCCACGGCCTTGCCAGACTCGCCAGTCTTTAAAGGGTTATCATATATTTGACCATCATAATTTTTTATTATTTCCCTGGTTTTGTCAGCAGAATTGCCATCGCCGACTATTAATTCAATCTTTTCCATTGGATAATTCTGCTTAAATAATCTTTCTAAGCATTCCTGCAAAGGTATTTCAGCATTTAAAGTTGCCATGCAAACGCTAATTGTCGGTAAATAATTTTCCATGTTATATTATTTAAAATCGTTTAAGTGCGCTAAAACTTTAATCCCCGCGTTATAAAGAAATTTTAATTGAGCCAGAGAACGGATACTTGCAATTTTTTTAATTATAAATATTGGCGATAAAAATGATTTATACAAATCCTGAGTCATTTTTTTAACTTCTTCAGAAGTTAAACCTGACTTCATTACCTGCTCCCTTTGATCAAAGCGTTCATAATCAGTAAAATTCAAGAGATTGTTTTTTAAACAATAATCATAAAGGGGCGTGCCGGGATAGGGGATGACAATTGTTGCCTGCAAAGTATCAACATAGCTCTTTTTAAATAAATTTTTCGCTAATTCAATGGTTTTTTGCGCGTCTGCTTTGCTTTCCCATGGATAGCCGACCATAGCCGTAATATGCGGTTCCAAGCCGGCTTGCTTGCATAATTTTAGATTTGTTTCAATTTCATCAACTCTTAAATTTTTATTAATTCTTTTCAGGGTTTTTTGGTTAGCTGATTCCAAGCCGAAAAGTACCAGGCGAAAACCGGCTTTTTTCATTAATTGCCAGGTTTTTAAATCAGAGATGGCATTTATTCGCATATTACAATCAATTTTCACTTTTTTATGATAGCCGCGCTCAATCATGCCCTGGCAAAATTCTTCCAGCCAAGATCCGATCGGCAAAGTGCCGGAATCTTCCATAATTTCTTTGACGCCTAAATCAATTAATAAGCCGACTTCGTCCAAGGCCTTGGCAGCCAAACGGGAGCGGCAGCTATTTCCGGGAAACATGGTTGTCCAGGAACAAAAAGTACAGCGTCCCCACCAGCAGTCGCGGGCGCTCATCATATAGGAGCCGGGGGTATATTTATAATTGCCATTTTTATAAGCATAAAGCTTCCACTTTGTTAAATGGCGATCAATCATTGGCAAGTCGTCCAAAGAATTGTCCCGCAAACTATATAAGCCGCTGTTTTTTATTTCATTGTTTTGGCGAGACCAAAGGCCACCTTTTAATTTTTCCCTGCCTTCAAGATAATTCACTAAATTTAACAGAATAAAATCATAATCTCCGCCCTGAATAACAAAATTAACTTGAGAATTCAACAGGGATTCTTTAGGCAAGGCTGTCACGTGATCGCCCATGAGAACAATTTTCAATTCCCAATTTTCAATTTTCAAACTTAATTCTTTAAGTTCATTAATAATCTGCCAGTGACGTTTAATCACTGGGGTTTTAGTTTCAATAGCGATAAGATCTGGCCTTTCTTCTATAATTCTTGTTTGCCATTGTTCATAAGTTAAATTTTCCGCAATCGCGTCATCCCAAAAAACCTCATAGCCATTTTGCTTTAAAAGCGTGGCCGCATAAGCAGGGACCATGGGATAAATATAAGTCGGGCTGTTAAACCATTGGAACTGGCGATTCTGGGTTAAAAGCGGAGTGCCCTTATCTGATACCAATGGTGGAAATGATATGGAGACCTTCATAAATATAGGAGATGATAAATACCAAGATTCAAAAGTCAAAAATAAATTTAAAGCTCAAAATTGAAATATCAAACTTTTATTGTTTTAAATTTTATTTTTATCGTAATTTGCTTTGTAATTCTTTAACAAAAATAAAACCCTGGATAAATTTCAAGCCATAAATTAAATGAGTAAAAAAAATATAGTACAGTGAATTTAATATAATTAAAATATTTTTTTCATGTTTATAAATTTCCCAAGCGGCAAAAATTAACGCGCTCAAATAAACCAGCCAGCCAAAAAAATAAATCTTTATGAACTGACTAAAAAGTAAACTTGCGAATATGCCTAAAGCTACATAGGCCAGAAAAAAACTGGGCAAAAAGTATTTGAGCCTAAATGATGTCCGGGGAAACTTCTTGGCAAAAAAACCGCGGTGTAAGCCATAATTGCCTATTTGCTTCAAATGCTTAAACAGGCCTTGCCTACGATGATGCCAGACAATTAATTCCGGATCATACAAAATTTTGTCTTTAAATTTCTCCACCAAATCTAGGCAAAACTTTGTGTCTTCACCCGGCCAATAAGCGCAGTCAAAGCCGCCAACTTTAATAAATGCTTCTTTTCTGACTGATAGATTAACGCTTGGCCAGTCATCAATATATCGCTTTACCCCGACAGAACGATATCTTTCCGGAAAACCACCAGCTACTTTGCTCAAAAATATTGAACCTGAAACTTTTTGCCAAAAGTTATCATCAACAGGAGTAATCGCAGGACCGCCAACAGCGACAAGACCAGTTTCCTTAAAATCAGAATCGAGCTTGGCTAAAAAATCATGATTAGGGTAGGCATCGTCATCAATAAAACATAAAATTTCACCCAAGGCATCTTTTATGGCCTGGCTTCTTTTTTGCGCAGGCCCGACATTACCGGTTTTTATCTGCCTGGTCTTGGGCCAAAATTCTGAATTAATTTCATCTGGATAAATAATTACTTCATAATCATCTCTTTTGATCTCAAGGATTTTTGAGATTGATTCCCTGACATATCCATTTATTTCCTTAACTGGAATGATAAAACTAAATTTTATTTTTTTCGTATCCATGAAGTTACAAAATATTTAATTTTCTGCAAACCCTCAAATTATATTTTAACCAATTAGTAGATTGGCAGCAGATTAGTAGATTCGTATCCTTAAAAGTTTTCTCTTTTTCTGATGACATAAATCGGACGATTAATTACTTCGCTGTGAATATGAGCGATATATAAGGCGATTAAGCCCAGACAGCTTAAAATAATACCCACCAAAAATAAAATAATAACCGCTAAGATTGCCGAACCGGTGAAATTCATTCGCCACGGATCATTAAAAATATATTTTTCCAAAACTATAAAAAGTCCCATTATCCCAGAAACCAAAGTAATAAAGATGCCCAAATAACCTGCAATTTTCAAAGGGAACAAGCTTAAAGAAACAATGCTAGACATGGCCAGCTTTACTAGTTTTAAAGTGCCATAGCCAGGCACGCCATTTATCCGCGGTTGCGCATTAAAATAAACAAAATCTCTTTTAAACCCCAGCCAGGCTATCAGTCCTCTGGTCAGACGATTTTTTTCTGTAAAACGCCTGAATTCAGAGATTACTGCTTTGTCCAATAAGCGAAAATCAGTAGCACCCGATAAAAGCTCGGTCTCAGAAATTCTGCTCATTATTTTATAAAAAACAAGAGAGCCATATTTTTTTATAAATTTTTCACTACTATTTGATCTGACTCCCACAACTACTTCTGCGCCATTTTCCCACTTAGCAATAAATTCGGGTATTAATTCCAGCGGATGCTGAAAATCCGCATCCAACATAATGGCGCAATCGCCAAAACAATTATGCAGCCCCGCTGTCAAAGCTATTTCCTTGCCAAAATTGCGGGAAAATTCTATGACCTTCACTTTATTATCCAGAACAGAAATTTTTTTTAATTCGCTCGCGGAACAGTCATTGCTGCCGTCATTGACAAATAATATCTCATAATTAAAAGGACAGCGTCCTAAAACTTTTTTCAGCCGATCATAGAGCAAGGGAATATTCCTTTCTTCGTTATAAACCGGGACAATTAAAGAAATCGTTTTTTGCATATTTTTTGATTAAAGAGGGGGAATTTCCGCTGGCTGCAATTTTTGGCATTTTTTTACGGAAAAAGCATTATAAAGCAGGCTCAACAAATAGCCGAATATTTGGGAACAAAAAATAGAAATGGCTATGGCAAAAATTGTCTGGTGAAAACGGGATATTAAAATCATTTCCAAGATGACAACGGCTGATAAAATATAATTAATTTTGAAATCATTCCTGGAATAAGCTAAATTCGCTTCCAGGCTCAAAAGCGACAATGACAGCGAAATAAGGGCAAATACCCAGAGATTATGAGCCATTGGCAGATATTTTGCGCCATAAAGCAAGCTAACAATCAGAGTGGGGAAATAATAATAAATTGCTAAGCCGCTTAAGCATATAATAAAAATTAGGGCATTGGCATAAAATAATGTTTTGTTGTCAAGTTTTTTATTTTGGCTATTTTGCGCGCAGGCTAAGGGCAAGACAACGGCAACTACAGATGAACTGGCCCAAAAGATTATTTTCCCCAGGATATTAAACGCGCCATAAAACCCCGCCGCTTCAGGTTTTAATAAGTTTTTCACCATCAGCATATCAACAGAACTAAGCATGGAAATTAAAAATGTAAAAAATAGGATCGGCAGAATTAAGCTTTTTATTTCCTTTTTTAACGCCTGGTCTGAAAAACCGTCTGCCCTCTTGTCTGGCGGATTTCCATAATATTTTTCTTTCTTTAAAAAAATCTTTAAAAATAAAAAACTAAATATGCCGGCTGCCACAATTCCCAGCAAAGCTGAAAAAACACTGGCGACAAACTGGACTAATAAAACACCGACAAATAATTTTACAGAAGCGCTCAAGATTGAATTCAAGCTGAGATGCTTAAAATCCTGCCAGCCGTATAAAACTCCTGTTTTTATAACTATCAATAAGCTGAAAAAAACTCCCAGCCAGGTTAAAAACAAATTTGCGTAACTGCTTAAATGCAAATATCTCATTAATAACGGGGAGAACAAAAGAAAAATCGCTGTCAAAATAACGGCTATTTTATAAATCTTCAGCCTTAACCAGTTATAAAACGCATAATTGCCCGGGTAATCATTTTTGGTAAAATACTCGGCTGAGTGTTTAATTGTGAAAAAGCTAATCGCCGCGCCCGGTACGGCCAAAATACTGATCAACGAGGTTAAAGATTGCAGCTCCCCATAGCCTGTTATGGTCAATTTACGCGAGACTAAAAGCTGAAAAATATAGCCTAAAAATCCAGCGGCAATATTGCCAAAGATCAAAATAAAGCTATTTCTAATAAACTTATTATGTAATAAGCGCCCTAAAGGCATTAGTGGCTGTTAATTCGTAATAAAAATTCTAAAAAAAATTAATCCAGAGTAATGACCTTATTTTACGCCAAGAAGATTAAGACGATGTAATGTATTTATTAAAATTTTCTAAAAAAACGTAACAGACCCCTTACCTTAAAAAATAAAAAAACATTGTATTCAAACAACGTTTTAAAACCGATCTGTTGGAGCCGGCTGTTCCTTTAAGGATAATAATTAAAAATATAAAGGCAAGCTCACTTTAAAAATACTCCCTTGGCCTAATTCGCTTTTTACGTTGATCTCTCCGCCATGAGCCTGGACAATCCATTTACAGATTGCCAAGCCAAGTCCGCTGCCCTTTTCCTCATTTGAATGATCAATCCTGTAAAAACGCGAAAAAAGATTGGGTAAATCCTTTTCTGCAATGCCAATGCCCTGATCCGCGATCTGAAAATAAACTTTTTGCCCATCCTGAGAAAGGTTGATTTTAATAATTTTTCCTGCAGGCGTAAATTTTAAGGCATTGCTGACCAGATTAAATAAAAGACTTTTTATTTTCTCACGATCTGCATTGATAAAAATATTCTTTTCAATATCAGCGAGCAATTCAATGCCCTTGTCTTCAGCCAAAATTAAAGAATCATCAAACATATTTAAAGTTAGCTCGCTGAAATTTATATTATCTTTTTTTAGCTCAACTTTGCCCACATCAGCCTTTGATAAAAAAATCAAATCTTTAATCAAATTTGAAAGCCTGTCAACCGATCTGTCCATCCTGACAAATGCTTTGTCAGTTTCAAATTCATTCAGCCTTCGATTGCTCATCAAACTCAAATTACCTTTTAAAACTGCCAGCGGAGTCTGCAGCTCATGATAAATATCAGCCATAAATAAAGCTTGATTTTCATTGAGATCTTCTAATTGGCGCGTGCGCCTCATAACCTTTTCTTCCAGATTTTTTGAATATTTTTTCAGCTCGGTATAAAGAAAAATGTTTTCAAAAGTTAAGCTGAGATGGTTAATCAGACCTTCAAAAATCTGCAGATCCTGCGGATAATAAATTTCTTGCGAAAGTTTAGGGCCAAAGAAAAAAAAGGCAATCAAATTATTCTTTTTATAGACCGGCAAAATAAGAGTGACCGCGCTTTTTTTTAATAATTCATTGCGCCACTCAATTTGCTTATCATTGGCAATAAGTTTTTCCAATTCATTGGATTTATTTTGCAATGGTACAGGATATTTATACTTATTAAAATAATCAAGAATCTGTTTCGGACATTTAGTAGATTTAATAAAATAGGACATTTTCCTGTTAAAATTATGGTTTTTGATTATCATCGGCTCGCGTTTTTCATTTAAGACAACCAGCAAAATTTTATTTATCTTAACTCTGTTTTCTATAATATTAACGAAACAATCGAAAAATTCATCAAAATCAAATTTGTGATTGCAATTATCACTGATTTCTTTCAACACAACACGGGGATCATATGGATAGCGGTAAAAAAATTTATCAGTCTTTTTTTGAAAAAATAATTTAAAATTGGGGTATAATAACAGCATTAAACTTGCCGAAATAATTGAACTTAAAGCTGGTGTAATCATGAGAGCAAAAAATTGACCAAATATGTAGATCAGCGAAGTGTAAACTGCTAAAAAGAAAGAAAAAGCTATGCCGTATAAAATCGTGATTTGGATTGCTTTTCTAATATCAAATAATTGGTGCCTTAAAATTGCATACGCAGTAAAAGCGACAAAAAAAACCGTGCTGAAATTTGCCAATCGAAAATATTGGATATTTACAATTTTTTGCAAAAAAATATTGACGAACAAAGTAAGCGTCACTGAAATTAGAGCTCCCAAAAATACACACAGCAGCTGCATCTTTTTTCTTGCTTTCAACTTTTTATAATTTAATACCCATTTGATGAAGCCCATGCCAAAATAAATTAAAGTAACAATAACATCTCCGACAAATAAAGAACCATCTTCAAATAATAATCGGCCATTGGATAAATGAACATCTTTAATGATATATGGGGTAAAAAAACTTAAAAAGGCCAAGATAGCTATGGGCAAAAATAATATTTTCGTAAAATATTTATATTTTTTACTTTCAGGAAAATTTAAAGCAAAAAGCAGAAAAAAATAAGCAAGCAATGGACCAAAAGAAAAATCAAGCTTTAAAAATAAATTATTCCATCTTAGACCTAAAGGCGCATTTTCTAAATAATTAAACACTAACCATACAATTATAAAAATAACCAAAATAAAAAAAGATCTATTTATCTTTTCTTTTGGCTTATCGCGCACTACCAGAACACCCAATAACGCCAGCATGATTACTATAATTAAAAAAATTAGATTTAGCATCATATAAAAATTAACATTCTTTTATATAATTTTAACGTTATCATGCCAATAAAACAAGATCTGCATAATTTTTTGAAAAAATCTAAAAATTTTGCCAAAAAAAAGAGAGACAAAATTGTCCCCCTCAATTTTAAATTTTAATTTCACTTAACTTCATTTTGCCATGTCTGGTAGCAATCACATTCAGGAAATTGGACGGGCAAAAGATTGGTTTGGCGATATTTTTCAAGGATCAAATTGATCTCCTTATCGCACTGGCCACAATTGTGTGTAATGGCAATTGGCGGTGGATAATCGTCAAAGTGCCCAAGAGAAACAGGATATTTTTGAGATAGCCGTGACAGTATATCCAGCACGCTCCAGAGCCAGGGCGGACGATACTCGCCTTTTTTGTAGATTTTTGCCAGCTCTGTTCCCTCTTGAATAAATGCTACCTGCAACAAGGTTAATTTTGAGCCATTGTTGCTTGCCCATTCAACCGTCTTTATGGTTTCAGCAATGGCTTCTTTTTCAGATAAACCGAGCGGTTTAAGCAGAACATACGTGCAGGGTATTACTCCTTCATTTTCTAAGAGTTTAACTGCCTTCTGATAGTCCCGCAGAGAAAAACCCTTGTTGATATTCTTTTCTCTGATCTGATCGCTAACAGTTTCCAATCCAATGGCCACCTTTAGAGTTAGACCAGGCCTAGCCATTGCTTTTAGCTTCTGGACGTTTTCACCCGTGACGAATTCTGGACGAGATTCAATCATTACCTCTTTAATCTGACCAATCTGATTTAGACGTTTGAATAGCGAAGCCATGATGTGGTCGGGAATCTCCCAAAAACTGCCACCAGTGAAAAGATCAAGGCAGCTCGTATCTTTGAGGTGAAGCAAGGCCCTCTCAAAAATACTGACGAAGTCGGTTAAATTGATTCCCATCATTTTGGCTATCCCCCAAAATTGGTCTAAACCACGCTGAAAGCCGCACATAGTGCAGCCGCCTTGAGCGCTTTTTGCCCAGTAACATCCGCCAGGGAAGGCAAAAATCATATGCGTCTCATTTTTCCGGCTGAAATGGTTAAAGACTTTGGTTAGGTAGTAAGGCAGAAGAGGATTTTTCCACTTAACAATTGCCGCGCAATTGCAGCTTTCTTCGTCAGGGTAATAATTCTCCAGAACATCTACCAGCTCCAACCCCATGTTGGTATGCAATCGAATCACAGGATCTAGCGGCCTGCCTTTTTCATCTGTGGCAAAGGCATATTCTTTTGCGGTCATTTTGTTTTTAACCTTATGGTAGCCGGGCAATCGAGGCGAACTAAGGGCAAAAGACAATCCCTTTTTTATGGCCAGTGCCATATATGCCTGCATTAATGCAGTGGCGACATTGGGTGGCGCATCTGGAATTACTCCTATATTTGTGCCTGACAGCGTATCGCCCATGGGATCGTGGTTTCTAATTAGCCCATTATCAGTTCGCTCAAAATAACTTTTTGGTTGGTTTTCCCAAGAATAATCTTCCAGCAGAGCTGAAGCAATCCCTAGAACCTCGTTGCCTTTAACAGCAATTTTCACCCCTTCTGGGAAGATTTTCATCCGAGATACCAATATTTCGGTGGTCGCGCGCTGGCTTTCTTTTGGCCAGGATTTATGTTCAGCTACGATCATAGCAGGTATATCTGCAAGCGTTGCATCTCTAATCAGGATGCAATTTGCCTGCTGTAAATCCTCCTGCGTAGCCAAACGAATCATAAGCAATTCTTCTGGCTTTGCATTTTCTTTCATAACCCAGATTGACATCTGACTCTCCTTTCTTGTTTGGAAATTTAAAGAACATTCGCAAATAAAAAACTCCCCCTTTTATTAAAGGATAATGTATTTAAAATTAAAAAAACTTTAACGTGGTGTTAAAGCTTTATTAAATCCAAATTAAAAATAAATTAAAACATTATTCTTCCGAAATCTTATAGCCGCTGCCGTGAATCGTTTTAATCAATTTCTTTTTAAATCCGTCGTCTATTTTTTTTCTTAAATAACGCACATGGACATCCACTGTGTTGGTAAATGGATCTATATTCATGTCCCAAACATGCTCTAAGATCATACTGCGGGTTAAAACCACATTGGGATTTCTCATTAAATATTCTAACAGGTCAAATTCTCTATGCCTTAAATCTATTTTTTTATCATCTCTTTTAATTTCGTGCGTTTTTAAATCCATTTCCAAATCAGCGATTTTCAATTTAGTGCCAGTCTGGTAATATTTGCCCCGATTCATCAATGCCCTTATTCTGGCAATTAATTCTTCTATGGCAAAAGGCTTAGTTAAATAATCATTGGCGCCCAGGTCAAAGGCTTCAACCTTTTTTTTGATTTCATTTTCTACTGTCAAAATAATCACTGGCAGTTCAGGCTTTGTTTCCCTGATTTTCTTAAAAACCTCCAAACCATAAATATCTGGCAATCTTAAATCCAAAACTACCAAATCATAGTCATTTATTAAGGCGCAATAAATCCCGTCTTTGCCATTATTGGCGCAGTCAACTGCAAAGTGCTCTGCTTGCAAGCCCTTTTTAAGAAAACTGGCAATATCCTTTTCATCCTCTATAATTAATATCCTCATAATTTTAATATTAATGTGCTTATAGATTAGCTTTTTTTATGAAATATTACAAATCTTAATGAATTGCAAAAAAATTACGTCTAAATATTAAGAATTATTTGAGTTTATAATAACTATTAGCCGATTAAATATAGATTAAATTTTCCTTAATTAAAAATTAACAATATAAAAAGAGAGTCTAAGAAATACCCCCTTTTTCATCTAATTAAATTATTTTAATTTTAGCCATTTCATCAGTAATATCGTGCCCTTATCATTATAAGCCAAAGCTTTTACTATGCCCCAGTCTAAATTAGAAGTAGGCAACCGCTTCATATAATTTGCAAAAGCACGGATGGCAATGGCTTCTTTGGTTAAGTCTCGTTCCTCAGCTTGATTATAAGCTACCATATTAACGAACTGCCAATCAAGATCGCTTGCGGGTTTTGTTTTGAAAAACTGTATAAACAAATCAATCGCTTGCCTTTCTTTCTCAAAATCGCGCTCAAAAAGCTGGGAAGATGGCTGGCCAGCAGAATTGTCAGCTTGCAATGAAGCCTGAATATTATTTTCTTCCGTTGTAAAATATTCTACATTAACGTCAGTGACTTTGGGTTCAAAATTCGTATTGGGCCGATATAAATAAATAATATACTGTAAATACCGGCTCTGGTTTAAAAATGCTAAATCATTATTTTTTGGACTGGTAAAAAAAGCTGTCCTGTCGCCCTTGGGACCCCAAAAATCACCTTGCAACGGCAATTTATCTCCGGTCCTGACTTGAAACATAATCTCACCTGATTGATTAACTAATTTTCTAATGTCCATTAGCCCAAACGCGGCATTGGCCAAAAAAACCTCGTCCATATCGCCCTTGAAAACATTAAGCATTTTTTCTTCTTTATCCTGCCAGCGATAGCCAACACAGCCTAACCAGCTAGGAAAATTATCTAGACTGAGTTTCGGCGATAATTTTATGGCGGCGCCATCATAATTTTGTGAGATATTTGTACACTCAATTCCGTTAATATAGATTTTTATGGTTTTGGCTTTATCATCATAAACCGCAGCCACGTGATACCAAGAACCTTTCTCAAAATTAAATTTATTATTTTGGCCAATCACCCAGTGTTCTTTATTTCCATCAGGCCAATACATCAAAGATAAAGAGCCATTTTTAAAACCAAAAAAAAGATTATATTTTAATTCATAAGGCTTTTTATCAGCATAGTCTCCATAAGCTTTTGTAAAAATAGCAAAATTCTGATCTTCGCTGCCGTTGAGGGTATTGACGCTGGGCTGGATCCAGGCGCCAATCGTAAAAGAACCCGTAAAAGTAATATTCTGGGGAATCTTTACCATTGATTTATAACCATCAAATTTATAGGCATTAGAATTATAGATTCCCCTTGTTAGTCCGACTAAGTTGTTCTGACATTTATACTTAGCGTAAGCAGCTGCTGTGCAATTATCTAAAGAATCAAAATCCCAAATAGCCATAATGCCTTTGGGATAAACAGGCTTTTGATTATAATTATTATCCATTTCCCAGCTCAGACTTTTCCACTGGCTGATCGTCTTATCAGAACCTATTGGCTGTGATATATAACTGCCGGCCAGCTGGCCAGCTTGCAAAGTGATACTGTTGTCATCCCATTGCGCTAAATTAAACTTGCCTTTGGCAAAATCAGTAGCTTCTTTAGCCTGGTATAAAGCGCTATAAACTTTAGGCTGGGCATCGCCTTCTCTGGGAATATTTAAAAAAATTAAGCTCACAATGACTAATTTTATGGCTAAAAATCCAAGAGTACTGCCAATAATTTTTTTCATCAAGCCATTAACATTTTTATGCTGATGAAAGGAAGCCGCATACGTGCCCTTATTATCTTTCTGCGCCAGATCATCAAAAGAGTCTGCAGGTTTTTGCAAGAGCAACTGCGGAGCAATTTTAAGTTTTTCCTGAAAACTTAATTGTTGGCCTAATGATTTAATGGCCTGGGCAACGCTAAAAACTAAAAAAATCAGCAAAATCAGCAGGACAATGTCTAGCAAATATGAAATTGTAAATAAAAGATAAAGCATAGAATTATAATAACAAATAGCAAAATCTAAATAAAAAAAGATCGGCTTTAAACTTATTATATTATAGCAAAATTTTTCACTTTTTTACAAGCCTTTATTTAATTGACAAAATATCTGTTTTTTAATATGTTTAAGGCACATAAAAAATTGTCTGGGGGGACAATTTTTTGATTTATACTTTCTTTGAAAAAAAACTCCGCCTGGCGGGTAAAAAATATCAATCAAGGAGGAAAAGATGGAAAAGCTTCTGGTCTTCGCTTCGGGCGAAAAAGAAGGAGGCGGTTCAGGTTTTCAGGAACTGGTGGAAAATTCCAAAACTGGAGTTTTACCAGCGGAAATTGTCGCTGTAGTTTCTCATCATAAAAACGGCGGAGTGAAAGAGAAGGCTGACAAACTCGGCATTCCGTTTGAATTCTGGCCCGGTCCTTTTACAGCCGAGGGTTATCTGCAGATTTTTAACAAATACGGAGCGCGCTGGGTATCGTTATCTGGTTGGATAAAAATTGTCTATGGCCTGCCTGTCTGGCGCACTGTTAATATCCATCCGGCTCTTGTGTTTGGCTTTGGTGGCAAAAGTTGGTATGGACACAGTGTGCATGAACGGGTCACAGCTGCATTTAAAGAAGGCGGGATCACAAGCTCTGCCGTCTGTATGCATTTCGCGACCCCAATCATTGACGATCCAAAAGCCCTTTTCTTCAATTTCCCGGTTTTAATCCGGCAGGACGATGATGCTGACAGCCTGAGTAAAAGAGTGAATAAAATAGAGCACAGCTGGCAGTCGCTCATTACCGGTTTAGTAGTTACAGAGCAAATCCGCTATCAGGAAGAGACAGTGCTTGTGCCTGCCTGGTACAAAGAACTTCCTTTTTGCCCTGAGACCTGCCGAGCCTACAAAACAAAATGAAAAGAAAAGCCCCGGACAATTCCGCATTGCGGAAAGTACGGGGCTTATTTTTTTGGGTTTTTTACAAATCAAGTATTTCTATGGCTTGCCTCCAGTCATAGAAAACGAAATTGCCTGAGCCAGCATTTTCATTTCCCTTTTCAGGGTCGTAATTTGGATTGAAATATCCAAAGCGAACGCCTGCATTTTTGGCTAACCCGCCGTCTTTGTTGAGGTCATCGCCAAAATAAATCGTCCTGGCCTTAGCAACTTCTTTGAATTCCTGAAATTGCCTGGCTGCTAATGAAGAAAACTGGCTTTTCAACCAAATTCTATAAAGCATATCAACCAGGATTGGATTTGGCTTGGCTGCCTGCACATAATCAATCTTAGTTGAACCGCGCAAATCATCGTCGGTTAGAAGCAGACACGGGCATTTGATTTTCCAGGCAGCAAAAGTCTGCTTTATAAAGACCTCGTGCCCGGAAGAAATAATCCCAGAGACATTGTAGCTCCCTGGTTCCTGGCAGCGCAGTTTCTGGTAAAATTGCACAAAGCCTGGACAGGGGGTCGGATAGTGTTCTCCGATTTTGACAAGCAGAGTATTTAGCTTTGCCCGAACCAGAAATTCTGTAATGGTTTGTTCGGGTTTCTTGTCATCCCATATCCAGGGAAATCCCTTGCCAGAAGCCACGCAAGCAGAGAGCCTTTCATTCATGGGTTTCCCCATAAATTTGTCATGGAAAGCTGCTTTTGCCTTGGTGATCAGAGATTGACGGCTACCAGGCAATTCTTTTTCTGCTTGTTCCAAAATAGCTCTTATCAGTTCTCCAGGCGCTCTGTTTTTCAGGCCATTAACTGAATGCAACAACTCAAAGGCATCTTTTTCCCAGATCATGTTAAGTGCCTGGCCATAAGCGCCTACCACGATATTGTCTGACTCATTGGGTATGTGCAAGAAAGTATGGGCAACAGTGTTGTCAAAATCAAAGAAAAAAAACATTGTTTTTTCCAGCGATATCAGGAATCGCTTAAAGTCCTGCTTTGTCATAGTTTCCTCCTATTCTTAGACTAGGCAGTCGCTGTTTCTTGGCTAATCAATCAAGGCTAAAATGTTTAACTTTTGAAAGATCAATTGCTATTTATTATCTAACTATAATATATTTAATAAGTCAACTAAATTGCGAATGTTGAAAAATTTTTCACTTGTGCTAAGCTGTAGATGTATGAATAATTGGTATGTGCTGACCGGAGCGCCTTGTTCCGGGAAAACAACTTTAATTGAAATGCTGCAGGAAAAAGGCTTTCAGACTACGCCCGAATTAGCTAGAGTTTATATTGACGAGCAACTAGCCAAGGGAATTACTCTGGAAGAATTACGACAAGATGAATTAGCTTTTCAAAGAAAAATTCTGCAGTTTAAAATTGATTTTGAAAAAAAATTAGATCCCCAGTCAATTATTTTTTTAGACCGAGGCATCCCTGACAGCCAGGCTTATTATAAATTGTGCGGTTTAGAAAACGATCCTATCCTGGCTGAGGCAGTGAGAAATTCAGTTTACAAAAAAGTTTTTTTATTTGAATCATGGCCATTAGAAAAAGATTATGCTAGAACAGAAACACCAGAGGGGCAAATTAAACTCTATAAATATTTGCAGGAAGCTTATCAAAAATTAAATATCCCTTTGATTAAAGTGCCTGTTGTTCATAAAACAGACAAGAATAATCTCCCAATAAATTGGCGAGAAAAAAGATTGAGTTATATTTTAGATAATCTGTAAAAAATAATCTAAATCAGCTTATGTACCATTTATACGGTCAGGGGGATAAAGAAACTGAATATTGTTTTAATGTTGAAACATCAAAGCCATTAAGCGAGAATGAATTAAGTGTTTTAAAGCAACTTTTGGCTGATGGTTTCATATTAGATTCAATTAAAGATCAGTCGGAATATCAAGCTAATGACCAAGTCATAGAGCTGGGACCACGCTTAAATTTTGCCACAGCTTTTTCCACAAATGCAGTGGCCATCTGTAAATCATGCGGCCTAGATAGTATTAGCAGGGTTGAGAGATCAAGGCGTTATAAGCTGCCTGAGAATATTGATGCTGATAAATTTGTCAGAGAAAATCATGACCGCATGACAGAATTTCAGTATCAGCAAAAATTAAATAGTTTTGAAACAGGTTTAAAGCCAGAACCTGTTTTTGTTGTGCCTTTAATTGAACAAGGACCTGAAGCCTTGAAAAAAATAAATCAGCAAATGGGTTTAGGCATGGATGACTGGGATATTAATTATTACTATGATCTCTTTGTAAATAAAATCGGGCGCAATCCGACCAATGTTGAATGTTTTCAATTAGGCCAGGCGAACAGCGAGCATTCACGCCATTGGTTTTTTAAGGGCAAATTAATAATTGATGAGCAAGAGATGCCGCAGAGTTTAATGGAATTAGTCTCTGCGCCATTAAAAGCCAACCCGAAAAATAGCGCCATTGCTTTTAAAGACAACTCCAGTGCGATTAAAGGTTATCAAATAGAAACTATTCTGCCAGAAAAACCAGGATTTTTTTCCAAATTCAAAAAAGAAAAATTAACCTACCATATTATATTTACAGCTGAAACTCATAATTTCCCTAGTGGAGTTGCGCCTTTCCCTGGCGCTGAAACAGGTGGCGGCGGACGCATTCGTGATGTCAATGCGACTGGCAGCGGCTCTTTGGTTTTAGCAGGCACGGCTGGCTACTGCGTTGGCAATTTGCAAATTCCTGGTTATGACATGCCATGGGAAGAAAAATTATTTATGTATCCTGATAATCTGGCTACGCCATTAAATATTGAAATTCAAGCCAGTAATGGCGCTTCCGATTATGGCAATAAATTTGGCGAACCATTAATCCAGGGCTTTACCCGCTCTTTTGGTTTAATATTGCCTAATAGCGAACGCCGGGAATGGTTAAAACCAATTATGTTTTCCGGCGGCGTAGGCCAGATTGACGCCCGCCATGTAGAAAAACGTAAACCCGAGCCAGGCATGCTTATAGTCCAGATTGGCGGACCTGCTTATCGCATTGGCATGGGTGGAGGCTCTGCTTCCAGCATGATCCAGGGTGAAAATGTGGCTGAGCTTGATTTTAATGCAGTCCAAAGAGGCGATGCGGAAATGGAACAAAAAATGAATCGTGTGATCAGGGCATGTGTGGAAATGGGCAATGATAATCCAATCATTTCTATCCATGATCAAGGGGCTGGCGGTCCGTGTAATGTTTTAACTGAATTAATAGAACCTGTGGGCGGTAAAATTGAAATCAGAAAAATAAGATTGGGTGACAAGACCTTGTCTGTTTTAGAAATTTGGGGAGCTGAATACCAAGAACGAGATGCCTTGCTAATTAAACCCGAAAGGATTAAACAGTTTGAGGAAATTTGCCATAGAGAAAGAGCTGATTATGAAATTTTAGGTAAAATAACCGGTGATGGCAAAGTTGTTGTTTATGATGAAAGCAATGATTCAACACCAGTTGAGCTTGATTTAGAAAAAATCCTAGGTAAAATGCCGCAAAAAGTTTTTAAAGACAAACACCTTAACTTAAATTTAAATCCCCTAGAAATTCCTGCGAATTTATCATTTGAAAATGCCCTGAATAATGTTTTGCATTTAGTTGGAGTCGGTTCAAAAGGATTTTTAGTCCATAAAGTTGACCGCAGCGTCACTGGTTTAATTGCGCAACAACAATGCGCTGGTCCGCTACAATTGACTGTAGCTGATGTCTCAGTTATTGCCCAAAGCCATTTTTCCCAAACAGGCGCAGCTATTTCAATTGGTGAACAGCCTAATAAAATTATGATTGATCCAAAAGTCGGCGCAAGAATGTCAGTGGCTGAGGCTTTAACCAATATAGTTTGGGCAAAAATAAGCAATTTGCAAGATATTAAATGCTCAGGCAATTGGATGTGGGCAGCGAAATTGCCAGGTGAGGGAGCCAATCTATATGATGCGGCCAAAGCCGTAAGTGAAATCATGATTGATTTGGGCATTGCCATTGATGGCGGAAAAGACAGCTTAAGCATGGCTGCCAAAGTCGGCCAAGAAATAGTGAAATCACCAAGCCAATTAGTTGTATCTGCTTACGCCACAGTGCCTGATATAAATAAAGTAATTACTCCTGATATTAAAAATCCAGGGCAAAGCAGTCTTTGGCTGATTGATTTAGGATTGGGCCAACATCGTTTAGGCGGCTCTGCTTTAGCCCAGACCTTAAAACAAATCGGCAATCAAGCGCCTGATGTTAATGATCCTGAAATTTTAAAACAAGCTTTTTTTGCAGTTCAAGACATGATAGATGAAAAAGTAATTTTAGCAGGCCATGATCGTTCAGATGGCGGCCTGATTACTACCCTTTTAGAAATGGCCTTCTCTGGCAATTGCGGTTTAGAAATAGATTTTGATTGGCCAGGAGTTTCTGCCCTTGAATATTATTTCAATGAAGAATTAGGTTTAGTAGTAGAAGTAACCCCAGAAAAAGAAGAAAGATTCAAAGAAATTATTGAAAAATATAATTTGATTGAATTAACACATGGTTTGGGCAGGACAATTTCAAACCCTCAAATCATTATTAGCTATAATCAACGAGTAATTTTGGATCAAGATATGAGAGATTTGCGCCAGGTCTGGCAGGAAACAAGCTATCAATTGGAGAGAATGCAAACCAATCATCGCTGTGCTGATCAGGAAAAAATAAATACTTATGACCAGAAATCCCCTGAATATAAATTGACTTTTGAGCCGTTGCCAACTGCTGCAGAAATTTTAAATTCTAATTATAAACCAAAAGTAGCAATTATCCGCGAAGAAGGCAGTAATGGCGACAGAGAAATGACCAGTGCGTTTTATCTGGCTGGCTTTGAAGTCTGGGATATAACCATGACAGACTTGCTAAATAACAGAGCTGATTTAGCTGATTTTAGAGGCGTGGTTTTTGTAGGTGGCTTTTCTTATGCTGACACTTTAGGTTCAGCCAAAGGTTGGGCCAGCACCATCCGCTTTTCTGACCAATTAAAAAAAATGTTTAATGATTTTTATAATCGGGCAGATACTTTTTCTTTAGGGGTATGCAATGGCTGCCAGTTAATGGGCCTTTTGGGCTGGGTGCCGTGGCAAGGGATTGCAGATGAAAAACAGCCGCGTTTTGTCAGGAATACTTCTGGCCGCTTTGAATCACGCTGGATAACACTCCAGGTTCAAGATAGCCCGGCTATTATGTTAAAAGACATGGCTGGCACTGTTTTGGGCGCCTGGGTGGCTCATGGTGAAGGCAGGCTGCAGTTTCCTGATGAAACAATTTTAGAAAAAGTTAAAAATCAAAAACTAGTTGCCTTAAATTTTGTTGATGATCAAAATCAAAAAACAGAGAACTACCCATTTAATCCCAATGGTTCACCTGAAGGAATTACAGGCTTGTGCTCTCCTGATGGCCGTCATTTTGCCATGATGCCGCACCCTGAAAGATCATTTTTAAAATGGCAATTCCCTTATCTACCCAAAGAGTGGCAAGATCTACCAGCTTCTCCTTGGTTAAAAATGTTCCAAAATGCTTATAAATGGTGCCAAGAAAATACTCAGGAAAAAAATAATCCAAAAAGCAAACCAAATAATCCAACTATGACTTATGCCCAAACTGGCATTAATTATGGCGCCATGGATCCATTTAAAATTGCCGCCCAAACTGCCAGCAAAGCCACGGCCAAAAATATTGTCCGCTTTAATTTAAAAGAAGTCGGTGCCAGCCGCGGTGAAAGCGCTTATTTGATAGAAGCTGATGATTGTTATTTTGCACATGTGGAAGAAGGTCTGGGTACAAAAAATATTGTAGCTGAAGCCATGCAAAAATTAACCGGCCAGCTTTATTTTGATAAAATCGCCCAGGATGGAGTGGCCATGATAATTAATGACATGATAACTTTAGGCGCTTTGCCCATTTCTCTGGAAATGCATTTGGCTGTCGGCGATTCCAATTGGTTTAATGACACGGCACGGTCGCAAAATTTAATTGAAGGCTGGAAAAAAGCCTGCAATTTAGCGCGTTGCGCCTGGGGTGGCGGAGAGACTCCAACGTTAAAAGATATTGTAAATCCTGAAACGATTTTATTAAGTGGTTCTGCCTTAGGCCTTATTAAACCTAAAGATAAAATTATTACTGGAAACATTCAAGACGGAGATGCTATAATTATTTTTAAAAGTTCTGGCATCCATGCTAATGGCATTACTTTGGCTAGAAAAATTGCTGAAAAATTGCCAGCAGGCTATTTAACCCCGCTAGATAATGAAAACATAACATTTGGCGAAGCAATTTTAGAGCCAACAATTATTTATGTGCCGATTATTGAAGACTGCCAAAAAGCGGGCATTAATATTCATTATGCTTCAAATATTACTGGCCATGGCTGGCGCAAAATCATGAGAGCGAGCGAACCTTTTATCTATGTAATTGAAACAATTCCAACTCCTCAGCCGATTTTTGACTTTTTGCAAAAACATGGACCAATCAATGATGAGGAAGCTTACAGTAATTTAAATATGGGCGCTGGGTTTGTGCTCTTTGTGCCTGAAAAAGACGTTGCTGCGGTTTTAAGCATTGCTGAAAAAAATAATCTTATTGCTATTAAGGCTGGCCATGTTGAAAAACAAGGCACTGCTAAAAAAGTAATTATAAAACCAAAGGGCATAACTTTAGACGGTGATACCTTGAAAGTTCGTTAAAAATAAAATCAAAGAGCGGATCCCAAAGATCCGCTTTTTTTGTTTGCCCCAAAATGTTATATTGACAAAATTTATAATGGTATTATGATTAAAGTGGTTCTTTAAAACCCTGTTTAATTGTAGTTCAGTTGAACGTCTTTTAAACAGTAAAATCCAATCAAAAGAGCGCCTGTTGCGATTCCTGCGGATGTGAACGCCTGGCTAAGGAGAAAATAATGAAAAGCTTAAAAACGGTTTTGGTTTTGGCAACAGCATTTTTTTTAACAGTAACAATAGCTTCCTGTTCGCCTGAAGACGATTCTGCTGAAATTAACGGCATAGGCGTGGATGCGGCCTCAGTGTCTCAGATTAATGTCTGGCTATTAGGAAGCGACCATACTGACGGTTTCAAACTAGAACGCAGTACTGATGGTATATTCTATTCCCAAATTGCTGATGTCGGTTATGACCATGACCTAGGGTACATTACCTATGAAGACAAGGATCTATATTCTGAAACCTACTATTATTACCGGGCTTACGCTTATAATGGTCATGACGAGTCAAGTTATGATGGCCCGGTAGCGACTAGGACATTGTTTGATGGTTATGGCATGTGTACGTCTAAAACTGCCATCACTGGTTTTCCTTGCCTGCCAACGCGTTGCCAGCATTTAAGGGAGTCTGAGTTTATATATGCTACTGGTGCCGACGTCCTTGAATGTTTAAGCGTGGGATTTACTGCGCCTGCAACCATGACAGTCCTATTTGCCTATAAAGCAAGCGCATCGACCTGTTTCAATGAACCTTATTTGCAGATTTCAACCGGAAGCCAAACACAGGACTATTCTTTTTCCTGCAATTCTCCAGATTCTATAGTAACAGGACCAGCTACCGGTATTCTAGTAATTAATATTGATGCTGGTCAGACCATAGATGATCTTAATTTTGTGCTGGCCTCTGGTGATTGGGGTTCATCAGTGTGCATAAAATCCATAACTTTTGCACCCTAGTACTATCAATAATGTAAAAATTTCTAGAGCGGATCATAAAGATCCGCTTTTTTATTTGCCGCAAAATGTTATATTGACAAAATTCTAATTTGAGATAAGCTTAACTTGGTTCTTTACAAGCCTGCCGGCTGCAGTCCCTCTGAGCGGGATGGTTGCGGAGCAGAAAACAACAAATTCTTTAAAAGGCCGGATGCGTGCTAATAAGCGGATGCATGGCCAAAGGAGAAAAAGATGAGAAATGTCAAAAATGAAAAAGCGAAATCTGATCTACCCTATAGGACTGGGATTTCAGAATTCACCATTATCCAACCAGAATTAACCAAGGGGTCTAATGATGAATGGATTATCAATCCAGGGCAAATGCAAAAAATAATCAATTCCTCAAAAGACTTTACGGGACTTTTACACGTAGGCTGTTTATCAACGGGGAGAATTTACGATAATGAGGAGCCAGTAGGTTTCAAGTCATGCTCCGGCTCCCTAGTCGTCCATCCTTTTAAGAGGCCCCGCCCTGAACCATGGCAAGAATACGCAAATTTAATAATTGGATGCACTGGTTGCCGGATGGAGTTCTTTACGTCATTAACCAATAAGGAACTTTGGAGTGTTATTTTCCATCTGATGATTAAGCAGATGATCCCAAATTTCCCAGCCTGTAATTACATCGATTGCAATCAATTTCAGAATCTCTCATCCCAGGAGGCAGGAGCAATAGTTGATCTGGGGTTACTTTCCTTATTGCCCGATATTTTTATGGGTAGTAATGGATTTAGCGAACAGAAAAGTGGTTTTAACGGTCTGGGTTTCATGCTTAAACAGAAAATGGATACTCTGTATGATTGCGATAATTTCAGCGAATGGCTAAAGTTTCTCTTTGTGAAAAAAATGGAGCAACTTCAAGAAACTTTAGATTTTACTGAAAGTCTGCTGCGCGGACCGAAAACAAAGCGCAGCTAAAACCTCAAGTGAGCGGATCTAAAAAGTCCGCTCTTTCTTTTTGTGTTAAAGCTGAAAAAATGATAAAATTACTTTAAGAGCTATAGATAATTTATTCGCCTGCCTGCCGGCAGGCGGGCAGATTAGCATTAAATTCTATTCGCATTATTATGAGAATCAAAATAGTTGACGGCTTTAAAATCAGAAATACATTTGATGACGAATTCGGTATTTTGGCAGATTATATAAATACGCCATACATGAAGCCTGGCGAGATTTGGCTTGATCGCGCTTTTTTAGCTGAAAAGAAAAAAATATTGGCTGAATATAATGAGAACCGAAAATTAGTTAAAAAGTATGGCTATGAAAAAGCTAAAAAAATGATGCGTTTTAAAGTTGCCAAAAATTTCAAAATTGAGACAGTTAAACTTAACTTGCTAAAAAAACAAGGCAATTTAAAAATATATTTAGTAAAGGGCAGAAAAATAAGAGAAAATTTAGATCCGAATTTTTATTTTGGCGGGCATTATCTGGTTTATAAGTATGTGCCAAAAAACGAAGTCTGGATTGATGATTCAGTTACGCCTAAAGAAAGAAAATATATTTCGGTTCACGAACTTTTTGAACTAAATTTAATGCAAAAAGGCAAAAGTTATAATAATGCCCATGATTATGCCAATGCTGCTGAAAAGGAAGCCAGGCGTAAGGATGGCGCAGTGTATGTGACTGATTGAAATTTAAAGTTCAAAGTTTAAATTTAAAAATTGCAGTTGAAAATTACAAATTTTGGTTTTTAAATTGTGATTTTAAACTTTGCATTTTGCATTTTAAATTTATTATATGTTACTGCCCAAAAAAATCAACAAAGACAGCAAAGTAAATCTAATCCATACTTCTTCACCGGTTGAAAGAGAGGATTGGGATGATTTTATTTTTGCTTTAGGTAAGTTGAAACAGATGTTTCCCAACCTAAATTTTTATGATGTGCAAAGGACAGAACTGGATCCCCGTTATTTGTCCGGCTCTGAAGATGAGCGTTTAAAAAAGTTTAGGCAGGCGATTAAAGAAGTGGATTGGCTGGCGCCAATTTATGGCGGAACCGGCTGCATTGATATAGTCAGACGCCTAAACGAAGATGATTTAGACAAATTCCGCAAAAACAGGCCGATTGTTAATGGGTTTAGCGACACGACTTCACTGATAAATTATTTATACTTTAAAATCAAATTGCTAACTTTTCATTTTACCAACGCAGCTGGCATTTTTGATACTAAAAATTCTAAATTATTTTTTGATATAATTTTTGGCAAAAAAAACTCCTTTTCCTTTTTGGAAAATAATTACAAATGGCTTTCGCCGGCTAATGCTCCAAAAAATAGATTAGAAGGTATTGCCCTTGGCGGTAATTTTTCTACTTTTCGTAATTTATTAGACATTTGTGATTTAAAACCAAAGTCCTGGGAAGATTACATTCTTTTTATTGAAGAATATGATATGGATATGCAAGATTCTCACCCGGATATTATAGCCCTTGATCAAAAAGGCGTTTTTAAACATATCAAAGCAATAGTCTTGGGCAGAATTGCCGAACCTGAATTTAAAAGTGATTTGCAAAAATTAAATTATATTTTTGGACGGCAGAAGGAACAGGAAAAAATGAGCAGTGTTTTTGAGTATCTAATCAGTGACGCAATCAAAGAGCGTTTGGCTAAAAATGATCCGCTTTATATTTTAAAAGTTGATAATCTTGGCCATAATGTTTTGCGCAACCCCATGATTATTCCGATAGGCGGCAAGACAATTATTCATCCAGATAAAAAAATAGAATTTATCGGGCCGTTTGTGGAGTAAAGTTTAAAATAAAAAGGCAGAAATTTAATTCCGTCTTTTTTTATTTTGGGTAGCCCTTGACAAACATTAAAAAATTCGCTAAACTATAAAATTCCAAATGAAAAATACTTTAAGGAGGTAGCTTTAGTGAAAAGAAAAGTCGCAAGTCCAAAGTACATGCACGTAAATGTAGGCGATAAAATCCGAGTCCTTTTCCGGCACAGCGGCAAAAGTTTTGATGGTATCGTCATCAAGGTGGAACCGAGATTAGGGTTTATTAACGGCGGCTCCACAAAACAATCCCCGTTGGTTTGCGCGAAAAATCTTGCCACAGGAGAAATTGAATCCTTTGACAACAGCTTTGTTCAGTCAATAACAGAAAGGCATCAATGTCCAGCCCAACCGCCCTTTAACATTTACAGGAAATATTTTCTCATCTGCCAGGAAATTTTAACCGACAAAAAAAATATTGTTTCCGGGCCGCTTGCTGTTTTGTCAGGATTTTATCTGGCTCGCCTGAACATATTTCTGCCGCATCCCATTGATCTGGGAAAACTATCGGCCGAATACGGCAAACAAAAACCTGGTTTGATTCAAACCGATGGCTGGACATACCGGGTTAAGGTAAAACCCTTCAAAAAATGGCTCAAAAAAAACGCCTACAAAATTACTCAGACTTCGGCTCAGATAAGAGCAGAACTGACCCTCCACGAAATGGAATGGGAGACAGACGCAGAAGAATGGCTTCATGCTGATGAGGAAGATGAAATTAAGGGAAGCCTTCTCAGAGACATAGAACAGGATCTGGCCACAGAGCTTTTAAAACGCACTCCAAAAAATGAATGCGGCCAATGCTAAAAATAAAAGGACTCGCTTTAAAGCGGGTCCTTATTTTAATTCTCTTAAAATTTTATTTTAGATTATCCCACTGAGTCCAGTCATTGACCCAGACAACATTTTTTATATTTGTTAAATATAAAAGATTTACTTCCACAAACGGTTTCCAATAGCACAGAAAAATTGAGACGCCAGCCCAGGCATCTATTGGCTGGACATAAGCTGTCTCGCCAATAACTTTAATGTAATTTGAGGTATCTGTGGTGCTTTGAGGGAAAGTGATGTTGGCTTCTTGGGCAGCAAGTTCTAATGTTTTATTTACCAACTGGTCTTGGATCAAATTTGTCTGAGTAATTGTTTTGGTTACTGCTTTAGTAATCGTTTTTCTAAAACCAGCGCTATCCATATCTGCTCCATTACAGTATTTTAATGGATCTTCAGCCGGTACCAAAAAGCTGACAATTGTTTCTTGAGGCTGGTTTGAATTTGAGATTTGATTTGTATTGGGCTGGCTATTGGTAATTGGCTGAGACAAATTACAGCCCGAGACCAAAATTAAAGTTAAAACTATAAAACAGAATAAGCTAAATTTTTTCATAAAAAATTATTAATTAATTAGGCTATTTAAATTATACCAATTTTTTCAAACAAAAAACACCCTTAATAAAAAGAAGTGTTTTTGCCGCTGAGTATTAAGCGAGCTTTACATTGATAGCGCGAGGGCCACGATCTGAATCTTCGGTGTCAAAGGAAACTGCGTCACCTTCTTTCAAATCATTGTAGCTTACGCCTTGCAAAGCTGAGGAATGAAAGAAAAGGTCTTTTTCTGGGTTATCATCAGAAGTGATGAAACCAAAACCTTTGTCTGTCAATCTTTTGATTTTGCCTGTCATAATAGGATAAAAAAAATGAATTAACTGCAAAACTTAGCCTTTTGCAGAAATTCGACTCATTTCTACTTAGAAAGGTAAATTTTATATTATAATGATAGCAAAAAGGCTGAAAAAAGTCAATACCCCTATAAAAGATTGCTATAAAAAAGTCATGCCCTGCGTAGCTTTTTTAGATCATTTATTGAGCTGGGTTAGCAAGTTGAGCAGGCTGTCCTGGTTGGCCGGAGTCAGTAGGCACTGACGGCCTGATCTGAATTGTCTGCGCTGTTATGCTGCCATCTGCATTGGCCGTGCCGCTAACCATCAAATTTTCACCAGTGGTTAAATCAGCAACTGCTCCGCTAACTGACTTTGTAATTTGAGTCGTATCAGACAAGAAAATAATTTTAGAGCCGCCATTATTTAACTTCAACGTTATACTTTTGTCATCTTGAGACAGAAGCTGACCGCTGACTGCACCGCCATTGGCTGCTAAACGAGTACTGCCCTGAGCGCCAGCAGCATTAAATCCTTGAAATCGCCCGGAATTGGCCATGCTGCCCTTCTGACTTTTTGCATAAACCATGCCGCCATAAAAAGCACCGGCGCCAACTACAAGCACAATGATAATAGAAATAATAAGTGTTTGATTTTTTTTCATAATTTAATTTATTAATAATTAGTAGAAAGTAAAAAGTTTGTAAAGTTTATAAAGCATGGGTAATTTTAGATTAAACTTTACAACTTTCTACTTTATAACCTGCCTGCCGGCAGGCAAGCTTGAAACTGATTTATTCATAACGCAAAGCTTCTATCGGATTTAATTTAGAAGCCCTAACTGCTGGATAATAGCCAAAAACAATACCGATCCCTGCAGATACTCCGAAAGCTAAAACAATTGAATACAATTTCACATCAGTTGTCGTCCAGCCAAAATAATTCACCCCAAACGCCACCAACCAACCAACGATTATCCCAAGCAGGCCGCCAATAAAAGTTAAAGCTACTGCTTCAATCAAAAACTCTATGCTAATATCTCTTCTTTTTGCTCCAATGGCCTTGCGCAAACCAATTTCCTTAGTTCTCTCAGTTACTGTGGTAAGCATCATATTCATAATGCCAATTCCGCCCACAACAAGAGAGATGCCAGCTACGACTCCCAGCAATATAGTTAGAGTTTTTGCAATGCTTGTGGCTGTAGAAGTAATATCTGATTGAGTCATTATATTAAAATCTGCATTCGCTGAATCACTTATTTTATGTAAATCCAGCAAAAGGGTGTTTATATCTTCCTGTACTATTGAAATTGAATTAGTGTCAATCGCAGAAACATTTATTGATGATAAATATTCATCGCCCGAAAGATATTTCTGCGCAGTGCTTAAAGGAATATAAATCCTATCGTCTTGACTGCCAAAACCAGAACCGCCCTTTGCGACTGTTATTCCAATCACCCTATATTCCATTTTATTTATTTTAATGGATTGTCCAATAACAGCAGATTCTTCTGCATCTTCGCCAAAAATATCATCCCTGGTTGTGGGTCCCAAAACAGCAACTTTTGCAGTTGATTTTTCATTTTGGTCAGAAATAAAATCTCCGCTTTCCATTGTAATGCTTTTTACTATGGTATACGCGGATGTTGTTCCAATAATCTCTGTGTTTGTATTGTTCCCTTTTGCCGTTACCTGATAGCGACCATCAACTTCTGGGGCCACGGCCTCAATATTATTAATCTGGGCTAAAATTGCTTCTGAATCTGACAATTTTAAAGACTTGGCTGAACCGCGTTCTGTTCTGACCACCGTGCCAAAACCCCTTTGTGCACCATTTGATACTGTAATCAAATTAGAACCAATTGATTCAATACTTGATTCAATTGAACTTTGTGTACCTTGGCCGATAGAGAGCATTACGATAACAGAGCTGATACCGATCACGATACCAAGCACAGTTAAGCCAGTTCTAGCCTTGTTTGCTGATATAGATATTCTTGTTTCTTCTAATATATCAATAACTTTCATAGAATTATTTATTTTTTCTTAATATTTTTTGAATCAGAAACTACTGCGCCATCTTTAATGAAAATTATTCTATCTGCGTGTTGAGCAACATCAGGTTCATGGGTAATTAAAATAATCGTCCTGCCTTCTTCTCTATTCAATCTTTCAAATGTGCTTAAAACAATTTCACCTGTTTTCGTGTCAAGATTGCCGGTTGGCTCGTCCGCCAAAATTAGCGTGGGATTATTAACCAAGGCGCGGGCAATGGCCACGCGCTGTATTTGTCCGCCAGATAATTGATTAGAAAGATGGTCAAAGAATTCCTCATCAAGACCCGCTAATTTCAAGGCTTTTCTTGCGCGTACTTCGCGCTCTTCTTTATTTATACCCTCATAAACCAAAGGCAATACGACATTCCTTAACACTGTCGCCCTGGGCAATAAATTAAAAGACTGAAAAATAAAGCCTATTTTTTCCTTGCGTATATCGGCAAGTTGATCTTCACTTAAAGTTGAAACGTCTTTATTATCCAAAAAATATTTTCCGCTTGTCGGCGTGTCAAGAGCTCCTATAATATGCATCAACGTAGACTTACCAGATCCTGATGGACCCATTATGGCTACAAATTCTCCATCATTTATCTTAAAACTCACACCTTTTAACGCTTGGAATTCAATAGTGCCTGTTTTATATATTTTGGTTATATTCTTTATTTCAATCATAGCATTTACAAATTATTGCGGCGGCATTCCTCCGGGTCCGCCACCTGTTCCGCCCAAGATACTAGAACTACTAGATGATTTATTTGTATTTGTTTTTGTTGTAGCGCTGGAAGATGAAACAGCAGATGATTTAATTGTCTTTACAACTATTAAATCTCCTTCTTTTAAGCCAGAAATTATTTCTGTATATGTATCGTCAGATAAGCCAGATTCCACTTGGGTTTGCGTGGGCGCATCAGCCGAAACAATTCCTGCGCTGCTAGTATCGGTATATTTATCGCCTAGCTGCAAAACGTAACTGACTCCGTTGCTTGTTTTTATCGCCGAACTTGGAACTTCCAAAACATCCTGGCTTGTCTCTGTAATAATTGACGCTGAAACGCTCATGCCTGATTTTACCCTGTCGTCTTGAGTGTCAAAAATAATTTTAACATTATAAGTAACCACGCCTGAACTCACTGTGCCGATAATATCCACCTGGGCAACTTCGCCGGTAATGCTCAGCCCGTCAATCGCATCAAAAGTCAAAGTAGCCTTTTGACCGACTTTAATTTTGGTTACATCAACTTCATTTAAGGAAATCTCCGCTGTTTTTTGCTTGGTTATTAAAGTAGCAATTGTGCCTCCGCTGGAAATTGAATCGCCTTTTTGGACAGAGACAGCGGCAATAACCCCGGCAAAAGGTGCGCGCACAGTATAATCCGCCAATTTTTCGTTCGCATCTGCAAGAGCATTTTGCTTTTGCTGCACTGCATATTCTTGAGCTTTAAGATCCAAGGGATCTGTCCCTGCGTTTAATTCTGCCAAAGATTGGGTTTTTTCCGTAATAGTGCGTTCGGAATTAACAATTGAAGTTTTGTCAGCCTGAATTGTATTTATAATTGATAATAAATTCTGCAAATGAGTATTTACCTGGCCAGTATAAGTATTTAAAGTTGCTAATTGTGTATTGGCAGCGCTAGCTGGGTTTTGATTATGTCTGGCCAGAGCATCTTCATAAAATTGGATGAAATTATTTGTATTTTTAATGGCTTCAGCAAAAATTTTGCTGGTATTATAAGTTTCATCAAGCAGGGTTTCAATTGTGCTAATGTCAGAAAATCTATTGGCAGTTTTATAATCACTAAAATTTTTATCAAATTCTGAGCGGGCAGTCTTGGCAGAGTTTAAGGCAAGCTCTTTATATTCAAAAATTTTAGCTTCATCAAAGGGCACGGCATTGGCATAATAATCTATGTTCCATTGTGTGCTGCCGCCTAATTCACTGCCAAAAAGAACATCTTCCAGCCCGGTAATTATATCGGGCAACTGCAGAAAAACATTAGAGACTGTATTAAAGCCGTCATCATAAGCTTTTTGCAAATCATCTTCAGCCTGCTGTTTTGCTTCTTTAGCCTGAGCCAAAGCATTTTCTGCTTGAGTTACAGATAATTGGTCAGCGGCTTTTTGCAGTTTCTCTAAAGATAATTTGGCGCTATCCAAATTTGCTTTGGCATCCCTGACTGTTTTAAGAGCTTCCTTAGCATTTATCTGAGCTAAAATAGCGCCGTTCTTGACTTCTTGCCCTGCTACAATCGCAACATTATAGAGGTCTCCGGAGGCTTTGGCTTTGACATCAACCTGATTAGTCGCGGAAATCTGGCCAGTGCCAGAAACAGAAGTTATTATTGTCCCTTTTTCAACAGCAGCTAAGACATAACGCGTTGCCGCAGGAGCAGAAGTTAAAGATTTAACAATAAAATAACCTCCGACAGCCAGCATAATAATTATTAAGCCGATAATTATTTTATGCTTAATTAAATAATTTAAAATTTTCTGAAACATACGAAAAAATTAAAAATTAAAAATGCTCGTCTCGGCTTTATATTAATCTATCGAGTTTTTATTTCTTTAATCCGAGCCGAAGCCGGAAAAATTTAAAAATTCGGAGCAGGTTGGGGCAAGGTTCCTGTCTGAGCCGGTTGATTTAGCCCAGGTTGAGGTAAAAAGCCAGGTTGATTTTGACCAGTTGGCGGAGGAGGAAGAATTCTAATGAGCTTGGCAGTTATCTGACCAGCTTGATTGGGCTCGCCTATAACTACAATATTGTCATCAACCTTTAAATCTGCAAATTCTATTGTTCCCTTTATGCTGTTAATAACGGTACTTTCGTTAAGAGCAACTGCTTTCTCAGTATTTTGACCGCTTTTAATAGTCACTAAATTGCCTTCAATTTTTATAATCTGGCCAAAGGTGCCATTCGCATCCATAAAATCACGGTCGCCAAAACCACCCATAAATCCACCTTTAGGCCCGCCAAAATTGCGGTGATAATTATCACTCCAACGGCAGGAAAAATCGGCTTTTTTTATGCCTATCATCATACCTGCTTTAAAAATTAACAACACAATGATCAGGGCTGCTATGCCCACGATGATTATCTGGAATGCTTTAGATTGAAAAATTTTATTAATGTCCATAAATTTGAAAATTAATTATGTATTAATTGTTTAGAAAGATCTATGTTTTTTAAATTTTTTACCAACAATTTAAGCAATTCTAATATGGCTAAAATAGTCGCTAAAAGTAAAATTAAATTCACAACTGGCAATGTTTCTAGGAGTGAAAGTGCATAATTTTGCCAATAGGTCAGGACAATTCCTGCGTCTGAAAAAAGCAATGAAAAATACTGTGCAAAGCCAGACTCTACAAAACCTGAAATGACTGCCTTGAGGGCGGGTATAAAAAGTATTAAGGCTCCAAATAAACTAGCAGCCAATATAAATATGCGACGTTTTAACATTTGCAGTTTTTTTTCTTGTCCAATCCGCTCCATAATTTTTCCAAATAAATCATTGGGCGGTTCTGGCGCATTATAATAGGTAAATAGTTTTTCCAAATCTTTAGTCATAATTTTATTTAATCATTATTAATTAATACGAAAAAAGAATGCTTATTGGTGCATTCTTAAAATTCCGGATATTTTTCTTTTACTTATTGACAAAGCAATTCTTTCAATGCAATTAATGCCCGACGATGGCGACTTTTAACAGTATCCAGGGGTTCATTAAGTGTTTCGGCAATCTCTCGGAAAGTAAATTGATTATTATAACGTAAATGTATAACTTGGCGATATTTTTCTGAAAGCAAGTCAATTGCCGCACTTAGTTTTTCTGCCAAATTTTTTTGGTCAAAAATTTCCATGGGCAAGGGATTTTGGTCAACAATTGTATTTAGCAAAGGATTTTCGCCATCTTCTGTCTCAAAAGCTGAAAAAAATATGTTTTTTTTCTGGCGCAAAAAGTCAATGGCAGTATTTTTAGCAATTTGAAAAAGCCAGGTTTTAAAACTTCTTTTTTGGTCAAATTTTTTTAAATTACGCCAGACTTTTACAAAAACTTCCTGGGTAATATCTTCGGCTTCATTAAGCAAATTAGTATATCTATAAACAAAACCATAAATCGGCTTTAAATAGCGGGCAACTAAAATTTCCAAAGATTTTTCATCTTTATGTTTTAAATAATTATGGACTAATTGTTCATCAGAAAGATTATTCATAGTGGGTGGCTACTGGGAGTTGAACCCAGGCTAGCGGGACCACAACCCGCTGTTCTACCGTTAAACTATAGCCACCAAAATAAATTTAAAATTAAAAATGCAAAATTTAAAATTTTGTAATCCTTAACAAAGGAACTTTGCACTTTGCAATTTAAACTTTTAACTCACCTATGACCCCGCTAGGAATCGAACCTAGATCTAAAGCTTAGAAGGCTTTCGTTCTATCCATTGAACTACGGGGCCAGATAAAAGTCTGCGTATTCCCTTGTATTAAACAACAAACATATAAAAACCGTTAAATACGGTTAAAAGCGTATTTTACATAAACTTTTATCTGGCCGGGGGCCGAATTCTTATTTTTTCAATAAACTTTTATCCGTTCTAGGATGGAATACATAAACTTGCATCTGGGCGGGGACCTTATTTTTAGCAGTTTTAAAAAGTATATTGTATTTGTACATAAATTTGCATCTGGGCGGGGCCTTGGATAATGATCAATAACTAATGATCAATTTTCAATTTTGGAATATATTATAAAAAATAATAGTTGTATTTTAGCAAAAAACTAGCGTGTTGTCAATCTATTCGCCTCTTCTTTTTCTCCCATGAAAACTCTTATAAACTTCCCTTAATTGCTTATCAGTAATATGCGTATAAATTTGGGTAGTGGTGATTGAACTATGGCCGAGCATGGCTTGAACTGAACGAATATCAGCGCCGTTTTGCAGTAAATCAGTGGCAAAGGAATGGCGCAGAACATGCGGCGTGATTTTCTTAGTTATCCCGGCAATTTTTGCATATTTTTCCACAATTCTTTGCACACTGCGCGGAGTTAAACCCTTGTCATCTTTATTTTTACTTCTTTTTAAACTGGCCTTGTCGTGATTAGTAAATAAAAATTGAGACATATCTTTTCTGGTATCCAGATATTTTTTAAGCCAGTGCTTAGCTTGATTGGAAAGAAAAACCACTCTTAGCTTTGAGCCTTTGCCTCTGACTGTAAATTCTTCTTTATTTAAATTAATTTCACTCTTTTTTAGATTGGCTAATTCTGACACGCGCAGGCCGGTTGAAAATAAAGTTTCTAAAATGGCTTTGTCGCGGAATTTTATTATTTCTGGTTGTTCAATTTTAAACGGCGCTTCCAGAAAATTTTCCAAATCAGTGCCTTCCATGAATTCAATCTGACGGTCAGGCATTTTGGCCAATTCAATTTTCTCCGGAGCCAAAGTTTTAATATCGCGTTTGGCTAAATACTTTAAAAAAGTGCGTAAAGCAATTAAATGGTAGTTTTGCGTATTCTTTTTTAAGGGTTGGTTATTGAAATCTTTTAAACGGTTTAACCATAAACGAAAATTGCGCACCAAATCCTGTTCAATCTGGCTTGGTTCCTTAATTTTCGCCCAACTAAAAAAACGCTTGAGATAAAACTGGTAATTCTCAACTGTTTTTTGCGAGCGTCCTTTTTCTATTTCTAAATACTCCAAGAACTCCCTTGTTAATTGCTCTAACTTAGTCATGCATTCATTTTACGACACAATTAATCTTTTGACAAATAAAATAACCCCTTAAGGGGATTAAGTGGGAAGGAGTATAAAACTTTAGTTTTATCTTACCATGATTAAGGCAAATCTAAAGATTTGCACTCCTTATTTAATAGAATGCCAAAGATATTTAATCAATTCTTTTTGCGAATCAGCAATGTCCTGGTCTTCAATAATTACGCCAGCCAAGGACTTAAAAGAAATCATAGCTACTTTATTGCCGGACACTAACTGGTCAACTGAAACCTTAAAATCAGCTGGTAAAAATTTAATTTTAGTCACGCCTTTTCTGTAAATTTCTTCTTTAACTGATTTTTGAGCCAAAGGTGTTGGTTTAATTAGATCATATAAAACTCCGCCAGCGTTTTTAATAATTTCAAAAAATTGCTCATTTTCTTTTTCTGAAAAAACAGTTAAAAAATCATCAAAGGAAAAAAGAGAATATACTTTTTTAGAAGTATTTAACATTTCTTCATAAATATTTTTCAAGCCTTCTTTGCCTTCAAAAAACCTCACTTTGGGCTGGCTGGGTTTGGCCAGAAATAAGGCCTCTAAATTAGGCAAAATTTTCTCAAAATTACTTTTTTTCTTTTCCAAGAGATTTAAAATTTGCTTGGGATCAATAGCTTTATAAAAAACTCTTTTGCCAGCCGGGACTTTTAAAATCAATCCTCTTTTTATTAATTCCTCAATTAAATAATAAGTTGTCGGCCTCTTTATTTTAGCGCGTTTGGCAATGTCTGAAATAGAAGCTGGCCCAATTTCCAAAATAGCCAGAAATGTTTTAGCTTCACTTGGCTTTAAGTCCAGATTTTGTAATTGGTCTAGAATTTCCATATTTTTATGCGATTGCTCATGCCTTTCGGAGTTCACCCTTCAGGGTTTTATAAGTCCCATAAAAGACTAAAGTCTGAATTCCTTGCCTCATGAGCAATCGCATTAAATTTATCATACAACTCTAAAAATGTCAAGAATTTTATCAACTTTTTAACTTCTGAATGATAATTTGTGCTTATTATAGCCATTTTAATGCTAATTTTTGCCTTATTTATTGACATAATTAAATATTTTAACTATAGTGAAAGATCAAAATGTTCTTTGACAAAAAAAAGGAGGAGAAATGAAAATTGTATTTTGGCTACTTACCCTATTGGTCATTGTTCTATATTCCTTACAACTAAATCCATCCCTAATCCACATTTCCGATCCAAATGAAATCATATTCCTTGGTATGATTTTTTTTCTCGGAGCTGTGGCACTTTACGGTCTTTTCTAAATAAAAAGGAGGAGAAAAATGAAATTAGAAACTAAAGTTCTGGTTATTTGGTTTTGCGCTAGTGCGATTGTGTTGCCGCTCTTACGTATTTTTGACAAGGTAAGTTTAAATTTTAGTTTGTTATATTTCGGCCTTGAGTTGTGGACGCTTTTCATACTGGCGACAATAGGTGATGATGAAAAGTTAAGCCTCAAGAAAGAAATAAAAAGTAACTTAGTGAAATTTCTAACATCTTTTGCAGTGTTTCTTGCAGGACTTATATTGATACTAGGATTGCCATCAATCGAGTGGTTCCTGTGGGATGCAACGGGCTTGAGATTTAGTGGAGCAATGTTTCTAGTAAGTACAATTGTAACACTTTACATCATTAGAATTTTTTCATCTTTAAAGTAACAAAAAAGGAGGAGAAAAATGGTTAAATGGTGTCCAAAATGTAAATCTTATGCATCTATTAACCAAGTATACTGCACGCGGTGCGGAACTAAAACAAAGGTCTTCCCTAAATGTCAGTGTGGAGCCGAAATTATGCCAGCTAACGAATTCTGTGAAAAGTGCGGAACATATCTGCGAGAAAGGCTTACCTTTTGGCAACAACTAAAGCAATTATCTGTAGTTGAAAAAATGGCTTTAATTACAATAATTGGATTAATTTGTTTAATGGTGTGTCAATTACTTTTTACCAGATAAAAAAGACAATGAAAAAGGAGAATAAAAATGAATAAATGCCCAAAGTGTGGCGCTGAAAATCAGCTGGATTACATTTTCTGCCATAATTGTGGCGAACAATTGCTTTTACCATGCCTCACCTGCAATAAAAAACACCTGCCAAATCTGAAATTTTGTCCCAATAACGGCAAAAATATTTCTCAAGCTAAGACAGAAGATGAAGCTAAAAAACAATCAGAACTGCAAAAACAATTAGTAGAATTACAAAAAAAGAAAGAGGAAAACGAGATTGAGAAAGCCGTCTGGCAAAAATATGGTAAGAGATTAAAATTTGGTGCTTGGTTTTTTGGAATCTCTTTGCTCACCATATTTTTTAAATGGATGGCTAACTTGTCTACAGGTAATCCTACTTTAGATAATGACATAGGTAACCATATCATTTGGTCGCTTAGTTGTTCAATTCTAATGGCTGGGGGAATTGTATTAGCTGGCCGAATCATTATCTTTGATTATTTTAAGAAAAAAATCAAAAATTCAAAAAAAGAGAGGTTGAATAAATCAAACTCTTTTCCAAAACAAAGCCCTGAATCACCTAGTATTCAAGGCAAGGAGGAGAAGAAATGAGGAGAATGGAGATCTGCGCTATTTTCAAAACTTATATTTTTCTGCTGGAAGCGATGGGTTTCTTTTGCTGGGGCGGATACTTAACAATTTCGTCAAACCTTACAAGGATGCTTGAGATTGACCTTTGTATCTTTGGGGTTCTCTACTGCATCAACACTTTTTCCTGGGAGTTAAAAAAACTCAAAAAAAAAGAGAGGCTGAATAAAATCAACCTCTTTTTAAATTTCCCTTGCGGCCTTTTAAATTCTGGCATACGGAACCGATTTAAGGCGTAAGGGGATTTCTTTGAGCTGCGCCTTGAAAAGTTGGCGAACCTGTTTGTAGGTCATGCCCTCTTTCTTGGCAAACTCTTTCCAGCGTTCACGCGTTCTCGGATTTTCAGGAAGAAATGATTCATCGTTTTCATCCTTAAAACCCAGGAGTCTTTTTAGCCATTTCATATTCTCTCCTTTTTACTTTCTGCCGATAATGGCGATTTGCCGACCTTCATCCTCTTTTTTTACAGCGCGAAAATGCGAAAAAAATAAGTGCTCGTCTTCAAACGTGCAATGGGTGTCCATTTCAATATTTTTTTCCAAAACTTGAGCTAGCAGCAATTGGCCTTTGATAGCGCCTGCTATGTTATAGCTTTGCCCCTCAATTTTGTAATGATTATAACATATATTCGGGCCAACATAGGAGATTAGCGTTTGCGGATTAATCTGGCACCACTTTTTCATGCAAAATATAGTTTTAGCCACGATCATGTCTTTTACACCCGCTGCGCCAGCGTGAATCATTGCAAAATAACCAGTATTCGGCTCAAAAAGCATTACTGGCGCGCAATCTGCAGGCAGTATGGCTAGGTAAGTATTCTGCGAAAAGCCAATGCAAGCATCAAAACCGGATTTTTTGTCAAACTTATGCAGGTCAACGACCTCGCGGCTTTTTTCATGCAAAATAATTCTGCCTTTTTTCTGAAACTTGCTGATTAAAGCCACGTTTGAGGTGTTATTTACTGGCAGTTTGAGCAAGCTTATTTCATCCAGGTTTAAATCCAATCTGGCTAAGAACCTCCTCAAATTTTCTTCAGCTTTGCCAGTCTTATCCCTATCATAGGACATGTTGCCATAGTTTTTGGTGGAAACGCCATGAACGACACCCCACTCTTTAAAAAGCTCCGACCGAATAATCATTACTTGACTCCCTCCGTAGTTTGTTAGGTTGTAAAGTACTTACAATATAATAGCAGATTTTTAAGATTTGTCAACTGATACTAATTTACGAATTCTATACTAATGATACTAATATTACACCGTAATAACTGTTCCATTGGTATAATTCGTAACATATTAGTACATTAGTATCATAAAAGTAAAAGCCCCGTACCAAATGATACGGGGCTAAAGCGCAGAACTCCCAAAGCCGTTGAGATAGCACGAAAATTTAATCTCCATGAATCCAACGGGGTCAGTTTGCCTAAGGCTGGTCTTCCACCTTTCGGCTCAGCCTAAGTAAGCGAAATAGAGCCCTATACCACCTACTTACCGACTCAGACTTCATCGCCTCCCAGCTTGCCTAAGTTCGAAAGTAAACTCCTTGATAGAGCCAGTTTTGGGACACGATTCCCGGTAATCCGCAGGTTCATGATGCATAGGTGCGATTACAACTGTTTCCGCGCTTGATTTTAATTTAAGCAAAGGTTTGTAATAATGTCAAGCGAAACTAATTTACTAATTTTATACTAATGATACTAATATTACAATCATTACAACTGTCCCATTAGTATTATTCGTAATTTATTAGTACATTAGTATCATCCTATTTTGCCTTGACATCTCACTAATTCAATGATACTATTTCAATAACTAACAAAATAAAGCGTTACTCTTGGCTAATCCCAGGCAAGGGACCAGCTCGGATAAGCGCACAAGAAAGCAACCAACTATGCCACTCTCAAAAGAACAAAAGGATCGGGTTATAAAGAAATTCCGCATCCATGCCACTGACACTGGTTCAGCCGAAGTGCAGATTGCAATTTTGACTGAAGAAATCAAACAGCTGACAAACCACATGAAAGAACACAAGCACGACTTTTCTTCCCGTTTGGGCTTGATTAAAAAAGTACAAGAAAGAAAGAAACTGTTAACCTATTTAAGAAGAGAGAATCAGGAAAGTTACGAGAAATTGACTAAAGCTTTAAAATTAAAAACAATTACCACATAATACAATTCCCCGTGCGAACGGGGTTTTTGTTTGTACTAATTCACGCGAATTAAGACTAATTAGTCAAAAATTTGCGAAAATTCGTGTATGATCAAACACAAAGAGCAAAGAGTGGGCATTTTCGTAGATGTCCAAAACATGTACCATTCAGCCAAGAATTTATACAAGGCCAATGTTAATTTCCAAGAAATTTTAAAAACCGCAGTCGCAGGCAGAAAATTAATCCGCGCTGTTGCCTATGGCATCATAACCATTGGCGGCGAGGAAAAAAAGTTTTTGGAAATTTTAGGCAAACAGGGTTTTGAAGTTAAGACCAAAGAACTGCAAATCTTCCCAGGCGGAGCTAAAAAAGGCGACTGGGATGTTGGCTTGGCAGTTGATGCCATTAAAATGGCTGACAAACTTGATGTGGTTGTTTTAGTTACTGGCGATGGAGATTTTATTCCCCTGATACATTATTTGAGAGAGAATAAGGGCTGTTTGGTTGAATTAATTTCCTTTGAACGCAGCACATCAGGGAAATTGCTGGAAGTTGTTGATGATTATGTTGATTTGGGAAAAGAGCCGGGGAAATATCTTTTGAAGTCAGTTTTGAAAAGAAGAAGATAAGGGGTTAATATCTAATTTTTAATGATTAATTACTAAACAATTTTTTAATGAGTAAATGTTTAAATTTAGTCATTAAATCATTTAATAATTGATTAAAAATTAAAAATTTATAATTAAAAATTAATTAAATAAAAGCTGACCCGCAAACAATCTGTGCTTGTTTAATTAACAAGTTCAGGAGCTTGCAGGCCAGCAGCCCGCCTTCGCTAAAAGCTACGGCATGGCAAGAAAGGAAAACTTATGGAAAGTTTACGTTTTGAGAAAGAAATCGCTGGCCGAAAACTCATTATTGAGACCGGTAAATTGGCTTTGCAGGCTAATGGCAGCGTAACTGTGTCCTATGGCGACACAGTTGTTTTAGCTACTTGTGTAATTTCCAATGAAATCCGCGAGGGCATTGATTTTTTCCCGCTCACTGTGGAATTTGAAGAAAGATTTTATGCAGCCGGCAGAATTAAGGGTTCTCGCTTTATTAAAAGAGATGGCAGACCCAGCGATGGAGCTGTCTTAAACGGCCGCTTAATTGACCGAGCTATTCGCCCTTTATTCCCTGAAGACATTAGAAATGAAGTTCAGGTGATTGTGACAGCGTTATCTTATGATGGCGAGAATGAATCAAAAATGGTTGGCCTGATCGCTGCTTCAGCTGCCCTGGCAATTTCCAATATCCCCTGGAACGATCCGATTGCCGGCATTACAGTGGGCCAAAAAGAAGGCCAATTAATTTTAAATCCGACCGTGGCAGAATTAGCCGAAGGTGATTTGGAATTAAATTTGGCTGGAACACCGGAAAAAATTATTATGGTTGAAGCTGAAGCCAAAGAAATCCCGGAAGAAACAATTTTAGAAGCATTTAAATTCGGATCCAAAGCATTAAAAGATATTTTGGATTTAATTAAGGATGTGCAAAAAAAAGCAGGCAAGCCAAAACGAGATATTTTGGAATTAATGCCCAAAGAATCTGAAGAAACTTTAGCTGCTAAAGCAGAAGTTACTAAAAAAGTTGAAGCTTTTGTGGCTGCCAAAGTTGACCCTTATATTTTGAACGAGAAAAAACCAACCAAAGCCTTGCGCAAGCACGGGCTCAATGAATTAGTCGCAGAATTGGAAAGGAATTTAACTGCCGAAGGTACAAGCGAAGACTTAATCAATTTTGCGGTTGAAAAAGTCGCCAAACTGGCAGAAGTTAAAATTTCCGCCGCCATCATGGAACGCGAAGTGCGTATTGACGGCAGAAAACTTGATGAAATCAGGCCGCTTTCATTTGAAGTTGGCTTATTAAAAAGAATTCATGGCACTGGCTTATTCCAAAGAGGAGAAACTCAAGTTATGACTTTTGTCACTTTAGGTTCGCCAGGTGATGTGCAGTCATTAGATACAATGGAAGAGGTTGGTGAAAAAAGATATATACATTATTATAATTTCCCGCCTTATTCAGTCGGTGAAGTTAAAAGGATGGGCGGCATGAGCAGGCGAGATATCGGCCATGGCGCTCTGGCAGAAAAAGCCCTAAATCCTGTTATCCCTTCAAAAGAAGATTTTCCTTACACAATTTTGGTAGTTTCTGAAACCATGGGTTCAAATGGTTCTAGTTCTATGGCTTCAACCTGCGGTTCAACTTTGGCTTTAATGGATGCCGGCGTGCCAATTAAAAATCCAGTGGCTGGCATTGCCATGGGCTTGGCCGTAGATGGCAAAGGCGGTTATAAAATCGTGACTGATATTCAGGATTTTGAAGACGGGCCAGGTGGCATGGACTTTAAAATCACTGGCACGCAAAATGGTTTAACTGCCATTCAAATGGATACTAAAACTGACGGCTTAACAATGGAAATGATTGAAAAGACTTTAAAACAAGGCCGCAAAGCTTTAGACCAGGTTTTGGATGGTATTAAAAAGTGCATTAGCGAACCACGAGCAGATCTTTCACCTTTTGCGCCAAGAATTACTTCGTTTGCTATTCCACCGGATATGATTAAAGACGTAATTGGTCCGGGCGGCAAAATGATTCGTAAGATTATTGAAGAAACCGGAGTTGATATTGATGTTGATGACAGCGGTCTAGTTTTGGTAACTTCCAATAATCCCGAGATGTCTGAAAAAGCTGTTTTATGGATAAAAAATATTGTTAAAGTGCCGGAAGTCGGTGAAATTTACAATGGCAAAGTAGTGCGCATTATGGACTTTGGCGCGTTTGTGGAAATTTTACCTGGCAAAGACGGCATGATCCATATTTCCAAACTAGCCCCAACCAGAGTTAATAAGGTTACTGATGTTGTGACAGAAGGCATGGAAGTGAGAGTTAAAGTTATTGAAATTGACAGCCAGGGCAGAATTAATTTAGCTTTAATGGAAGGCGGCAATACTCCTCCGCCATTTACCGGGGAATTTGGAGGCGGGAGAAGAGATTCTGATAGGCGCAGCAGCTTTGGTCATGGTGGCTCTGGCGGTCGTGGCGGACGAGATGATAAAAAAGGATTTTTTAAACGCAGGGAAAGATAAATAAATTAAGAAGTACATAACAAAGAAGGAGCGATTCATGAATCGCTCCTTCTTTGTTATGTGATTATTGTCGGCTATAAACTTTTTAAATCCTCGTAGCTATTTTTTTCAATGTCAGCTTTTAACTTATTGAGATCGTCTTCGCTTACATTTAATTTATTATTTTCCTCTGATGTCTCCTTGTTCAAATTTGCAGCCTCATTTTTATTAGCTGCTTGTTTTTCGTTACTATTTGAATTTGCGTTATTCTCGATTTTACCTTGTTGAGCGGCACAGCCTCCTAAAATTAAGATAAAGACAAGCATCAAGCTAAGACTTATAATTAATTTCCTCATATTTTTATTTATTAGTAAGTAATAATTTTAAGGCAAATAATAATTCAGAATTCGCCTCAAGTAAATTTGATCTGGCTAAACGCAGGTAATTATTGCCGGCATTAAATTTTATAAGAGGAGTGCCAGGTAATTTCACGACTTTATAAGCGCTCTCTGCCAAATTTACATTATTTTGCGCTTCAGTAATTTTTCCCTTGGCTGAGTCCAAAATTCTAATTATTTCGCTGCTATTTGAAATTTTTTCAGCTGCTACCCTTAATTTTACTTCATAATTTGACGACTGAGAAATTTGTTTTTTGCCAATTTCAACCCACATAGCGCCAGTATTTCTGGCCACATCGGTTAATAATTCCAGATAAGCGACGGCCATTTTTAAAAATACAATGCCTGCCTGCGCTTGGGTGGTGATGCCAGAAACCTCAATTCTGAAATCCGCAATTTTTGCCAAATTTTTATTAACATCGGATTCAATATCATTTTTTATATCAGCCGGCGCGTCAGGATTATTTTTGGCCTCATTATTTTTCCACTTTAACCAGGCTTCAACTTCATTTAGCGCGGCATTTAAAACATCTTTGGTGGCCGAAATAAGCTTTTGCTCGTTAATTGGGGTTTTATCTGCCTTATAATCTGCCTGAGCCTGTTTGTAAACGGCTTGGGCGGAGATAGTTCTGCTTTTAGCATTCAGCCAGTCGCTTTCTGTCTGCGCCAAAACAGGCAAGGCCAGCAAGCTAAAGAGCAAAAATAAGACAATAATTTTTCGCATAAAAATAAAAATATTTAATTAGATGATTTAATTGTAATGGAAAAAAGAAAAAGAGGCAATCGCGTGATTGCCCCTTGAGTGCTTTTGTTAAAGCTTGGAAGTGTTATTGTTTTTTGTTTAGTTCTTGCCAATACATGGCCAAAAAATCAATGCGCGAAGTGAAGTTCAAAGCTCCAAATATGGCGTAATTTAGCTGCTCAACAATTAATTGGCCAATTGTGGAAGTATTTTTCAAATGTGTAATTGGCTCATAAATTGTTTTCATGAGCATAGTAATTCGCTGTTGCCAATACGGTGTGTCTCTCAAGAATTGCTTAACAGCCTTGGCAAGTTCACTCTCGTATCTCTCATGAATTTGGCAGGATTCAGTTAACTTATTTAGGCAAAAAATAATTTTGGCCAGAGTCTCTGGAATTTTCTCTGCCAAAACATTCTTTGTCCAATTTTTATCCAGCCAGTTGTTTGACTGAAAAATGCCTAAAACTAAACCGAGAGTATAATAGAATGAGGCATTTTCTATAATCTTTTCCGTGGCTATTGTCTCAAAAGCATTTGAATCCAGACCTTTGTCAAAAGGTTCTGCAAATAGCTCAAGCCAAGAATTAGATTCTAGATCGCTGGCTGTCAGGGCCATCAATCCTTTGCTGATATTTTCAACTTTTTTGTGATCGTAACTTGTATTTGGATCGACAGAAAGAGTTTCTGCGCTATATCCCACAACTAATTCTCGCAAAAGCCGAAATCTGTCTGGCCCATCTTTTGTTAATATGGCAAAAGTTTTTGCCCTAAACAAATTGTTGCTTCCTTTTTGGCCAAAAAGTATATTGGCCATCCTGTTTTCTGTTATCATATCCATTTTCCTTCTCCTTCTTTTCTCAAAGAACTTTGTGCCTTCGCTGAAAGCGTTTAGCGTTCTCACGCTAGTTAAAACTTAGCTTAATATCTGCAAAAAGTCAATAAAAAAAAGAGGCAATCGTTTTGATTGCCCCTGGAAATTTTCACAAATCAGGTTGAAGTAATCTTCTGCCCGATTGCGAACAAATTTCGTTAAGAATTGTAGTTAAAGGAAGAATGGCTGTTAGAGCCCGGCCAAAAACATCCAGCTGATCAAAGATCGCGAAAGCGATTTTGTCAGCAAGAATCTGGGCCTGCATTGATAGCTCTATTTTTCCCTTTATCTTTTCATCTGCCTGTTTGATGATCTGCCAGATTATTGCCGGCTTACTCTCGCTAAAGCTTTTGGCCAACATTTGAAAAGCGGCTTGTTCCCAGCTGCTTTCAGCATCCGATGCCAGATTGCTCGCATAAAAAAGCTCTTTATCCTCAAAAAGTTTAGGGATTGCCTGAGCAGCAATATTTTTGTCAAAATCGCGCTCTTTCCCGAGGATTGCGATGCCGTTGACACGTCCCATTAAGCTTTCTGTTCCCCACCAGGCATAGCTGATTTGATCCAAAACCAGCGTGCCGATTTTAGACAGTTCTTTTTTTCGTCGGTTTTGATTAACCAGCTTGCTCAGAACTTTTTGCACTAGGCTTAGAGTGAAATATAATCTCTCGCCTTTCCATCCAAGTCCTGGCTCGCCACGCACAAAGGCCTTGATTGCCTGGGAAAGCTGGCTTTCATAAGTTGGATCAGGCAATAGTTGGTCAGTCAAATCAGAAAACTGATCTTTCCACAGAATAACTTCAGCGATTTCATCGTAGAAGTCGTTTTCAAAGGCCGTAAGGGTGCGCCAGTGCTGATCAAGCCAGTTTATGGCTTGAAAAAGACCGAGTGTCGTGCCTAGAATAAAAGCTGGATTTGCTTGAAGGAGATCCGTGTCTTCCTTAAACAAGTTTAAGCTAAATGGTTCGCAGATAACTTGCAGCCATTTTTCAGCCGAACCAGGCCTATAAGCCACAGCCGCGACAACTATTTTAGCGATGTCCTGCCAGCTCTTTGTCTGCAAACAGAGACCCTTAAGGGAAGCTCTGGTTAAGCTAAAAGGATCTATAAACCCTTCTTTTTTTTCAGTTCGGGATAGGTGAGTGAAGGCCTCCAGTAAAGATTCACTGATGCTTTCACCAAAAAGTGTTTTACCTGCTGATTTAACTTCCTGTTCAATCTTAATCATTGCGTTTCTCCTTTTCATTTGTTTGACCTAGTTTTTTCCAAAACTATTGTGTTCTCACGCTTTGGCCAATTTGTTTTTGGGAACCCGAATTAATTTTAAAGGAGCTTTATCTCTTTCTTAGAGACAGAACGCTCTCGCGTAACTACACTTTAACAAATAATTTAAAAATGTCAATTAAAAAAAGAGGCAATCGTTTGATTGCCCCTTGAGTTATTATTCCCATTTAATATCAAGGATAGTTTTTGGCGCGCCTGCCCATTGTTTGGCCAGGATTTCAATTTTTGGGCGTTTTCCATTGTTTTGTTCAATAATGTATTCAAACCACCCAATCAGCTGATAATTAAAAGCTTCAATCCCTTCAGCAGTTTTTTTCTTGGCAATTGAGCTGGTTTTAATGTGCCGGTCATCAATTTTTTCAATTTCAGCGTCAAATAAGTTAAAATTGAAAAGTATTGTACGGATACCCAGCATATTGGAAATACCGCTGATTGGGTTGCCTGCTTCAACAATCATCTTATAGATGTGGAAAATTTGAGTGGCGCTTTGTTTAGCCCAGATTCTCACAGCTTTAAAATTTTTTTTGGCAATCAGATTAAAGGCTGCCAAACCGCACCTTTCAAATGTTCCGAACGGATACCATAAATTTAAAATTCTGCCACGGATCACATCCCAATCTTCATTTTTAAGGTACTTGTTCCAGTCTAAAGACGGACTGGCTTTAATAAGCTCTTGATAAGGTAAAAGCATAACGCCTTTGACTTTTTCTTCCATTTTACTGCCTCCTTTCAAAGGAAATTTACGTATCTCTAACTTAACATATAATTGGCAAAAGTCAAGGGGTTTGATACAATGCGAATATATTAATGCAAATGAAACGAATTAGAATAAGCCTTAAAAATATTCGTAGCATTCACATTAATTCGCCCGCCCGCCGAAGCTTTAGCGAAGACGGGTAGATTCGCATTTTTATGTCACTTTGGCACAAACGTTTAATTATTTTTTTAAGTAAAATTTTCGGGGTAATCCTTTTAATTATTGCCATTGCCCTGTTTTTTTATTATTATTTATATTTTAAAAAAGACAATCTGATCAAATATGTGCCGGCAAATGCCATTTTATATTCAACTTTTAAGCTAAACAATAAATTAAACGAAAATCTGCTTTTACGCCGGGACTTTGAATTATTAAAACAAGACTTTAATCTGCCAAACTTAGATTATAAAGACTTAAACTATATGGCAGGTTACAATATGTCCGTAGCAATAATCCCAGAAGTTATTAATAATGAAATAAATTATTCTTATCTGCTGATTATAGATTTTGACGGCAATGCTAATAAAGCTCGAGATTTAGCTCAGTCTTTTACTGAAAATAATTGGCAGGCGATTGTCTCAAATAATCAAGTAGTAAATAAAAATATTTTTTTGGCCAGCAATTCAGCAAAAACAATGCAAACAGTTAAAAAAATCATCAGCAAAAATCAGTTGTCATTAGCGCAAAATATAAACGTGCAATTAAACCTGAATAAATTTAGCCTTGATTATCAGGGAAAAATCTATTTTGATTTTTCATATCTGGCAGATAATCTGAATAATATCAAAGATATAAAAACAAAACTCTTAATCGCTTCCTTAAAGGCTGATAATCTAGATAATATCTATCTGGGGCTGAAAATTAAAGAGAATAAAATATTTTTACAACCGCTTGGCTTTAAAAATGAAAATCAAACAAGTCAGCCCTTAATGCAAAAAATTCCAAAAAACACCGGTCTTATTTTTAATTTTAATAATGGCCAAAAGCAATTTCAAAAAATTTACATGCTCTTATTTCAAACAGAGCAAAATTATTTCAACCAGCTGAAGAAAAATAAGGAATATCTAGAAGCCTTATATGGGTTTAACCTTAATAATGATATTCTCGCCTTGTTTTCCAATCATGCTGAAATTATTGCTGATAATGACAATCATTATATTCTGGCAATTAACCTTGAATCAGATTTAAATATAACTGAAAAAGTTAATAAACTAGAAAATATTATTAAACAATATGTGGCGCAACAAAATCCTATTAATAAAGTAAAAACCTTGCCAGACAAGACTCAAATTATCCAGATCACTAAACAACCACAAAATTACAATTTCCAAACTGAGGAAATAAATAATGTTCCTATCCATTATTTAATTGATTCTCACGAATATGCATATTTTATCCAAAATAATACATTATTCTTGGCCAATTCTAAAGAAAAATTAGAAAAACTAGCCAATTCTGAAGATCTAATTGATTATAATGCTTTTAATAATTGCCAAAATAACCCGGAATTATACATAAAAAATGAGCTTATGGCGTCTTATTGGCCAAATTTAGCCAAATATATAGCATCCATCTCATTTTTAAGCACTGAAAATGGTGAATTTTCGCTATGCTTAGAGTAAAAATTCAATTTTGTGGACAACCTGGGGAAAAGATTTAAAATTAGCCAAATTATATAAAATTTAATAAACTGAAATTCCTTTATCAAAATTTATAAATTATCATTATTTTAGCTAATTCTAGATAAAATTTAATAGTTATTAACATCCAAAACTTGACAAAATGTCTCAAGATTGCTATAATGACAATATAATAATAGTTCTTTCACATAACCAGAGAAATTGAGCGAAAACAGCAATTTTGGCTAAATTTCCCTGCCTTTCACTGCCTTATTCAGGATTCACTTGGGAGAATCCCAAAAATAAAAATAAAACTCTTATCCTTTCTTATATTTTTATAAACTACGGCTTAGTTTTAAGCCAAAGGACGGTGAAAGGTCGCACTTTCACATAGTTCCAAGGGAAGTCAAACCGACTTCATCAAACTTTTAACGGCTCGCGTAAGGCGGGCGCTAAACTAATGAAGTCGAGGCCTCGTCAGGTCATAAAATAATTTTATATGGACCGAAGCACGAGGCCTTTTCATTTTGCCAAAATTTTACCAAATACTTGCTTTTTTCAATAATCTTGTTTATACTATTTATTACTGTTTGATTTTGATATAATATTAATAAGGTTACTAATTCACTAATTCTTTACTAATCTACTAATTTTTCTATCTTTTATCTATTAGCAGATTAGCATCCATAAGGAACAAATTTCAAATTAAACCAATTTTAATAAAGTTAAGCGTGAAAATTAAACATATGAAAGCAGACATATTAGAAAAAATTAAAAAAGACCTTATTCTTCGCAAAGAACAAATTGAAAAAGAATTAGCCAGTTTTACAAAAAAAGACGAATTTGTTAAAGACAATTATCGTTCTGGATTTCCTGATTATGGCGATAAAGAAGATGAAAATGCCGAGGAAGTCGCTCAATATACAGATAACCTTTCTATTGAATATTCATTAGAAAAAACTTTACGCGATATTAATAAGACTTTACAGCGAATTGAAGATGGCTCCTATGGCAAATGCGCTTATTGCGGCCAGGAAATAGCCGAAGATCGCTTAATGGCCAGGCCTACTTCTAATGCCTGTATTGAATGCAAAGAAAAGCTAACCAGCCAATAACCTGCCATGGCTAGAATAAAAAAAATCTCTCTAATTTTTTGCCTAAGCATTGTCTTATTTATACTTGAATCTTTAATCAAATACTATTTTCTAAATAAAATCCCTAAAGAGGGATTTTATTTTTTAAAAAATCTTTTAATAATTGTTTATACTCCAAACCAAAATGCTGCCTTTAGCCTGCCCTTACCCCAAATACTTATCATAATAATTGTTATAGTTATACTTATTATTTTAGGCATTATCTGGCTGCAAAGTTTACAAAAACAAAATTTATGGGAATTTGCAGCAACTTCTTTAATAATTTTGGGCGCGTTAAGCAATTTGCTTGATCGTTTATTTTATGGCTATGTAATTGATTATATAAATATCCGCATTTGGCCTGTTTTTAATCTGGCCGATGTGATGATTGTGGCTGGAATTTTTATTTATATTCTTAGTGAATTTAAAAAACAAAAAACCACTATACCCGCTTCCAGGCTTTAGTCTTGAAAAATTTTAAAAAAGAAAAAACCCGTCCACCTGGACGATTTTTTAATTTGAAAAAGTCAAGGGATTAAGATAAGATGATAATTAAGAATGATTAACCACGAAATTTTAATTACTGAATGATTCCAAAAGAAATTATATATTGAATCCTCTAAACCACGGATTTAATTCACGGATAGGCACTGATTTTTGGGAATACAGAAATTATCCGTGCGATCTGTGAACAAAATCCGCGTTTCAATTCTCTTATGTTAACCAGACTAAATTCAGTCGCTGTCATTGGCTTAAACCCTCAATTAGTTGAAGTTGAGGTAGATGTTTCTATGGGCGATCCCCAAAAATTTTTTATTGTTGGCTTGGGCGATTTGGCTGTACAGGAAGCCAAAGAAAGAATACGCCTGGCAATTAAAAATTCGGGTTTCCCTTATCCCTGGGACAAGAAAAAAGTAATTAATCTGGCGCCAGCTGATTTAAAAAAAGAAGGGCCGGCCTATGACCTGGCCATGGCTCTGGGAGTCTTGCTCAATGAACTGGAATTAAAATTTAATTTAAATGATTCAATTTTTTTGGGTGAACTTTCCCTGGAAGGTAATTTACGGCATACTAATGGCATTTTACCAGCTGTTATTTTTGCCAAAGAACATAATTTTAAAAATATTTTTGTGCCCTGGATAAACAAAGAAGAGGCGGGCCTAATAAAAGGCATAAATATCTATCCGCTTAGAAATTTAACTGAATTAGTTGATCATCTGACTGGCAAAAATTTGCTTGTTGCTTACACAAACGAGAGCAATTATGAGAATACAAATTATGATGATTTTGAAGTTGATATGGCCTATATCACTGGCCAGGAACATTCCAAACGCGCCCTGGAAATCGCGGCCGCAGGCGGACACAATGTACTTATGTCAGGACCGCCTGGCGCTGGCAAAACTTTGCTGGCCAAAGCAGCGGCTTCTATTTTGCCTAAAATGCTTTTTGAGGAAATTCTGGAGGTGACAAAGATATATAGCGTGGCCGGTCTTTTGCCTCTTAATAAACCCCTAATCACCAGCCGGCCATATCGCGCTCCTCATCATTCAGCCTCAGCGATCTCATTGGTCGGCGGCGGCCGGATTCCTAAGCCAGGTGAAATCAGCCTGGCGCACCGCGGAGTTTTATTTTTGGATGAATTTACTGAATTCCCCCGCAAAGTTTTAGAAAATTTAAGACAGCCGCTGGAAGATGGCGTAGTTTCTATTGCCAGAGTTTATGGCACTCTCACTTATCCTGCGCGCTTTATTTTAATCGCCGCGCAAAATCCCTGCCCCTGTGGATTTGCCACTGACCCTGAACAGCGCTGTACTTGCTCTCCTAGCCAGATTATTAAATATCAACAAAGAGTTTCCGGACCGATTATTGATAGAATTGATCTGCACATTGAAGTCCCGCGTTTGAGTTTTGAAAAATTAACTGATCAAAAGGTCGCAGAAAGTTCAATTGAGATCAGGCAAAGAGTTGAAGCAGCCAGGATTACTCAGCAAGAACGATTTAAAGATCTAGGGCGGCTAACCAATAGCGAAATGCGACCTCAAGAAGTCAAAGAATTTTGCCGCATTGATAACCAGGGATTGGAATTATTAAAAAATGCTGTAAGCCAATTTCATCTTTCAGGCCGCGCCTATCATCGTATTTTAAAATTAGCCAGAACGATTGCTGATCTGGAAAATTCTGAAAATATTAAAACTCAACACTTGGCCGAGGCGCTGCAATATCGTTTTAACCGTTAAAACATTAGGCCTAAAAAACCCCCGTGCTGCAGGGGCTTTTTATATAGATGCAATTTAATTTTACTTTATATAGCTTAAAGGATTATAGACCTTGTTAAAAAATCTAACTTCAAAATGCAAATGAGGACCGGTTGAACGGCCGGTTGAGCCTTCAAGCCCGATCGCCTCCCCACGCTTAACGTTCTGTCCAGGTTTAACATAAATTGTTGTCATGTGGCCATATCTGGTCATTTTTCCTCCGCCATGATCAATGTCAACTTGATGGCCATAACCGGTATTTAAATATTTAACTACTGTCACAGTGCCATCATCAGCTGCCCGAATCGGAGTACCTGCGGGGCAAGCGATATCCACGCCGGTATGTCTCCAGTTAAAATATTGGGTGATGCGGCGACAGCCATTTGGCCAGAGCATTTTACCCTCGCTCGGTTCGGTTTCCACATAAGCTGGCCCTGTAAAAATTTGCTGAATTGGCGCCAGACGCGGCACACTGGCTGGAGGCGCAAAATAAGCTTGGCCTTCAGGTATTATTAATATCTGTCCTACCTGGATATCTCTGGCATCGGCTAAATTATTAAATTCAATAATTTTATTTTTATCCGCTTTATACTTTTTAGCAATCTTGTCTAAATTATCAGCCGCTACAACTTTATGCGAAACCCCATCGATTGGCAAAATAACTAACTTTTGGCCAGGCCTGATTAAACTTGTCTTGGTCAATTTATTTTCCCATAATATTGTCTGCATATTAAGGCCAAAATCAGTAGCGATTGAACCCAAAGTATCACCATCTTTTACAATATACTCAAGTGATTTATCACGTTGCGCTTGGGCTGCTGTAAGCGAAGAAAATTCAGGCTTAAGCAAGGCCGAGCCTTCTCCGCTTAAAAGAGAATCATTTTCAATCTGATTCAGATTAGGCTCGGGCAAAGCCTGAATTGATGGAGAGACAGCGCCATTACCTTCTCCCAAATAACTGGTAGTTGCTGGCGGCGCAACCTGGATAGTTTCTTCAACATAATCGCTTTCCAGATCACTGCCATTGGCTAAGGCAAATAAAATACTTTTTTCGCCATAATTTGCCGCCCTGGTCTGGCTGATAAAAAGATTAGTAAAACAAATAATAAAAGTCATTAAAACAGCAATAATATGCACAATATATTTATTGACAAATAAATAAATAGGCTTTATTTGCCGGGCTGGAAAAATTGATCTGACTATTTTATTTAAAAAATATACGAGCTTATAGCTATTTAAAAAAACATATTTATACAAAATAATCAGCATTTTTTTCAACGGCCAAGCCAAGGGCTTTAACAAATTAAAAAAGGACTTTATGATAAATTTAAAGCCTTTAATGATGCCCAATAAAATTCTGATCAGAATTAATTTAATTTTATTGCTAATAATTTTTTTCCTTTTCATCCAGCCAGGCATTTTCCCCAAAATTAGCTCTAAATTCAGTTATCCCGCCTTAAATAAAAAAATGCCTTAAAAGCAAGATGAATTATTACTCTTAATATACCAAATCATCCCAGAGATGTCAAAAATAAAGGGAATTAGTTTAGGGATTATGGTGAAGCAGTTCAGCTGCCATACCACGCGACAAGCCTATTTATTGTTAGCAGAAAGCGTTTGACAAAAACTTTTTACAAAGTTAAGATAAATATATCGTAAATTTTAATTATAATTATAAAACCTATGAATTCCAGCCTTATTTTCGCTTTAATTGCAGCCCTTTTAGCAGTTACCTATGGCGTAATCCTGATAAAAATTGTTTTAAAAATGCCAGCTGGCAATGAAAAAATGCAGGCCATTGCCAAAGCCATTCAAACAGGCGCCAAAGCCTATTTAAACAGGCAGTATAAAACCATAAGTTTGGTCGCTATTGTTTTATTTTTAGTAATAGGCTTTCTACTTGCCTGGACAACAGCTCTGGGATTTTTATTCGGGGCTATCCTCTCTGCTTTAACCGGTTATATTGGCATGAATGTTTCAGTCAGAGCAAATGTGCGTACTGCTGAAGCTGCAAGAAATAGTTTAAAATCAGCTTTAAATGTAGCGGTAAAAGGCGGAGCAGTAACTGGTTTTTTAGTCGTTGGCTTAGGTTTATTGGGAGTGACTTTATTCTATTTAATCTTCAAAGATTTGACTGCCTTAGTGGGTTTTGGTTTTGGCGGTTCTTTAATTTCTATTTTTGCCCGTTTAGGCGGCGGCATATATACCAAAGCTGCTGATGTAGGCGCCGACCTTGTTGGCAAAGTTGAAGCTGGCATACCAGAAGATGACCCGAGAAATCCTGCTGTGATTGCGGACAATGTTGGCGATAATGTCGGTGATTGCGCTGGCATGGCGGCTGATTTATTTGAAACTTATGCGGTTACGACCATTGCTTCCATGATTTTAGGCTCACTGCTTTTTAAGGGCTGGGAAAATGCGATTGTCTTTCCCTTGGTTTTGGGCGGTGTAGCAATTATAGCTTCTATTATTGGAAGTTTTTTTATCCGCTTAGGCAGTAAGAAAAATATCATGGGTGCTTTATACAAAGGTTTAATCGCTGCCGGTGTTTTAGCCGCCATTGCTTTTTATCCAGTAACAAAATGGCTGCTCGGCACTAATGATTTGTACAATGTAAATAATTTATACCTTGCTTCTCTGGTTGGCTTGGCTGTTACTGGCGCCATGGTTGCAATTACTGAATATTACACTTCTAAAAAATACAAGCCTGTTCAATCCATTGCTGCAGCTTCGCAAACCGGCCATGGCACAAATATTATTGCCGGCCTGGCAGTATCCATGAAATCTACTGGCTGGCCAGTCCTTGTTATTTCCGCGGCAATTTTAATTGCTTATGCATTGGCAGGTATTTATGGCATTGCTATCGCAGCTATGGCCATGCTCTCTTTAGCTGGCATAATCGTGACCATTGATTCTTATGGCCCAATCACTGACAATGCCGGCGGTATTGCGGAAATGGCAGACTTGCCAGAAGAAGTCAGAGCAATTACCGATCCCTTAGATTCTGTTGGCAATACAACCAAAGCAGTGACCAAAGGTTATGCCATTGCTTCCGCTGCTTTAGCCGCTTTAGTTTTATTTGCTGATTTTACTCATGCACTGGGCGATAATGTCCCATTTTTAATTAATGATCCCCGGGTTTTAGTCGGCTTATTTATTGGCGGTCTTTTGCCTTATTATTTTGGCGCCTTATGCATGCAAGCAGTAGGCAAGGCAGCTGGTTCCGTAGTTGAAGAAGTGCGCAGGCAATTTAAAGAAAAGCCAGGCATTATGCAAGGCACTGAACTGCCTGATTATGGCAAGACAGTTGATATTGTAACTAAAAGCGCGATTCACGAAATGATATTCCCTGCTTTAATTCCAGTCGTTGCTCCAATTCTAGTCGGCTTTATTTTAGGCGTTCAAGCTTTAGGCGGTTTATTAGTCGGTTCTATTATAACTGGAATTTTTGTGGCTATTTCCATGACAAGTGGCGGCGGAGCCTGGGACAATGCTAAAAAATTTATTGAAGAAGGCAATTACGGCGGCAAAAAATCTTTTGCCCATCAGGCTGCTGTAACAGGCGATACTGTTGGCGATCCGTATAAAGATACTGCTGGACCGGCGATAAATCCGATGATTAAGATTTTAAATATTGTGGCTTTGTTGATAGTGGGGTTATTGCTGAAATAGAATAAAGAATTTAGCCTGCCTACCGACTTTAGTCGGCGAAGGCCGAAGCTCAAAGAGCGGAGGTAGGAATATAGAATATAAAAAAAGCGCTCCGGTTTTCCGAGGCGCTTTTGAGTTCAAATAAGTTTGACAAGTTCCTGCCAAACCAAGTTTAAAAATGGTTTGGCTCTGGGGAAAATGGGATAAACTTCATTCTCCCTTGGAGGAATTAGGTCACAGCAGACTTTGACAGTAATAAATGGGATTTTAGAAAATGTAGCTTCTCGCGCCCAATCGAAAGTTTCCATATCAACCGCAGTTATATCAGGAGCCACTATTTTTCGCTCCTCTACGAAATGCGAAAAGCTTTGAAATTTTCCTTGGGTGAAGTAAATTTTCTTTTCAAGTTTTTTTAAGATCTGCGGTTCTGGTTTGCTAATTATTTCCTCCCCGAACTCTGATTTGTAACCATTGGCGACAATTATGTCTCCAGTTTTAAGGTTATCATCAACAAATGCGCAAAAACCAGTAAAAACTATAAAGTCTGGCCGCGATTGGGATAAAAGTTTTCGCATGGCTTGGCTGGCATTTTGGGGACCAAAACCAGATACTATTAATTTACCTTGATTTTTTTGGTAAGAATCTGGAATTTCAATATCCATGGCCACCATCAAAACTATACTTTTCACTGTATCCCTCCTATTTTTTGTTTTCAAGTTATATTTAAAACTACTATATTTTAATGTTTTTGTCAATACACCCATAACTGGGTTCAAAGGACTAGCGCAAAACTTTAAAATCATTTAAGGTTTTGCTATGAAAAACAAATATCATCGTTTAACCCTTGAAGAAAGGGAGGTAATAAGTAATGGGCTGTGGGCAGGTGAGACG